>Ga0302046_10001522_pt1 | contig 21750 bp, 19 predicted proteins | sample RVTome_11_FD_200261 | JGI IMG/M metagenome (GOLD analysis project Ga0302046, IMG submission 200261) | Soil microbial communities from uranium-contaminated site in the Upper Colorado River Basin, Wyoming, United States - RVT147D111 (version 2) ...
GCGAAGCAAGCACTGAACTCATCCCCCCGGCATGGTGAATGGGCCGATGTTTCAATTCCGGGGAGCAACGAGAAACTTCGTACATGGGTCGCCTATCCGGAACGCAAGGACAAGGCTCCGGTCGTGATTGTGATTTGTGAAATCTATGGCCTGTCGGATTGGATTCGCGCGGTCGCCGACCGGCTTGCAGCGGACGGATTCATTGCCGTCGCGCCCGACATGGTCTGGGGAAAAGGGCCCGGAGGGGGCGGAACGGAATCTGCGGCGAGCCGGGATCAGGTTGTTGGCTGGATCCGGGGCCTGAATGAAAACGACGTGTTGACGCGACTGAACGCCGCGCGGTCCTTTGGCATCGGGCTACCGGCTTCGAACGGGAAAAGCGCAACCATCGGATTCTGCTGGGGAGGATCCCAGAGTTTTCTCTATACCTGTCAGCAACCGGATCTCAACGCAGCTGTGGTTTACTATGGAACCTCGCCGGATTCGAACGGATTGGCACAGGTCAAAGAAACGCCGGTTCTGGGGTTATATGGTGGTGACGATGTGCGCGTGAATGCGACGATCCAACCTGCCCAACGCGTACTGATGCAGAGTGGGAAGACGTATGAAGTGGAGATCTACGAAGGGGCGGGACACGGGTTCCTTCGTGCACAAAGCGGACGCGAGGGTGCTAATCTGAAGGCCACTCAAAAGGCATGGCCGCGGACCATCGAGTTCCTAAGGAAGCATACAAGTAGCAAATAAGTGAAGTCTGATTTCTCAACTCGTAAGAAGTCCGACTCCTGGCATGGTATCGCCCATGTAGAAGTCGGACTTCTGCTATTGTAGAGAAATCGGACGGCGCTTGCTGTTTACTCCTCGTTTCTCATCTTGCGCGATGCAATGAAGTAGAATATCACCAGCGCAAGGCCGCCAAACAAAAGCATGCTTGCCGGATAGACGGAATCCTGCATATAGAGTGAGCGGTCGAGCCACGTTGCGACAAGTATCCCCACCCCGACAAACATCGTGAGCATGCCCCATTTTAAGCTCGAGAGCGGATTGGGCCGCAAAAGATCGCGGAATGAACCGGATTTAAAATCAGCCGGATTGACCCCCTTCTCGATCATAGCCATACGCTCCTTGTGGCGCGAGGAAAGCCAGGTGTAGATCGTAACCCCAAAGGTCGTGAAAACGATAAAAACTACAAAAATGGGTTCCATTGGACATCCTTTCGTTTATTGCCGTTGAGTTGCCGCTTTAGTAACTTTGACCTCGGTTTCGGGGTCAAGGTTTCACTTTTTTTTTGAAACCCTGACCCGGCAAACACGGTCTAAGAAAGCAAGAACTCTTTGGCAGGGAATGTCACCGACCGACCGGGAAATCATAGATCGCGTCACCAGTGGGGACCGCAGGGCCTTTGCAAGGCTTGTGGATCGCCACAAGGACAAAGCCATGACTCTCGCTCTGAGGATGTTGAAGGACCGCGAAGAAGCAGAAGAGGCCGTTCAGGATGCCTTCTTGCGGGCTTTTAACGCCCTGAGTCGCTTCGAATGGAAGTCGAGTTTCTCCACCTGGTTCTACAGGATCGTTTACAATGTTTGTTCGACATCCCTGTCAAGGCGTGGAGAAGATCTGACTATTTCATTGCAGGACGAGGGTGAGGCCCCCGCAACTGAACTTCGGGATTCCGATCCGACCCCCGAAATGGATCTTGAATTGGCAGACATAGCCCGCGTCATACGGGAAGAAATTGATCTCCTCCCGGCCTCGTATTCATCGGTGGTGACTCTGTTCTTCCTGCAGGAAATGAGTTATGCTGAAATTGTCGAAATAACCGGAATGCCCCTCGGTACCGTCAAGGCGCGGCTTTTCCGCGCACGCGCCATGCTTAAAAAAGCAATCCTGCGCAGAACAAATGAGAAAGCCGTTGTTACCGGCGTCCGCGGAATTGCTGCAGCCTTTTTGTGAAGGAGTGAATCATGCATTTGACCGAAAAAGAAATCCAGGCCCTGGCGGATCAGACCATCGATTCCAGTCGTAAGACGGAACTTCTGAATCATGCGGCCTCCTGCAAGAGGTGCGCCGCCGAATTGTCGTTTGAGAGGTCGTTGGCACAGGCTATTCGCACGACCCCCATCCACAAAACATCATTACAATTCACGTCAAAAGTCATGGGACAAGTTGATCCCGGGTTTCGGAACAGCCTCGTGTTCCGTATGTTCGGCGGGGTGGGGCGGCTCATCGCAATGGCGGCGGTTCTTGGCGTGATTGCCTACGGCCTTACATTGAATGTTCCGGGAACCTCTGACGCATCACAAGGACCCGCTTCGGTTTTGTTCGGAGAAATCTCCTCGTATTATGATTCGGCAAAGGAATTTCTCACCAGTCGTTCGGCGCAGGTGAATCAGACCGTGGATCAACGCGCGTCCGGGCAGGGAATGCAGATCCTCGCCATGACGTTTGTTGTTCTCATTGCGCTCGGTCTTCTTGATCGATTTGTCTTCCGGCATTTTGTGCGGATGAAGATGTAAAAGCCATCTTGTGTTTGTGCTTTGAAGAGCCGGTTCAAACAGAACCGGCTTTTTGTTTATTCATTGGGTCCTGGATGATGGTTACCGATTTCATTTTGTGCTTCGCGATTCAGAATTTTTCATGCAGGTTGTCCTTTGCCTGATTTTGCTCTATATTAGAGAGTTCCACAACAAAACAGACCCTCCCGCCAACAGTCACTCAGTATCTGAAATCCAAGGTTCAAATGAGCCAAATGTTAAATATTTTTTTTGTGGGGGATGTGATGGGGAAACCTGGCCTCCAGATGGTCGAGAAACTCCTCAAACAATATCTTCAGAAATATGAAGTTGATTTTTGCATCGTCAACGGAGAAAATACGACAGACGGAAAGGGGATTTCCGAGGAAGACGCAAAAACACTGTTCGGATTGGGTGTGCATGTCATAACGACCGGGAACCATCTCTGGGACCGGTGGCAATCCAGGGCGTTGCTGGGAAAGGAAAAAAACATTCTCAGGCCCTTAAATTACCCCCGTGAGAACGGTGGTCAGGGATTTGTGGTCTATGATCTTAAAGAAAAAGGGCAAGTGGGCGTGATCAATCTGCAGGGGCGGACGTTCATGCAACCCATTGACGATCCGTTTAAGGCCGCCGATTGGGCCTTGAGTAAGATCGTCAACAGCACGAAAGTGGTCTTCATTGACATGCATGCCGAGGCTTCGGCAGAGAAAATGGCGCTCGCGTGGTACCTGGACGGCCGGGTCAGCGCCCTTGTCGGCACGCATACCCATGTGCCGACGGCAGATGCCAGGATTCTCCCAAATGGCACCGCGTTTATAACCGATGTCGGCATGAGCGGACCGTATGATTCTGTGATCGGGATGAAAAAAGAAGTGGCCCTCAAACGGTTTCTTTTGCAGACTCCCCACAAATTCGAAATTGCTGCCAACGACGTGCATCTCTGCGCAGTATATGTGCAGGTGGACCGCGATACCGGAAAAGCGTTAAAGATTGAGCAGGTGATCTTCCCTGATTTTGAGACATAAAGGTGATCACATGAGCGCTCAGATCATCGATGGCAAAAGAATTGCTCAGGATATTCGGCGTGAGGTGAAATCCGGGACGGAGGAACTCAAGCGGTCACGAGGTATCACTCCGGGCCTGGCCTTTATTCTGGTTGGAGACAATCCGGCATCGGAGGTCTACGTCGGAATGAAGGGGAAGGCTTGTGATGAGGTTGGGTTCTACTCGGTTACGGAAATTCTCCCGGTCGATACAAGCGGAGAAGCCTTGCTCCGGAAGATCGATCAATTCAACAGAGACGAGCGAATCCATGGTATCCTTGTCCAACTCCCCCTTCCAAAACAAATCAATGAACAGGCGGTCCTCGAAGCGATAGACCCTTTGAAGGATGTGGACGGATTCCACCCGTATAACGTCGGGTTGCTCGTAACCGGCCGGAAAACCCTGCGGCCGTGTACACCTGCGGGAATCCAGGAGCTGCTCGTTCGGAGTGGACATGATCCTGCGGGGAAGCATGTTGTTGTGGTGGGCCGGAGCAATATTGTTGGAAAGCCGGTTGCGAACATTCTTCTGCAGAAAGAATCGGGGGCCAATGCAATTGTGACGATTGCTCATACCGGGGCGCGAGACCTCGGAATATACGTCAAAACGGCGGATGTCCTTATTGCTGCCATTGGAAAGCCCCGGGTCATCACGGGTGCCATGCTGAAGCCCGGATCCATTGTGATCGACGTTGGGATAAATCGTGTCCCTGATCCTACCGGAAAGAACGGTTATCGAATCGTTGGGGATGTTGATTTTGAGTCCGCCTCCAGAGTCGCCGGCGCCATTACGCCTGTACCGGGGGGAGTGGGGCCCATGACCATTGCCATGCTGTTAAAAAACACCCTCCAAGCTGCCGCAAACACCTGGAAATAGGCTAATTTCCACCTACATTATAATTCCACTCCAAATTCGCTCAATCCGTTCATTCGCCACTTGACATTCCATTCCGCAATTAGTAAATTAATCGTGCAAATCGTGTAAAACGCTCATAACGGGTATTCATCATGAAAAACCGTGTATTCGACTGCTGAGGTTGCCAATCTCCTTTCTATAAATGTCTCCACCGTCAAGCGATGGTCAGATACGGGCGATCTGGAGTGCATTCGCACCAAAGGCAGGCACCGAAGGTTTACATTGTCATCCGTTATGAAGTTCATTCAGGAAAACAAGCTTCAAATGCCTGAACTTGCTGCCCGGATCTTCGATCGTCCCGAACTCCACGCTCAACTGCTTGTTGGAAACAAGGACCCTCTCACGGCGGAAATCCGGAACGCGGCGGCCGATGGGGATACCGAACAGGTGATGATTGCCCTGCGCATTGGTTTGACTTCCAAGCCGGATCTGCTCGAATTCTTTTCGTCAATCGTTTTTCCCCCCCTCGCCCGTATCGGTGAAGACTGGGCCCACGGAATACTTTCGGTCGAGGAGGAACATCTCGCATCCCGAACGATTCGGGAGGCGCTGATTCGGGTACAACCCGAGCTCCATCACCAGGAACCCAACGGTCTCGTGGCAGTATGTGCATGTGCTGAGGGAGAGCTCCATGAAATCGCTCTCGATTGCGTCAGTTCGTACTTAACGGTCCAGGGGTGGACGGTGTATCACTTCGGTGCTGACACGCCTTCTGTAAGTCTCGCGAAAGCGATTGCCCGGCGGGAGCCGGACCTGGTGGTCCTGAGTGCCGTGATTATTCCGGATGAGTGGAAGTTTCAGAACGATATCGCGACGATCATAGAACCGGCGGTAAGAAAGGCAGGGGGGAAACTCTGTGTGGGCGGACCGAAGCTCCGGAAACGGTTTGGGCGAAAGCTCAAGGCTGATTTCACGGTTGAATCGCTTGAAGAAATCGCTGCTATGAGTAATGCTGTGAATTTTCCGGCGGTCGAGTTAAAACATGGACTTCAAAACGGGGAGGACGAACTGCTCAGGCCGCAGGGAGGTCGCGGGTCAATGTAAGGACAGTGAGTTCCGATCGGGCAGCCAGCCGGACCGGTGGGCCCCAGTATCCGGTTCCTTTGCTCACGTAGACCCAGGTATCGCCGTGTTTGTGGAGGCCTGAGATGTACGGCTGGCCCACCGCGGCGAGGAAATTCCAGGGGAAGAATTGACCGCCATGCGTATGGCCGGATATCTGAAGATCGAACTTAAACGGCTGCGCTGCAAAAATGCTCCTGGGCTGATGTGCGAGAAGAATCTGAACATCGGTCGCAGGCGCTCCCTCGACCGAAGCGGCCGGATCGGACGGCCTGTTGCGGTCGAAATCACCCGCGCCGTAATCCGTGACTCCGCTCAACAGAAGGCTTGCCTTCCCCCGTCTGATCACACGGTGCTCGTTGAGAAGCACGGTAAAACCAAGCCGGTCGACTTCTTCAATCCATGGATCCACACCGGAATAATATTCGTGGTTCCCGGTAATGAAAAATTGTCCTTCCGGTGCAGAAATATGCTTAAATGGTTCAACATGCTCACGGAGATGTCGGACCGAGCCGTCAACCAGATCTCCGGTCATCGCGATCAGATCGGCATTGATCCCTTCCATTTGTTCCGCAACCATCTCGACAAAGGGACGCTTGACCGTCAGTCCCGCATGGATATCCGTAACCTGAAGAATCCTGAATCCTTCGAGATCAGCCGGCAGATTCCTGATCGGCACGGAGACTTCAATGACCGCGGGTTTTCGCCTCGCTTCGTAGAGCCCGTATCCCGTGAGAACCCCGCCGGCGGCAACGACGGCGACATTGGATGCCTGAAGCAGGAACTCTCTGCGTCCCGGATCGGCATTCAGGGCCGCAAGAGAAGTTGATTGGAAAAATTCCTTTCCAGCGAGGAGAAGCTTCTGGATCCCCGTGGAGGCCAGGAGAATAATATCCCTGAAGACCAGCAGCGTGAAAACCATGGAAATAAACCCCATGCTGAGGTAACTTGCCCAGGCAAGGAAATCCGTAAACGTGTTTTCTATCCTGTTGATCTGAAGGAAAAAAGCGGTGGGAGGAATGACAAACAGGAAGATGAGGGCTAACCAGGCAACAAGGCTCCAGGTCCCGGTGAGACTGGAGGATGCAATGAGGCGCCATCCAATGTAAGCGTACCCGCCGCCAAGGATTACAATGACAATAAGGAAGAAGATGAGGACGTTCATGTTGGATTCTTAAACGCTGATAATGCCGAATCGGTTCCGTGCCCGATAGTTACAAAGAGAAATGAAATGACAAAAGGCAAAATGATAAAACAATTCAGCGAAAGGTCGAACGTCTTTCTTCGTTTTGCGATTTCATTTCCGTTTGCATTTTACCGTTTCTTTTTGTGGTCTGACCTCCGACCATCTGACTTCTAACCTCCCCGACTTCGTCGGGGCAAGCTGACCTCTGATCTCTAACCTATCCCGCCGCCTTATCAATAATTCCCCAAATCCGATCAGCCCAATCTGCATGCTCGGGTTTCATGAGAACCGAACGCAGGCAAACAATACGTTCCTGATCGCGTTTCATGGATGACGGGAGGTCGAAGAGGTGCAGGGGAAGCTCCGCAATGGCGAGATGCAGGTTGTTCTCTGCGGCCTTGCGAAAGAGCGTTCTGGCGCTCTTTGAAGCAGCCGTGACGCTGTGCTCCTGAAACGTCCAGACCAGAATATCGAGCTCCGGCGGCGGACCGGCTATGAATCGTTTGTCGTTCCGAATGAGATCATAAAGATGCAATGCAGCTTTGCGGGATCGGTCAAGGGACTTCGAGAAGTCTCCGTTCTTCACCAGAGGCAGGAGTCTTTGTGTTGCCCAAAGAGCGACGGCTGAAGCCCCGGCCCGGGAACACTCCAGGCTGATCTCGCCAAGGTGCAGATCATCCGATGTGAAATACGTGTAGGGTGAATCATGCCGGTAGAATTTCCCGACAGCGGGATCGCGAAACAGTACGCAGCCGCATCCGTACGGCTGGAGTCCGTGTTTATGCGGATCGATGACAACGGAGTCGGCCTCATGGAGAAGATCAAAAGCCTGGTGTGTGACTTTTGAGAGTTGGGAGGAGAGCTTGAAGTATCCGCCGTAGGCAGCGTCTGCATGAAGGCGAAACTTGAATTTCTTCTGCAATGCAAGGATCGCGGGAAGGGGATCGACCGATCCCAGCGGTGTCGTTCCCATGGTGGCCACCACAGTTCCTGCGTCACCGCGGGCAAGGCGTTGTTCAAGAACCGCACAATCCAACCGGCCGGCCGGATCGGACGGTATTGTTTCAAACGGAAGTCCAAGAACTTCGCACATCCGTTTGTGCGTATAGTGGGATTGATCCGATGCGAGAATGACTTTTCCCGGTTGAAGCCGTCCTGCGATCCAAAGGGCCTCAAGGTTAGCCATCGTACCGCCGCCCGTCAAATGGCCAAGATGATTTTTCCAGCCAACCATGGAGGCAATCTCTGCAACTGCTTCCTTTTCCATCCCCGAACTTGCCCTTCCGCCGTCGAGAGCATGGTTGTTCGGATTTATCCAGATGGCGAGCATGTAGGCCAGTCGGGCGATGGGGTGGGGCGGTTTCAACATTTGTCCCGCATACAGGGGGTGAAAGTAAGGGAAGTTATCTCTTAATCGTAAAGCGGTCTCTTTGAGAACGTCGTCGATCCGGTCATGACGGAATTCATCAATGCCGAGGGGCGGAAGTTTCGCGAATCCGCGTTCCAGTACTTCAAGCGCTTCACGAAGAATCTTCAACGATTCCTTTTCCAATCGGTCGTTCGGTTTCAACGGCTTCGCCTCGGGAATGAATTACGGAGACCGGCGGAATGAACCGGCTTTCAGAAGGTAAGAGAAAGATCGGAATGAATCAGCAGGGAACTTTGGAAAGAAATCGGATCCAGAGGGATGATTTCCTCCGTTGAACTCTCTTTTGTTCTTAGTGTCTCTTCCTGAAACACTCTGCGCTCATCTTGCCGGCTACGCGCTCGCAGGCGGCTCAAAACCAAGCCGTTTGGCGGAGTAAAAAAGATAACGCAAGAACAACAATCCGAACAGGAGATCGAGGATCATGCCGGGGATAAAGAATTCCGTCAGGCCCGATTCCATCGGCAGATAAGCAAGGGCTCCCAGGAAGACGGCCACCGTCAGCAATTTCGACCATACGAGAATCTTAATGTAAGGGCGGGCTTCGTCGAGGTGACGAGCGACCGTGAACTGGATGCACCCAAACAGGAACATCGTCATCAGATTGAAATAGATGAAAATGACATGATTCGGAGGATCGATGCCGATGATCCCGGGGAGAGCATTCACAAGAAACATCGTCGGTACAGAAGCAACGAAGTTCCACAGGCTCCCGGAGTAGAACACGCCGCGATAGAATCCTTCGGATTCCATTATTCCTCCCATTGTTTGACGTTTCAAGTTTCAGGTCCCAAGTATAACATTATCCTCCTGAACCCTGAAACCTCACCGCTTCATATATTTCCAGTTTCTCGGTTTGCCTTCAGCCAACCACTGAATTGCTGTTTCAAGACGCTTCGCTCTTGTCTCCGGCGTTTTTACCTCAGTAATCCAATCGGCATAATCGCGCTTATTCGAGGGGCTGAAGGAATCAAACGTGAGTTTGGCTTTCTTGTTGCCGGAAAGTGCGCGTGAAAGCACGGGCGGAACCTTTACAACGACTGTTTTTGCTTTGCGGCGGGGATCATTTGCTGCGCCTTCATCGTTCAGGCGGGCGGCTTCGCGTATCATTCGGAGCATCACAGCGTCCGGCCCCAGGTCGGCGAGCGAACGGATCTGCCCCATATGACCCAAGCCTAATTTGCCCATGCGGGAAAACAATGCTTTGGAATCCTTCATGAGCGAGGCCTTCCAGAATCCAAATGCACAGTGTTCTTTGAAAGCCGCCATGTTGCACATCATTCCCTTGTAATCAAAACTCGGTACTCCCCACTTGATGGTTTCGCCGACCCCGGGGGCGGCTTTGTGAACAAGTGTGCGGAGGTGTTTCAGAATCGGCCTCGCGAACTGCGCCGAGCGGTCGATATACGCATCGACGCGTTTGTCCCGCTTACCCATACCTGCAAATCCTTCCAACTATTGACTGATCACCACACCGAGAACGAGGCCCGCAGCAAGCCCTCCGACACCCCAGAGGAATTTCTCCAGCCCGAGCCCTCGTTTTTCCGCTTCGAGGATTTCCTGTGTTTCAGACAGCAGCCGTTTGGTCTCAATCATGTCGCTTTTCAGCGAATCGATCGAGGTCACGGCGCGGGTCAGCCTTGCCGCCGACCCTTCGATAGTGCTCGAAGTTGTCCCGGCGAGATTATTGAAATTCAATCTCAGTTCTTCGAAGCTCTTCTGCTGAGTTGCAAGACGTTGTTCCTGCAGCGCCATGATCTCATCATAGGCAGACATCAGGTTGGAGATTGACGGCCCTTTCTTCCTCAGGTCCTTGTAGGCGGCATTGTAGCGGCGGAAGGTGAGCGTGTTGAGTACGTACGCCGTATCGCAAGCGATGTGAAGCACGTCACCGCGAACGAAGAGGACACTCCGAACCTCGGAGCAATTATCAAAGTTCGTTGGTGCCTGGGCCGAAACATGCGCCGCACCGATGACCGCGACCGCCACGATCAAAGCTGTTCGGTATCCGAGATTATTCATTCCGAATCCCCATTCGAAGTTCGACAATCGACTTAACGTTCAAATCGAAATTTCTTCCTTCCCCCTATTCCCCAAATTATCCTTCCTTCCCCACGATTGGTATCTCAGGCAGGTCCACACCAGTCGCTTCGACGTCTTTATAGAGTTCCCTCAATCGCCGAACAATGGATTCCTTTTGCGATCGGAACCGGGTATTTGCCGACCGTTCGCTCAGGTCGAGAATCTCCACTCGTCCCTGAATATCACGGATATACGTGCTGAAACGGGCGAGGTTGGTCCGTACCGAATCAATAGCGGATCGGGCGACGGACAGCGTTGTCAGACTGGAATCGATTCGGCTCTGAGCTGATTCGAGCCTGACAATGGCATCATTCAACCTGCTGTTGAGGGTCAGAAATAGCACAACCCAAACGAGGAGACCGGCTGCCCCGAGTCCCAGGATGATTTTCGTAATATTGGTCATGAGAGGATGAAAAGAGAATGATGGATTCGTATGATGCCCCGGATGGTCGGACAAAAGTAGGGATTGGGACGGGGATTGTCAAGAGGAGGGGAAGGAAGAAATGACGAAACAACGGAACATCGACAGGAACGGAAGAACGAATCAACAAGGGGACGAAACAACGTTGGGACGAGTCAACGAAACAACGAAGGGGACGAAACAACGAAATTAATCGACTAATTACGTATGAACCGTCTTAACGTCCTTCGGGCCAAACTTCGTCAGCATGATTGCACGGGCCTTGGGTCGGTCGAAAGATGGCACCACGAGGAGGGCTTCGTTGGTGTTGTCAGCTTCGATGATCACCCATCCGCAATGTTCTCCGTCCTTGCATCCCCAGTCGAAATGCGTGATAAAGCCCATCGCTTCAACCTGTTTGACGCTTTTCGCACATTCTTCGATGGTATGTGGAGAAATGACGAGGTATCGGTTCATGGCATGGAGTGAGGAGTAGATGAGCAGCTAGAGTATTTAAGAGAGAAAGAGTGTACGAGGGTAAGAGTGAATGAGATCTGACTTGGACATTGGATGTCGAATTATTTTACCAGCGTCATCTTTTTGACGGAGATCTGATTTCCGTATTCCAGTCGATAGAAATACAATCCTGACGGGAGGACGGATGCCGAGAATGTGACCTGATAAATCCGTCCGCCGTCCGCAGCGCCGTCGAACAGAGTCGCCACCTGCTGGCCGATCATATTGAACACGCGCAGGGTTGCTCTTCCTGATTCCGGAATAGTAAACTCGATGTTCGTCGTTGGATTGAACGGATTCGGATAATTGGATCCGAGCATCAGCTCTTTCGGAGCGAGGCCGATTTCGATCTCTGAGGCAGAGTAATAAGCGAACGTGCCGTCAAAGTCAATCTGCTTCAGGCGGTACGCATAGCGGCCGGGAGTTGTCAGTTTGTCGGCAAAGGAATACTCCTTTGGAGAAGAGGAAGTCCCCGAACCCTGCACAAATCCGATTCGTGACCACGCGCTGGCAGAACCAACTCCATCATTTTGAGATTCGAATCCGCGGGAATCAGTGAAAATCTGTGAAATCTTGCGCCGTTCGATCTCGAAGCCGTAGTTGTTGACTTCCGTTTCGGTTGCCCAGTGAAGATTTGCGCCAAGCCGGTTCGCGCTGGCCGTAAACGACGAAAGTTGGACAGGAAGGGAGGTTGACCCTTCTCCGCTTATTTGGCCCGGTTCACCGTCGAAAGTCCCGTTTATCGTCAACGTACTTCCAGAACCAACGTTAACGGAAGTACCGGGGGCCAAGTAACAGTCCCCATTGACAATAAGATCACCATTGATGCTCACGGTTCCCCCGGAGTAAATCTGAAGATTGTAGAACGAAAAATTCGAGGTGTCGTTTATCGTAAGCGTTTGTGAACCAGTGCCGTTAAATACCACGGTGCTGGTTCCGGCGTCGAAATACGAGCTAGCCTTGTTGGTCCAGGAGCCGCCGCTGAACTCAATCGTCCCACTTCCCGCATCAAACTCTCCCCCATTAAGGAATTTAATGTTGTTTTTGAAGATGATCTTCCCTTCACCCAAGAATACTTGTCCATCGTTCTGACTCTTGTCAATTCCGTTTACAATGAGGACCCCCGCCGAATCAAACCTAAGAACGCCGCCACTTTGGATCGTAAGATCTTTTGTCTGCGCCGTATCTCCTCCAGCAGGAACGGGGACGTAGGTATCACTAGGGGTAGTAGGGTTGCTCTTACTTATGATAACACTCAATGTGGCCGTAGGTATTCCCGAGGACCAATTAGAATCTGCGCGCCAGAATTGTGAGAGCCCGTTCCATTGTGTCTGTTGCGAACTTGACACATTTGGAAAAAACGCGGCGACAACGAAGCATAGCACCAATGAGGCTAAACCACGCTGAGTTGAAGAAGTATGTCCTGAGAGGTTCATCATAAATAACTTATAACGCGGCGTTGCATCAGAACTACATCAGCGTTCCGAAAACGTTTGACGCAGATTCGTCGCCGGATGCGCTTTATCACGGGGAAAGGAGACCCGCCTCTTCATTAGGGGCATTAAGTGTTACAAAATTACACAGTGTGGGACAAGAATCAAGTCGAATCGCAAATTTTGGCCTGGATTGGGTGATTTTGTGACGCGAAACACCTTGGCGGTATCTTTGCATCCCGGCATTATCCCCAGAGAATAAGCCCTAATCTGTGGGGATTGTCCAGGTCCTCATTCCGCGGGAGGATCCGGACGGTATGGCCCAGTCTCCCGCTTGTTTCCATCGTTATGGTCCCCGAATACTCCACGGCCGCCCCATCCTTCTGACCGCTGGCCTTCATGAGAGCGAGACTTGGCCGCTCGATTTCTCCTTTGGCATTGAGGGCACCATACCAAAGATCCACAAACAAATCTGCCGACGTTAGACCTCCGAGATTGATCCACGCTTTGACGGTGATGGAATCGCCGACTTTCAAATGGTCATGATTGTCGATAACGACTTTCGCAACCGACACCTTGTTCCAGTTCTTATGCACATTGCTCTTCCATTCGGCGAATGACTTTGCTCGCTTGAAGTTGTTTTCTTCGAGAGCGCGGTATTGCACCAGGGAGGTCAGATACATTTTATCCATATACTCTCTGACCATCCTGTTGGTATTGAACTGGGGCCCGATGGCTCTCATCGATCCCTTCATCTTTGCGATCCATGGGCGGGGCAGATCGTCATCCCCACGCGTGTAATACAACGGAACGACTTCCTTCTCGAGCAAATCGAACAACGCGTTTGATTCCACCTCATCCTGCAGGTCTTCATCCGCGTATTCCTCCCCTTTACCGATTGCCCATCCCGTGGATGCGCTGTAGGCTTCGTTCCACCACCCATCCAGGACGCTGAGATTCACAGCCCCGTTCAGCGCCGCCTTCATTCCGCTTGTTCCGCTGGCCTCGAGCGGCCTGCGGGGAGTATTGAGCCACACATCAACGCCCTGCACCATATACCGCGCGACGACCATGTCATAATCCTCCAGAAAGACCATCCGCCTCCGAACGTCCGGCTTCCGCTCTGCGTGAATGATCTGCCGTATCAGCTCCTTACCGGGCGTATCCTGCGGATGGGCCTTTCCCGCAAAGATAAACTGAACGGGCCGGTCTTTGTTGGTGAGTAACTTCAAAAGACGCTCGGGGTCTTTCAGGATGAGATTCGCACGTTTATAGGTCGCGAACCTCCGGCCGAATCCGATCGTGATTGCCTCTGAATTCAAAACCTCCTGCGCCTGAGCGACCTCCAGGGGAGGTGCTCCGCGCGCTTCAAGTTGTTTGCGGAGCAGGACACGCGCATAGGCCACAAGCCGTTCGCGCCTGCGCTCGTGTGTTCTCCAGAGCTCTTCATCGGGAATATGGTACGCGCGGCTCCAGAGAGCAAAGTCTCCGCCGTCATCGCGCCAGCGCGGACCAAGATACCGGTCGTACAGTCCCGCCATCTCGCGGCTGATCCACGAGGCCCCGTGAACGCCGTTGGTGATGGAGATGATCGGAATGTCTTGATGCGGAACATGCGGCCAGATATTCCGCCAAAGGGAACGCGACACGACCCCGTGAAGTTCGCTGACGCCGTTTGCCTTCCCAGCCATTTTGAGGGCCAGCACCGTCATGCAGTACGACTCATGGGTATCATCGGGATTCTGCCGGCCGAGGCCAAGAAATTCCTTTTCGGTCAAACCCAACGCATCCCGGTACGACGAGAGATACTGTGTGATGAGTGCCGGCGTGAAGAAATCATTGCCCGCCGGTACCGGCGTATGCGTGGTAAAAACAATTCCAGCAGTCGCCACCTCCCGCGCAGCAGGAAAGGACAATTTGTGCGAGGTCATGATATCCTTGCATCGCTCGAGGGCAAGGAAGGCGGAATGTCCCTCGTTCAGATGAAAAACGCCGGCGTCAATGTTCAGGGCTTTGAGGGCGCGGTATCCTCCGATGCCCAGCAGAATTTCCTGCTGTATGCGCGTTTCCCGGTCGCCTCCGTACAGCTGGTCGGTGATGTTCTGGTCATCGGCCGAGTTTTGCGGAATATTCGTATCGAGCAAGTAAAGCGGCAAGCGTCCCACTTGCACCTTCCAGATCTGGGCAAAAACCGCGCGACCCGGGAAGTCGACGGAGATCATGAGCGGATTGCCATCCTTCTTGAGCACGCGTGCGAGCGGCTGAGTGTAAAAATCGTTTTCGGGATACCGTTCCTGCTGCCACCCGTCGGCGTTCAGGTATTGCCTGAAATACCCCTGCTGATAGAGAAGTCCGAATCCGACAAGCGGAATTCCCAGGTCGCTGGCGGCCTTGAGATGATCGCCCGAGAGAATGCCAAGGCCCCCGGAGTAATTGGGCAGACATTCCGTGAGTCCGAATTCCGCAGAGAAGTAGGCTACCTTGCGGTCGACAATTTCACCGTACGTTTTCTTGAACCAGGACGAATCGGGAGTCAGGTAGGATCGGAACTTCTCATCCGCCCGGCGGACCTGCGCAAGAAAGGCCTCGTCTCTTGACGCAGAATTGAGGCGTTCCTGTTTGATTCGTCCGAGGAGAGCAACCGGATTATGACGCGTTTCCTCCCAAAGGTCCGGATCAAGCCGTATGAAAAGCTCCATGAGGTCATGGTCCCACACCCACACAAGATTGTAGGCAAGATCGAGCAGAGGAGAAAGCGGTTCCGGAATGGAAGGAGCCACGGTGTAGGTCTGCAGTGGGCGGGTCATAAGGTTGTCCTTCTGGTAAAAGACGGAGGGGTTGTCGAATTCGGATCGAACTGCTGTTCGGAATGCAACCCCGAATTCATGCTTGAGGCCTTGTCAGAGGCAGGAGGAGAGTCAAACGATGCTGCTTGAAAAGAGTACGCAACAATCCGGCCAATGTCTACGACGGCACCCGTCGTCACGGAGGAATCGGTCTGAAACCCTTTGAAGCTTGGAGAAATCGTCTTAGAAGAATCGATTGATGAAAATCGGAATAAGGAAGTAGGCCCAGCTCATTCCAGCAAAAACCAGCCCCGCCAGGCCGAGGATGGCCCAGACTGCCATTTTCAGTTCACCGTCGGGTTTCTTCGCATGCTTGAGCGCCATCGCAAAGGCAAACCCGCCGGCGATAAGGCTGAGAGTGGAGAGAACTCCGAAGACGATGAGGAGGACGTTATCGGGCATTAAATGACTCCAAAAGCTCGAAATTCTAAACCAACACAGTCGTTCGGGCTGGCCCTTCAGTACTGGTCGCAAAGCACGCCGGGGGTGAAGCCTTGCGGCTATTTTTTCGGAGCGTCCTCTGAAAAGTTCTGCGGTAAGATGATTTTTTCCTTTCGCGGCCGCAGAATCGAGGCAACGATTGAAAGAATCAGAACGCCCGCCACCACGCTGAGGGCGATCAGAATCGGCATCTCATAGATTCCTTCAATCAGCATCTTGACGCCGATAAACGCAAGCACGATGGAAAGGCCGAACTTGAGATAATGGAACAGGTCGAGAAGTCCGGCGAGGGCAAAATAGAGAGCCCGCAGGCCAAGGATCGCGAATACATTTGAGGTATAGACGATGAACGGATCCCGCGTAATAGCAAAGATGGCGGGGATCGAGTCAAGGGCAAACACGAGGTCTGTCGTTTCCACGACGAGGATCACAATGAACAGGAGGGTGGCGTAAAGTTTCCCGTCAACCTTCACGAAGAATTTCCCCTCATGGTAGCCGGGGGTTACCGGAAGGATCCTCTTGAAAATGCGGACGATGATGTTCTTTTCGGGATGGACCTCAACTGCCTCGTCTTGGAGGGCCATTTTCACGCCTGTAAAGACGAGGAAGGCCCCGAAAATGTACAATACCCAGTGGAATTGGTTGATGAGTGTGACGCCGACAAAAATCAGGGTGCCGCGCATGACGAGGGCCCCGATAATCCCCCAAAACAAAACTTTATGCTGGTACTTGGCAGGGACTTTGAAATAGGAAAAGATCAGCAGGAAGACAAACAGATTGTCCACGCTGAGCGACTTTTCAATGATGTACCCCGTGAAGAACTCAAGGGCAACGACCGAGCCCTCCAAGAGGTAAATACCGAGGTTGAAGAAAAGGGACAGGACGATCCAGAAAAGACTCCAAAGCAGGGCTTCTCTGACCTTGACCTCGTGTGCGTGCCGGTGGAACACGCGGAGGTCCAGAACAAGCATCGCAATCACAAAGACATTAAAGACGGCCCAAAGCCATGCGCTATGATTCATGAACTCCCTTGCAGTTCAAAACTAATTTTCTATGATACGAAAAAAATGAGTGAAATCATCACGCATTCTGACTGAGGGAGTGGCGTTCCACGGACGCCATGATCACAGCTCCGCCCGCATCGCCGGTGACGTTGGTGACTGTACGCGCCATATCGAGAAACCGGTCGACGCCCATGATCAGGGCAATCCCTTCCTCTGGAACATTAATGGCCTTCAGTACGATGATGAGCATGATGATGCCAACTCCCGGAACCGGGGCCGTTCCGATCGACGCAAGGGTGGCGGTGAGAAGAATCGTCAACTGCTCGGCGATGGAAAGATCGAATCCGTACACCTGCGCAATAAACACAGCGGCCACGCCCTGATAGAGTGCCGTTCCGTCCATATTGATGGTAGCGCCGAGCGGAAGGACAAAGCTGGTGATGCTGTTCGGAACACCCAGCTTCGTTTCGCAGGTTTCCATGTTCACGGGGAGAGTCGCTGCACTCGATGAAGTGGAGAAGGCGACAAGTTGAACGGGCTTCAACTGCCTCAGGAAGTTGAGCGGGGACGTGGACGAAAATGTCTTCACCAGCAAGGGATAGACGACGGTGGTCTGAATCAGGAGGCCAAGCAGAACACAGGCCACGTACCAGATGAGCGTCTGAATGATTTCGAATCCGAACTCGCTCACGGTGGCCGCGATGAGAGCGAAGACGGCAAACGGGGCGATTTTCATAACGAGGTGAACCATTTCGATCATGGTATCACCCAGCCCGTCGAAAAACCGGATCACCGGCCCGGATTTCTCCTCTCGGACAAAGGTCAAAACGACGCCAACGAGGACGGCAAAGAACACAATCTGCAGCATTTCTCCATTTGCGAGAGCTTTGAACGGATTGGTTGGAATCATCTGGACGAACATATCGACAATGTCGATATCGAGTTCCGTCGCTATTTTTGACTGAACGTCCGATTGGTACTCGGCCATCAAGAGCTCTTTCGATGCCTCGCTCACCCGCTCTCCGGGTCGAATGATATTCGCGAGGGCCAGTCCGATGGTGATGGCGAGCGCGGTCGTGGTCATGAAATAGGCGAGCGTTTTTACGCCAATGTGCGCCACCTTCTTTATATCCCCCAGGCTCGCCGCTCCCACAAGCAGCGAGGCAAGCACAAGCGGAATTGCAATAAGGTTCAGCAGTCGAATGAAGATGGTTCCGATCGGCCGGATCATTGTCGCAATCGTTTTTTCCTTCCGGATATCGATGACTCCCGTGAACCTCTGCGGCTCCATCTCTTTCCCGGCAAAAATCAGAACTGCGGCCGATCGCTGATTACTCGCCAGTCCTTTCCAGGTGCGAAGGATCTGTGCCCCATCCCGATTGCCGTATGTTTGTTTCGAATCAATGGTCTGAATTTCCAGGCTCGTCCAGCCGGAGACCTCGTGTGCCGTTGCTTCCGCGCCGTCTTTTGTGGTCAGTACCAGAACAGACTGATCAACATGGAAAAACGCACCGAACACCGCTCCGAGGATCAGGGCGACGAGGATCTGCGTATGAAGCTTCAGTTTTTTCACGATGCCTCGCTGTGGTTGGAGGTTCCGGTTTGTCTGGTCCAATAATAATAAAAGGGAAGTCCGATGACGAGGAGGAGGATTCCGATAATAGCGTCCCGGGTACTCTCGACAAAGGTATTGACGAGGAACCAGGTGACGACAAGCAGAAAGAGAAGTGTGAGCCAGGGATATCCCCATGCCTTGTACGGGCGTTCGGCGTCGGGGATCTTGTGTCGCAGGGCAATGACGCTCGCGGCTGCGAGCCCGTAGAAAAACCAGGAACCGAAGACGACATAAGCCGTAATCTGATCGTACGTTCCGCTCAGGGTGAGAAGAGCGGACCAGACTCCTAGAGTCACCACGGCGATCCAGGGAGAATGATGACGGGGGTGAATCGTCCCGAGGGCCTTCAGAGCAGCGCCGTCAGCGGAAGCGGCAAAGATAGATCGGGGCCCATTGAGGAGCATGCCGTTGGTGGATCCAAACGTCGAACAGAGAATTCCGATGACAATCAGAGATGCACCGATGGGCCCCAGCGCTGTCAACGCGACATCGGCAGCGATGCGGGATGAACCCTGCATGGCGTTGATTGGAATAACAGATGCGTAAGCGACGTTTGCGCCAACATACAGGACAATGACCGCAACGGTGCCAAGGATAAGGGAGAGTGGAACATTACGCGTGGGATTCTTGAATTCCCCCGCCGTGAGGGTAACGTCGATCCATCCGTCGTATGCCCACAGGGCGGAGATCAGCGCCAGGCCGAATCCGGCCGTCAGGTCGGATGTCCAATTCTCGGGCCACCACGGCCTGAAGTTTGCGGTGGAGGCGCTCCCCGAAAAAAACACAGCCACAATAAGTCCGACGAGTGCGAGGACCTTTGCCGATGTGAAAATCGTCATCACCCATCCCCCGAATTGCACACCTCGTACGTTAACGAGCGTGACGATCATAATCACACCCATTGCAAGGATTTGAACCCAGCCGATGTTCAAATCGAATTCCAATCCCAAGAGATCGAAATGCCAGAGAACGAGCGGCGTTCCATCGAGGGCGGGGAAGAAATAGCCGGTGAATGTGGCAAATCCGACTGCAATAGCCGCAGCCGATCCTGCCTTGTTAATAAAGAAGTCGTTCCAGCTGAAAAGAAATCCCCAGACACGTCCGAAACTGCGGCGCAGGTACACATAGGGTCCGCCTGCCTGAGGCAGCACGGCGCTCAGTTCCGCAACCGAGAGGGCTCCGAATAACGAGAGCATCCCAGCGACAACCCAAACCAGGATCATTGGTCCCGTGGCAGGCACATGTCCCGCGATTGTTGCGGGGACAATAAAGATTCCCGAGCCGATAATAACGCCCATGTGGATGGCGATGCCCTCGCGAAGGCCGAGAACGCGGAGCAGCTGGGGTTTCGAAGTGTTCAATCAGGGGGTCGGAGATTGATGGGAGGTGAGGATCAATCCGGTTGAGAAATCAGCATTCAGATATTGTTCGAAATTCAGATATTCGAATTTCGAATTTAATCTTCATTTCCGTTTCCTTCGACACTTTTCATCCGACCAAGAAATTCTTCCGGCGGAAGATATCCTACCACACGCGCAGTGAGCGCTTCCGATCCGTTTTTGTCAAGGAAGACGATAGTCGGCACCCCTGCAATGGTATATTGTTTTCGCAATGCCTCAGCCTCTGGAGAATCAAATCTCGTGAGATCCACTTTCAGGCGAACGAAATCCTCCGAGGCAGTGATCACCGAGGGATTCGTAAAGGTCCGCCGGTCGAGTTCCAGGCAAGGGATGCACCAGTCCGCATAAAAATCCAGCATGACCGGTTTTCCCGATGTTTGCGCCCGGGCGACAAGATCGGCATTGTATTGCTGCCATTCAATTCCCGGATCCCGCAGGTCGTTCGCGAACATTGTGCCGAGGGCAATGCATGCGATACCGAAACCCCATTTCAAGCGACGAAATGTCGGCTTGTCCTTGCCGGATGGCTCAAGGAATCCCAGATAGAGACCACCGGCAATGAGGGAGAGAGGTACGACAAATGGCGCGAACTTCGGTGCAAGGGCAAGTAAGAGGTAGAAAAGTGCCGCACCTGTGAGCACAACTGCGAAGATTCGCTCAACCCAAATGAGCCATACGCCGGAACGCGGAACGTTCTTTAATAGCCCGGAAAATGTGCCGAGAATGAGGTAAGGCAGACCGAGGCCAAGGGAGAGGACGAAAAAGGCCGTAAAGCCAAAGAGGGGATCGCCCTTTTGGCCGACAAGAGCCAGGAGAGCGATAACCGGCGGACCGATACACGGGGCGGCGAAGATCCCAACGACCAATCCGGAAACAAACAGACTGACGAACCCCGTGCCTGTCGTTCCGCCCAACTTGCTTGTGAGCCAATAGGGGACTTGCAATTGATACAGTCCGAACATGCTCAGCGCGAGGGCAAACAGAAGAGCACCGATGACGCCCAGGACGAGGGGGCTCTGCAGCCAGCTCCCAAAGAGCTCTCCGCTCAATGCGGCGGTTACGCCGAGGACACTATACATTGAAGCGATACCGAGAACATAGACGACTGCTTTGACGAACACCCGCAGCGTGCTCGCGTCCGATTGCGTGCCGAACAGCGAGACGGTAACGGAGAGCATGGGATAGACGCATGGCGTAAGATTCAGCGCAAGGCCGATCAGAAAAATGGCAAAGAAGGCAACAAACGATCCTTCGGTTTCGAACAAGCTGGCCAGGGAGCCTCCGGCTGCCGAAGCACTGGTTTCGCTCTCATAGGTTGCAAAGAGTTCCGGAAATTGAGCCGCGACCTGAGTACCGGAGGAAACAACAGGGAGCAGAATTTCCAGGGGAATGCTGGACGGAGCAAGGCACACCTGATCATTGCACGCCTGAACACGAAGTTTCGCGGGTACGCGGTATTCACCCGGTTCAAGTTTTTCCGAGATACGGAGTGAAAGGAAGATCGTAACCGTTTTGTCATAGACGCTCAGGGGATCTTCGGCAAAATCGAATTGCTGATGATGCCCTGCAGGATATCGCAGATCGGAGACGATAACGCCTTCAACGGGTTCAACCTCCAACTCCGTGCCGATGAGGTAGTCGTAAGTGGGAGAATGCGAATTAACGTGCCAGGTGTCTTCAATGGTCAACGTTACGGCAATCAGCGTATTCGATCCCGATGGTACACGGTCGGTGGAGATCCAGATCGCCGACTGCACTTTCGATGCAGTCGAAGAAATGCCGCTTGGTATCGATTGGGCACCCGCACCCGTTAAGAAGACAAGCGTGAGAACGAGGAGACGCGTTGTTGTGGGCATGTAAATGAAGG
>Ga0302046_10001523_pt1 | contig 21734 bp, 23 predicted proteins | sample RVTome_11_FD_200261 | JGI IMG/M metagenome (GOLD analysis project Ga0302046, IMG submission 200261) | Soil microbial communities from uranium-contaminated site in the Upper Colorado River Basin, Wyoming, United States - RVT147D111 (version 2) ...
TCAACGCCCTGCGCGATGTCCGGAGACTGGGTGTCGATCGACGTCAGGACCGCGCACGTTGCGCCGTCGAATCCAAACGCGGCATCCGTGTATCCGATGTCGGTGATGGTTTGCCGAATGATCTCCGCATAGTGCGTGTGTGCGCTGGTCGTGATCTCGCCGGCGACGACAGCCATCCCCGTGGTCACGAGCGTTTCGCACGCGACCCGGGCATAGGGATCCATGGCGATGATGTGATCGAGAATGGCGTCGGAGATCTGGTCAGCCATCTTGTCCGGATGACCTTCCGTGACGGACTCCGACGAGAACAGGTGCTTTTGGGAATGCATAGGGGCTGGGCCTCTGTGGGGTGTTCGGCCGAGGGCGCGCGCGCGCGGTCGAAGTAGCGGCCATCGTGTTGGCGGATCAGGTTTTGAAGCTAGTTGGCGCCCGAACGTCGGGCAACCGACCGGCGTCGAGCAGATCCAGGTCCATATAGGCCGCAATGGTTTCGGTCAGGATCCGCTTAACCTCTTGTCGCGTCTCGGCTTTCACCACGTCCGGGGCCGCGCGTACCACTGCCGAGGCGTCGATCTGCCGCAACACCCACCGTACCAGCGGCAGGCGTGGCGGCGCCACGCTGAAGACAGTGTAGCCGAGGGAAAGCAATAACAATGCCGACAGCGGATCGGAGGCCATCTCGCCACACACACTGACGCGCAGACCCGCGCGGTCTCCGGCCTCTGCGATCGCGCGCAACGAACGCACGACTGCAGGATGGAAGGAAGAAAAACGGCCGGCAATACCGGCGTTCCCCCGATCCACCGCCAGCGTGTATTGGGTCAGGTCGTTGGTGCCTACCGAGAGAAAGTCGCTTCGCGAGGCCAGCTCATCGGCCAGGATCACCGCGGCGGGGGTTTCCACCATCACCCCGACCGGCAGATCGGGGCCGTACGCGATGCCAAGCCGTTTCAGGTCCGCCACCTCTTCTTCGACTAATTCCCGGACGCGTACGACCTCCTCGACCTGCGTCACGAGCGGGAGCATGAGTTGTACGTCCCCATGCGCCCGCGCGCGCATGATGGCGCGCAGTTGTGGGCGGAAGATCTCGGGCTGATCGAGACAGACCCTTATGGCGCGCCAGCCGAGAAACGGGTTCGGTTCACGGGGCGGGCTGAACGGCGCCGGGAACTTGTCCCCGCCCAGATCGTAGCTGCGGACAACGATGGGATGGCCGGGGAAGCGGCGGGCGATCCTTTCGAAGTAGCCGGCCTGTTCGTCTTCGGAGGGGAGTTCCGTGCGGCCCAGGACGAGGAACTCCGTGCGCAAGAGTCCGACACCGTCGGCTCCGTGGGCGACCGCCTCTTCGAGTTCTTCGGGAAGATCAAGGTTGCTGCGGAGCGAAATCTGCACGCCATCCAGCGTACGAGCGGGCTCCCGCTCCACGCGTTCCATTTCGCGCAACAGCGTGCCGCGGCGCTTCTCGAAGGCCAATGCCTCATCGACCTCCTCGCCCGTCGGATCGAGCAGGATCCATCCGCGGCTTCCGTCGAGCACGACATCGGCGCCCTCGGTCACGCGGTCCAGGCCGGCGCCGAAGCCCATAACGCAGGGAATTCCCAGCGAATGAGCGAGGATAGCGGCGTGGGAGGTCCGCGTCCCTTCGGCGCTGGCAAAGCCGGCGACGGTCTGTCGATCGAATTCCACCGTGAGTCCCGGGGTCAGTTCCCGGGTCAACACCACGACGGGTCGTCCCCCGCCACGTTGCAGCGTTTCCTCGATGGAATGCCCGAGCAGGCGGCCCAACACCCGCACGCCGATCCCAAAGAGGTCGGCGCGCCGCTGCTGGAGCAACGCGCTCTCGGACCGCGTCCACAAGGCACGCAGTTCTAACGTCTTGAACTCGAAGGCGCGTTCGGCGCTGATGCGATTCTCGCGGATAAGGCGCTCGACCGCGCCCATGAAGTCCTGGTCCTCGAGCATCATGATCTGCGCCTCGAAGATGCGGGCCTCCTCCGCCCCGGCGCGATCCTCGGTGCGCGCGCGCAGTTCCAGAATGTGGGCGCGCACGGCATTCACCGCCGTGCGCAGTCGCTCGATCTCGAGGTCCACCTCGCCTTCGGGCACGACGCGCTGCGGCACGTCCGGAAGCGACCAACGCACGATGAACGCCGGACCGACCGCGATACCCGGCGAGACGCCGACGCCCGTCAAGCGACGAGGATCGCTACTCACCAAAGCCCCGGGCGACGAGTTTCTCGAGGGCGGTGACGGCAGCCTCCGCATCGTCTCCTTCGGCACGGATGACGAGTGTGGCACCCTGCTCCGCCGCGAGGGTCATGACGCCGAGGATGCTCTTGCCGTTCACGGCCATGCCCTCGCGGGCCACGCTGATCTCGCATCGATATTTTCCGGCCAGCTTGACGAACTCTGCAGACGGACGGGCGTGCAGGCCCAAGTCGTTGACGATACGGACGCTGCTTTCGGCTATCCCCATATCCACCCCATGATCAGCGCGGCCGCGGCGGCAAACGTTCCCAACCGTGCCGCCCCGAACCCCGGGTACACCACGCGCAACACGATCACGGTTGCTCCAGCGAGCGCCATAGCGGCCAAGCGCACATCGGGCGACAACCCGGTCAACAGGTGCACACCGACAACGGGCAAGGCAAACCCGACCGCGCAGGCAGCCATCGGGCCGAACAGCGCCAACGCTCGTTGCAGCGCCAGGTTCTGGAGCGACTGCGCGACGGCCGTTCCCAGCCGCCACCCGGTGGGAAGACCCCAGAGCCATAGCGCGAGGTGCGCGACATTGAAAATTACCAGCAGAGCCACGATACCGGCGACAGGGTGCCCCAGCGCGGTGAGGACGAGCCCGACCGCCGAAGCGAGCGGCAGGACGCCGGCCCAGATCAAGCGGTCCCCCAGCGACCCCAGGGGGCCCTTGAGCGCCGACCGCAGCCGTTCGACGCGCCGCATTTCCACGCCGTCACGCTCGGCTCGCGCGATGGCCCCCAACGCAAGCCCGGCAAAGAACGGATGCGTGTTGAAGTAGCCGGCCGACCGCGCCAACGCGGCGCGATATCGTTCGTCCGACGCGTCAGACAGCTCGCGCAGTAGCGGCTCCACCGCAAAGGCAGCGCCGATCCCTTGAAGGCGCTCGTCGGTCCACGAGGCCTGCAGCGTGAACAGGCGAAGCCAGGTCGACATCATGGGCGGAGTCACGTGAACATCACCCACGCGAACCCCGCCATCACCCCGACGCCCAGCCACGCGAGTTGTTGCCGCCGGAATCGCGCGAGGCGCACGGCATTGGAGGCAAATGCGCCCACGCCGACGCCGATGACGGCGGCATGCAGCGCAACCGCCGAACGGAGATCCATGAACGAGACGGAGTGCACGACCGCGGCGCATCCCAGTCCAAGGCTCGTCAATCCGACCGCGCGGATGGCTTCGCGCGACAGGCACCGGAGGTGGAGCCCGACGATGGCACGCCGTTCTCCGGCGTCGATCTGCGCTCGATGGCGGCTCAGGTCCGCGGTATTGAAGCGGCGCACCGTCTGGATCCCGACATCCCCGAGGACGGCGACTCCCAGGCCGACACCGACGGCGATTCCCACGGCCACCACCGTAGGAGCCCCCGCCGCGACGATGGCGCCGGCCACCGCCCCCAGACCGTAATCGGGGTACCGCGCGGCACCGAACGGCAACACTTCGAGCGCGAACAGCTCCAGGACCATGCCGACGGCGGCGCCCGCCATCGGGTCGCCGGCGATGAAGCCGGCTACGAGCCCCGCCACCAAAGGACGGGCGATCATCACCTGCGGGACCGCAATGAGATCCAGTCCCACCAGCGTGCCCCACAGCAGCAGCAAGAGCCAGTTCTCGGAGGCCATCAGAGCAGCCGCTCGAGCGGAACCCGCGTCGTGGTGGGCAGGTCCTGCGCCGTGATGGTAACCCCGCGCTCACCCAGCTCGCGCAACTGCCCGGCCTCCTCGTCGGACAGGAAGAGATACGGGAGTTTGCGGACGCGGTCGCCGTCCATGTGTAGGCCACCCAGGTTGACCTCGCGGATCTGGGGCGCGTCGTTGCAGAGGCGCACCAGCGCATGCACGTCCGCAACCAGGATGAGGGTCCGCATGGCTGAGCGCATCAGCTCGTCCACGCGCTGCGCGGCTTCTTCGATCGTCGTGAACTCCACCTCGAAGTCGGGCGGTACACCGGCACGATACAGCTCCCGCTCCCATTCGCTCTCGGCGATCTCGTCATCGGCGAGCAGGATGCGGTCCGGACACACGGCCTGTCCCCACCCGACCACCACCTGACCGTGAATGAGCCGGTCGTCCACGCGCACCAGAATGACGCTCAATGCGAGACAACCCGGATGCCGTGACTGCCGGCCTCCACGGCGTGTTTGACCGCGTCCTCCAGGCTCGCGTCACGTTGGAACACAAAGTCGATCAACATGGGCAGATTGACGCCGGCGACGACCGTCAGGCCGGGACGATCACGGGTGAGTCTGGCCGCGGAACGGAAACAACTGCCTCCGGCCAAATCGACGAACACGACGCACGGCGTGTCTCCGACCGCCGCATGCACCCGCTCGTCGAGGGTGGCGCGGTTGCAGCCGTCGTTGCTGACGGGCACGAGGGCCCCCGTGATGCCCGTGATCGATTCGACCGCGTGCACCAGCGCGGCGCCCAAATCCGCATGGGACACGACGACCCCGCGTACACCGTTCACCTGATCCGAATCACTACTCATAGTCTTCCGAAAGATACTCACGCAACTGGCGCTGCTCCGCCATGCGCGAAATGAGTTGCTCGTTGAACGCCTTGGCCGGGTCGACGCCGCTGTATCGGAGGAGATGGTTCATCGCGACGACCTCCGAAATCACCGTGATGTTCTTGCCCGGATTGAGCGGAACGACGACGCGCGGGACTTCGACACCCAGGATCGTGTGCGTGGCGTTGTCCAACCCCGTCCGGTCGACGCCGCCCGTACTCTCCCAATCCGCGAGCTGCACAACGACTTCGATGCGCTTCTGCTGTCGTACGGCCCGCACGCCAAACAGCGCGGACACGTCGACGATTCCGACACCCCGGATCTCCATGTAGCGGTGAGCCAGCTCATGCGCGCGGCCAAGCAACACGTCCGCGCCGCGCTGCGTGACGTGAACGACGTCATCGGCGACAAGACGGTGACCCCGCTCGACGAGATCCAGAACGCACTCGCTCTTCCCGATCCCCGACCGTCCGACAAACAACAGCCCGACACCGAACACGTCGGCCAATGATCCATGCAGCGTCGTAGACGGCGCAAAAATCTCGGCCAGGTACGGCGTGATGCGCCGGTAGAATTCGGAGGTCTTCAGCCGAGACCGGAAGAGGGGAACGCCCAGCCGCCGCGCGGCATCGACCAGCTCCTTGGGCAGCTTCTGCCCCTTGGTCACGAACACACACGGCACGTCATAGCTGAGGAACGTCTCGACGGACTGCCGCCGCGCCGCGGACGAGAGGGATCGGAGATACGTGACCTCCGTCTCGCCCAACACATGGAGCCGGCGCGACAGAAACCGTTTGGTGAATCCGGCCAACACGAGACCCGGACTCGACACTTCCGGAACGGTGATGACCCGGTCGAGTCCGATGTCTTCCGTGATGGCTTCCAACTGTAACGTCTCGCTCTTGCGAGCGACGAGATCGCCGACGGTGAGCGGAGGCACCTTACCCGATGGACGCGCGCCGCTGCGGCCGCTGCTGGGACTTATCCAGTTGGTTGTTCAGCTTATCGAAGGCCCGGTCGAGCGCGGTCGTGAAATCCCCCGCCTCCGCCGAACAGACCTTCACCTGGCCGCGGGTGAGATACAACTGCAGTTCTACGACATGCTGCTGATGGTCTTCGTCGAACACGATCTCCGCGCGATGTGGCCGGTCCGCCTTCTTGGCGGCCTTCTCCATCAGGGCCATGGCGCGATCGCGCAATTCATCGGGGATCTCACAGTGCCGTGCGGTGACGGTGGTTTTCATGACGGCGACTCCTTTCCTGAGGGCGCGGTCTGAAGACTGGCCTGCAAGTGCTCCAGCGTCTGCTCCGCGGTGGCATCCCAAGACAACCCAACCGCAAAGCGCCGAGCGCGCCGGCCAAACTCGTCGATGAGCGTGGAATTGGCGGCGACGCGACGCATCGCCTCGGCAAGGGCCGGCGGAGAGGCCGGACGGACCAACCACCCGGTCTCTCCATCAATCACCGATTCCCTGAGCCCGGGACTATCGGCCGCAATGGCCGGAGTTCCGCAGGCCGCCCCCTCCACGTTCGTTATTCCCCATCCCTCTTTCAATGAGGGAAATATCAACGACCACGCCTGCCGTAAAAGTTCGAGTTTCTGTTCCTCGGAAACAAAGCCCAAGAAACGGACCGCCTCGGCCACCCCGGCCTCTGCGGCAATCCGCCGCAGCCGCGGTCCGTCGTCTCCACTCCCTGCAATCTGCAGCATTGCCTCCGGAAATTCGAGCCGGATAAGTCCTAGGGCCCGAATCGCATCCTCGACGCGCTTGTAGCGCTTGAGTCTTCCTATGTAGAGGAAAGTCGGGCGTTCCGCCCGCGGCCCCGCAGGGTCCGGCCGGAACCACTCCGCGTCGACGCCGGGGTGAATGACCCGTATACGGTCCGAAGGTACCCCGCGGGCCACCAGGTCATCTCGGGTGCTCTCGCTGATCGCATGAAACGCGGCCCGACGATACACCAGGGGAATGGGGCGTTCCGCCAACCAGACGACGGATGCCATGGGGAGGGCCGCCTCTCGAAACACCGTGGAGCCGAACAGGTGTGGCACGATCACGTAGACCGGCAGGCGCGCGAAGGTGGGCAGGAAGAGGGGGAGCTTGTTGATGTCCTCGACGATCACGTCATACGCCTGCGCTCGCAGTGCGTCGCGCACGGCGCCGCGTCCGAGCACCGCGAAGGAATGACGGCCACCGAACCGCCGAACGTCGATTCCCTGGATCGTGGTGCGGAGCGCTGCGCCACGCCACCCAGAGGCGATGAGCGTTACGGCGTGTCCCTGTGAGACCAACCGCTTGAAAATCTCGAAAAAGTGCAACTCCGCCCCGCCCGCCTGCGGGTTTTCGAGATCGAGCCAATTGACGGCAAGAATCTTCACAAACGCCCGAGTCGTCGCGCCAGCGTGTCCAATACGCCGTTGACGAAAGCGTGCGCCTTGGCCCCGGCGAACCACCGTGCCAGCCGCACCGCCTCGTCAATCACCACTCGTGCGGGCACGTCTCCCGCACGGAGTTCCGCGAGGGCAAGGCGCAGGATGTTTCGCTCGACGGCGCCCACCCGTTCCAGGCGCCAGCCTTCGACGGCGGATTCGATCTCGCGATCCAGGTCCTCGTGGTGCTTCACAACGTCCGCCGCCAGCCGTTCCGCACGATCCCCGCCCGGTACGCGGCCGCGCCCGAGCGTCAAGAGCGCGTGGGCGACCTCGCCGATGGCGGGTTCTCCCTGTAGCTCCCAAGCGTACAGCAGCTGAAGCGCGCGGGCGCGCGCCTTGGTTTCAGTCCGGAGCACGCGTATCGAGCTGGTCGAGCGTCTGCGAGGTCTCGAAGGCGGCGTCCGCGGCCTCCGCGCCTTTGTTCCCCGCATTCCCGCCGGCCCGGGCCAGTGCTTGCTCCATCCTGTCGCACGTAAGCAAGCCAAAACCCACCGGAATCCCCGTTTCCCGCGCGGTCTCTCCCAACCCGCGGGTCGCTTCGTTGGCGATCACCTCGAAGTGCGCCGTCTCCCCGCGAATGACCGCGCCGAGAGCCACCGCGCAGCGGTACTTGCCGCTCCCAATGCCGCGCGCGACCGCCACGGGCAGCTCGAACGCACCAGGCACCCAAAGGACGTCGATCACGTCGCTTCCGGCGCCGCGCCGCGCCAGGGCTTCCAGGGCGCCCTCGAGGAGGCGGCGGGTTACGCCCTCATTGAAACGGGAGACGACCACGAGGATGCGATTCCCCGCGCCGTGTCGTTGCGATGATGTCATGGTCAGTGCGTGAGGAGATGACCGAGCTTATCGCGTTTGACGTCCAGGTAGCCGCGATTGTCGTCATCGGGACTGGATTGAATGGGCACGCGCTCGACGAGGGTCAGGCCGTATCCTTCCAGTCCAACCAGCTTCTTGGGATTATTCGTGAGCACGCGAATCGCCGTGAGTCCCAGATCGAGCAGGATCTGTGCACCGATGCCGTAGTTTCGCAGATCCGGTGCAAAGCCGAGGCGGGCATTGGCTTCGACCGTATCGTGCCCGGTGTCCTGCAGCTCATACGCTTTGATCTTGTTCAACAGACCGATCCCACGTCCCTCCTGATCAAGATACACGATCACGCCACTTCCGGCCTCCGCGATCATGCGCATCGCGTTGTGGAGCTGCCAGCCGCAATCGCACCGCTTGGATCCAAACACGTCACCCGTCAGGCATTTGGAGTGCATGCGGACAAGCGTGTCCCGCTTGCCACCCACCTCACCGAACACGATTGCAACGTGCTCGCGATGGTCCACATCGTTGTTGTACCCGATTACGCGGAACTCGCCGAACGACGTGGGGAGCCGAGCCTCCGCAACGCGGTGAACAAGCCGTTCTTTGCGCAGCCGGTACGCGACGAGTTGGGCGACGGTGACAAAGGTGAGCGTGTGCTCGGCGGCGAACTCCTCGAGCTGCGGGCGCCGCATCATCGTCCCGTCTTCGTCCAGGATCTCGCAGATGACGCCGGCCGGTGTCAGGCCCGCCAGGCGGGCCAGATCGACGCTGGCTTCAGTCTGGCCAACCCGCTGCAAAGCCCCTCCGGGCCGCGCCCGGAGCGGAAATACGTGCCCGGGGCGGCGCAGGTCCGAGGGCACCGTTTCGGGGTCGATGGCGACCTGGATGGTTTTGGCGCGATCCCACGCGGAGATGCCGGTGGTGACGCCGAATCGTTTGGCGGCGTCCACGCTCACGGTGAACGCCGTCTCCAACTCATCCGTGTTACGATCGGCCATCTGCGGCAGACCGAGCGCGTCGCACCGTTCGGGGGTCAGGGTGAGACAAATGAGCCCCCGCCCGAACTTGGTCATGAAGTTGATGGTCTCTGGCGTTACCAGTTCCGCGGCGCCGACCAGGTCCCCTTCGTTCTCGCGGTCCTCGTCATCCGCAATGATGACGAGTTTCCCCTGCCGAACGTCTTCTATGGCCTGCTCGATGGATCCGAATGGCATAGTCGAATGTATCCTGTTCCTTCGTGTCGCAACCCGTCAGTCTCGCCGGCGCATCAGCTGTTGCACGAACTTGCCGATCAGGTCTCCCTCGAGCTGCACGGCATCGCTGATACGGGCACGCCCCAACGTCGTATGCACACGGGTATGCGGAATCAATGCCACCTGCACGACATCGGGCTCCGGGAGCGCGTTGACCGTGAGACTGACCCCGTCCACCGTGATCGACCCGTGAAGCACGCTCACGTCCGCGACGTGTGCCGGCACCCTGACGTCGATCAGGAGCGCATCGTCCCGGTCCTCGATCCCGACCACCTCTCCCACGCCGTCGACGTGTCCCTGCACCATATGTCCACCCAACCGCTCCCCCATCCGCAACGCCCGTTCCAGATTCACCTCGTGCCCGGTCTCGAGCCGGCTCAACGTGGTCCGCTCTCTGGTCGTGGCGACGGCATCGACGGCGAACCATCCGTCGCCGATCTCCACCACCGTGAGACACGCGCCGTTGACCGCGATGCTCTCGCCCATTTCCAGATCTCGGTAGGGCGCGAAGAACTCCAGGCGCAATCGACGGTCCTCCCGGACGACCGATCGCACCGACCCGACCGCGGTCACTAACCCTGTAAACATAACTCCCGATCGATCACGATCAGTGAATCCTCCCCCAACGCCTTCCGCCCGGTGACCCGCCACCGGGGCGCATCGACCAGAGACGACGCCGGTCGATCCCCAAAGGCCGGAGTGCCGCGGCCCAGCCAGATCGGGGCCTGAATCCAGTACACGCGGTCGATCAGGTCGCGGGCCAGGAGACTGCCCGCCAGGGCGCCGCCTCCTTCGATCAACAGCGAACGCAGTCCCAGCTCTCGTAACGCGCGCAGAGCCTCCTCCGGTTCGGTAGCCTCGACGATGGTAACGCCCGGGTGCGCCTCGAGTCGACCCGCCGTGCCATCCAGGTGATCCGGATGAGCGACGACTATCGTGGGGGTCCCTTCGGCCGCACGCAGCACCTTGGCGTGTTCCGGGAGTTCGCCGGTCCGCGTGAAGACCACCCTGGTGGGCGGGATGCGGGGGGCGATCGCGCCGCGCACGGTTAGCTGCGGGTCATCACGCACCACCGTCCTGCGCCCGACCCCAATGCCATCCTGCCCCGCGCGGAGCCATTGCGCCCAAGCCCGTGCTTCGGGCCCCGAGATCCATTGCGATCGGCCCGCGGAATCGGCGATGAATCCATCGATCGAGCTTGCGACTTTGAGCGCAACGAACGGGCGCTCTGTCCGAACGGTACTCCAGAGAAAGGCGGCGTTCTGAACCGCCGCGTCCTTCTCGAGTACCCCAACGTCCACCTGAATACCGGCTTGGCGGAGGCGTTCCACGCCGCCGCGCGCAATCCGTCCGGGGTCGCGAATGGCCACGACCACGCGGGCCACCCCGGCGTCGATCAACGCGTCGACGCACGGCGGCGTCTTCCCGTGGTGATTGCAGGGTTCGAGGCTGACGACGCAGGTGGCGCCGGCGGGATCCCCGCATTGCCCGAGGGCCGCGACTTCCGCGTGTGGGCCGCCATATTCTTGGTGGAAACCTTCGGAGACCACATCACCGTCGCGCAGCAGCAGCGCGCCGACCATTGGGTTGGGCGCTACACGGCCCCAACCGTTCCACGCCAATGCCAGGGCGCGGCGCATCGCCTGTTCATGGGTCACGGCGTCAGACCAAGCGGACCTCGGCCCCGGCCACCACCTCTCCCATCAAGAAGGTGCCGACTCCCGCATGCTCCGCCACCGCGCGGATCGCATCCGCCTCGCCCGGCGCCGCGATCACGATGAACCCCACGCCCATGTTGAAGACGCGGTACATTTCCTCGGACGTCACGTTTCCACTATCCTGGAGCCATTGGAAGACCTCCGGCGTGGGCCAGGCGTCCGTGTGCACGAGGGCACCACACCCATCGGGTAGGGACCGGACGAGATTGCCGGGAATACCGCCGCCCGTGATATGCGCCAGTCCGTGACATCGCTCGGCCACCGGCAGGACCGCCGCGACGTAGCTTTTGTGCACCGTCAAAAGCGCATCCGCCACCGTCATGCCGATGGCCGGGACGTCCGAATCCACGTCGAGTCCCAACTCATCGAACACGATCTGGCGCGCCAGCGTGTACCCGTTAGTATGGAGACCGGTGGCCTCGTAGCCAATGAGCACATCTCCGACCTCCACGTCCGTGCCGTGGCGCGCGTGCTGCTCGGAGACGACGCCCACGATGGTTCCGGCCAGGTCGTAGTGCCCTGCCGGGTACAGATCGGGCATGGCCGCCGTCTCGCCACCCACCAGCGTCATGGCGTGCTGCTCACACCCGCGCGCCACGCCTTCGACCAGGGCGGCGGTCGTGTCCGCATCGATCGTCGCGGCGGCGATGTAGTCCAGGAACGCGATGGGGCGCGCGCCGTGGACCAGGATGTCGTTCACACAGTGGTTCACGAGATCCTCACCGACGGTGTCGTGGCGACCGGCCCGAATCGCAACGAGCACCTTGGTGCCGACGCCGTCGGTGCTCATGACCAGCACCGGATTCGGCACATCGGCGGGCACGCGGATCATGCCACCGAACGCTCCGGGGCGGCCCAGGGCCAACGGCGTGCGGGTGCGTTCGAGTGCCGTCAGAATCCGACGTTTGGCTGCGTCTGCGGCATCCAGGTCGACTCCCGCGGCACGATAACGATCGGCGGTTCCCATCATCGGATCAGTCGTGTGGAATGTCGAAGTGAACGAGTTCACGGAAGGCGCGCGCGCGGGCGGTCACCTCCGCCGGTCCGATCTCTTCGAATCGGTCGACGGAGAAGCGCTCCACCGCGAAGGATCCCATGGTCGCGCCGTACACCATGGCACGCCGCAGGTTGGCGCTCGACACGTCATTGCTCCGCGCCAGATGCCCCAGGAAGCCACCGGCAAACGCGTCGCCGGCGCCGGTCGGGTCGTAGATCTCTTCGAGCGGGAAGGCCGGCAGGTAGAAGATCCGATTGTCCGGCTCGACCAACACGGCGCCGTATTCGCCCTGTTTGATGATCGCCAGTCGCGGACCGTTGTCCAGAATCCACCGCGCCGCGCGATAGATATTCCAATCACCTGACAGCTGCCGAGCTTCCGCATCGTTGACCATGAGCACGTCGATGCGTTTCATCAGCTCGATCAAGGCGTCACGCTTGCTCTCGATCCAGTAGTTCATCGTGTCGCAGACGACGAATTCCGGCTTGGACACCTGATCCAGCACGCTCAGCTGCAACTCCGGATCGATGTTCCCGAGAAAAATGAGATTGGCTTCGCGAAAGTCTTCCGGAATGGTGGGCGCGAAGTCGGCGAAGACGCCGAGGCGCGTTTCGAGCGTGTCGCGGTTCTGGAGATCGTACGAGTAGCGGCCGCGCCACCGGAAGCTCTCACCGTCGGCCCGGGAGACACCCTTCAGGTCCACGCCCCGCTTGGCGAGTCGCGCCAGTTCTTGCTCGGGATAGTCGTTACCGACCACGCCGACGGCGAGTACGGGATGCAACAGGGACGCCGCGTAGCTGAAGAAAACGGCGGAACCACCCACCGCATCCTGATTGGAGCCGAACGGGGTTTCGACGGAATCGAGCGCAATACTCCCGATGACCAACAGCGACATGCACTACATCCTTTCCGGTGCCGAGATGCCCAGGAGCGTCAGGCCGTTCGCCAGTACGATCTGCGCCGCCCGCGCGAGACCGAGTCGGGCCTGCATCAACGCATCGTCTTCACCGAGCACGCGGTGCCGGTGATACCATCCGTTGACGAGTCGGGCCACGTCCTCCAGGTACCCAATGATCCGATGGGGTTCGAGCGTTTCCGCCGACTTCTCCACGACCTTGGGATACTCGGCGAGGCGCTTCATCAGCTCCTGTTCATCCGATTCGCCGAGGCACGACAGGTCCACGTCCTGGCCGGTGACCCTCGTGGGTTCCAGCGCCGCCGTGCGGAAGATGCCCGCCATCCGCGTGTGCGCATACTGCACGTAGTAGACGGGATTCTCTTCCGTCTGCCGCGTCGCGAGATCGATGTCGAAGACAAACTGCGCGTCACCCTTGCGCATCAGGAAGAAATATCGCGCCGCGTCGACGCCCGCCTGCTCGAACAAGTCCCGCAGCGTGACGAACTCGCCCGACCGCTTTGAGAATCGCACCTCTTCTCCATGGCGCATGACGCGCACCAGCTGCACCAGCGCCACGTGAAAGAACCCCTCGGGCAATCCCAGGGCGGTGAGGGCCGCCCGCATGCGATTGATATATCCGTGGTGGTCCGCGCCCCAGACGTCGATGGCCAGATTCGCCCCGCGGGCCGCCTTGGTGCGATGATACGCGATGTCGGGCGTGAAATAGGTGTATGTCCCGTCCGACTTTCGCAGCACCCGGTCCTTGTCGTCGCCGAACCGCGTGGTACGCAGCCACAGAGCGCCCTCGTGCTCGTACAGCACGCCGCGACGCTCCAGTTCGGCCAGGGTCTCTTCGATGGCTCCACCGTCGTAGAGAGAGGTCTCACTGAAGTACACGTCAAAGGCGACGCCGAACGCTTCCAGATCGCGCCCCTGCTCTTCTCGCTGCCCTCGGACGCCGATCTCTCGGCAACGGGCAATGCCTCCGGACGCCTCCTGATCAGCGAACTGCTTGCCTTCGCTGGCCAGGATCTCGCGCGCCATTTCGACCAGATACTCGCCGTGGTAGCCATTGGGCGGGATCCGGGCCTCGCGTCCCACTTCCTGCTGCACCCTCGCCCACAGGGACTCGGCCATACGGTCGATCTGGAGGCCTGCGTCGTTGATGTAGAACTCGCGTGTCACCTCATGGCCAGTGGCCTCGAGCACGGCCGCAATCGCATCCCCCAAGGCGGCCCCCCGACCGTGTCCCACGTGCAACGGGCCCGTTGGGTTGGCGGACACGAACTCGACGTTGACCGACCGGCCCTGCCCGGCGGCGCTCCGGCCGAACTCGGATCCGCGAGCAAGGATCGTATGGACGATGTCCGCGACCGCGGAATCGGCGAGCCAGAAGTTGATGAAGCCGGGACCTGCGATCTCCACCTTCGTGACGACATCGGCCGGGACATCGATGCGCGCGGCGATATCCTCGGCGATCGTGCGGGGAGCCTGCCGCAACCGCCCCGCCAGCTGCATGGCGACGTTGGTCGCGACGTCCCCATGGCTCGTCTCACGAGGACGCTCGAGCCGGGGGTCCACGTCGGAGACCCCCAAATCTTCCAGCACCCGGCGCAACGCGACGAGAAGAGTTTCGTGCCCGGTGGTCAGGATTCGTCTCCCCCCGACTTGCTTCCACCGCCCTCGGTCTTGGTGGATCCTTTGTCGTCTTTCTTGTCCTGCTTGGCGGGTTTTTTCTCCGCCGCTTTCTTATAGTCCGTGATGTAGAACCCCGATCCCTTGAAGACCAGACCGGCCCCACCGGAAATCAGACGCTCGCCCCGCTTACCGCACTTCGGACATTTGGTCCGCGTGCTGTCTGAAATCTTCTGGAACTTTTCGTACTCGTGTCCGCACGCAGGACACCGGTACCCGTAAGTGGGCATGAATTCGTTCCTCGTAAGTCCTGTGGCTGCCGGCACCAGCCGCGCCGAACCCTCGGCATGCGCCGACCATGAGGCCGCCGGATCCGGCCCCTCACCGCACGTTCGGGAGCGTCACCGCACCACGCCGCTCCATGACTCCAATGTCATTAGGCAAAGGACTCATGGACGGATAGTAACTTGTCGCTCGGGACGGGCGCATCTTACCCGGGCCCCAAGAGGGGGTCAAGCACGCGGCCGGTGCGTTCCCCATACCGCGCGGAGCGCATCGCAGACTTCTCCGACGGTGGCCCGCGCCCGGACGGCCTCGATGATCGTGTGCATCATTGGCCGGTCTTCTCGGGCCGCGTCCTCCAGTGCCTGCAAGGCTTCGCGATGCCGGCCCTCATCACGGCGGTTGCGCGCATCGCGCACCGTCTCGACTTGTCGAGCGGCCAGGGCTCCGTAGTCCGGTGCGGGGAAGGCTTTCGGTGGTTCCTCCGACGCGAATCGATTGACGCCCACGACCACGGCAGTGCCGCCTTCCAGGGCCCGCTGTTGCTCGTACGCGGCCCGGGCGATGGCGTCTTGAAAGACGCCGCGTTCGATGGCAACCCCGGCGCCTCCATCGGCATCGATGCGTTCGATGAGGCTGCGCGCCTCGCGTTCAATCGTGTCCGTCAAGTGTTCCACATAGTACGACCCGCCCAAAGGGTCGACGGTCTGGGTCGCGCCGCTTTCGAACGCCAGGATCTGCTGCGTCCGCAGCGCCAGGCGGGCAGACTCTTCGGTGGGCAGCGCGAGGGCTTCGTCATAGCCGTTGGTGTGCAGGGACTGGGTTCCGCCCAACACGGCGGCCAATGCTTGTACCGTCACTCTCACGACGTTGTTGAGCGGCTGTTGGGCCGTGAGCGTCGAGCCGCCGGTTTGCGTGTGGAATCGCAGGCGACCGCTCTTTTCCGTACCGCCCCAGCGTTCACGCACGATGGTTGCCCACAAGCGGCGTGCGGCGCGGAACTTGGCGGCCTCCTCGAACAGATCGTTGTGCGAGGCGAAGAAGAACGACACGCGCGACGCAATGGGATCGATGGCCAGGCCTCGCCTTTTCGCACGATCCAGGTACTCGATGGCATTGGCGAACGTGAAGGCCACTTCCTGCACGGCCGTCGCGCCCGCCTCGCGCATGTGATACCCACTGATGGATATCGGATTGAACGACATGTCTTCAGTGTCGATGAACTCGAAGACGTCGGTGATGAGCCGCAGCGAGGGTTCGAGCGGAAAAATATACGTGCCGCGTGCGATGTACTCTTTCAGCACATCGTTTTGAATCGTGCCGCGCAGCTTAGAGCGTTCGATGCCGCGCTCCTCCGCGACCACGATGTACATGGCGAGGAGCACCGCCGCCGTCGCGTTGATAGTCATCGACGTCGAGACCTGATCGAGCGGGATCCCCTCGAACACGCAGGCGAAGTCGTCGACCGTGTCGATGGCGACGCCGGAGCGCCCGACCTCGCCCGCCGCAAGCGGGGCGTCCGAATCCAAACCCATTTGCGTGGGCAGGTCGAACGCTACGGACAACCCCGTCTGCCCCGCGCCCAGCAGCTGGCGAAACCGGCGATTGGTCTCCTCCGCGGTCCCGAACCCAGCGTATTGGCGCATGGTCCAGAGCCGCGCACGATACATATCGGCGTGGATCCCACGGGTGAACGGGTAGCTGCCCGGGGCATCCTCCCGGACCGGCGCGTGCTCCGGCCCGTACACCGCTGCGACAGGAAGGCCTGATGGGGACCGGCGTTCGGTCACGCCGCGCTCACCGCCGTTTGGGCGACGGTCTCCTCGACAAACCGCACATCGTCACGGCTGCCGATGACCAGTGGCGTGCGCTGGTGCAGCGATTCCGGCACGAGGTCCAGGATGGGCGTCGCGCCGTTCGATGCGGCGCCCCCGGCCTGCTCGGCGATGAAGGCCAGCGGCGCAGCCTCGTATAGGAGGCGGAGTTTGCCGTTGGGATTCTTGGTGTCTCCCGGATACATGAAGACGCCGCCCGCGATCAGGTTGCGATGAAAGTCCGCCACCAGCGATCCGATGTACCGCGCGTTCTTTCGCTCGTTGGCTTCGGGGTCGATGCCCTTGAAGCACCGCACGACCCGGCGATAGCCTTCCGCCCACCGCGCGTAGTTGCTCTCGTTGATCGAATAGTACTTGCCAATGGGCGGCGTCTTGGCATGCGGGTCATGGAGCCGAAACTCCCCAATGGTGGGATCCAGCGTGAAACAGTGCACGCCCCTCCCGTACGTGTACACGAGCACGGTGCTCGAACCGTAGATCACATAGCCCGCCGCCACCTGTTTGCGGCCCGCTTGCAGGAGATCCTCCATGGCGCCGTTGCCGCCTGTGCTCACGCGGCGGTGAATCGAGAAGATGGTGCCGATCGACACGTTGACGTCGATGTTCGATGAGCCATCCAGCGGATCGAACAGCAGCGCATACTTGCCGGGGTGGCTGTTCTCGGGCAGCGGGATGGGGCCTTCATCTTCCTCGGACGCCATCACGCACACGCGGCCCCCGTACCCGACGGACCGCTTGATGGTTTCGTTGGCGATCACGTCGAGCTTTTGCTGCACCTCTCCCTGCACATTAGTCTCACCGGCGGATCCCAACACATCGAGGAGGCCCGCCCGGCGCACGTGTCCGGAGATCACCTTTGCGGCTAGGGCGATGTCGTAGAGAAGATTGGTGAGTTCGCCGGTGGCTTCGGGATGCATGCGCTCCTGTTCGACGATGAAGCGCTCGATGGTAACCACATCGGAAACACGCACTGAAGTCTCTCCCACAAGCGGGGTGGCCGATCCCGGACGACCTGAAAATAGCGTCCGTCAGACCGAATCGTCACCGGACCGTCACGGTCCGTACGAAAGGTGGTGATACCGGCGTCCTCCAGACGCGCGAGGACGTCGGGCGCCGGATGCCCATAGCGATTGTCTCGACCGACACTGATGACGGCGATCTGCGGACGCGCCCGAGCCAGCCATTCCGCTCGGGTCCCACCGGCCGATCCGTGATGGCCGACTTTCAGCACCTCGACCGGCACCAGATCCCGGACGAGAACGGATTCCGCCGGCCATCCGATATCCCCGGTGAGCAGTGCATCAAACGCGCCATACGACAGCCGAACAACCACCGAATTTTCGTTGGGGTCGACCTGTGAGCGCATCCATCCGACGCCGGGATGCAGCACCTCGAAGCGTACAGAATCGATCTCCAGCACATCCCCGGCCCGCGCGGCCTGCCACCCCGTCTGGGCAGCATCCACTTCTCGCAGATGCTCCAGGTAGAGTCCGGTCCCCAGCGGCTGACCGGGCTCGATGAGCAGGCGGGGGCCCATCTGTGAGACCACCGCGGGAACGCCGCCCAGATGATCCGCATCCCCATGCGACACGATGATGGCGTCCAAGCGGGCCACGCCGTGGTGGCGCAGGAACGGCAAGACCACCTGCCGACCCGCATCGTAGGTGCGGGTGCGTGGTCCTCCATCCACCAGGATCCATCGACCACGCGGAGTCCGGATCGCGATGGCGTCCCCCTGCCCCACGTCCAGAAAATGGAGCAACAGCCCATCAGCGGCGTGCCCCATGGGGGGTACGACCCCCATGGCGTACACGGCGGCCCCCGCCGAGGCGAGCCGCACGCCCCGTCGCCTCACCGTGCGCAGCGGCGGCCGCCCGCGCAGCATCCATATGACAATAAGCAAGGTAGCCGTCCACGGCAGCGCGAACGGGACCCCCGGATCACCGCTAATGTGCCCGCCGGGAACGGCAGTAGCCAGACGGGCGACGGTCTCGACGCCCGCGAGCGCGAGCCCCGCGCCCCCCGCCACGATCTGTCCGCCGATGAGGCTGAGAAAGAGCCCCGGGACGGCCAGGGACGCTAGCGGAACGGCCGGGAGGTTGGCGAGCAATCCCACCGGAGAGACGCTGCCGAACACGAACGCCGTGATGGGCGCGGTGGCCAGCGTCGCCCCGACCGAGGACACAACCAGGGACGTGAGGGGATCGACGCGGTCCCGATACGTCCGCGCGACTCGCCCGGCAGCAGTAGTGCCCCAGACTGCTGCGACCGATAGCCATGCCCCGACCGACCCGAGGACAGCGGGGTCCACGGCCAGCAGGACGAGCACGGTCACAGCGATCACCGCGGAGGTCGGCGGCCGCCGCTCTCGGAGCCGAGAGACGGCCGCGATGGTGAGAAACAGGGCGGCACGCGTGGCCGACACGGGAAATCCGAGCAGGGTAACGTAGGCCCAGGTCGCGATGGTGCTGCATAGCCACACTCTGGACACGGGCAAGAACGGCCGCAACAGTGCGCCGAACCATGCCGCGACGATTCCTACATGCAGTCCGGAGATCGCTAGCAAATGAGCAAGACCCGACCCGACGAATTGATTTCTGAGTTCGACCGGGAGGTTCTCTTTCCGGCCAAGGATCATCGCCTCGACGACGGGGGCCCGGCGCCCGTACAGACGCTCGAGCCGTCCGGCCACCGCATCGCGAATGCGGCTGCGCCGTGGTGGGGGAATATCGAGCGCACGATGGTGCGTCACCCGATAGAAACCGCGTCCTTGGTGGAGCCCCACGGCGACCAGGGTAGCGCCGCTTGGCAGGTTGGCGTCTTCCAAGCGAATGCGCACGTCACCGCCACACCCACCGGTCCCATGAACGACGGAGGCCACCGCCACACCACTTTGGCCCGGCTTATCCCCGAGGCGCAGAATAACCGATTGGCGTCCGGTCTCCCACACCGCCGCGCAGGTGGTACCCTGCCGGACGGCGGAATACGCGCCGACAACCGCGCCCGCGGCCGTCGCTGCGGCCAACCACCCCGGCCCCAGACGCGCGGCACCGACCATGAGCCCCCCCACCAGGGCGATGGGCAGCGGCGGTAGCGCGAACGTCTGCCCCAACCAGACGCCGGCGCCGAATGCGATTGTGAGGAGGAGAACGGGCGGTCGCATGACCGCCCTAGTAAATTAGCTGGGCTTGTTGGCCCCGCTGAAGCTCTGTTCGTCCGGAGCTGCCCTGACAACGCGTAGGGCTTCCATGAGCACGACCGACACGCGCGCCATCTCCTGATCGCTGCCCAAGGAGAGATGCGTGACCACGGCACCCGTGCGACGCGCCACGTATCGAGGCGGTAGCCGGTTGAGAGCATACGTGAGCACGTCGTCCCGAAACGTTTCGTCGGCCGGGACGTCGTCCAACGTCTTCCGCAGGCGCTCGAACTCGCGGGCAACCACCTCTTCCATGATGTTCCTTACCATAGCACGGCCAACTCTCGCGTTGGCGCCACCGGGGCACCCGTAAACGTGGACCCGCTCGTGCCCGTGAGCCGAACGGTACGGTACGAACCGATCCATTCCTCTGGCCCGTCGACCAGCACCACTTTGTTGTTCCGCGTTCGGGCCTGCAAGAGCCCACCGCGCCGCGCGACCTTCTCCACCAACACTTCGTGCGTTGTGCCGACCAGACGTACGTTGCGCCGCCGGGCCACGTCACGCACCACCTCGATGAGCCGCTGAAGACGCGCTCCGGCAACCTCCTCGGACACGTGATGCGTGATACGCACCGCGGGCGTGCCTTCGCGTACCGAGTATCGGAACGTGAACGCATCATCAAAGTCGACCGCGCGTACGAGACTGCACGTCTCCCCGAAGTCCTCCTCCGTCTCTCCGGGGAATCCGACGATGATGTCGGTCGTGAGCGACAGCCCCGGAATGGCCGTCCGAAGGCGATCGACACACTCGACGAACTGCTCGCGGGTGTAACGGCGCAGCATGCGTTTGAGCACGCGTGACGAGCCACTCTGAACCGGCAGATGCACGTGCTCGCAGACGGTGGCCACCTCCGCCATGGCCGCGATGACACGATCCGAAAAATCGTTGGGGTGGGGGCTGGTGAATCGAACCCGCCGAATACCCTCCACCGCGCCGACGGCCCGCAGCAGGTCCGCGAAATCATGTGCGCCATCGTGATAGCTGTTGACGGTTTGGCCGAGCAGCGTCACCTCGGTCACGCCGGTCTCGGCAAGGAGGCGTACCTCCGTCACCACGTCTTGCAGCTTACGACTGCGCTCCGAACCCCGCGTCATCGGAACAATGCAGAAGGTGCACCGATAATTGCATCCGCGCTGCACCGTCACGAAGGCGCCAACGCGGGTACCCGCCGTGGGCGGAACATCCTCGTAGTGTTCCCAGGACTTGAAGTCGACGTCGGCTCCCCGCTGCCCGTCCTGGGCGCGGGCGACCAGTTCCGGCAGCGCACGGTAGCCGTCGGGGCCGATCACGATATCCACGTGATCGACCTGGTCCAGCAATCGCGTCCCGAGCCGCTGCGCCATACACCCCACGACACCCAAGACGGCGCCAGGGCGCTTGAAACGCTTCAACTCTCCCACGCGCCCATACACGCGTTGCTCGGCGTTCTCCCGCACGGCACACGTGTTCACCAGCATCACATCCGCGTCACCGGGCTGGTCGGTCACGCAGTATCCTTCGCGGCCGAGCATACTCTCGATCACGTGGGTATCTGCCACGTTCATCTGGCAGCCATACGTCTCGATGTAGACGCGTCGCATCACCATAAGTCCGGGATCGTCTCCACCTGCAACCCGCCGTCGCAGACGGCACCCAGGCGTGCGCGAAAACGCGATGGCGGATTCGAAGTGGTTGGAAGATAGACGTCCAGGTAGTCCTCCGTCACGCCCCAGAACCGGCCCCGCCTGCGACCAAGAACGACGACGTCCGCCGTCTGTCCAACGCGACCCTCCACATGCCGGCGGCCAAGGCGGTCCGCTAACTCTCGCAGTTCCGCGGATCGGGCTGCCGTCTCCTCGGGACCGACGGGGCCACCCAGCCGCCGCGCCGGTGCATCCGGCCGTTCGGAGTAGGGGAAGACATGGAGGTA
>Ga0302046_10001524_pt1 | contig 21720 bp, 25 predicted proteins | sample RVTome_11_FD_200261 | JGI IMG/M metagenome (GOLD analysis project Ga0302046, IMG submission 200261) | Soil microbial communities from uranium-contaminated site in the Upper Colorado River Basin, Wyoming, United States - RVT147D111 (version 2) ...
AAGCCGTGTGGGTGAATCCAGAGATCGCTTGAGCAGGTTCACGGCGATGCGGCGTCCTGGGAGTAGCGCCGGGCTCTCTCCTCGCCGCCCGCGTTGCGCGTGACGAGCGGGCGCGCCGCCAGCGCTTCCATGCCCAATCCCAGCGGGCTCGTAACGGGCGGCGAAGCGCCATCAAGCCATCGCGCTGGCCGCCTTACGGGCCTGTCTCTGTCGGCCCGATGGCCCGGGGATGCAAGACGTCGATCGCGTAGCCCACATCCAGGCGCTCCCCCAGCCAACCCGGCATCGCGGTCCGCGAGTGCAGCACGAGCCCCTGCGCGTCGTGCCGCGCTCGGATGACCTCCACGGCATCGCTCGGCACATGAGAAGGAGGCGGCACCTCGGGCAAAAGCCGGCCGTCCGGCCGTCTGAACCGAAGCTCGCCATCGGGCTGTCGCTCGACCTGGAATCCCTCCTCGTGGACCGCACGGTGATGTCGATTGCAGAGCAGGGCAAGGTTGGAAAGCGTGGTGGGGCCTCCTTGCGCCCAGTGACGGATGTGATGGCCCTGGCCGAAGCGGACGCCACAGCCCGGGAAGCGACAGCCGCGGTCTCGGTGATGGAGCGCCCGCCGTAACGCGGGCGGGATCGTGCGCGTGCGAGCCCCGACCTCCAGCAGGCGCCCCTCGGGGTCGTGCCGCATCACCACCCGGCTGGCGTCGCACGCCAGGCGCCGGGACGTTCTAGCTGGAACGCGCGCGCCGTCCTCGAGCACCGACTGGCCAGGGGCCTCCGGGTCGGCCAGCACCGCGGCGTCGACGTGGACTACCACCTGGTAGCGCTCGCCCGGGGCGCCGGGGTCGAGGCCGTGGTGCAAGGCGGTCTCCGCGACGAGGGCCAGCGCGTCGGCCTGCTGCTGCTCCATCGTCGGCGGGTCCGCCTCCGGCTCTTTCTCGCGACGCTGTTGATAGAGCGCCTCGCGGGCAGCGGCCAGCGCCTTCAGGAGCAGGGCGCCGACCTCGGGCGCCAGCCGCCCGCGGATCCTCACGGTGCCGTCCTCGTCTTGATACACGTGCAGGGCGCGGCTCCTATGCTGCCGGGCCGCCTCCTGCGCTTCGGCCTTGCGGTCCATGCGGCGCCAGCCCCGCACGAGCCGCGCGACGTGCTCGGCGGTGCCCGCGCGCCCGGCCGCCAGCAGTTGCGCTTCGGTCTCGGGGGTCACCACGCGCGTCAGCTCCCGGACCTTGGAGAAGGACAGCTCGCCGCGGGCCCGGGCCTGGGCCAGCAGGGGCAGCGCACCCAGGGCGCGCGCGACGCGGACGTGCTCGCGGGCGGGGCCCGGCTGGAGTCCGATCCGCCAGGTCAGCCAGGCGGCGCAGGAGCGGAAGCCGGTGTTCCAGCCGCCGCGGGCGTCGAACTTGCGGATGAGGTCGAGCAGGCGGGCGGTGGCGGCGTCGAGGTGAGCGGCCAGCTCGGCGATCTCGTCACCGAGGCGATCGAGCTCGGCGACGGGCTCCGGCGTGGCGACGACGTCGAGCGCGCAGAGCGCCATGGGCGAGTCCTCCCTTCCGCTGGGGCGACTCTACACCGCGGTTTCAAAGCCCTCTGGGAGGCGCGCCAGGCGGCGATCGCGTCCGGAACGAGACTTTTTCGTGACGCCCCTCCGACCGTGGCGCTGTGCGCGCGGGTGGCCCGCCGGGACGCCTTCCAGCCAGCGCTGCCGGCAGCCGGCCGCTGCACACGCCTGATGGTGTCAAGCGTAATCTTCAGAAGGTCTTCGTGAAGTCGTGTGGACGATATCAGACACCTGTGGGTATGGCGGCCCGGTCAGAGAGCGCCGGCCGCATGCCGGGAACTCGCGGTGGGCCAGTCGAGGCGCTAGCTGATGATTGACTTCGATGTCGGCGTGAACACCTGGGCCACGTACAGGGTCAAGCGCGTCGACTCCGACTACTTCGACGACACCGGCATGGTCTAGCAACTTCGCGCAGTGGTGCGAGGGGCGGAGCGTGCAGGCGAGCCCGCGGCGCGGCCGGGGCTCCACCACGCTCGGCCCCGCCCCTCGCACCGCCGGGCCGGGGGCACCCGTGGTAGTGTCGGCGCGCACCGAGCATGGATCCGCTCCTTCGAGAACCGGCCGTCATCGTTCCCAGGCGCCGGGGGCTGTCGCCCCCGCAGCTGATCGTGCTGTCCTTCGCGGGGGCCGTGGCGGTGGGCACGCTCCTGCTCCGGCTGCCGGTCGCGCACGCGCCCGGCGCCCGCATCGGCTGGCTGGAAGCCCTGTTCACCGCGACGAGCGCCGTGTGCGTGACCGGGCTGATCGTGGTGGATACCGGGACCGGCTTCAACGCGATCGGGCAGGCCGTCATCCTCGCCCTGATCCAGGCGGGCGGACTCGGCATCCTGACGGTCGGCACCCTGCTGGCTTTCGTCACGGGCCGGCGGCTGCACTTCCGTGAGCGTCTCAACCTCCAGACGCAGCTGAGCGCCGTGCAGGTCGGAGGCGTGGTGCGCCTCGTGCGCCGCATCGCCGCCCTCGTCTTGGCCGTCGAGCTGGCCGGCGCCCTGCTCCTCTATCCGCGGATGTCAGGCGGGGAGGCCGGGGCATGGCCGGCCGTCTTCCACTCGGTCAGCGCGTTCAACAACGCCGGCTTCTCGCTCCACGCCGACAGCCTCGTGCGCTACGTCGGCGACCCGCTCGTCAACGCGGTGATCCTCGGGCTCGTCGTCCTGGGCGGGCTCGGGTTCGTGGTGGTCGTGAACCTCATCGCCCGCTACTGGCGGGCGCAGCGGGTCCCGCTCAGCCTGCACACGAAGCTGGCGCTGACCGCGACGGCCGTGCTGATCGGCGCGGCCGCGGCGCTCCTGCTCGCGCTCGAGTCGACGAACCCGCGCACGCTGGGCGCGGTGCCGCTGCCGATCCGGCCCATGGCGGCGCTGTTCCAGGCGGTCACCCCCCGGACCGCCGGGTTCAATACGGTCGACTATGCCTCCATGCACCAGGCCACGCTGATCGTCACCATGCTGTTGATGTTCATCGGCGGCAACCCGGGGTCGACCGCGGGCGGCATCAAGACGGTCACCTTCGTCGTCCTGGTCGGCAGCGCCTGGAGCCTGAGCCGGGGTCGCGGCGAGCTGCAGGTCTTCGGCCGGCGGGTGCCGGTCGAGACCGCCGTCCGGGCCGGCGTCGTCACGCTCGTCGGCGCCATGCTCGTGACCGGCGGCCTGACGCTCCTGTCGATCACCGACCCCGGGCTCGGCATGCTGCCGCTGGCCTTCGAGACGTTCTCGGCGTTCGGCACCGTCGGGCTGTCGATGGGGATCACCCCGGACCTGAGCCCGGCCGGGAAGCTGATTATCATCGTGTTGATGTTCGTGGGCCGGCTGGGCCCGCTGACCCTCGGCCTGGCGCTGCTGGAGGCGCCGCCCGAACGGCGGATCCAGTACCCGGCCGAGGACGTGGTCGTCGGCTGACAGGCCGGCAGGAGGACCCGTGAAGGCCAAACAGTTCCTGGTCATCGGCGCCGGACGCTTCGGCTCCGCCGTCGCCACGACGCTCTACAGCCTCGGCCACGAGGTCGTGGTGGTGGACCGCAGCGAGAAGGCCATCGAGGCGATCATGAACCAGGTGACCCACGCCGCGATCGTGGACGCCACCGACGAGGACGCGCTGCGCAAGCTCGGCTGCGCCAACTTCGACGCCGTCATCGTGGCCATCGGCGAGAACCTCGAGGCCAACATCCTGGCCACCGTGGCGGCCAAGGGCGTGGGCGCCCGGCACGTCGTCAGCAAGGTGGCCTCCGCCCTGGCCGCCCGCGTGCTGGCCAGGGTGGGCGCCGACGAGGTCATCCGGCCCGAGCACGACATGGGCGTCCGCGTCGCCCGGCAGCTGGCGACGCCGAGCATCCTCGATGCCTTCGACCTCGGCCCCGATCACGGCGTGATCGAGATCGAGGTCCGGCCCCCGCTGGCCGGGACCCTGGAACAGCTGCGCCTGCGCCAGCGCTTCGGCGTGCAGGCGATCGCCGTCAACCGGGCCGGCAAGCTGGAGGTCGGGCCGCACGGCGACTTCGAGCTGCGCCCGGGCGACAAGGTGGTGCTGATCGGCAGCAACGAGGCGATCCAGCGGATCCGCGAGTACCTCAGCGAGTAGACAGCGCCGCCTGGACGTCGTCCAGGCGGTCCTCGATCCGGTTGAGCTTGGCCGCCAGCTGGATGATCTCGGCCTCCGCCTTGCGGTTGACCGCGAAGTCCAGCTCGCTGCGCAGCCGGTCCTTCGCGTCCTGGCGGTTCTGGCTCATCATGATCACCGGCGCCTGCACGGCGGCCAGCATCGACAGGAACAGGTTGAGCAGGATGAACGGGTAGGGATCCCAGGCCCGGGTGACCAGGGCGACGTTGACCGCCGTCCAGGCCACCAGCACCACGCCGAAGGCGATGATGAACGACCACGAGCCGCCGAACCGTGCGACCGCGTCGGCGAGGCGGTCGCCCACGGTCAGCCGCTCCGCGATCACCTCGTTGGGGTTGCGCGTCGCGCGCGCCCGCACCAGCTCCTGGGCCGCCCGGAAGTGGCGGCCGATCATGGTCAGGATGTCCAGGCCCGCCAGCGGCTTGCGCTGCACGAGCGCGGTCAGGTCGTGGCGGTCGATCTCGATCGCGGCCGTCTCCTCCAGGGCGGTCGCCGTGGTCAGGTGGGGCGAGGCGGCCAGCATCGAGGCGAGCCCGAACATCTCGCCGGCAGCCGGGGTGTCGATGACGACCTCCTGGTTGTCCTCGTCGATGACCGCCACCTCGACCCGGCCGCTGAGGACGACGTAGGCCTTACCCCCCTCGTCCCCGGTCCTGTAGATGCGCTGGCGGGGCGCGAACCGGCGCGGCTCCACCTGCTCGGCCAGCACCGCCCGCTCGTCGGCGTCGAGCAGCGAGAAGATGGGGATCGTCTCGAAGAGCGCGGGATCGCACGGCATCGGCCACCTCCGGCGGCATTGTAGCGGAGCGCTGTGATAGTGTGAGCGCCCGATGGGAGGAACGCGCATGCTCACCGTGCTGAACCCGGTCGGCTTTCCGCCCCGGGTGACCCGCAAGCCGCCGGCGCCCCGCCTGGACAGCCTCGAGGGCAAGACGGTCTACCTGGTCGACTGCCGCTTCGACGACTCCGACGTCTTCCTGGGGCAGATGCAGGCGTGGTTCGCCGAGCGCCTGCCGGGCGCGCGGACCGTGGTCAAGCGGATCTCCAGCGTCTACCTGCAGGACGACCCGACCACCTGGGAGGAGATCAGGTCGAGGGGGCACGCCGCCATCCTCGGCGTCGGCCACTGAAGCACGTGCGCGCCGGCGGTCGCCGCGCACGCGATGACGCTCGAGACGGGCTACGGGGTGCCCACCGTCGCCGTCCACACCGACAAGTTCGACCGGGTGGTGCGCTCCGTCGCGCAGGTCAACGGCATGCCCGGGCTGCGCCAGGTGTTCGTGCCCCAGCCCATCATGGGCAAGACCCCGGCCGAGCTGCGCGCCTACGTCGATGGCCAGGACCCCATCACCGGCCGGCCGGTCATGCAGGAGGTCGTCGAGGGGCTGACGCGCCCCTTCGACGAGGGCGAGCTGGGGCCGGCCGAGTTCGATCGCTCGACACCGCGCCTGGTCGAGCCCGACACCGAGGACAACCTCCACCGCCGCTTCCTCGACAACCGCTGGACCGACATGCTGCCGATCGTGCTCCCGACCGAGGAGCGCGTGGCGGCCATGCTGGCCCACACCCGGCGCAAGCCGGACGAGATCGTCGGCCGGCTGCGCTCCACGCACTTCCGCGAGCACTGGGCCTACTCGGTCGAGAAGGTGGCGGTGAACGCGGTCATGGCCGGCGCCCGGCCCGAGTACTTCCCGGTCATCCTGGCGCTGGCGGCGACGGGCGTGACGGCACGGAGCAGCAGCTCGAGCGCCATGGCCGCGATGGCGGTGGTGAACGGCCCGGTCCGGAACGAGATCGGCATGAACGCCGGCACCGGCGCGATGGGCCCGTACAGCCACGCCAACGCCACCATCGGCCGGGCGTACGGCCTGCTCTCCCAGAACGGCCAGGGCGGCTCGGTGCCCGGGCTCTCCTACATGGGCAACCAGGGCAACAGCTACGCCTACAACAGCGTGACGTTCGCCGAGAACGAGGAGCGCAGCCCCTGGGAGCCGTTCCACGTCCAGCACGGGCTGCGGCCCGAGGACAGCGCGGTCAGTGTCTTCTCGGGCGTGCGCTCGACGGCGTTCACCCTCGGCCTGCGCGAGACTCACTGGCGCGAGCACGTCCGCAACCTGCTGCGCGGCATCGATCCCAACGGCCCGCCGACCTTGCTGCTCGACCCGATCGCCGCCCGGCAGTTCGTCACCCGCGGCGGGTTCACCAAGAAAGACGCCCTGATCGACTGGCTCCACGACAACGCCTTGATGCCGGCCGGCGAGTACTGGGACTACCAGCTCGTGCAGAACTACATCTACCCGCGCGCGACGTTCGGCGAGGAGCCGTGGGCGTCGAAGCTGAGGGCGGCCCCCGACGCGCTGATCCCGATGTTCCGGCGGGAGGACATCCACGTCGTCGTGGTGGGGGGCGAGACCAACGGCTACTGGCGCATCATGGGCTGCAACTATCAGAAGACGGTGTCGGTCGACGACTGGCGCTGAGCCGAGGTATTCTTACCCGCACGACGGACCGCCCAGGAGGCGTCATGCGCTATCAGAGGATCTCCGCCGACTGCCACATCGACCTGCCGATGCTCGCCCCCGATTTCTTCACGGTCAACGCCTCGGCGGCGCTCAAGGAACGGATGCCCTACGTCGCCGACGGCCCCGATGGGCCGTACTGGACCTGCAAGAACGGCGGCTCGTTCGGACTCCTGAGCGGGGTGGGGCCGGCCGGCCAGAAGTTCGTGCCCGGGCAGAACTACCGCGTGGACGTCATGGCCGCGACGGGACTCTACGAGGACGGCGCCAAGGGTATCCGCCGTCCCACCGACCCGGCCCTGCGCGCCAGGGACATGGACCGCGACGGGGTCCAGGCGGAGGTGATCTTCGGTATCCTCGGGGCGGCGACCCGGCTCAACGACCCGGTGGCGGCCAACGAGATGTTCCGCATCTACAACGACTGGCTGGTGGACTTCTGCAAGCACGATCCGGAGCGGTTCATCGGCCTGGCGTGCCTGCCCTACGGCGACATCGACGCCGCCGTGAAGGAGATCCATCGCGTGGCCAAGCTGGGGCTGCGCGGCGTGGAGCTCTCCTGCTCCTGGGACATGGACCCGATGTGGCACCCGGTCTGGGAGCCGCTCTGGAAGGCCATCCACGAGGTCGACCTGCCCCTGCACTTCCATACGTTCCCGGCGGTACCGCCCGGCCTGCTGGACAGGCAGACGGGGCAGACCCGTCGCGCGGCGTTCTTCACGGTCGTGTCGGGCTTCCAGATGAACCTCGTCAACATCCTGGCCGCCGTCGTCGGGGCGGCCGTCCTCGAGCGCTACCCCAACGTCCGCATCTCGTTCGGTGAGAGCGGCATCGGCTGGATCCCCTACGCGCTCGACCGGATGGACTTCGAGTGGGAGGACCGCTTCCGCGACCTCGGCCTCACGATGAAGCCGAGCGACTACTGGCGGCGCCAGTGCAAGGGGACGTTCCAGTTCGACCGCATCGGCACCAAGCTCATCGAGGAGATGGGCGTGGAGACCCTGATGTGGGGCTCCGACTACCCGCACGCCGACGGGGTGTGGCCGGAGTCGTCCAAGTACATCGAGGAGCAGTTCGGCCACCTGCCGGCCGACGTGGCGCACAAGATCACCTGCGAGAACGCCGGGAAGTTCTACGGGCTGATCAAGTAGCCATGGCCCCGCCTCCGGCCGGGCCCAGGTTCGTCACCCTTCCCGAGATCCGCCGCGCCGCCCACGAGCGCCTGCCGCGCGACCACTGGAACTTCGGCGACGGCGCCGCCGAGACGGAGAGCACGAAGCGGCGCAACCGCCGGCACCTCGACCGCCTGGCCATCCAACAGAACGTGCTGGTGGACGTGCGGAAGATCGACCTGAGCACCAGCCTGCTCGGCGTCCCGCTGGAGTGGCCCGTCGCCGTCGCGCCGATGGGCGGGCTCGTGCTCTTCCATCCCGAGGGCGACGTCGAGATGGCGCGGGGCGCCGGCCAGGGCCGGACGCTGCAATGGCTCAGCGGCGCGACGGGCTGGCCGGTGGAAGCGGTCGCCAAGGCCGGCGCGGCACCGCAGATGTTCCAGCTCTACGCCCACGGCGATCACGGCTGGATGAGCGAGCTGCTGGCGCGGGTGGAGTCCTCCGGCTACACGGCCGTCGCGCTCACCGTGGACGTCCAGAAGTACAGCCGCCGCGAGCGCGACGTCTTCCACCGCTTCAACCCGCGGCAGGCCATGGAGATCGCGCCGAACCCGCGGGGGCCGGATCCGCACTTCCAGTCGGGCCTGACCTGGAAGGACGTCGAGTGGCTGATGAAGACCACGAGGCTGCCCGTCGGCCTCAAGGGCATCCTGACCGTGGCCGATGCCCGCCGGGCCGTCGACATGGGCGTCCGCCTGATCTGGGTCTCCAACCACGGCGGCCGTCAGCTCGACCACACCCAGTCCACCATCGAGGCGCTGCCGCCGATCGCCGACGCGGTGGCCGGCCGCGCCGAGATCGTCGTGGATGGCGGCTTCAACCGCGGCACCGACGTCATCAAGGCGCTCGCGCGCGGCGCCCGCGTGGTGGCCGTGGGCCGCACGATGCTGTGGGGCCTGGCCGCCGACGGGGCCGCCGGCGTGGCGCGCGTCTGCGAGATCCTGCGCGACGAGCTGACGATCAACATGGGCCTCTGCGGCCGGACGAGGATCGCCGACCTCACGCCCGACCTGATCTTCCGGGCCGACTGAGTAAGCCTCAGCCGAGCTCCGGGATCACCCAGAGCGGGGCGCGGCCGGCGGCGACCCGCTGGATGTTGTCGAAGCCGTTGCGGAAGCGCGCCGTCCAGTTCTCCCACGTGGGGCCCGCCGAGTGCGGCGTCAGCGTCACGTTGGGCAGCGTGAAGAACGGGTGGTCGGCCCTGGGCGGCTCGTCCACCATCACGTCGAGGCCGGCGCCGGCGATCCGGTTGGTCCTCAGCGCCTCGTGGAGGGCCGCCTCGTCGATGACCGGGCCCCGGCAGGTGTTGATGACGATCGCCTCACGCTTCATGAGCCCCAGCTCGCGGGCGCCGATGAGGTGACGGGTGGAGTCGTCGAGCGGCACGTGCAGGCTCACGATGTCGGAGGTGCGCAGCAGCTCGTCCAGGAGCACGAAGCGCACGCCGAGCGCGTCCTCCTGGTCCTCGCTCAGCCGCCGGATGTCGTGATACTGCACCTTCGTGTCGAACGCCGCCGCCCGCCGGGCGACCTTCCTGCCGATATTGCCGAAGCCGACGATGCCGAGCGTGCGGTTGGCCATCTCGTAGACGCGCACGTCGGCCGGGTTGCCGAGGCGCCACCGGCCCGCCACCACGCCGTTGTGGAACTGCACCACCCGCTTGAGCACGGCCAGGATCAGCATGATGGTGTGCTCGGCCACCGCCACCGCGTTGGCGCCGCCGTTGTTGGACACGGGCACCCTGGCCTTGCGGGCCGCCTCGACGTCCACGTGGTCGTAGCCGGCGCTCAGGAGCTGCACGAGCCTGAGGTTCGGCGCCGAGCGGAAGAACTCGCCGCCCATCCGGCGGGCGAGCCCCAGGTAGTACTCGGCGTCGCCGGCGGCCTGGATGAACTCCGGCGTGCCGGGATCGGCCACGACCAGCTCGAATCCGGACGGGGTCATCGACCTCGCCATCGTGAGGATCACCTCGGGCTGGCTGGGCGCGAACAGGATCTTCCTGGCCATCGTCATCTCCTCACGGCTGGACGAGTCACTGCTGGACGAGCGGAATCGTCGCGGTGACCACGGGCTCGTTGCTGACGACCCGCGTGGTGTGGCCCTGCCCCGTGGTGTCCTCGACGAGCCGGGCATCGCCCGGACCGAACACGTGACGGGAGCCGTCGCCCAGCCCGATCTCCAGCTGGCCGGACAGGATGATGACGAACTGCCGGCGCGGAGCCGGGTGCCAGTCGAGGAACCGGCCCACCGGCCAGACGCTGAAGGAGATCTGGGTGGTCGGCAGCCCCTTGAGCCAGTCGGTCTTCTTGTCGATGTCGATGGTCTCGATGCGCCCCTGCCCGTCGGGGCCGGTGTACAGCCGGAACGTTCCCATGTGGCCTCCTTCGCGTCGTCGCTTACCGGCGGGGATGCTAGCATACGAGGCCGACGATGACCGACTCGATGCCCGGCCCGGCCTCGCACACGTTCTTCTCCCAGCGGCTGCGGCTACACTACGTCGACTGGGGCAACGCCGGCGCGCCGCCGCTGCTCCTGGTCCACGGCGGGCGGGACCACTGCCGCAACTGGGACTGGACGGCCGCCGCCCTGCGGGAGGAGTGGCACGTCATCGCCCCCGACCTGCGCGGGCACGGCGACAGCCAGTGGTCCACCGACGGCGGCTACTGGATGGCCGGCTACGTCTACGACCTCGCCCAGCTCATCCACCAGCAACGGCTGGCACCGGTGACGATCGTCGCCCACTCGCTGGGGGGCAACGTCGCCCTGCGCTACGCCGGCATCTATCCCGACACCGTCGCCCGGCTCGTCGCCATCGAGGGGCTGGGCCCGTCGCCGGAGCGCCTGGCCCAGTACCGGAACCGGCCGATCGAGGTGCGGATGGACGAGTGGGTCCGCGAGCAGCGCGGGCTGGCCGGCCGCCTGCCCCGGCGCTACGCCTCGATCGAGGACGCGTTCCGCCGCATGCAGGAGGAGAACCCGCACCTGACGGCCGAGCAGGCCCGTCACCTCACCGTGCACGGCGTGAACCAGAACGAGGATGGGACGTACTCCTGGAAGTTCGACAACTACGTCCGGGCCTTTCCTCCCTACGACATGTCCACGCGGGACATCCAGGCGCTCTGGGGGCGGATCACTGCCCCCACGCTGCTGCTGCACGGCACGGAGAGCCGGTGGGCCGGCAACCCCGCGCAGGACGGGCGCGCGGCCCATTTCCGCGACGCCCGCGTCGTCGGGATCGACGGCGCCGGCCACTGGCTGCACCACGACCGCCTCGACGAGTTCCTCAAGATCGTGCGCGCGTTTCTCTCGGAGGATTCCCGATGACGACCGCGACGTTGAACCTCGACGACCTCAGGTCCCACATCGGCCGCCGGCAGACCGCAACCGACGTGCTGCACCCGGGCCCCGCCAACCTCTTGCGGCTGGCGCTCGCGCGCCCGGAGCCGGAGCTCGGGGCCGGCGACCCGCTGCCGCCGGCCTGGCTCGCGCTCTACTTCCTGCCGCAGTACCGCCCCGACGAGCTGCGGCCGGACGGCAGCCCGCGCGACGCCGGCGTGGTGCCGCCGATGCCCCTGCCCCGCCGCATGTTCGCCGGCGAGCGCGTGCGCTTCCACCGGCCGCTGCGCCTCGGCGACGCCGTCCGACGGGAGACCGAGCTGGCCGACATCGCGCTGAAGAGCGGCAGCACCGGCACGCTGGTCTTCGCCACCGTCGTCAACCGCGTGTTCGGCCCCGAGGGGCTGGCGCTGGAGGACGAGCGGCGCACGGTGTTCCGCGAGGAGGTCAAGCCGGGCGAGCGCAACCAGGCGCCGCGCCGCGACCCCGCCCCTACCGACGTCCCCTGGCGCCAGCGGGTGACGGCCGACCCCGTGCTCCTGTTCCGCTTCTCCGCGCTGACGTTCAACAGCCACCGCATCCACTACGACCGGGCGTGGGCGATGCAGACCGAGGGCTACCCGGGCCTGGTCGTGCACGGCCCGCTGACGACCACGCTGCTGATCGACTTCGCCCGCGACTGCCACCCCGGCCGGGCGCTGCGCGGCTACGCCACCCAGGCCCGGGCGCCGCTGTTCGAGGGCACGCCCTTCGAGCTGCGCGGCCGGCCGACTGCCGACGGGCGCGCTGCCGAGCTATGGGCGGTCACTCCCGAGGGAACGATCGCCATGAGCGCGGAGGTGGAGCTTGCTTAAGGACGGGCCCGGCGGCAACTACCGCTTCCTGCCGGGCATTCCGGCGTTCTCCTCCGGCGTGGTCGCCCAGCCAGGCTGGGAGATCGTGCACGCCACGCTGGCCGCGCTCGTGCCCTGGCGCGAGGGCTTCGCCCGGATCGACCGCCATCTGCGCGAAGCCGGCCGCCCGCGGACGGCCCTGTGCGGGATCATGCTGCGCAGCCCCAAGCCGTTCACGTTCGACGGCTTCGACGACTTCAACAAGGGCTACCGCGCGCTGCTCGACGAGTGGGGCATCCTCGTGGACGGCGAGAACCCGATCCCCCGCACCAACGTGGCGCCGGTCGTCGGCGCCCCCGCCGAGCCCTCGCTCTACGCGTTCTCCTACACCGTGGCCGGCACCGCGCCGCAGCCGCCGTTCATAGTGGCCGGCGCCGGGGAGATGCGCGAGGGTGTCCGCGGCCCCGCCGGCATCGTCCGCCACGGCGACACGTCAGCCGAGGCCATGCGCGAGAAGGCCCGGCGCGTGATGACGATCATGCAGGAGCGGATGCAGGGCCTCGGCGCCGCCTGGAGCCGCATCACCACCATCAACGTTTACAGCGCCCAGCCCATCCACGGCATCGTGGAGGAGGAGATCCTGAAGCTCGCCGGGCCGGCGGCCGTCCACGGCGTGCACTGGTACCCGAGCCGCCCGCCGATCCAGGGGCTGGAGTTCGAGGTGGACATGCGCGGCGTCGCCCGCGAGATCGCCGGCGTCTAGGCCATGCTCACCCCAGGAACTCGCGGCAGAGCGCCTCCCACATCTGGGCGGAGAGCTTGAGGCTCTCGGTGTCCACGCGCTCGTTGTGGCCGTGGAACATGACCGGGTACTCGGTGTACGGGATGCGGGTGGAGTGCAGGCCGAAGCCGTAGGCCGGGATGCCCTTCCAGCGGAAGAACTTGGCGTCGGTGCCGCCGGTGGTGATGGCGGGGACGACCCGGCTGTCCGGCATCATGCGCCTGGCCACGCGCGCGATCGCCGCCATGAGCGGCGTGTCGGTCGGGGAGACGGAGCCGCCGCGCTTGCGGTCGGGCGGCGTCTCGATGGTGACGCGATCGGCCAGATCGCCGAGCGCGTCCTTGATCATCGCCTCGACCTCGTGCTGCTCGATGCCCGGCAGCGACCGGATGTCCACGTCGACGTCCACGCGGTCGGGGATGACGTTCACCTTGGTGCCGCCGTGGGCGATGTTCGGCGAGAACGTGGTGTGCGTGCAGGCGTGGGCCTCGCGGGCCAGGGCCAGGTTGTCCAGGTCGCGGGCCGTCTCCCAGACGCGGTCGGGATCGGTCAGCGCGTCCGTCAGGCCCGGCTCCAGGTCGAGGGCCTCGATGTAGCCGCGCCAGGCGTCCAGGATGCGCGCCTTCGGCCGGTAGTCGGCCAGGCGCTGGATCACCCTGGCGGCGGTGACGAGCGCGTTGTCGGTGCGGAACGGGCGCGAGCCGTGGCCGGGCGTGCCCCGCACGACGAGACGCCGCCAGTTGCCGCCCTTCTCGCCGACCGTGACCTTGAGGGTGTGGCCGGACTTGGTCGGGATCGGGACGCCCCCGCTCTCGGTGATGACGTAGTCGCACTTCACCGCGTCGGCATGGTGCTCGACGAGGTGCCCGGCGCCGAGGCACCCGCCGGCCTCCTCGTCGGCGACCGCCAGGTAGATCAGCGTGCCGCGCGGGCGCCAGTCGCTCTTCGCTAGCCGCCGCGTCGCGACGGCCATCGTCGAGGTCAGGTTGAGCATGTCGATGGCGCCGCGGCCCCAGACGATGCCGTCCACCAGGTCGCCCGCGAAGGGGTCGCGCTGCCAGCCGGAGGCGTTCACCGGGACCACGTCGGTGTGGCCCATCAGCAGCAGCGTGGGTGCCCGGGGATCGCGCCCCTCGATGCGCGTGATGAGGCTCGTGCGTCCGGGCTCGGAGGTGTAGCGCTCGCAGGCAAGGCCGGAGCCGGCGAAGAAGGCCTCCAGCGCGTCGACGCTGCGGGCCTCGTGGCCGGAGGCGGGATCGCCCGTGTTCACGCACCCGTTGCGGATCAGCGTGCGGAGCAGTTCGGTGGACTCGGTCTCGACGGCGACGTCATCGCGCATGAGGGCCTCCTGGCGAGGGGATGATAGCATCGGCCCGGTGTCCGGCACCGTCGCCGCCCTCGCCCTGCTCAGCGCCCTCCTCTCCGCGGCGGCGACGATCTTCATCCGGCAGGGCCTGCGCGGCTACGGTCCCTACACGGGCGTCTGGATCAACATGGCCGTGGGCACGGTGTGCCTGTGGGTCGCCGTGCTGTTCACGGGAGGCATGGGCCGGCCGACGCCGACCGCGTTCGCCCTGTTCGTCCTGGCCGGGCTGATCGGCACCGTCGCCGGCCGGGTGCTGCGCTTCTTCGCCATCGAGGCGGTCGGGGCCTCCATCACGGGGGCCTTCATGAACGTGACGCCCCTGGTCTCCTCGGGCCTCGCCATCCTGCTCCTGGGCGAGCACGTCACCGTCCCGATCGTGGTCGGCACCCTCGTCATCGTGGCCGGGGCGACGCTGCTCTCGACCGGCGGCCGCAGCCTCGGCGTGCGGCCGGCCCACCTGTGGCTGCCGATCCTGTCGGCGACGTGCTTCGGCATCGTGTCCATCCTGAGGAAGATCGGCCTGAGCGGGATGGCCCCGGTGCCGGGCACGGCCGTCAACGTGACGACGGCGCTGGTGGTGTTCACCGCGTTCCTGCTCGCCTCCGGCCAGGGCCGCGCCATGGTCTGCCGGGGCCCCAGCCTCGGGTACTTCGTCGCCGCCGGCCTCACCGAGAACCTCGGCGTGTTCCTGGTGGTCCTCGCGCTCAGCCTGGGCGCGGTGAGCGTCGTCGCCCCGCTCACCAACGCGACGCCGCTGTTCGTGATCGTCTTCTCGCTGCTCTTCCTGCGCGGGATCGAGGTGCTCAATGCGCGCGTCATCATGGGCTCGGTGCTGATCGTGATCGGCTCCGTCCTCATCACCGCCCTGGGCGGCCGCTGACGACGCCGCGCTGGCCCCGCGGCCGGCCCCGCGGTAGGATGTCGGCGCCAGGGGCAGCGCCGGCGGCCGTCCCGCGAGCAAAGGAGCGCGCCATGCACGACAGGCTCATCTCCGGCGACAACCACATCGACCTCACCTACTGTCCGCCCGAGCTGTGGTCGTCGCAGGCGCCGGGCAAGTGGAAGCTGCTGGCGCCCCGCACGGAGGAACTGGAGGACGGCCTGCACTGGTTCGTCGAGGCCCAGGACAAGGGCATGTGGAACGGCGTCGGCCCCGGCTTCCTGCCCTACACCCGGGGCAGCTTCGGCCACATCGACGAGATGCGGGACGCCGGCTTCGAGTGGGACTACCGCCCGGGCGCCCGGCCGCGGCCGACCACGCCGGAGCTGCGCCTGGCCGACCTGGACCGCGACGGGCTCGACAAGGAGATCATCTACGGCTGCCTGATGATCAACGAGATGATCGCCGACCCCGGGCTGCGCGCCTGGTGCGACCGCGTCTACAACGACTGGGCGGCCGACTTCGCGAAGAAGTCCGACCCCGACCGGGTCTTCCCGCTCGCCATCGTCCCCAACAACGACCCGCTGGAGGCTGCCGCCGAGGTGCGCCGGTGCGCGGCCCTGGGGCTGCGCGGCGGCGACCTCGCGTTCAAGCGCATGAGCCTGCCGCTCTATCACCACGGCTGGTACCCGCTGTGGGAGGCCGCCGCCGAGTGCCGGTTCCCGATCTCGTTCCACTCCACCGGCTTCAAGGCGCTGCGGGCGCCCGATACGCCCCAGATGGAGAAGGACTACTTCACCCAGTACCGGCTGGTGCGCTCGGCCCTCTTCCAGCTCGACACCATGGAGGTCCTGGTGTCGATGCTCGCCTCCGGGGCCTGCGAGAAGTATCCCGACTTCAACTTCGTGCTCGGCGAATCCGGGGTGACGTGGCTGCCGTACGTCTTCGACCGCCTCGACACCGAGTACCACGACCGCGCCCGCAGCCTGGGCCTGTCGCTCAAGCCCAGCGACTACTTCCGCCGCCAGGGCTACGTGACCTACCAGCAGGACCAGTACCTGGAGCCGATCATCCCGCTGATCGGCGAGGACAACATCATCTGGGGCGCCGACTATCCGCATCCCGACTGCCTGTGGCCGGAGTCGCGCCGGATCCTCGAGAAGAACCTGGGCGGGCTCCCCGAGCGCGTGCAGCGCAAGATCACGCACGATAACGTCGCGAAGCTCTACAACCTCAGCTGACCCGAGGACCCCCTCATGACGACCGCTCTGGACATCCCGTCGCTGAAGGACAAGGTTTCCTCCGAGGAGTGGGCCATCCGCGTCGACCTGGCCGCCGCCTACCGGCTGGTGGCCCGCTTCGGCTGGGACGACCTCGTGTTCACGCACATCAGCGCGCGCGTGCCGGGCACCGAGGACCAGTTCCTCATCAATCCGTACGGGCTCTTCTTCGACGAGATCACCGCCTCCAGCCTGGTGAAGATCGACCTGCAGGGCACCAAGGTCGACGACTCGCCGTTCCCGGTGAACGCGGCCGGCTTCGTGATCCACAGCGCGATCCACGCCGCCCGCCACGACGCCCGGTGCGTGCTCCACACCCACACCCTCAACGGCGTGGCCGTCTCCGCCCAGCACGGCGGCCTGCTCCCGCTCTCCCAGCACTCGATGGCCGTGCTGGGCAGCCTCGGCTACCACGACTTCGAGGGCCCGGCCACCCGCGACGACGAGAAGCCGCGCCTGGTCGCCGACCTCGGCACCAACGTCCACCTGATCCTCAAGAACCACGGCCTGCTCACGGTCGGCGAGACGGTCGGCGAGGCCTTCGTGCGGATGTACTACCTGGAAGCCTCGTGCGCGATCCAGGTGCGGGCCCAGTCGGGCGGCGGCGAGCTCATCCACGTGTCGAAGGACGTGCTCGACGCCTCCTACGCCACGATGCAGGGCGGCGGCGCCCCGCGTCGCAGCGCCGCCGTGCTGGTGTGGCCGGGGCTGCTGCGGAGACTGGACCGGACGGATTCCTCGTACCGCACCTGAGCGTCCCGCCGGCCGAACCGGGTCAGGTCGGGCAGCGGCCCCGGGTCAGCGCTTGGTGGTCCAGTAGGGCCGGGCGCTCGGGAAGACGACGTTGCCGCGCGTCGGCTCGGTGGGGCCGTCGAGCGTGTCGGCGGCCGCCCGCCAGACGGCGTAGTGGGGCATCGCGCGGTGCTTCTCCAGCGCGGCCTCGTCCTCGTAGACCTCGTAGAAGTAGTAGACGTTGGGATCGCTCGCATCCTGGAGCACGTTGAAGCGGTAGCAGCCCGGCTCGTCCTTCTCGGAGCCGAGGGCGTCGACCTCGATCGCCTCGAGGAACCGCTCGCGTTCGGTCGGCTTCACGCGGACCTTCACCCACATCGCCAGCATTGACGTTCTCCTACACCGCGTTGAGATGGTGCAGCGGGAGGCCGGGCCGCGGCCACTCGAACGAGACGAGGGTGCCGCCCATCGACAGGGTCGCGAAGGCGGTGCGCAGCTCGCGGCCGCCGAAGCAGACGTTGGTGACCATCATGTCGGGCAGCGTGTACTGGTCCACCCGGCTGCCGTCGGGCCAGATGTCGCTGACGGCGCCGGTGATCAGCGTGGCCACGGCCACGTGCCCCTCGGCGTCCACGGCGAGCGAGTCGAACATCTGGTAGCCGCCCAGGCCCGCGACTACCCGGCCCTTCTCGCCTCGGTACGGCCCGTTGGCCGACTCGATCTGGCCGGGCGCGGACAGCCGGAACGCCCACAGCCGGGCGGTCGGCGTCTCGACGACGTACAGCGTCCGCTCGTCCGGCGAGAGCCCGATGCCGTTGGGCCGCTCGAGCGGGAAGATCGCCTCGCGGATCGTCGAGCCGTCGGCCTTCGCGTAGTAGACGGCGCCGCGGTCGGCGTCCCGCTCGCGAGTCTTGCCGAGGTCGGTGAACCAGAAGCCGCCGGCGCGGTCGAACACCAGGTCGTTGGGGCCGTTCAGCCGGCGCCCGTCGCAAGCCTCGTAGAGCGTCTCGAACGTGCCGCTCACGGGATCGACCACCTGGATGCTGCCGGTGGCATAGTCGTCGGCCTGCGCCACCGGAAAGAGCCGGCCGGGACGCTCGACGAACTTCAGGCCGCCGTTGTTGGTGACGTAGATCTTGCCGCCCGGCCCCAGGGCGGCGCCGTTGGGCCCGCCGCCGAGGGTGGCGATCACCTGGATCTTGCCATCCGGCGTGACGCGCGAGAGCGTCCGGCGGGCGATCTCGACGAGGATCACCGAGCCGTCGGGCATCGCCACCGGCCCCTCGGGAAAGCGCAGGCCCGAGGCGATCTGGGTGAGCTTCGGAACAATGGTCGCCATGGTCGTCTCCGGGAAGTCAGGCACGGTCGACGGCGGCGCGGACGGTCCCGGTCACCAGCTCCAGGATCTCCAGCATCCGGCCGAGGTCGTCGCGGCGGAATTCGAGCAGGATGTGGCGCAGGCCCAGCCGCTTGTATTCGGCGAGCTGGTCCACGACGGCCTGCGGGCCCTTCGCCAGCAGGTCGTCGCGCAGCGTGAACCGCAGCGACAGCTCGAGCGTGTCCATCGCGCGCCCCGCCTTGTCGGCCGCCGCCCGCAGCCGGCCGAGCGCCGCGGCGAATTCGGCCGGCGTCTTCGACGTCGCGTGCCAGCCGTCGCCCAGGGTGACGACGCGCCGAAAGGCGCCGGGGCTGTCGCCGCCGACCCAGATGGGCGGGTGTGGCTTCTGCACGGGCTTGGGCGCGAAGCCGAGGTCGCGGAAGCGGAAGAACTCGCCGTCGAACGAGGGATTGTCCTCGGACCACAGCGCCTTGAAGACCCTCAGGATCTCGTCGGCCTGGCGGCCGCGCCGGTGGAAGGGCGCGCCCAGGATCTCCAGCTCCTCCTTCCACCAGCCGACCCCGACGCCGCAGATGAGCCGGCCGCTCGACAGCGCGTCGATCGAGGTCAGCATCTTGGCCATCACCACCGGATGGCGGTGGCCGAGGACGAACACGGAGGCGCCGAGGCGGGCCCGGGTCGTGCACACGGCGGCGGCGGCCAGGGTGACGACGGGCTCGAGGTACGGCTTGTCGGGTGGATGGGGAAAGCGCCCGCCCGGGTAGCTGCCGGTCGCCGTCCGCGGGAAGACGACGTGGTCGCTGACCCACAGCGAGGCGATGCCGCGCCGGTCGGCCTCGCGGGCGAACGTGGCCACGGCCTCGCCCGTGGCGAGCGGGCCCTGGTTGGGGAGATGGCAGCCGATCTCCATCGCGGCGCCCATCATACCCCGCCGTCCAGCCGCGCGGCGTGCTTGCACGGGCGGAGCCGTGGAGGTATCGTGCTCTTGCCCTCGAGCGCTCGCTCCAGCTGCGCGAAACTCGTCACCCGTCAGGAGGGATATGGCGCGAAGAAGGAACTACGGATTCGATCGACGCCAGCGAGAGGCCGTCAGGAAATCGCGGCAGGAAGCCAAGACCGCCCGCAAGGCCGAGCGCGCGACCCAGGGCGAGGTCGGTCCCGAGATGGGCACCGCCGCCGAGGCGGGGCCACCGCCGGGGCAGTGGGAGTGGTTCTCGCCGAGCCGCGGGCGGGTCGTCGCCACGGAGCCGAAGCACCGCCCCGCGGTCGACGGTGTCGACGACTGGCAGCTGCTGACGGACGGCGCCGGCGCCGGGGACGAGACGCCGCCGGCCTAGGGTGCGAGCGGCGCCGGCAGGCTGCACGCGACGACGACCTCCAGCAGCCCCAGCGCCCCCACCAGCAACACCGCCATCATCACGTAGAAGATCCCCATTGCGCGTTCTTGCCTCTCCCTCCTTGGATGCGTGGCGCCTCGCGAAGGATTCGGCCTTCGTCCCCGGAATCCCGCGGTCGTCGGGCCGCGTCCCAATTCGCGAGGAGAACGAGAATGGCCAAGCGAATTCTGGTCCCCATCGACGCCCGCGAGGCGCACGAGGGAATCATCCCCGTCGTGGCGGCACTCGCCCGTGACAGCGGCGCGACGGTCCGCCTGCTGCGCGTGTTTCCGGTCCCCGAGCACGTGGTCGGCCCGCACGGCCGGACCGTGGCGTACGTCGATCAGGAGATGGCGCGCCTGACCGCCGAGGGCCTGCGCGCTCTGCAGCGGGCCGAGGCGGAGATGGCCGGGGTCCCCGTCGAGCGCGTCGTGCGGTTCGGCGAGCCGGTCCGGGAGATCGTGCTGGAGGCCGAGGCGTTCGACGCCGACCTCGTCGCCCTCGGCGCCGACCGGCAGGGCTACGTGCGGACCGCCCTCGCGCCCGGGGTCGCCGATCGGGTGACCTTCAAGGCCTCGGTGCCGACGCTGACCCTGCGCGGCTGACCGCGCGCCGCTTGATTTCGCGCGCGGCGGGCCCTACTGTTCCGCCGTGAGCTACTCGCTCGGCATCGACATCGGCGGCACCTTCACCGACATCGTCGTCTACGACCACGCCCGCGGCCGGCAGCTCAATCGCAAGGTGCTGACCACCCACGACGACCCCGCCCGGGCGGTGGCGGCGGGCGTCGCCGCGCTGCTCGGGCGCGATCGGCTGCCGCCGGGCGAGTTCACGCGCGTCGTCCACGCCACCACCCTGTTCACCAACGCGCTCATCGAGCGCCGCGGCGCCGTCACCGGCCTCATCACCACCGCCGGCTTCGGCGACACGCTCGAGATCGGACGCGAGCGCAAGTTCGAGCTGTACGACCTCAACATCGTCAAGCCGGAGCCGCTGGTGCCGCGCCACCTGCGCCGGGAGGTCGCCGAGCGCACGCGGGCCGACGGCACCGTGGAGCGCCCGCTCGACGCGCGGCAGGTCGAGGCCCAGGCCCGGCGGCTGGCCGCGGCGGGGGTGACCTCGATCGCCGTCGTGTTCCTGCACGCCTACGCCAATCCCCGGCACGAGGCGGAGGCGGCCCGGCGCGTCGCCCGCCGCCACCGGACGATCGCGGTGACGACCTCGCACGAGGTGGCGCCCGAGATCCGCGAGTACGAGCGCGCCTCCACCACCGTCGCCAACGCCTACATCAAGCCGCTGGCGCGCCAGTACCTGGACGCGATGGCCCGGCGCGTCGCCGGGCTCGGTATCCCCGCCCCGCTGCTGCTGATGCTGTCCAGCGGCGGCCTCACCCACGTGGCCGAGGCCGAGCGCACGCCGGTGCAGATGCTGGAGTCGGGGCCGGCCGCCGGCGCCCTGGCCGCCGCCTTCTTCGGCCGCGAGGACAGCCGGGGCAACCTGCTCGCCTTCGACATGGGCGGCACCACCGCCAAGCTCAGCCTGGTCGACGGCGGCGAGCCGCTCACCGCCTACGCGTTCGAGGCGGCCCGGCAGAAGCGCTTCCTCGAGGGCAGCGGCCTGCCCATCCGCATCTCGACCATCGAGCTGATCGAGATCGGCGCCGGCGGCGGCTCGATCGCCCACGTCGACGAGATCGGCCTGCTCAAGGTCGGCCCGCGCAGCGCCGGCTCGCAGCCCGGCCCCGCCGCCTACGGCCAGGGCGGCGTGGACCCGACGGTCACCGACGCCGACTTCGTCCTCGGCTACCTCAACCCCGACTACTTCGCCGGCGGCGAGATGCCGATCGACATGCCGGCCGCCCGCGCCGCGCTGGAGGGCCTGGCCGCGCAGGTGAGGCTGTCGCTGACCGAGGTCGCCTGGGGCATCCACGACGTGGTC
>Ga0302046_10001525_pt1 | contig 21714 bp, 9 predicted proteins | sample RVTome_11_FD_200261 | JGI IMG/M metagenome (GOLD analysis project Ga0302046, IMG submission 200261) | Soil microbial communities from uranium-contaminated site in the Upper Colorado River Basin, Wyoming, United States - RVT147D111 (version 2) ...
GTCGCCGCGACCCAGGGGCGGGGATTCTACGTGCTCGACGATCTCTCACCGCTGCGGCAGGTCGACGACGCGATGGCCGAAAAGCCGCTTCACCTCTTCACGCCGGGCCCGGTCGATATGACGCGCCGAGGTGGCCGGCCGGGACCGTCCGAAGGCAAGAACCCGCCGGCGGGCGTCGTGTTGAACTATCACCTCCGAGACGAGCACGAGGGTCCTTTGACCATCGAAATCACCGAGAGCACGGGCGAGATCGTGCGCACCTACTCGAGCGAGGAACGAGAGTTCGAGCGCTGCGTCCTCGGAAACTCCGACCAGCGGCGGCCGTTCGAGTTCGAATATCCGCCGAAAGAAAAAGGCGCGAACCGGTGGGTCTGGGACATGCGCCGCGAGGGGCTTCGCTGCATCGACGATATCCGCGTGTTCGAGGGTTTTGCCGGCGCCTACGTGACCCCGGGCACCTACCACGCACGCGTCAGGATTGGCGATGCCGAGGCGACGGCCACGATGACGCTCCTTCCCGACCGCCGCATCGAAGCGAGCGACGAGGCGTTCGCGCTCGTCGAGCAGCGCGTCTCGGAGATGACGGCGCTGATGAACGAGCTTCTCGACCGAATCGCCTCCATTCGGAAATCACGCGGACAGATCGAAGCGCTCCTCGCCGATTTTCCCGACGCGGACGACCTGAAGACGCCGGCGACCAGCGCCATCGAGCGACTCACCGCGTGGGAGCGCAAGGTGCTGCAGGTGGACTACGAGACCTACGAGGACGAAGACAACCTGCCGGGCAAGCTCGTCAAGCAAGTGCGGCACCTGCTCGACGTGGTCGACGATGCCGGCCCCCCGCTCGCGGCCGGCGCCAGAGACCGGCTCATTGATTTGCAGGAGCAATGGTCGGCGCTGCGCTCGGAGCTGAGCGAGATCGAATCGTCCGATATCGCTGCGGTGAACCGTTGGGCTCAGAGCCACTCGGTCCCGCACGTGGCACCGCCTCGGTGATTCCTCAGCCGCGCTCTGCCGGTGCCACATGCCGCGCAGACCGTCACTGTCGTCTCCGTCCGCCACCGCGGGGGACCTTCGCAGGCGTTCACCGCGGTCGACGACATCGAGTGCCTGACCAGCGGACTTTCCCGGAAGAACTGGCAGAAAATCATGATCCTCGATCGCTACCTCGATCGGGAGCCGGGGCCTCTAGAGACGTGGGCCGAGCTGGTCGCCCGGATGCCGACGCGCGCCGAGCTCGACGAAGTCGCTCCGAACCACCCGCTGAACGTGCAGTCGCAATACGACGTGGCGCAGCTCAACAGCGCCGGCCTTCGGGCCTTCGACCTGCGTGAAGCGGACCTTCCGGCGGGGCTACAGGTTGGGCGCGACGCGAGGGGTGAATTCAACGGGGAGGTCCAGGGCTTCGACGGCATGCGCTTCATCGAGACTCGCCTCCCGCGGCCCACGCTCGTGGACAAGGTGGAGGGGCTGCGGGGATTGATGGCGCATCTCAACTCGATCGGCATCACGAGCGTCATCGAAGCAGGCGGCGGCGGCGTGACGTCGGAGGACTACCAGGCGCTCTTCGAGCTCTGGCGCCAGGGCGAAACGACGGTACGGGTCGCCGTCCGTTATCAAACGCCCGATCACGGGACGGCCCTTCCGTGGATCATCGCCACCCCCGGCCGGCTGGGGGACGAGTGGATGCGCATCCTGGGCCTCGGGGAGCATCTCAACTCCGGGATCGGAGGCACGTTTGAACAGCAGACCGTGGAAGTCCTCGAGGACTTCCACGCGAGCGTCCAGGGCGCCGCGGCCCATCGGCTCTCGGTCCACCAGCACGTTGTCGAGACGAAGGCGGTCGCGAACGTCCTCGACGTCATGGAGCGCGTCCATCAGACGGCGCCGGTGAACGGCCTGCGGTTCGCGATCGTTCACGGCGAGGGACTGAACCGAGAACAGCTGGAGCGCATGAAACGAATGGGGATGGGATTCGCAGGCGACGTCCGCTGGATGATCTTCAGCTCGGCCCACCGGAACGCGAACCGCGGGTTCATCCCCGATTCTCCGCCGTTTCGCACCGTTCTGGACATGGGAGTTCCCTTGACGTTCGGCTCGGACGGTCTCATCGCCGGCCCGATCCAGCCTATGATGTGGCTCTATTCGGCGGTGACCGGCCGCAACTGGCTCGGAGAGCTGATTCGGCCAATCCAGAGGCTTACACGCGAGGAAGCGCTCTTCGCGGTGACCCGGGGAGCGGCCTGGCTCTCGTTCGACGAGCACTGGAAAGGGGCAATCCGCCCCGGGATGCTCGGCGATCTTGTCGTCCTCGATCGCGACTACTTCGCCGTGCCCGAAGAGGAGATCGCCGAGATCCGACCCGTCATTACCGTCGTGGGGGGTCGAGTCGTGTACGAGGCGGAAGCATCGGACCCGTGAAGAAACAACCACGTGCTCGGGCAGGGGTCCGGAGCACGTGCGGGGAAGGGTCTTCGATCCTACGATGTATCTCGCGACGGCCAGCGCTTTCTGGTCGCCACCGTGTCTCCAGAAGCGTTCTCGCCGATACAGGTCATCGTGAACTGGACCGCGGGCGTATGGAACGAGAGATGACATCGGGGATGGCGCAGTCAAGGTAGCGGGCCACGACGGTCGGCCACGTCCAGGACGGCATCGCCGGGCACCAGCGAAGCCCTGTGGCCGTCCGGCCCGAGTCCCACATGACCTCACGGCGGCGCTCCGCGAAGGCGGACCCGGGGGCTCGGAAAGCCGCTCGAGGCAAAGAGGCCGGACGGTTCTGGTGGTAGGAGAAGTGGCGCTCGAGCTCATGCTGCTCGTCGAAGCGCCACGTCTATGTCGGTGGGATTTCCTCCGGAGGAACGACGCCGGTCTGCTCGGTGAGGATCCGGTAGTGCTCGACGCGGCGGTGCTTCTCGAAGTTGAAGATGTTCTCCTTGATGTCGCGCCCGACCTCGAGATCGCAGTCGTAGACCACGAGCTCGTCCGCCTCGGTCAAGGCTTGCGCCGCGACCTCCCCGGTGGGGGCGACGATCGCCGTGCCGCCGATGAGGCCGAACCCGTCTTCCCGGCCCGCTTTCGCCGAGGCGACCACCCAGGTCCCGTTCTGATAGGCGCCGGCCTGAAGAGACAGCAGGTGATGGAACATCCTCCGATGCACCGGCTCTCGATGATAGATGTTGGTATCGGGGGTGTTGTAGCCGAGAAGCACGATTTCGACGCCCTTCAAGCCCATCACCCGGAAGGTCTCGGGCCACCTCCGGTCGTTGCAGATGCACATGCCCACGATTCCCCCGAACGCGCGCCAGACTGGAAAACCGAGGTTCCCCACCTCGAAGTAGCGCTTCTCGAGATGCTGGAACGGCGCTTCGGGCCGGTGGTCGGCGTGGCCGGGAAGGTGGATCTTCCGGTACTTCCCCACGAGGTTCCCGTCGGCCCCGATGAGGATGGCGGTATTGAATCGCCGGGTCTTCCCCTCCTCTTCGGCGAGCTCGGCGTATCCGAGGTAGAAGCCGCAGCCGCGCTTCCTCGCCTCGTCGAAAAGAGGCGCTACCGCTTGGTTCGGCATGTCGCGCTCGAAGTACCGGTCGATCTCCACGGGGTCTTCCATGAAGTAGCGCGGGAAGAACGTGGTGAGCGCGAGCTCGGGAAAGACGACCAGCGACGCGCCGCAATCGCTCGCCTCCCGAAGAAGCGCGACCATGCGCTCGACCGCGGACTCTCTCGCGTCAGCGCGATGAATCGGGCCGAGCTGGGCCGCGGCGACTTTGAGTCGACGGGGCATGTGCACCTCCTGCACGAGTTCGCATAGTCTACGCGCGTGTTGCCCAGAGGAGAAGCCGGGGAACCGGAGCGGCGCCACCCCTCGATCTTCGAGCCCGCGAGCTTCTTTTTCGGAATCCTCTTCGCCATCCTGGGCACCATCATCGGTCTCGAGCTGTTCACCCGGCTGGGAGTCGCTCCCAATAGCTCGATCATCGGCGTCATCGCCACCATCGCCATCTCTCGAATTCCACTCCCGCCGCTCGCCCGGTTTCGCGACCTGGCCCGTCAGAACCTGGCGGCGACGCTCATCTCAGGCGCGACGTACGGAGGCGCCAACGGCATCCTGCTCCCCGCCGGTGTCCTGTGGCTCATGGGACGGCGCGATCTCGTGCCGGTGATGATGTTCGGCGCAATCGTCGGCGTCCTGCTCGGCGCGGTGCTCATGTATCGGCTGTTCGATTCCAGGCTCTTCCCCGCCGCCGCCGCCTGGCCCTCCGGGGTCGCGACCGCCGAATGCATGATCGCCGGCGATCGCGGAGGCAAACACGCTCTTCTACTGGGGGCGGGAGGCGTCCTCGGATGCGCCGGCATCCTGGTCGGGATTCCGATGGACGTCTTCGGGATCTGCTGGATTGGAAACATCTGGGCCCTGTTCATGTTCGGTCTGGGCCTCCTCGTTCGCGGCTATTCCTATCCGCTCGCGGGAATCGACATCCAGGCGGCGTACCTTCCCCACGGATTCATGATTGGGGCCGGGCTCGTGGCTCTGGTCCAGATCGCGCACTCCTTGAGGCGTCGATCGCCGGACGTGGTGACCTCGTCGCTGCAGGCCCGGACGGGATCGACGCTTCTGGGAGCGCTCGCGGTGCAGATCGCGACCATGCTCCTGATGGCGCTCGCCGCCGGCATCGCGTCCGAGATGACTCCCTGGATGCTCCTGCTGTTCGTGATCTTCGCCGCCGTGTCCGCTCTCGCCGCGGCGATCCTTTCCGGGATCGCGGCCATGCATTCCGGCTGGTTTCCCGCCTTCGCCACCGCCCTCGTCTGTCTTCTGGTGGGAATGGCCCTTGGATTCCCTCCTTTGCCGCTCGCTTTCCTCGTCGGTTTTGCCGCGTCGATCTCTCCCGCATTCGCCGACATGGGCTATGACCTGAAGGCGGGCTGGATCCTTCGCGGCCTCGGGACGGATCCCGGCTTCGAGCGCGCGGGAAGGCGGGCGCAGCTCGAAGCCGAGCTCCTCGGCATCGCCATCGCCGCGATCGCGGTGGTTCTTTTTCACTCGAGTTATTTCGAGCGGGACCTGTTCCCCCCGTATGACCGCGTCGCCGCCGCGACCATCGTCGCGGGCGCCAGCCCGTCACTCGCGAAGGCGCTCGCGCTCTGGGCGATTCCCGGCGCCCTCCTGCAGGCGATGGGAGGACCCGCGCGACAGCTCGGAGTCCTCCTCGCTACCGGTCTTCTCATCGATTTTCCCGCGGCGGGCTGGACGGCGATGGTCTCACTCGCCATCCGCTTTCTTCTGACCCGCCGCTACGGCGCGAGAGTCGAGACCCCGATCTACATCCTCGCCGGCGGCTTCATCGCGGGGAGCGCCCTCACCAGCTTCGGGGCCGCGACGCTCAAGCTCAAATAGAAAATCGCGGTGACGCAGGTGCGCGGCGTCCTTGAGTCGGGGACGGCTCGTTGCCTTGACTTCGATTGGCGGGAGACCAGCTCCCGTCTCGATGACGAAATCCACCTCCTCGCCTACCGTGGTGCGCCAGTAGAAGAACGAGATCGGCGTCCTCGACCCCACCGAGCGCCGCCATGACGTGGGCGAAGGCGGGGCTCGGAGAGGCGGCGTTGTTCCGATCGTCGACCTTGGTCACGCGCGCTCTCGGCGCCTCGCGACGCCACAGGATCTCGCCCGTCTTCCGATCCAGACAGAAGGTGAGGAGATTGTCGTCTTCGAAGGCGGTCAGGAAGAGGCGGTCATCGGTGAGAATGGGCGAGGAGTGACCGGGAGGGAGCTCGGTTTTCCAGAGGACGTTCTCGCCGGGGCCGAACCGCACAGGCAGAGCGCTCTCGGAAGGGTCGACTCCGGTTCCATTGGGACCCCGAAAGCGGGACCACTCGGAAGCCATCGCGGATGACGAGAGAGCGACGGCGAATACGACGGCGCGAATGCCCAGATTCATGAACGAATGCTCCTTCCAGACTCGAGGGTCCCATCTTGCATTCTTTGACTCATGGTATGCAGCACACGATAATGGACCGGCTTGTGGTGGAGGTCATGATCAAGAAACTACTTTTTCTGAGCGCGACCCTATCCATGGCCGCGTCGCTCACCGCGGCCGAGGACTGGACCGACTGGCGCGGGCCCGCCCGCGACGGGAACTCTCTCGAGACCGGTCTCGCTTCGAGCTGGTCCCCCGACGGCGAGAACCTCGCCTGGCGGGCGCCCTTCGGAGCCCGCTCGGCGCCGATCGTCGTCGGCGGTCATCTTTATCTTCAGAATACGGCAGGCGAGGGCGCGGATCTGAAGGAGCGCATCCAGTGCATCCACGTGGACACCGGTGAGCTCCTGTGGGAGCAGAGAATCAACCTCTACATGAGCGACGTCCCGCCGCACCGCGTCGCCTGGGCCTCTCCCGTCGCCGATCCGGAGACGGGAAACGTCTACGCGTTCACGGTTTCGGGAACGCTCATCGGACTCAGTCCCGAAGGAAACGTCCTCTGGAGCCGGTCCCTGAACGAGGAGTTCGGGCTCATCACCACGCACGGAGGCCGGACGCAATCCCCGGTCGTCGAGGGCGACCTGGTCATCGTGAGCGGGTTGAGCTCGGGCTGGGGCGAGCAGGCGCGCGGCGGCCATCGGTTCTTCGCGTTCCACAAGGCGACGGGTCAGACGTACTGGGTGAGCTCGCCCGGCGGCCAGCCGTACGACACCGTCTATGCCCCGCTCTACGCCGCCGAGATCGACGGGACGAGGATCCTGATGGCCGGCGGAGGCGACGGCTCCATGCTCGCCGTCAAGCCGCAAACGGGGGAGCCCGTATGGCGATTCGAGTTCTCGAAGCGCGGGGTCAACACCGGCGCCATTGAGAAAGACGGAATCGTCGTCGTGAGCCAGGGCGAAGAGAACCTGCACACCAGCGAGATGGGTCTTCTCGCGGCGTTCGACGCCCGAGCCCGGGGTGATATCAAAATCGACAACGCGAAGTGGAAGACCGAGGGGTTCCTCGCCACCTACTCCACGCCGACCCTCGACGGCGATCGCTTCTACGTCGTCGACATCGGCGCGAACCTCGCCGCTTTCGATTTCGCGACGGGCAGAGAGCTCTGGCGCACGAACATCGGGCACAGCCAGCGCGCCTCTCCCGTCGTCGCCGACGGAAAGATCTACGTGGGCTCGGTCGGCGGGAACTTCTACATCCTGAAGCCGGGGCCGGACGGCGCCACCGTCCTCGACAAGGACGACCTCGGCACCCCGGAGGAACCGGAAGAGATCTACGCGTCGGTCGCGGTTTCCGGCGGAAGAGTGTATCTGGCGACCACGACCTCGCTCTACGCCATCGGGACGAAGGAGCGGAAGCCGGCGGCTTCGAGACCGGTCTCGACGCTGCCTGCGGGAGCCCCGGGGGAGCCGCGCTACCTGCAGGTGGTTCCCACCGAGCTGGTGCTTACGCCCGGAAAGAGCGTCGAGCTCACGGCCAGGCTCTTCGACGACCGGGGACGCTTCGTGCGGGAGACCGACGCGACGTTCTCTCTCGAGGGACTGAAGGGAACTTTTTCCGGGAAGAGCTTCACCGCGTCCCCCGATCCGGTCTTCCAGTCCGGAAAGGTCGTCGCTGCCGCCGGCGAGCTCAAAGGAGCTTCGCGCCTCCGGGTCGTTCCCGAGCTTCCCTGGAAGGAAGACTTCGAGTCGATCCCGGGAGTTCCCGGCGCCTGGGTGAACGCGACGGGAAAGTTCGAGCTCCGCGACGCGGCGACGATGCCCGGGCTCGGCGCGGGCAAGATCCTGGTGAAGAAATCCGACAACCCGTTCACCCGGAGGGCACGGGTCTTCATGGGGCCTCCGGAGTGGTCGAACTACACGATCGAGATCGACGCGCGGGCGACGCGCAAAGGGCGGCAACAGGGAAGTGTCGGCGTCGTGGCGCAGCGCTACCAGCTCACGCTCATGGGCAACACCCAGCGCCTCGAGATCCAGTCGTGGCAGCCGGAGACCGAGCGCACCGCCAAGATCGATTTCCCCTGGGAGGCCGACCGATGGTATCGCCTGAAGCTCGAGGTCCGGAACGAGGACGGTGGGAAAGTCGTGGCGCGCGGGAAAGCCTGGGCGGTCGGCGATCCCGAGCCCGCGGCCTGGATGATCGAACGGCGAGACCTTTCCCCGAACCTTACGGGAAGCGTGGGAATCTACGCCGACGCTCAGCCGGTCGAAGTGTTCTTCGACAATCTCGAAGTACGAACCAACGAATGACAGGGAGAGCCATGAAGCGAATTGCCTGGTCGCTCGGAATTCTCGGAAGCCTGGCTGCGTTCTCCGCGGGTGCGCGGGGCGAGGACACTCAAAACGGGAACTGGCCCATGTGGGGCGGCAAGCCCGCGAGGAACATGGTCTCGAGCATGACCGGGCTTCCCGAGAGCTGGGACGTCGAGTCGAAGACGAACGTGAAATGGGTGTCCGGCCTGGGATCGCAGACCTATGGAAACCCGGTGGTGGCGGCGGGGAAAGTCTTCGTCGGCACCAACAACGAAGCGCTCTACGACAAGGAGATCCCCGGCGACAAGGGAGTGCTCCTCGCCTTCGACGAGGCCGACGGGAAGTTCCTGTGGCAGATGGTCTCGGACAAGCTCCTCTCGGGCCGGGTGAACGACTGGCCCTACCAGGGCGTCTGCTCCTCGCCCATGGTCGAGGGCAACGTTCTCTACTACACCACGAACCGCGGCGAAATCCTGGCACTCGACACCGAGGGATTCCTCGACGGCGAGAACGACGGCCCCTTCACCGACGAGCGGTACAAGAGCCCCCACGACGGCGACGTCCTCTGGAAGTACGACATGATGGAGGAGCTGAGCGCCTTCCCCCACAACATGTCGAACTCCTCGCCCGTCTCCTACGGCAACCTCCTCTTCGTGAGCACCTCGAACGGGCAGGACGAGAGCCACGTGAACATTCCCTCTCCGCAGGCGCCGGCGATCATCGCCCTCGACAAGACCAAGGGGACTCTCGTCTGGGAGGACAACTCCGTCGAGGATCGGATCCTGCACGGACAGTGGTCGTCCCCTTCCGTCGGCGAGATCGGGGGGGTGGTGCAGGTGGTCATGGGACAGGGCGACGGATGGGTGCGCGGGTACGTCGCCGAGACCGGCGAGAAGCTCTGGGAGTTCGACACCAACCCCAAGGAGTCGGTCTGGCCCAAGACCCGGAACGAGGTCATCTCGACGCCGGTGATCTACGACAACAAGGTCTACATCGCGAACGGACAGGACCCGGAGCACGGCGAGGGGGTCGGCCACATGTACGCCATCGACGGAACCAAGCGGGGCGACATCACGAAGAGCGGTCTCGTCTGGCACTACGACAAGATCCGCCGGTCGATCTCGACCGCGGCGATTCACGAGGGCATCCTCTACATGCCCGACTTCAGCGGCTTCCTGCACGCTCTCGACGTCGCGACCGGCGAGCCGTACTGGGTGCACGATACCTTCGCGGCGGTCTGGTCCTCCGCCATGATCATCGACGGGAAGGTCTATCTCGGGGACGAGGACGGCGATGTGGTGGTCCTCAAAACCGGGAAACAGGAGGCGGTGATCGCGGAGACGAACATGGGAAGCTCGGTCTACAGCAGTGTCGTCCCCGCGAACGGCGCGCTCTTCATCGCGAGCCGCAACCAGCTTTTCGCTCTCACGAAGGGTGAATAGCTTCGAGTTCCAGCCGAAGCCGCGCCTCGTGTTCGGCGTCGGGGCGCTTACCCGGCTCGGCGAGCTGGCGAAGGCCGAGGGTTTCCGGCGGACGCTCCTCGTCGCCGACGCAGGACTCATGGCGACGCCGCATGTCGACCGGGCTCTCGGGATCCTGCGCGCCTCCGGAATCCACGTGGAGACGTTCAGCGATTTCAGCGAGAACCCCGACGGTCGGATGATCGAGCGCGGGCGCGCCGCTGCGACTGATATCGGCGTCGACTCCCTCGTGGGCTTCGGGGGCGGAAGCTCCATGGACACGGCGAAGGGGATAAGCTTTCTCCTTACGAACGGCGGGACGATGGCGGACTACCGCGGTTTCGGAAAAGCGCGATCGCCGCTTCTGCCGATGATCGGGGTCCCCACCACCGCGGGCACGGGAAGCGAAGCGCAGTCGTACGCGCTCGTCTCCGACCCGGAGACGCACGAGAAGATGGCCTGCGGCGACCCGACGGCGGTGTTCGGCGTGGCGCTCCTCGACCCGGAGCTCACCCTCACCCAGCCGGCCGGGGTCACGGCCATCTCCGGTTTCGATGCGATCTCTCATGCCGTCGAGACCTCGGTCACGCGAAAACGCAATCCGCTGTCCGACGTCTTCTCGCGCGAAGCTTTCCGGCTGCTGTACTCGAACTACGAGCGCGTCCTCGAGCGTCCGGCGGACGTGGAAGCGCGCTCGGCGATGCAGCTCGGCGCTTACTTCGCGGGCGTTGCCATCGAGAACTCGATGCTCGGAGCGACCCACGCCTGCGCGAATCCGCTCACCGCGCACTATGGAACGGCCCACGGGCGGGCGATCTCCATGTGCCTTCCCTCGGTGGTGCGCTTCAACTCGGGCGTCGCCGGGGAGCGATACCGCGAGCTCCTGGGGCTCGCGGGAGTCGCCGTTCGCGGAAACGACCCCGGAGAAACCCTCGCGTTTCACCTGGAGCGCCTCGCACGCGCCGGCGGACTCCCGTCGCGGCTGCGCGACGACGGAATCTCCCAGGAGGACTTTCCGCTCCTCGCCCGCGAGGCATCGACGCAGTGGACGGGAACGTTCAACCCGCGGCCGTTCGACGAGGGCGCCGCGCTCGAGGTTTACCGATGCGCTTACTGAGCCTCACCGCATTCGCCCTCGCCGTGCTCGGCTCCGATCCGCATCGCGACGTCGCCCCCAGGGACGAATGGAGCCAATTTCGGGGAAGTCCACTGCGGACCGGCCGATCCGCCGCGGAAATGCCGGACGAGCTCCGGCTCCTCTGGAGTTTCGAGGCGGGCTTTTCCATCGATTCCTCCGCGGCCATCGTGGAGGGGGTCGTCTATATGACGGCGCTCCCCGGTCTCGTCGCGGCCCTGAGCCTCGAAGACGGAACCGTGCGCTGGAAGCGGGATTTCAGAGAGGAGTCCGACCGCTTCGGCGAATCCTCCCCCACCGTTTCCGACGGCGTGGTTTACGTCGGCGATCTTCTCGGAACCCTCCACGCCTTCCGCGCCGGGGACGGCGAGACGCTTTGGACGTTCGAGACAGGAAGCGAGATCAAGTCCTCGGCGGTGGTGGTGGGAGACGACGTCCTCATTTCGTCTTACGACGAAAACCTCTATGCCCTCGACCGCAAGACGGGCGCCCTCCGGTGGAAATTCCAGGCCATGGGTCCGCTCCACAGCACTCCGGCGATCTCGGACGGCCTCATCTACGTCACCGGCTGCGACTCCGTGTTCCGCGGTATCCGGCTCACGGACGGTACCGAGGCTCTCCAGTTCGACTCCGGCGCCTACACCGCCGCGACTCCGGCCCTGGTCGACGGCATCGCCTACTACGGAACGTTCGCGAACGACGTCCTCGCCGTCGACCTGAAGAACAAGAAGTATCTCTGGCGCTACGAGCACCCGGAGCGCCACTTCCCCTTCTACTCCTCCGCCGCCGTGGCCGACGGCAAGGTGATCGTCGGCGGCCGCGACAAGCTGGTGCACGCCATCGATCAGGCGACGGGCCGGAGCGTCTGGACTTTCGCGACCGGCGCCCGCGTCGAATCCTCTCCCGCGGTAGCGGGAGGCCGGGTTTACGTGGGCTCGGGCGACGGCCGTTTCTACGTCCTCGACCTGAAGACGGGCGCCAAGATCTGGGAGTTCGAGGCCGGGGCGTCCATCGTCGCCTCTCCCGCCGTCGCCTCCGGCCGCATCGTCATCGGAAGCCAGGACGGCGTTTTGTACGCGTTCGGCCGCTGAGCCCGCTGGCGCACGGCTCTATTCCCAGCCCCCCTCGCTCCCGGAGCCGCGGTTCCCTATTCGCGGGTCGAGGCCACGTCACCGAGCGAGAATCCAATCGGGAGCGGCGATCTTGCACGGTACACTCGTCGCTCCTTGAGGTCCCGGTTTGGAGGAGCACTCCATTTCCTGGTCGACCCATTCGAGCCGCGCAGCACTTGCACCGCTTTCGTTTTGAGTGATAGAAAACCCATGGCATTCAGGTTCCGGCTCGGAAGCAAGAATAGTTTTCGAACAGGTGTGTGTCTCACGCCTGACGGACGCTATCCGCCTTGCTGCGGGTGCAGCCTGTCGTGTGGACTTCGTCGCTTCGAGCTCGGGATATCAAGTTCAGCGTCAGGAAAATCGTCTCGGAATCCCTTGGGAGGAAGCTCGATGGTCGAATCGCGGACTTGGGTCGGTAGGTTCTTGCGGCCGGCGTGCACCTGCGCGCTCCTGACTCTTCTCACCGTATCGACACACGCTCAGGGGCCGGTGGCCGGTAGCAACGTCAACATGGTCTCGGGGACGGTGTGGCCGGATGGGGATCCATTCCTTCAACGGCAAAACGAGCCGTCGCTCGCGGCATCGACGCGAAACCCCATGCACTTACTCGCGGGGGCAAACGACTATCGCACCGTCGATCTTCCCTTCCCCGAGTCGAGTGGGCTCGTCACCGGAGACGCCTGGCTCGGTGTCTTCAAGTCTCTCGATGGTGGCTTGACGTGGCGGAGCACGCTTCTTCCGGGCTACCCCCAGGACGGCTCCCAGGAAGGGTCGAGCTCTCCCATTCATGGCTACGACGCGGGAGCCGATCCGGTGGTGCGCGCAGGGATCAGCGGGCTTCTCTATTACACCGGGCTCGTCTTCGATCGGGAGGAGGGCGGAAAGAGCGCGGTGTTCCTCGCGCGGTACATCGACAACAACAACCGGGAGCTGGGAGACCCCATCGTCTACGTCGGTTCAAGCCTGGTCGACAGCCGCCCTGCGGGCGCCGGAGGGTCGTTCGAGTTCCTGGACAAACCGTGGCTCGCGGTCGACCTGCCGAGAAGCGGAGCCGGCAGCTGCACCATCGTCACCGAGCAAGAGGAAGGCGAGCCTCTGGTGCAGACGATCCCCGCGGGAAACGTCTACGTGGCCTATACCGCGGTGGGCGGGGCGGGCACCGTCGCCGCCCGGCTCCTGTTCCGTCGCTCGACGGACTGTGGAGTCACTTGGAGCGCGCCCCTGCAGCTGAGCGAAGCGGGAACCATCAGCCAGGGAGCGAGCCTGGGGATCGACCCGAGAGACGGAACCGTCTACGTCGCCTGGCGGCAGTTCGACCCCGCGACCGTCGGAGCGGGAACGAGCTTCGGGGGAGGAGCGAAGAAGCCCACTCCCAAAATCAACGTGTGTCACCTGCCCCCGGATAACCCCGCCAACGGGAGCGTGATTCAGATTGCCCAGAGCACACTTTCGAGCCATCTCGCTCACGGAGATTGCACTCAGTGGCAGGTGCCGGAGAAGGGCAAGTGCACCTGCGCCGTCCGGGGCAACGCGATGTTCCTGGCGCGACTCTCTGCGGGAGCCGACGGGGTGGAACAGAGAGTGGCGGTGAGAGCGATCGACGCGTTCGAGCAGGGCACGTCGGTCGCGACGTTCCGCACCAACGCCTTTCCCAGCCTCGCGGTGGATGGCAGCGGCCGGCTGTATCTGGCCTGGAGTCAACGCGGAGTCGGCCCTTCGGGCGACGCCCGCATCGTGGTCGCAACGTCTCAAGACCGCGGTGCTACCTGGACCTCTCCCACCGCCGTGGACAATCCGCCGAAGCGAGGGCATCAGTTGATGCCCACCCTCACGTTCGGCGCCGGCAGCCTCGTCGCCAGCTACTACGACCAGACGCTCGATCACACCATCGGCTATCTCGACCCGGTCGGAGAGGAGGGAGAGCTCGAGGAGGTACGGGAGCCCGCGGGGGATCTGGCGGCGGGCCTTCCGGAAAGGGTCTTCAACCAGTACATCGCCGATGCGGCCCCTCCTTCCTTCAATCCGGCCTTGGATCCCATCTCCCGGAGGCACACCCTCGATCTGCGAGCCGCCATCGCCGCCCCCGGCCCGAATCCTGTTTTCACCTCGACGGGTGTCTTCGATGTCTTGTATGGAGGGCTCAGCGAGCGGTTCGAGCAGCTCCAGTTCCATGCCTCGGGCCTGCAGCTCTTCAGTCTCGGCACCGTGCCCTTCAACGGGGACTACATCGACGTCGCGACCGCGCCCGCCTTCGTGCCCCTCTCCGGTGGAGGCTGGGCTTATAACCTCCAGGCTCCCGAGCCGGTCTATCAGGTCAGCTGGACCGACAACCGCGACGTGCTGCCGCCGGAAGACGGCGACTGGACGAACTACACCCCTCCAAACCTCGGCGGTGACCCCACGAGCGTATTCGACCCCCTTCAGGATCGCCCGAGCTGCATTCCCGGACAGGCGGGAATGAGGAACCAGAACGTCTACAGCGCGCGGCTGACCCGAGGGCTCTTCGTCGGCGCGCTGGGAAACGCCAAGCCCCTCGGCAACGCTCTGGCCCCGGACGGAACGACGACGTTTCTCATCGACCGGGGCTTCGTAGTTCAGGTGCAAAACGCACTCGAGGAGGTCCGGACCTATCGACTCACGATCGAGAACCAGCCTGAGGGAGGAAGAGCTTCGTTCTCCCAGTTTCCCCTCGACGGGTTTCCCGATCCTCTGGTGTCGATCGACGTGTCGATCCCTCCGTTTTCGACGATCTCCCGCACCGTCTACGTCAAATCCACGGACGAGAACGCGAGGGTCTCGGTCTCCGTGCTTCAGGTGACTGCGCCCGGGGGCGCCGTCGTCCCTCCTTCGGCGGGTGGCCTTCAGGGCTCGGTGGTGCTGAACCCCGATCCGTCGAATCCGAGTATCGCCAATCCCTCCATCGCAAACCCGAGCATCGCCAACGCCGAGGTCTACAATCCCACGACGGCCGCTCCGAGCATCGCCAACCCCTCGATCGCCAATCCCTCCATCGCGAATCCCGACCCGGTGAACCCGTCCATCGCGAACATCCGTATCGTCAACCCGAGTATCGCCAACCTCGTAGCCCCGGCCCCCAGCATCGCCAACCCCGGTGTCGTGAGCCCGAGTATCGCGAACCCGAGTATCGCGAACCTCGACATCGTCAATGCCTCCATCACCGACGTGACCTGGGAACTGACCAATACCGGGAATACCACCACCGCCTACACCGTGAAGCTCATCGCCAACCGCGAGCTTCCCATCGGGTTCAAGAGCCAGCTCATCATCCACAAGTTCTATACGACGCCCATCGTCGACGAGCAGTGCGCTCTGCGCCTGCAAACCCAGAATCTCCTGGTCGCGAGCATCCCCGACCCGGTCTTCATCGACCCCGCGAGTCCCAGCATCGCGAACCCGAGTATTGCCAATCCGAGCATCGCGAATGCCACCGTGGCCCTCGCCCCCGAGGAGAGGGCGGAGGTGACGCTGCGCGTCGTGGACCCGGACCGCTTCGATGCCATCACCTTCGACGGGGCGGCGTCGATCACTCCCGTGGGTGTTTCCCAATCGGTCAATACCGAAGACATCCTCCTCGGCTCGACCACGCCACCCATCGTCGTCACGCTGACGGCGACGACGATCACCTTGCCGAGCGCGAACGACGGGGGGGCGTACGATTTCCAGCTGGGCTCGATTGGCGGTACGGGTCCCCTTACATGGACGATCGAGAGCGGGTCGCTTCCCCCCGGAGTGGCGCTTCTCGCCGACGGTACGCTGGTAGGCATACCCACGGCCACGGGCGCCTTCACCTTCACCGTGCGCGCCGAGGACGCATTCGGGAACTTCGATTTTCAGCAGCTGACCCTCACGGTGGCAGAGGCGGGAGTCAACACTGCGTCGGCAACAGGTAACCTCCTGGCACCCAACTCGAATCACACCTCGACTCGTCTCGCCGACGGGAGGGTACTTGTGGCGGGCGGCTTCGAGGCGACGCCGGTCACAACGGCGCAAATCTACGACCCCACAACCGGGCTCTTCACGGCTACCGGAAGCATGAACGTCGCGCGGGCCGATCCCCGGGCGATCCTGCTGGCGAGCGGGAAAGTGCTCATCGTCGGCGGAGGGGATGGGGTCTCGGTCCTGGCGAGCGCGGAAATCTACGATCCCGCGACGGGGACGTTCACTCTTACGGGAAGTATGAGCGTCCCCAGGAGCTTTCCCTCGGCAGCACGCCTTCCCGATGGGCGAGTGATGGTGGCATCCGGCTCAGGCGGCACTCCCCTTCAGAGCGCGGAGATCTACGACCCGGTTTCGGGTACGTTCACGCCGACGGGAAGCCTGACGGAAGCGCGGGTCGGGGGTGAGGTCGTCCTCCCCGATGGCCGAGTGCTTCTCGCCGGTGGAATCGGAATTGGGGGGACGCAAACGCTCGCGAGCGCCGAGGTCTACGATCCGGCGAGCGGCACCTTTACCACGACCGGAAGCTTGAGCGTCGCTCGAAACCGGTTTTCCCGCGCGCTCCTCTCCGACGGGCGCGCGCTCTTCGCTGGCGGCAACACCACCAATCTGGCAATCGCGCTCACCGCGACCGCCGAGGTTTTCGATCCGGGGACCGGGGCGTTCACACCGGTTGGGAACATGAGTGTGGCGAATATGCGAGCGGGAGGCTTCTTTGACGCGGGCACGACCCTTCTCAACGGAAAAACGATCGTTCCTGGAGGCAGCAGTCAGGCGGGGCCGGGCCTCGACAGCATCGAGGTGTTCGATCCGCTCACCAATACGTTCGCGCTCGCCGGCAATCTCACTGGCCCCCGCACAGGCCCTTCGGTGACGATGCTCTGCGACGGCCGCGTCCTCATTGCCGGAGGGAGGAGCGGCGCGCCTTTGAGCACCGTCCTCGATACGGCGGAGATCTTCGATCCCGGCCCTGCGCCCTTTCGTCCGGCGGAGAGCAAAGTGACGGCGAGCGATGCCGAGCCCGGCGCGCAGTTCGGGTTCGGGGATGTCGACGGGACGATCGCGGTCATCGGCGCTTTCACGGATGACGCCCTCGCACTGGACTCGGGGGCCGCCTATGTATTTCGATTCGACGGAACGAGCTGGGTCGAGGAGGCGAAGCTCGTCCCGAGCGACGGCGCCACCGGAGAAGGCTTTGGGTTCAGCACCGCCGTCGGCGGCAACACGATCGTCGTCAGTGCCTTCCAGGACGACGGAATCGGCTCGGCTTATGTGTTTCGATTCGATGGCACGGACTGGGTCCAGGAAGCGAAGCTCGTCCCGAGCGACGGCGAGGCCGGAGACCAGTTCGGCTATGTCGTCGATATCGCGAACGATACCGTGGTCGTGGGAGCTCTCCTGCATGACAACAGCATGGGTACCGTCAACGCAGGAGCTGCCTATGTGTATCGCTTCAACGGGGCGAGTTGGGTAGAGGAGCAAACGCTCGAAGACGTCGATTCGGGCCCGGGCGATTTTTTCGGCGCCTGGGTCAGCATCAGCGGAAACGCCATCCTGGTGGGCGCCTGGGGCGACGACGACAATGGACCGAACTCGGGCTCCGCCTATGTTTTCCGCTTCGATGGAGCGAGCTGGAGCGAGGAGGAGAAGCTCGCCGCGAGCGACGCCGCCGATTTCGACAGGTTCGGATTCTCCGTCGCAATCAGCGGAAACCTCGCGGTGATCGGGGCCAACGGCACCGACAGCGGTGGTGGGACCGCCTACATCTTTCGCTTCGACGGGACGAGCTGGCTCCAGGAAGCAGATCTCGTCGCCAGCGACCAGGCGCTCGGCGATGCCTTCGGTGAGGCAGTGGCGATCTATGGGGAGCGAGCGGTCATCGGAGCCCGCTTCGACGACGCCCCAGGCGTGGACTCGGGCGCCGCCTACTTCTTCGAGTTCGATGGGTCTTCCTGGGTCGAAGAGGCGAAGCTCGTACCGAGCGATGGCGAGGCGGGAGACGAGCTGGGGACAACTGTCGCCGTGAGCGGGGGAACGATCCTCGTCAGCGCTCATAACGATGACTCGTTTACCGGATCCGCGTACTTCTTCGATCCGCCCCGCGCCCTGTCCTCGCTCAGCGAGAGCTCTTGTCCTGCCGGCGGACCCACCGGACGCGCGCTTCACGGAAGCTCGCTCCTTCTCGATGGTCGTGTGCTCGTTTCGGGTGGGCTCGGTGCCGCGGGGGGCACGGCTTCTATCTACGACCCTCGCTCCGAAAGCTTCAGCGCCACCGGCGGTCTCAATGTGGCTCGTCACGACCACGAATCGACGCTTCTCTCCGACGGCAGGGTCTTGCTGACCGGCGGACGCGATGGCGCGTTGAATCCTGTTGCGGCGTCGGAGATCTACGACCCGGCGACGGGGACCTTCTCCGTGACCGACAGCTTAGGGACGGCGAGATTCGGGCACACCGCCACTCGATTGGCCAATGGCTCGGTGTTGATCGCCGGCGGTATCGGCCTGTCGGCGGAGCTCTACGACCCGGCGACGGGCAGCTTCTCGAACACCGGCAGCATGACCACTGCGAGATCGGGTGCGCGGGCGACGCTTCTCCGCGACGGTTGGGTTCTCGTCGTGGGCGGCTCGGGAACGTCCGCCGAGCTTTACGACCCTTCGACCGGCTCTTTCAGCGCGACCGGTAGTATGAACTTCGCTCGTTCTGGCCACGAAACAGTACTGCTCCGGGACGGAAGGGTGCTCGTGGTCGGCGGAAGCGTATCCCTTATCGCCACGGCCGAGATCTACGATCCGGCAACGGGCACCTTCTCGACTACCGGAGATCTTGCTCAGGACCGGTTCAATCTTGGGGCGACGCTCCTTCCGAACGGGAAGGTGCTTGTGGCGGGTGGGCTCTTCTCCGTGACGCCGCTCAATACGACGGAGATCTTCGATCCCTCGACGGGGCTCTTCGAGGCCGGTCCGCCTATGCTACAAGCGCGCGAAGTGGGACCGGGTATGTTGGTCCTGCTGGGTGACGGAACGGTTTTGATTTCGAACGCCGGGGGGAGCTCGGAGCGATTTCGACCCTAGCGCCTGGCTGCATTGACAGGCTGAAGTCGCGCCGATAGATTCTGCTGGAGGCGCGCCGTCGTGATTGGAACTACTGTCTCCCACTATCGCATCGTCGGGAAAATCGGCGAGGGCGGCATGGGAGAGGTATATCTCGCCGAGGATTCCAAGCTGCGGAGGAGCGTGGCGCTGAAGTTCCTTCCCGCGGAACTGACGCAGGACGAGGAGCGGCGGAAGCGCTTCGTTCAGGAGGCGCAGGCCGCCGCCGCCATCGGGCATCCGCATCTCGTCGCCATCTACGACATCGACGAGTTCCAGGGGCGCACTTTCATCGCCATGGAGTACGTGAGCGGCGAGAGCCTGAGGGAGAAAATCGCCGGGAGGAAGCTCGACGTCGAGCGCGCGATAGAGCTGGTGATTCGAATCGCCGAGGCCATGTCCAAGGTCCACGCGCGAGGCATCGTTCATCGCGATCTCAAGCCCGAGAACGTGCTCGTCACCGAGGACGGCTACCCCAAGATCATCGACTTCGGCCTCGCCAAGCTCCATGCGCCCGTGGTCGCGCTCCCGGAAAAGGGCGCCGACGAAGTCGACACCGCGAGCCAGCTGCGAACCCAGGCGGGCGTCGTTATGGGCACCGTCGCTTATATGTCCCCTGAGCAGGCCAAGGGTGACGTCGTCGACGCCCGCAGCGATGTCTTCTCCCTGGGCGTTCTGCTGTTCGAGCTTCTCCAGGGGGCGCCGCCTTTCAAACGTTCGAGCACCGTCGAGACCTTGAGCGCGATTCTCAAGGACCCTCCCCCTCGTCTCGTCCTGGAGCGGAAAACCCTCGGTCCCAGGATCGACACCGTCTTGCAGAAGGCGCTCGCGAAAACTCCCGCTGACCGTTATCCGACGGTCGACGCGTTCGGAGAAGATCTGCGGAAGGTTCTCACGGCCGGCACCTCTCCCCGCCGGATCAAGGCCGCGTGGCTCGCCGCCGGCGTCGCTCTCGCGTCGGCCCTCGCTCTCGGGATCTGGTGGCAATCTCGAAGGAGCGAGGTTCCTGCGGGCCCGAATACGCCGGTGTCGGTGCTCATCGCCGACTTCGAGAATCGCACGAACGAAAGCGTCCTCGGCGGTGCTCTCGAGCAGGCGCTGGGCATAGGACTCGAGGTCGCTCCGTTCATCACCATTTACCCGAGAGCGGACGCTCGACGCGTCGCGAAGCGGCTCGACCCCGCCGCGAGCGGACCGCTCGACAAACGGCTCGCCCAGCTCGTGTGCAGGAGCGAGGGAGTCAAGCTCGCCATCGTCGGGATCCTCGAGCCGCGCGGCGATGGCTTCAGCATTGAAACCGAAGCGTTCGATCCGGTGACGTCGGAGTCGGTGGCGACCGCCGAAACCCGAGTCCGCTCCCGGGATGAAGTCCTGAGAGCCGCGGACCGGATTTCCTCCGAGCTCCGCGCGAAACTGGGCGACGCGACTCCCCTTTCCGTCGCGGCCCTCGAAGGAGAGACGTTCAGCACCGCTTCCCTGGGCGCGATGTCGGATTACGCTCACGCCCAGGAGCTCTACGCGATCGGCGACTACGAAAGCGCGATGTCCGAGTATCGCAACGCGATCGCGCAGGACCCCGATTTCGGTCGCGCCTACTCGGGCCTCGCGGTCCAGCTCGCGAATATGGGTCGAGAGGAAGAGGCGGAACGTTATTTCGTGCAGGCGCTGTCGCGGCTCGACAAGATGACCGAGCGTGAGAAACACCGGACCCGAGGGGCCTACTACCTGCACACTCGAAACCACGACAAGGCCGCCGAGGAATTCCTCGAGCTGGTGAAGGAATATCCGTCGGACTCGGCGGGGTACACCAACCTGGCGTTCGCCTACTTCCAGGGCCGTGACATGCAGCAAGCGTTGGAACGGGGAAGGCGTGCCGTCGAGATCTACCCCAGGAGTCTCTTGAATCGGAACAACCTCGCTCTCTACGCGATCTATGCCGGCGACTTCGAGACCGCCGAGCGCGAAGCACGTGAGGTCATCGCCTCGAATCCATCGTTCCTTCTCGGACACGTCGCCCTGGGGCTCGCCTTGACCGGTGCCGAGCGACTCGACGAGGCGGAGGAGACGTACCGAGAGCTGGAGACGCTGAGCGCCGCGGGTGCGTCGCTGGCTTCGGTCGGCCTCGCCGACCTCGCCTTGTACTGCGCCCGGGTGACGGACGCCATCGCGATTCTGGAACGAGGGATTGCCGGCGATGTGGCGAACGAGAATCCGGGAGCCGCTTCGAGAAAGCTCGTGATGCAGGCGCAGGCTTACGTGCAGATCGATCGAGAGGATCGAGCACGTGAAACAACGGAACGCGCGCTCGACCTGAGCCAGCAGATGAGCACTCTAGTGTCAGCGGCGATCGTTCACCTGCAGCTCGACGAGCTCGACCGCGCCGGCGCGCTCGCCTCCCAGCTCGGCGCTCGAATCCAACGCGAGCCGCAGGCCTACGCCGGTCTGATCGAAGGCGAGATCCTCTTGACGAAAGGAGATGCCCGGGGGGCTCTCGATCGGTTGCAGGAATCTCAGGCTCTCGCCGATACCTGGCTGGGACGGTGTGCGCAGGGGCGAGCCTACCTGGCGTTGGGCGCTTTCGCGGAAGCTCACTCGGAACTGGAACGATGCTCGAAGCGAAGAGGCGAGGCGGCGGCGGTCTTTCTCGATGACGTCCCTTCCTTCAATTACTATCCTCCGGTGCATTACTACTTGGGCCTCGCCCAAGAAGGACTCGGAAGCGAC
>Ga0302046_10001526_pt1 | contig 21708 bp, 13 predicted proteins | sample RVTome_11_FD_200261 | JGI IMG/M metagenome (GOLD analysis project Ga0302046, IMG submission 200261) | Soil microbial communities from uranium-contaminated site in the Upper Colorado River Basin, Wyoming, United States - RVT147D111 (version 2) ...
AGTACGGCTTCGGCGCCCGTGTCGCGACGCGCTACCGCTCCGAGTACATCGGCGAGGTGACGAACTTCGCGAACGAGCGCGGGCTGCGTTACGTGGACTCCGACATGATCACGGACGCGCAGGTCAGCTACACGTTCGGGGACGGCGGCATGCTCGATGGACTGCAGCTCCTGTTCCAGGTCAACAACCTGACGAACGAGCCGTATATCGCCTACTCTGTAAACAGGTCGCGCCTCCTGGACTACCAGGAGTACGGCAGACAGTACCTGGTCGGCCTCAACTACAGGTTCTGATCCTTCGAACTGCCGAGCAGGAACTTCAGCGGCACGTCGACACGCGCGCGCCAGGCGCGTTCGGAGTGCTCTGCGCCCTGGAACTTGCGCGTGATCCAGTCGGTTCCCTCGACGTAGCCGGCCCGCCGCATCAGCGCGTCGACCCGCCGCTGGTACGGCTCGTAGTTGCTGTCGAGCGTCGCCGTGCCGAAATCGAAATAGAAACGGTGTCCGCGGAGGTCCGCGAGGCGCCGCTCCAGGTAGTCGATCACGATGCCGTCGCCGATCGGCCAGTGGGTCGACACGCCGCCCGCGCCGCCGAAGACCTCGGGGTGCTCGGCGAGCGCGTAGAGGGAGATCAGGGCGCCCGCGCTTGATCCCATCGTGAACGTGTCGGCGCGATCGGGCAGCGTCCGGTAACTCGAATCGATGAGAGGCTTTAGCTCCTCGACCATGAAGCGCAGGTAGCTGTCCGACACGATGCGCTCCTGGCGGAGCCACGCCATCTCCGGCCAGTCGTCGGGAAACTTCGATTCCGTGACCGCCTTTGCCGGCATGTACTCGGCGAAGCGCTTCGGGGTGTTCCAGATGCCGACGACGATCGCCTCGCGGACAGCGCCTTCGCCGATCAGCCTGGTCATCGCTTCGTCGACGCCCCAGTCGACGCCGATGTAGGAAAGCGCGGGATTGAAGAGATTCTGCCCGTCGTGCATGTACACGACCGGGAATCGCCTTGCGCTCTTTCTCTCGTAACCGGGTGGCAGCCAGACGTCGACGCGGCGCGCGTCGACGTGCCGCGAGGCCACGCTGTCGTGGGTCCGCAGGACGCCCGTGACACCCGGCGGAACGGCGGAGGCGCCTTGCAGCTCCAGGATCGTGACGCTTCTTCCCGGCACCGCGAGCGTCCCGTCGAGGCGATACTCCTGCCCGGAGAGCACGTCGATCGCGCGCACGCTCCCGGCGATCGCCTGCTGAAAGCGCGCGGTGTCGATGCGGCGCTCCTCTGGCGACTTGTTGAGGACGATCATGAGTTTCTGGCGCTCGTCATGGCGGAAGTAAACGTAGGTCTCGTCCTGCGGCGCGTACTGCGTGAGCCCGCTGCCGTGAATCGCCGTCGCGCGCCTGCGCCAGTCGAGGAGCTTGCGCGTGAAGTCCTGCGCCTCGCGTTGCGCAGGCAGGAGGCCGCTGCCCGCGAATCCATCCACCGGGTCGCCGGGCCAGCCGCCGGGAAAATCCTGGCGGATTACCCCGTGCGCGTCGGTTCCGGGATTCGCCATGAGGATCTCGGAACCATACGTGAACTGCGGAATGCCGCGAACCGTCGCGAAGAAGACGACCGCCATCCGGTAGAGATCGAGCCGCTCGCCGAGCTGGGTATAGAGGCGGCTCATGTCGTGGTTGTCGGGAAAAACCACCAGCCGCCCCGGGTCCGGATAGAGGAAGTCGCTGGCGAGCGCCTGGTAGATCCGGAGCAGTCCCGATTCCCGCCCTTCAGGCTCGGTGAGCCCGCGGACGACGGCATCCTGCAGCGGGAAATCCATGAGACTGGGCCTCGGGAGCCTCGGCTCGCCGCCGCCGCGTGATTCCTGGTCTCCCTGCCAGCGGGAGACGATCGCCGGATCGAGGCTCCACTCCTCGCCGACGATCGTGAGCGCGGGATATTCCTCGAGCACGCGCCGGTACCAGCGGCCGAGGAACTCGCGATCGGAATAAGGCAAGGTGTCCACCCTGAGTCCCGAGAGACCGGCGTACTCGATCCACCAGATCGCGTTCTGCATGAGATACGTCGCAAGGAGCGGGTGGCGCTGGTTGAGGTCCGGCATCGCGGGCACGAACCAGCCGTCGGTGAATGCCTCGCGATCCGCGTGCGCGTGATGGGGATCGTGAAGCGTTTCGCGGCGGTGCGTGGTGCCGACGAACTGGCCGCCGTGATTGATCCAGTCCGGGTCAGGCAGGTCCTTCATCCACCAGTGCTCCGACCCGCAGTGGTTCAGGACGACGTCCATGACGAGCCCGATGCCCTTTTTTTTCGCCTCCAAAGCGAGCGACCGGTAGAGCGCGTTGTCGCCGAACCGGGCGTCGATGCGGTAGAAGTCGGTGATCGCGTAACCATGGTAGGAAGCGTGGGGCTGGTCGTTCTGCTGCACCGGGTTGAGCCACAGTTGCGTGAAGCCCATGCCGGCGACGTAGTCGAGTCGCGACAGCAGTCCCTGCAGGTCGCCGCCGTGTCGCCCGTCCGGATTCCCGCGATCCGCGCCCTGCCGATATCCCGCGACGCGATCGTTCGTCGCGTCGCCATTGGCAAAACGGTCGGGCATGACGAGATAGATGACATCCGCGGGGCCGAAGCCCTTTCTCAACGCGGAACCCGGTTCGCGCTCATGCAATACATATTCATGACTCAAGACGACTTCCGCGCCGCGGCGGAACCCGATCGGAAATCGACCGGCGCGCGCGCTGTCAGCAATCGCCAGGTCGATGAATAAGTAGTTCGGGTTTTCGGTGCGCGTGACGCGCGCGACGGAAACGCCGGGATAGTCGAAGGCCGGCGTCAGCTCGGCAATTCTTTCGCCGTGCACCACGAGCTGCAGGCGGCTCGACTTCATCCCGACCCACCAGGTAGCGGGCTCGAGATGCTCGATGCGGTAATCCGCGCTCGCGCCGGCGGCGAAAAGGCCGAGCAGGACCGATAGCAGCCACCTGTCCATCAGCCGTCGTGAAGAGTCGAGCCGTTGTGAAGACTCGCGAAGAACACGCCATGCGCGGGAATCGTCACGACTCCCCCCGCGAGCCCGCACGCGGCGAACCCGTGGCCGGAAAGCGGCTCGACGCAGCTGGCGCCGGGGATGCGGAAGGCGCACACGGTCGCGCCGAAATTGAAGCACGCGAGCAGCGTCTCGCCGGCGTGCTCGCGAATCAGGCACAGCGATCCGTCCGGAGAGTCCGCGAGCCGGATACTGCCGTTGCGCAGGATTGGCTGGCCCCGCCGCCAGTGCACGAAGGCGCGATAGGCATTGAGTACCGAGTCCTTGGCCGCGTCCTGCCGGTCGACGGCAAGTGCCCGATGCTCCGCCGGGATCGGCAGCCAGGGCCTGCCGCTCGAAAAACCGGCGGCTTCGCCCTGTTCGGTCCATGGCATCGGCGTGCGACAACCGTCGCGGCCCTTGAATGTCGGCCAGAACGCGATCCCGTAAGGATCTTGCAGCGCATCGTCGGGCAGGACCGCCTGCGTCAAGCCGAGTTCTTCGCCCTGGTAGCAGCACGCGCTGCCCTTGAGCGACAGCAGCAGCGCATTGAAGAGTTTCGCCCGTTCCGCCGACGCGGTCCCGTCCGACCAGCGCGAGGCGACACGCGTGACGTCATGGTTCCCGATCGCCCAGCAGGGCCAACAGTCCTGGCACCGCCTGGCAAGCGTCTCGATGACATTGCGGACGTGCGCGGTCGAGAACTCGTCGACCAGGAGCTCGAAGCTGTATGCCATGTGCAGGCGCTTGGTCCCGGTCGTGTACTCGACGATCGTTTCGATGGGATCCTCGGCGGAGACCTCACCGAGGGCGATCGCCGGCGGATAGCGGTCGATCAGCCGCCGCAGCTCCTCGAGAAACGCGTGGTTCTGGGGCTGCGTGTTGTCGTAGAGGTGAAACTGGTAGGCGTAGGGATTGTCGGTGGTAAACCCGCGGCCCCGGCGTTGCTCCTTCGGTTTCGGGGGATTGTCGCGCAGCAGCGGATCGTGAAAGCAGAAGTTGATTGCGTCGAGCCTGAAACCGTCGACGCCGCGCGCGAGCCAGAACTCCACTTCCTCGAGAATCTGCGCCACGACGGCGGGATTGTGGTAGTTCAGGTCCGGCTGGCTGACGAGAAAATTGTGCAGGTAGTACTGGCCGCGTTGCGATTCCCATTGCCACGCCGGCCCGCCGAAGATCGATAGCCAGTTGTTGGACGGCGTTCCATCCGGTTTCGGATCGGCCCACACGTACCAGTCCGCCTTGCCGTTCGAGCGGCTCTGGCGGCTGGCCTGGAACCAGGGGTGCTGGTCCGAAGTGTGATTCAGGACCTGGTCGATGATGACGCGCAGGCCGCGACGATGGGCCTCTTCGATGAGCCGGTCGAAATCGGCGAGCGTGCCGAAGATCGGGTCGACTTGCCGGTAGGCGCTGATGTCATAGCCGAAGTCCTTCATCGGCGACTTGAAGAATGGCGATATCCAGACGGCGTCGACGCCGAGACTCATGATGTAGTCGAGGCGGCCGATGACACCCTCGAGGTCGCCGATGCCGTCGCCGTTGCTGTCGGCGAAGCTGCGCGGATACACTTGGTAGATCACCGCGCCGCGCCACCAGTCACGGGCCGGCGACGGCAGATCCGCCGGCGATGCACGTTGCGGACTGTCGTCCAGCTCGTCGCGATGCAGCATGTTCGACCCCGCTCAGCCCGCATACAATTCTTGGCGATTCGCCGCTCGCCGGTCGACTGAATACGATTGCATCACATTGTGCGGCCCGCAGCCCGGCGTGAGACTCGAAAAGAACGGGGGGAACATGCGGGAAAAACCGGCGCTCCGTTTCTGGCAGATCTGGAACATGTGCTTTGGATTCTTCGGAATCCAGTTCGGATTCGCGCTCCAGAACGCGAATGTCAGCCGGATCTTCCAGTCGCTTGGCGCGTCGATCGACGACTTGCCCGTGCTCTGGCTCGCCGCACCGGTCACCGGTCTTCTGGTGCAGCCCGTCATCGGTTACATGAGCGACCGGACCTGGGGGCGGCTCGGCCGGCGCAGGCCATATTTTCTCTACGGCGCCATCTTCTCGACGCTGATGCTGCTGGTGATGCCGAACAGTCCCTGGCTCTGGGTGGCCGCGGGGACCCTCTGGATCCTCGACGCATCGATCAACGTCACGATGGAACCGTTCCGCGCGCTGGTGGGCGACATGCTGCCTGACCGGCAGCGCGCCTTCGGCTTCGCCATGCAGAGCCTCTTCATCGGCGTTGGAGCCGTCGTCGCCTCGGCATTGCCATGGATGCTCGCCAACTGGGGCGGGGTCAGCAATCTCGCCGCCGACGGGCAGCTTCCGGACTCCGTCAAGTGGGCGTTCTATCTGGGAGCCGCCGTCTTCATCGTCGCGGTGACGTGGACGGTTGTCAGCACGAAAGAGTACTCACCGGCGGAACTCGCCGGGTTCAGCGCATCGCAAGCGGCGGAGGGGACCGCGCGGCCGGTCGAAAGCCGCAGCGCGCGGCAGTATCGCGCATCGGGAACCGTCTGGCTGCTGGCCGGAAGTTTCTTCAGCGTCGCCGTCGCCGTGTTCGGCTGGGACCGGCAACTTCACGTGCTCGGTGTCGGCGGCGCGGCATTCGGTGTGCTGCAACTCATCGCCGCCTGGCTGCAGTCCTGGGGCCGGACCGCGGACGCGCTCTACTGCATCATGAATGACCTGTTCCATATGCCCCGGACCATGCGCCAGCTCGCGCTCGTGCAGTTCCTGTCGTGGTTCGGCTTGTTCGCGATGTGGATCTACACGACCTCCGCCGTGACCAGCCGGCATTACGGCACGACCGACACGGCATCCGCCGCCTTCAATGAGGGCGCGAACTGGGTCGGCGTGCTGTTCGCCGCCTACAACGGCTTCGCGGCGCTGGCCGCGATCCTCATTCCGTTCGTGGCCGCGAGGATCGGGCGCCGCCGTGCCCACCTGCTCAGTCTGTCGCTCGGTGGTGCCGGCCTGATCGCGTTCCTGGTCATCGACGACCCGCGCATGCTGCTCGTGGCGATGGTCGGCGTCGGGATTGCCTGGGCTTCGATCCTGTCCTTGCCTTACGCGATGCTGTCGGGCGCCGTGCCGCCGGCGAAGATGGGCATCTACATGGGCATCTTCAACTTCTTCATCGTCATCCCGCAGATCATGGCGGCGAGCGTCCTCGGCGTGCTGGTGCGCGTGCTGTTCGATGGTGAGAGCATTTACGCGCTGGCGACGGGCGGCGCATTGATGATCCTGGCGGGGCTCGCGACGCTCCGCGTCGACGATCACGAAGACCCGCGGCGATGAGGAGCGCGGCGCGCCTCGCATGGATCGCGGCCGTGGGCTGCCTGCCATTGGCCGCCTGCGCGGATGATCAAGGAAAGGACTATTACGGAACGGAGGAGCCATTCGCCGCGGAGGCGGTTTACTTCGTGCTGACCGACCGCTTCGTCGACGGCGACCGCAGCAACAATCAAGCTGAACAAGGCGGCAAGAACCACACTTTCGACCGGCCGATTCGCGGCGCCAATGGCGCGCCCGACAATATCGGCTATCTCGGCGGCGACTTCCGGGGGCTCCTCGACCACGCGGAGTACATCCGCGACATGGGTTTCACGGCAGTCTGGATCACCCCGATCGTCGACAATCCGGACGAAGCGTTCACTGGCGGCAACCGCATCGGCGAGGGATTCTTCGCGGACCGCGGCAAGACCGGCTTTCACGGCTACTGGGGCGTGAACTTCTACCGTGTGGACGAGCATCTGGAATCGTCCGGGCTCAGCTTTGCCGATTTCACGCGCCGGATGCGCGCGGAGCACGGCCTCAGAATCGTGCTCGACATCGTCGGCAACCACGGTTCGCCGTCGTTCACGATGCCCGTGGATCAGCCGAAGTTCGGCGAGATCTACGATGCCGATGGCCGGCTCGTGGCGGATCACCAGAATCTGCGGCCCGAGCAGCTCGACCCGGCGAACCCGCTGCATCGCTGGTTTCACCGCGAGCCCGACCTGGCGGAACTCTCGAACTTCGACGACACGAATCCGGAGGTGATGGGCTACCTGGTCGGCGCCTACCTGCAATGGATCGACCAGGGCGCCAGCGCATTCCGGATCGACACGATCCGCCATGTCCCGCACGCGTTCTGGCGCGAGTTCACCACCCGCATCCGCGCGCGGCACCCCGGATTCTTCATGTTCGGCGAGAGCTTCAATTACGAGGCCGAGAAGATCGCCGAGCACACCCGGCCGGAAAACGGCGCCGTGAGCGTGCTCGACTTCCCGGGACAGGCGGCGATGGTCGAGGTCTTCGAGCAGCCGGGCAGCGATTTCGGCCGCCTGCTCGAGGCGCTCCACCTCGACGACGGCGTCTACCGCAATCCGTACGAGCTCATGAGCTTCTACGACAACCACGACATGGCGCGCATGAACGCGCGCGAGGACGGATTCATCGACGCGCACAACTGGCTGTTCACCGCGCGCGGCATCCCGGTGGTGTACTACGGCTCGGAAATGGCGTTCATGGCCGGCACGAAGGAGCACGAAGGCAATCGCAACTATTTCGGGACGGACAACATCGCGCGCGCACGCGGGCACCGCATCCGCAAGGCACTGGCCCACATCGCAGGGATCCGGCGCGAATCGCAGGCTTTGCAGCGCGGGCTGCAGGTCAATCTCGAGTTCAAGGGCGAGCGGGCCGCATTCCTCCGGGTCTATGAGCGCGGCGACACGCACCAGACCGCGCTCGTCCTGTTGAACAAGGGCGATGGGCAGGCGCGGTTTGCGATCGATCGCCGGCTGAGCCGCGGGGCGTGGCGCGATGCGTCCAACGGAGAGGAATTCACGGTCACTGGCGCGCCGCTCGAAGCGACCGTGCCGGCACATGGTGTCCGCGTGCTGCTGCACGGCGCACGGAACGACGACGCAGACCTGATCGCGGAACTCGAGCGGTCGATGCGCGCCCTGCCGGCGGGATCAGGCCGCTGAGCGGCGGCCGCAGGAGGCCCGGACCACGAGCTCTGGCGCGATCGCCGTCAATTCGACGGCGCGGCCTTCGATCAGGCGGATCAGGTTGTCGACCAGGAGTTCGCCGGCAAGGCGCGTGTCCTGGCGTACCGTCGTCAATGGCGGATTGAAATCGGCGGCAGAGGCGATGTCGTCGAAGCCGACCACGGCGACCTCGCCGGGCACTGCGAGCCCGCGGTCCTGCAGCGCATGGATGACGCCCATCGCGATCAGGTCGCTGGCGGCAAACACCGCGTCGAACGGAGCGCCGGAGTCCAGCAGCCGCTCGCCGGCGCGGTAGCCGTCGGCCTCGTTGCTCTGCGCGTCGGCATGCAATCGCGCGTCCGGCCCGGCTCCGGCCTCGCGGAGCGCTTCGGCATAGCCGCGGTGGCGCAACTGGAACTCGGGGCAATGGTCGGATGCGCCGCCGGCGAAGGCGATCTGCCGCCGGCCCTGCTCGAGCAGATGCCGCGTTGCGAGCCGCGCGCCGAGGGCGTTGTCGCAACTCAGGTAATGCCCGGGCTGGTTTTCCACCACGGGTCCCCAGATGACGAAATGCGCATCGGCCTCCGCGAGGTGCCTCAGCCGGCCGGCATAACTCAGGTAGTCGCCATAGCCGAGGAGTATCAGCCCGTCCGCCCGGTTCGACAGCTCGTAGTCCGTGTGCCAGTCGTCGGAGAGCTGCTGGAAAGACACCAGGAGGTCGAATCTCCGCTTTGCCGCTGCGCGGGCGATGTGGCCGAGCATCGAGAGAAAGAACGGGTTGATCTGTCCCTCGTCCGGCGATTCCTCGAACAGGAGGAGCGCGATCGTGCGGCTGCATCGCGTGCGGAGTCCCGCGGCGCTGCGATCGGTGCGGTAATGCAGCTCGCGCGCGATTTCCTGCACGCGGGCGCGGGTCTCCGGCTTCACGAGCGGGCTGTCGCGCAATGCGCGCGAGACGGTGGCCTGCGAAACCTGCGCGAGCTGCGCGACCTCGAGCGATGTGAGCTTGGGCGTCTTCAAGATAGCCCGAGTTTACGCCTGGCCCGCCGTCGCCGGAACCGGATGCCGCCAGCGCATCCAGAAATACACCGGCAGGCCGGCGAGCGCGAGCGCGAGCGCCCACAGGAACGGCTCCTTGCCGACGCCGACGAAGGCGAACGCTGTGAAGGCGATACCGCCGATTCCCGCGAGCCACATCCACGGCGACAGCGCCGCCGGGTCGCGCCGCGCGAGATAGAACAGCGCGAGCGCGACGCAAAGGTACATCGGCAGGTTCGCAGCCGTCACGACGATCGAAAGGAACGTGAAGCCGGCGACCAGCGATTCGCTGTAGTTCATGAGCGCCATGAACGTCGCGACCGCCCCGATGACGAGCAGCCCGATCCCGGGCGCACCGAAGCGGTTGGTGCGGCCCATCGCCGCGGGCATGAGCTTCTTGATCGCGAGCGTGCGCGCCAGTTCCGCGACCAGCAGCGTCCAGCCGTTCAGGCAGCCGAGACCGCTGATGACGACGAAGAGCGCAATCCAGCGTCCGTAACCGGCGCCCAACAGGCTGTCGGTGATCGTGACGAAGGGCGCATCGGACGTGGCAAGCGTCGCTTGCGGCACCAGCAGCATGCCGATGCCGACGATCGCGACGTAGATGACCGCGACGACCAGCGTGCCGAGCAGCGTCGCGCGCGGGATCGTCCGCTCCGGATCCCTGGCGCGGCCCGCGGCGACGGTCGCGGACTCGAAGCCGAGCATCGCGTAGAGCGCGATGGTCGCCGCCGCCATGGATGGCGCGAGCCCGACCGGCGGCGTCGCCGGCAGGTTCGCCACATAGGCCGCGGGCTCGGCGAGGATGGCGGCGGCGCCCACCACCATGACCAGCACGAGCGGCACGAGTTTCAGCAGCGACGTGATCACCTGGACGCGCCCGCCGCTCCGGACGCCGAGCAGGTTGACGCCGACGAACAGCCACATGAAGGCCACGGTCAACACCGCGGGCGGCACCGCCTGCGTGGCGGGAAAGACCGAGATGAAATAGCCGACCACTGCGACCGCGAGCGTCGGCAGCGTGACGACGGTCGATACCCAGTAGCACCAAATCGCGGCGAAGGCGACCGGCTCGCCGAGTGTCGTGCGCACGTAATCGAACGGGCCGTCGGCCTGCGGCATCTTGCGCGCCAGTGCCGCGAACACGATCGCGAGACAGGTGCATCCGACGATGACGGCCAGCCAGCCGGTCAGGGCATTGAGGCCGTAGGGCGCGAGCGCCGCCGGCTGCATGAAGATGCCCATGCCGATCGTATTGCCGACTACGAGCGCGGTGCACATCGTGAGGCCGAGCTCGCGCGTATTCATCGTGCGCCCCCCTGGTGAACCAGCAGGCCCTGCTTGATCACGCCGGCCACGTGGCGCAGGCGCTCGATGTCCTCGAGCGGATCGCCTTGCACGGCGATCAGGTCCGCGAACTTGCCGGTCGCGATCGAGCCGAGCTCCTGCGAGCGGCCCAACGATGCGGCGGCGTCGCTTGTCGCCGAGCGGATCGCACCGAGCGGAGTCATGCCGTATTTCACCATGTAGGCGAATTGCCGCGCGTTGTCGCCGTGGGGAAAGATGCCGGCGTCGGTGCCGAAGCCGATGCGCACGCCCGCGCGCACCGCCTTCTCGAATCCGGCTCGCTGGATGTCGGTCGTCTCGCGGTTCTTGCGAAGGATTTCCTCGGGCCAGCCGTCGCGACGGCCGACTCCCTCAGTGTAGTCGCCGTTGTAGACGTCGGCGACCAGCCAGGTGCCGTGCTTCAACATCAACTGGATGCCTTCGTCGTCGAGGTAGGAGGCGTGCTCGACCGTGCGCACGCCCGCGCGCACTGCGTTCTTGATGCCTTCCGTTCCATGCGCATGGGCAGCGACGAATGTGCCTGCCTTGGCTGCTTCCTCGACGGCGGCGCGGATCTCTTCCTCGGTGTACTCGGGCGCGGACGGCGTCGTGCCGGCCGTGAATACCGCGCCGGTCGCGACGATTTTGATGAAATCGGCCCCGCCGGCGAGCAGCTCCCGCACGCGCGCGCGCACCTCGGCGGCATTGTTCGCCACGCCGCGGCGCATCTCGTCGGGCACGACGGCGCCCGCGGGCAGCCCGGTCACTTCGCCGCCGCCGTTCGTCACCGTCACGTAGGCGCCCGCGACGTACATGCGCGGACCCTCGACCTGGCCGGCGTGGATGGCATTCCTGAGCGCGACGTCCACGAGCGCGCGGTACGTTCCGACGTCGCGCACGGTCGTGAAGCCGGCCGCGAGCGTCGCGCGCGCATGCGCAGCGCCGACCAGCGCGTCGCGCGCAGCCGAACTCGAGAGCGGCGCGGCGACATCCGCGGAGCTGATGTCGCCGACGAGATGCGTGTGCAGGTCGATCAGGCCGGGCAGCACGGTGAAAGCCGACCAGTCGATGAGCCTGCCGGCGAGGCGCGATCCGGCGCTCCAGGGAGTGATTGACGCAATGCGCCCGTCTTCGATGCGGATCGCGCGGTCCATGAGATACCGGCCCTGTTCCACGTCGAGCATCCGCCCGGCGCGGACGACGACGGTTTCGGCGCTCGTCGTGCTCGTGAACGCGGCCAGTACGGCCGCGAAAAAAGCGAAAACCGCCGCCCGATGGAATCTCATGCCTTACCCCCGTCCGTTCCGGCATTGTCCTTTGCGAGCATGCGGATGTCATCCTGCGCTAGCATGGCGGCCCCAACACGAATACCGGCAGCACGCCGGCGAGGTTTCCTGATTGATTACCGGATATCCCGCCTTCCGAACCCTCCTGACAATGTTGATGACATTTGCGGCAGTCGCCGCCCTTGCCGAACCCCGGGCTCGCGATCTGGGCGTGCCATTCGACGGCGAACCGGGTCCCTTGAATGCGATCACGGACGTTGCCGGCGTGACGGTCGGCCATGTCACGCTGATTGACGATCTCGCGAACGGTCACAAGGTGCGCACGGGCGTCACCGCGATCCTGCCGCGCGGCCGCGCGGACCTGCGCACCCCGGCGTTCGGCGGCTGGTTCTCGCTCAATGGCAACGGCGAGATGACCGGCACGACCTGGCTCGAGGAATCCGGGCTGCTCGACGGTCCGGTGATGCTGACCAACACGCACAGCGTCGGCATCGTCCGCGACGCTGTCATTGCCTGGCGAGTCCGCCAGGGCCGCCCGGACAAGTACGGGTACTGGTGGTCGCTGCCGGTCGTCGCCGAAACCTGGGACGGTCACCTTAGCGACATCAACGGATTTCATGTCAACGCGGAGCACTCCGACGCCGCGCTGAATGCTGCGGTTGCGGGACCGGTGGCCGAGGGTAGCGTCGGCGGCGGCACCGGCATGATCTGCCACGAGTTCAAATGCGGCATTGGCACCGCGTCGCGGCGCGTCTCGATCGACGGCCGCGCGCTGACGATCGGCGCGCTGGTCCAGGCGAATTATGGACTGCGCGAGAGCCTTCGAATCGCGGGCGTGCCGGTCGGCCAGCACCTCGGCGAGCATCGCGCCTACCAGGACCAGGTCCGGGACACGGGCTCGATCGTCATCGTGATCGCAACCGACGCGCCGCTGTTGCCGCACCAGCTCAAGCGCCTGGCGCGGCGCGCGGGCATGGGACTCGCGCGCATGGGATCGCACGCGGGCGACGGATCGGGCGACATCTTCGTCGCGTTCTCGACAGCGAACTCGCTGGCGCTTTCCGGTGGAAAATTCGCCAGCGCCGAGTTCATCGAGAATGCGAGCCTCGATCCGCTCTTCGAGGCAACCGTGCAGGCGGCCGAGGAAGCGATCGTCAATTCGATGATTGCGGCGCGGGACATGTCAGGCGAGGGCGGCCGCTATGCAAAGGCCCTGCCGCAGGCAGAGCTCGTGAAGCTGCTCAAGCGCTACGGCCGGTTCACGACACCGAGATAGCGCCCGTACCAGTCGAGCGATCGCTGCATGCGGTCTCGAAGATAGCTCGGCACGGTGACCGGGTGCCATTCGCCCGGATAGATCACGAGCCGCGTCGGCACGCCGAGCGATCGGAGCGCCTGGTACATCTGCATGCTGCCGAGGCAGGGAACATTGACGTCGAGCTCCTCGCAGAGGAACAGCGTCGCCGTCGTGATCCTGTCCGCGTTGAAGAACGGGAAGCTCACGCGGTCGTAGGCCTCGCGGTCGCGCCACGGGAACCCGAGTTCGAGCTCGTACTCGCGCGTGTACATATCGTAGCCGTACGTGCCGTAGATGTTCGCGACACCGGCGCTCGCGATCGCGGCCTTGAAACGGTCGTCCCTCGCGATGACCGCGTCCGTGAGGATTCCGCCGTAGCTGTGGCCGCCGATGCCGAGGCGACCAGGATCGGCCACGCCCATCTTGACGACGTGATCGACGGCTGCGAGCACGTCGGCCGTGTCCTTGTTGCCCCAGTCCGCGTAGATGGCGCTCGCGAAATCGAAGCCGCGGCCGCTGCTCCCGCGCGGATTCGCCGCGACGACCGCATAGCCGTTCGCGGCGTACACCTGCCAGTCTTCCATGAACTCGTGGCTGAACTGGTAGACCGGCCCGCCGTGGATCCGGAGGATGGTGGGATAGCGCTTGCCGGCCTGGTAGTCGACCGGCTTGACGAGGAATCCCTCGATCGGCGTGCCGTCGGCGCTGCGGAACTCGATCGGCTCGACTGGCGCGAGCCGGCGCTCGCTGAGCCATTCATTGTGATCGGCGATGGTCCGCAATCCCTCAAAGGGGACGTTCACCTTTGCATCGGACGCAAAGGTGAACGTCCCCTTTGAGGGTTCGATCGCCTCGATGCGATACGGGTGATGATCGTCGCCGCCGAGCACCGCAATCCGGCCATTCGCCGCGGCGTCGAAGTCGTAATCGAATCGCCGCCCGGAGGTCAGTCGTGTCACGCGGCCGCTTTCGAGATCGATGCGCGAAACGTGGGTCACGCGGCTCTCCTCGATGAGCGCGATGACCGACTTTCCGTCGGGCGTGAAGACCGGCTTGCCCGAATTGCGGTCGAGCCCGGCAGGGCGCCGCGTTTCGCCGCTCTCGACGTCGACGACTGCGAGCTCCCAGGGCTTGTAGTAAATCCACTTGTCTTCGCCGCTCTGCAGGAAGCCGATCCGCTTTCCGTCGGGGCTCCAGGCCGGGTGTGTCTCCCAGTAGGGATCGAGATCGGCGCCCACGAAACGCGTCACCTGCCTTTCGTCGGCGCCTTCGCGCGGCTCGATGACGTAGATATCCCAATTGATGTGGCGGTCCGGATCGGGCCCGCGCTTCGTGACGTAAGCGATGCGCCTGCCGTCCGGCGACCAGGCGGGCAGGTACTCGTCGTGCTGACCGCGGGTCAGCTGCGTCGCCTTGCGGCCCTCGATCTCGAAGAGATAAAGGTGCTGCCGCCTGTCGGTCAGGAGCCCGATGACATCCTCCTTGAACTGGTAGCGGTCGATGACGATCGGCGGCGGTTGCGGCGGCTCCTCCTCGTCCACAGGCCGCTCGGGATCGTTCGCGATCACCGCGAGATGCCGTCCGTCCGGCGACCAGTCGAAATCGACGACGCCGCCGGGAAAGTCAGTGAGCCGTTCGGCTTCGCCCGCATCCGCCGGCATCACCCAAACCTGCGTCTCGGCGTCCTCGTCTCCGCGGTCGGAAAGGAACGCGATGCGTTTCCCGTCCGGGCTGAAGACCGGCTGCCATTCATCCGCATCGTCCGTCCTCGTGAGCGGCCGGCGGTCGCCGCCGTCCCAGCGTGCCCGCCAGACGTCGTAACGCGGCTCGTCGGCCTCGAAGTCGGGCTCGCCCACGCTATAGACCACGAATTCGCCGTCCGGCGACAGGTCGAGGTCGGTGATGTTCGCGACGCGAACGAGATCGTCGGCGCTGAAGCGGGTGTCGTTCCCTGCCGCCGCAAGCGACAGCGTGGCGGCGAGAAGCAGGAAGGCCAGGCGCGGCAGTGGAGTCATGCTCATTTCGTCCCCGTGGTTCCGGCGAGCGCGCGGAATTTCTCGCGTGCGGCGCTCAGGTATTCGAGCGTCGCGGTCCGCTCGCCCTCGTGGTTCCAGCCGCCGCGCGCTTCCGCCGCCTGGACGACGCGATCCATCCAGGCGAGGAAATAGGCAGCGTCGTCCGGTGCTGGCGGCACAGCCGTCAAGTCGATGTAGATCGGGCTTGTCGTCGCATAGGGATAGAGATCGAGCACGTCCGGATGCGCGGCGTCATTCCACGCGCGAAGCACCACCCAGCCGGTTTCTTTCAGCTCAATCGTCCCGGTCGAGTCGTAGCGCCGGCGGTCACCCTTGAGATTAAAACTCCGGATCACTTTGCCGTTCTGCACGAGCTCGAGATGATCCATCGCGACCGGCGAGCGCATCGAGACGCGAAGCGGAAAGCGGCCCGGGACGCGCGGGATCGAGTCGCCCGGCTTGAGGCCGTCGATCTCGAGCCCGAGGAGGGCGGAGTTGCTGACGAAGCTCTTGCCCGATTTCAGCGCATCATGCAGCGCCGCCGGCGTGCGCGCGCCCCCCGTATCGAGGAAAACGCGCACGAGTCCCACGGGTCCGCGGAGCGAAGCGTAGTTGGCCATCGCGTCGGTGCCGGCGCCGGCCGGCAGACGGAAGCCTAGATTCAGCAGTCGGTACCAGATTCCCGCCGTAATGTGGTGATCCGAAAATCCCATCACCTCGAGATAGTCGATCTTCCCGTGCGCGACGTCGGCGGGCAGCTGGTAGGAGAGCGACTTCTCCTTCGGCGGGTCGATCGGAAAGTCGGCGATGTGGACGTAGCCGACGAGCGCGCCCTGCGCGTGCGCGAGATCGGCGATGACGCCGTTGTGCGGCCAGGGACTTTCGAACGCCGTGTGCCGGTAGGCCGTGTAGTCCGGCAACAGCAGGTGATCCGAGAGATGCAGGAGACCGAGATGTCCCCAGAAGCTCGTGTGGTATTCCTGGGCATGGAACAACAGTACTCGCTCGCCGCTCGCGGGATCGGCATCGGTCCGGAAATAGCCGACGTCCGGTATCCGCTCCTCCTTGTTGACGATGAGGTTGTGGACGACGTCGAGGTCTTCCGCGGCAGCCTGCCAATGCATGCGCCCCGGCGTGTTGCGGTAATGCCCGCCGTAATTCATGTGCACGTGCAGGTCGGCACTCACGAATTGTCCGAAGTCGGCGGGGAGGTCGTTGTCCTCGAGGCGGATTGGAACTTCAACCATCGTGCCGGGGGCAAATTCCTGCGTGCGTTCGACGTGAAGGCGGCGGAATCCGCTCTGCGCACGAATCGTCGCCTTGCCCGCGGGCAACTCGACCTGGCAGGGTGACGCGCAGTGGAAATAATGCGTCTCGCTCGGAAACTGCGCGCGGTCGTAGGCCTCGTCGGCATGCATCCACGCATCCTGCGGCGCGTGCCAGCGGGCATCGCTGCCGAGGATCGACACGCGCGCCGGTGTCGGGCGGCCGGCGCCATCCACGATCGCGAGCGTGACCATGGCTGTCGGGCGCAGCCGCTTGCGGAACTGCGGCCGGATCGCGGTTCGCGAGCCGCCCGCGAGTTCCTGTACGAACAGCGCGGTGTTGCCGTCCTCGTTGCTGACGTAGGCGATCCGCTTTCCGTCCGACGACCAGCGCGCATTGCGGCGGTCGAATTCGCCATAGGTGAGTGGCAGCGGCGCGGCGTCCTCTGTCGTGGTGAGCCAGAGCTGATGCCATTGCCCGCCGTGGTAGTTCGAAAAAAGGATCCGCTTCCCGTCGGGCGCGACTTCGGGACGCGCGGCCCACGACGTTTCGACTCGGTGCCGGGTCGAGCATTCGATTTTCTGATCGGCGACGGCGATCGAGCAGAACGCGCCCGAGCCCCAGGGAATTTCGGCGTTGCCAATGTAGTACACGCGCGCGCCGTCGGGCGTCCAGGACGGATTGATCGCGTGGTCGTGCGTGGAATAGTAGTAGCGGTCGATCACACTCTCGCGTGGCGGGACGAGATAACGCTCGTTCGCGAGGCCGGCGGAGGTGATTTCAGCGATCTTCAGGTTGAAATGCCCGCTGCCCGCAGTCGAGACCCAGGCGATCTGGCGGCCGTCCGGCGACAGACGCGGCTCGACGTTCACGCCGCCATTCGAGGTCAATGCGTCCGCGTGACCGCTTGCAAGTTCGAGCCGCCACAGTTCGAACGCGCGCCCGTCGTAGCGGCTGAATACTACGCTGCCGCCGTCCGGCGCCACATCCGGCTGGTGGTCGTAGTATGCATAGGCATCGGTTAACTCGACGGCAACGTCAGAGCGCAGCTCCTGGCGCCACAGTGAACCCGCCATGCTGTAGATCAACTCCTCGCCGCCCGGCATGAAGGCCGCGGCCGAAGGCCCGGTCGTGAGCTGCGGAATGTACAGTTCGCGCCAGTAATAGTTGTGCGGGAGCTTGACCTGGTTGAGTACGGCCTCGCGCGCTGCCTGGCCCGAGGCCGGTGCAAATAGCGGGAGCAGCGCGAGGAGGGCGCGCGCGACGCGGATCACGCGCCGCCCGCCAGGGCCTCGTCGAAACTTTGCCGCAGGTAGATCATCGCCTCGTCCACCTCCGCCTCCGTCACGCAGAGCGGCGGCATGAAGCGAAGCGTGCTCACGCCGCAGGACAGGAGCAACAGTCCGTTCTGATAGCCGCGATGCAGCAGGCGATCGACGAGCGCGCGGGCGGGCGAGCCGTCCTTCTCGATCAGCTCGAGGCCGATCATCAGGCCGCGGCCGCGGAGATCGCCGATGCACGGATAGCCAACGCGAAGCTCGCCGAGGCGCCTCATGAAATGCGCGCCGACTTTCGCCGCGTTCGCGGCGTACTGCTCGCGCACCAGGTCGATGGTCGCGTTCGCCGCGGCGCAGCAGATCGGATTGCCGCCGAAAGTGTTGCCGTGGGCACCCTTCTTCCACTTTTTCATGAGGCTTTGCTTTGCGACCACGGCGCCGATCGGCATTCCCGAGCCGAGGCCTTTCGCGAGCGTCATGATGTCGGGCACGACGCCCGAATGCTGGCAGGCGAAGAGCCGGCCCGTGCGGCCGATGCCGGACTGCACCTCGTCGAACACGAGCAGGATTCCGTGCTCGTCGCAGATCGAGCGCAGGCCCTCGAGAAAACCGTCCGGCGGAACGAGATAGCCGCCTTCGCCCTGGAGCGGCTCGACGACGATCGCGGCAACCTCCGCGGGCGGGACATTCCGTTCGAACAGCATGCGGATGTAATCGAGCACCGCGCGGCCCTGGTCGCTGCCCGCGAAGAGAGGGCGGTAGGTGTTCGGATACGGCACGTGCGTGACGCCCGGCATCGTCGGCGCGAAGCCGGCCTGCTGCGTGACCTTGCTCGAGGTAAGCGCGAGCGAGCCCATCGTGCGGCCGTGGAAGCCGCCGAGGAAGGCGATGATCCGCTGGCGGCCCGTGACGTAGCGCGCGAGCTTCAGCGCACCCTCGACCGATTCCGTGCCGGACTGGCAGAAGAAGCACATGCCGGGCTCGCCGAGCGGCACTACTGCTGCGAGGCGTTCCGCGAGCGCGGTCATCTCCTCGTGCCAGTAGTCGCTCGAGATGTGCAGGAATTTCGCCGCCGCCTCCTGAACCGCTTTCACGACGCGCGGATGGGCGTGACCTGTCGCGCAGACCGCAATGCCCGCCGCGAAATCGAGGAAGCGGTTGCCGTCCACGTCCCAGGCCTCGGTGCCGCGGCCGTGGGAGATCACGAACGGGTAGTCGCGCGGATAGGAGGGCGAGGCGACCTTCGCGTCGCGCTCGATTATCGCGCGGGACTTCGGCCCCGGCAGCTCGGTCTTGATGTGCGGATTCCTGGCGGCGCCTGCGGCGCGTGGCGATGCATTCATAGGGGCAGCCTCACAGGTTCTCGATGCGCGGCGGCGGTGCGGGACTCGAGCGCGCGGAGCGCACGGAGTTCCGACGCCGTCGGCGCCGCAAGTGTTTTGATCACAGGCAGCGAAGCGAGCGGCCAGCCCACGCCTGCGCGCGCCTCCTCCGCCGGTATGCCGGGATAGCTTACGGAAAGCGCGAACTCTCCGCTCCCCGGCAACGGTTCCAGGATTCCGACGTCGGTGACGATCACGGCCGGGCCCTGGCCGCGCGCGCCGCTTCGGGCGCGGCCGGCGAAATGCCCGCCGCTGGTCTGGAAGTCGAGCTTTTCCACGAAACTTCGCGGCGTCGCCTTCATCACGATGAAGACCTGCTTCGCGTGCGCCGCGATCTCAGTCGCGCCGCCCGCGCCCGGCAGGCGCGTCCGCGGCTTGTCGTAGGGGCCGATCACCGTGCTATTGAGATTGCCGAAACGGTCGATCTGGGCCGCGCCGAGAAAACCGACGTCGATGCGCCCCGCCTGGAGGTAGTCGCTGAAAATGTCGGGCAGCGGAATGACGCAGGTCGCGGTCTCGGCCAGCTCGCCGTCGCCGATCGAGAGCGGCAGGACCGTCGGCCGCGTGCCGATCGTGCCGGACTCGTAGATCAGCACGAGCTCCGGCGCGTGCGTGAGCCGCGCCAGGTTGCAGGCGGCGCTCGGGAGTCCGATGCCGACGAAGCAGACCTGCCCGTCTTTCAGGAGCCGCGCGGCGGCGACCGTCATCATCTCGTCGCGGCTGTACTCGCTCATGCAGCCTGCCGGAGGCTGGCAAGGAAAGCGCCGTGATCCTTCGTGCCGCGCACGTGGCGGTCGATCCAGGCCGTGAATCGCGCGCGATCGCGGGCGATCGCGTCCCAGCGCAGATAGAAATCGTTGTCGCGCGCGTAGTGGCCGTGCGCGTAGGAAGGCCAGGCGCCGCCGGGGCAGCGGGAGACGGCCGTGACCGTGAAATGCGGCAGGACGACGTTGTTCATCGCGGGCGGCAGCTCGTCCACGATCTCCTCGACCGTGACGAGGAGCTTTGCCGCGGCGAGTCCCGCTTCGCGCACGGCGCCGACGATGCCGTCGATCGCGACGTTGCCGCGCCGGTCGGCGCGCTGCGCGTGCAGGATCGTGACGTCGGGATTGACCGCGGGAACGGTCGCGATAGCCTCGCCGCTATACGGGCAACGCACGCTCTTGATCGACTGGTTGTGCCTTGGCAGGTCGGTGCCGATGTAACCGCGGAGCATCCCGAATGGCAGCCGCGCGGCGCCCGCGCGATAGGCGGCCGCCATCGCCGCATGGCTGTGTTCGTCGATTTCGATCGCGCGCGGCCATTGATTCTCGACAGAGTCGCGCAGGCGATGCAAGGAGCCGACGCCCGGGTTGCCGCCCCAGGAGAAGGTGAGCTTCCGCGCCGCGCCCGCGCCGATCAGCTGGTCGTAGATCAGGTCGGGTGTCATGCGGACGAGGTGGAGTTCCCGCCGCCCCTGCCGGATCAGCTCATGGCCGGCCGCAAACGGAATGAGATGTGTGAAGCCCTCGAGCGCGACGCAGGCGCCATCCGCGACGTGCGTCGCGATCGCTTCCGCGAGCGGCAGGACTTGCGTCATTCACTCCACCACGGTCCGCGACTGCTCGCGAAGATAGAGCGGCAGGTAGTAAGCGGAGGCGATCGCCTTGCCGGAGGAGCCCGATCCTTTCCAGCCACCGAACGGCTGGTAGCCGGGCCAGGCGCCGGTCGTCGCGCCCTGCGCGCGATTCGCGTAGGTGACACCCGCCTCGATGCGATCCTGGAACCAGCGTACTTCGTCCGGCGATCCGTAGAAGCCGGCGGTGAGCCCCATATCGGTATCGTTGGCGAGACGCATGGCCTCCTCGCGATCGCGGCAGCGCTGGACCATGAGAATCGGCAGGAACATCTCGTGCTTCCACAGCGGGTCGGAAGGCGGCGCTTCCGCCAGCACGGGCTCCACATAGAAGCCGCGCGCGAGCCTGCCATCGGCCGGCTGATTCCCGCCGCGGCGAATCTTCGCGCCGCCACCCTTCAGCTGCGAGACATAGCGCGCATAGCTTTCATGCGCGCGCTTGTTGACGACCGGGCCGAGGAGCGTCTTGCGGTCGGTCGGGTCACCGATGCGGATCGCGTCGATCTGCTGCTCGACCCGCGCCAGGAGATCGTCGGCCACTTTCTCGTGCACGTAGAGCCGCGAGAGCGCCGAGCACTTCTGTCCGCCCATGCCATACGAGGAGCGGGCAATTCCGGCGGCGGCGCGGTCGAGGTCGGCATTCTCGGTGACGATGCAGGGATTCTTTCCGCCCATTTCCGTGATGCAGGGCCGTGGATAGGGCCCGTCCGCCATCGCCGCCATGATCGCGCGGCCGACCGCGACGGAGCCGGTGAAGGTCATCCCGGCCGTCCGCGGATCGCGGACGAGTTGTTCGCCGACCGCGGCGCCCGAGCCGGATAGATAATTGAAGACGCCCGCCGGCAGCCCCGCGTCGCGGATGCAATCGGCGAGGAGCCGCCCCGCCCAGGGCGTGTCGGAAGCGCACTTGACGACGACCGTGTTGCCCGTGACGAGCGCGGCGGCGGTCGGGCCGCCCGCGAGCGCGATGGGGAAATTGAATGGCGCGATCACGCCCCAGACGCCGTAGGGGCGCATGACGCTCTTGTTCCGCGACGTCAAACCCGCGAGCGGATCGTTCGGCAGCTCGAACTCGTAGCCGTTGTGCGATTCGAAGTCGTCGGCGTACACGCGGAAGAAATCGACGGTTTCCTGCGCTTCGCCGAGCGCTTCCATGCGATTCTTGCCGACTTCGAGCGTGAGTGCGGCCGCGATCTCATAGACGCGCTCCT
>Ga0302046_10001529_pt1 | contig 21697 bp, 15 predicted proteins | sample RVTome_11_FD_200261 | JGI IMG/M metagenome (GOLD analysis project Ga0302046, IMG submission 200261) | Soil microbial communities from uranium-contaminated site in the Upper Colorado River Basin, Wyoming, United States - RVT147D111 (version 2) ...
CAACACCCCACCACAGCGACCGAAGGGAGCGAACTACAGGGCACGCAGTGCCCGGACCACCGTGAGCAACGCGAACGTCCCACAGCGACTGAAAGGAGCGTCCCAACACCCATGACCATCATCGACCGGCATATCATCCGTCGTCTGCTGATCGGATACCTGTTCCTGGTCGTCGCCCTGATCGTCTTCTTCATCCTGCTCCACTACCTGGAGTTTATAGACGACTTTCTGGACCGCCAGGCCCCGATGGATGAGATCTACACGATCTACTACCCGAGCCTCATCCCGGACATCGTTCGGCTGATTTCGCCGCTGGCGTTGTTTCTCTCCTGCGTGTACCTGACCGGAAAGCTGGCGCAGACCATGCAGATCACCGCCCTCCAGACCGGCGGCATCTCGCTCTACCGGCTGCTGCGTCCCTACCTCCTGGTGGCCTTGCTGATCACCGGCCTGATGATCTGGTTCAACGGATGGATTGTACCCGTGACCAACCGGACGGTGCTCGAATACGAAAGCAAATACATCAAAGACGCACCGCGCCAGGTCGACACCAACGACATCCACCGGCAAAACCGCCCCGGCAGTATCGTCTCCGTCGGCTTCTTCGACCGCCGGACCAACACGGCCTATACCGTCTCGATCCAACGCTTCGCCGACGACCGCCGCCTCGTCGAGCGCATCGACGCCGACAATATGGCCTGGCAGGACTCGCTGTTGCGGTGGCGCATGCCCGATGCTGTCGTACGCACGTTCGACGAAGACGGCACCGAACACCGCCGCGTCGTAGACCAGCTCGACACCCTCCTGCACGTCTACCCCCGCGACCTGGCCCGCACGGAGCGCGACATCGAATCGATGACGGTGCCCATCGCAGCGCAGTACGTCGAAGAGTTGCAACGGTCCGGCGCGGGCAACATCGGGCGGCCGATGGTCGGCTACTACACGAAGTTCACCTATCCGCTGGCCAACCTCATCCTGATCCTCCTCGCGCTGCCGCTGGCCGCCGTGCCGCGACGCGGCGGCCAGGCCGTCCAGATCGGCCTGGGGCTTGCTACCGCGTTTGCCTACCTCGCCGCGCAGAAACTAACCGAGCCGTTCGGCTATTCGGGTGAACTGGATCCCTTGCTGACGGCCTGGCTCCCCCATGCCCTCTTCCTGCTCGTCGCCGTCCTCCTGCTCGTACAGGCGAGGAAGTGACCGGCCAATGGCTGGCTACCCCTACCGGCCCTTCCCCATTCACGCCTCGCCCACGTTGCCGGGGCCGAACTGGATGGTTTGATCGGGAGGAAGGCGCTCGTCGATGAGGCCGTAGGTGCGTTCGTAACGCTCGATGTTGTCTTTCAACGCACGTAGGAGGCGTTTGGCATGCTGGGGCGTGATGATGACGCGGCTCTTGACCCGCGCCTTCCGCACCCCCGGCACGATGCGGATGAAGTCGAGGATGAACTCCTCCGGCGAATGCGCGATCATGACGAGATTCGCGTATTCTCCCTCGGCAACCTCTTCGTTCAACTCGATGTTCAGCGTGGCGGATTTGGCGGGTTCCTGGTCTGGCATAGTGTCAGTTTGTTCCGTTGAAGCCGTTGCCGCTGCGGCCGGCGCCGGCCAGCGCGCTGATCAGGTCGCTCTTGGTGATGATCTCATAAGCCCCACCCGCAGCCGGCTCGACGAGCACCGCCCCGGCCCCCTGCTCCAGATACGCCGAGAGATGTTCGAGGTGGAGCGAGCGCGGCACGATAGGAAACGGCGCCGACATGATCTCGCGCACCGCCTCACCCCGCGCATCGGGTTTTTCGATGAGCCGGTTGAGAATCACCGTTTCGGTAAGGCTCCCGATGACCTCGCCCTCCTCGATGACGGGAAGCTGGGAGATGCTGCTCTCGGTCATACGCTGGATGGCTTCATCGAGCGTGTCGGCCGGCGACACGGCCACGACGGTTTTCGCCCGAGGCCGCCCCGAAAGCACCTCGGCCACGGTGAAGTCGGCCTTGCGCTCCAGAAAACCGTGGTTGCGCATCCAGTCGTCGTTGTACGTCTTCCGGAGATACCGAAAGCCGGAGTCCGGCAAGACCACCACGACGACGTCCGCCTCGGTGAGTCCGTCGCGGTGGGCGCGGAGCCACTGCAACGCCCCGGCCATCGCCATCCCGCACGACTGGCCCACGAAAAGCCCTTCTTGCCGCGCCAGGCGGCGGGTCACCTGCATTGCGTCTTTGTCCGTGACCCGCACATAGTCATCGACGATGTCGAAGTCCATGTTTTTCGCCAGGATGTCTTCGCCGACGCCTTCGATCAGGTACGGGTAAATCTCTTCGTGATCGAACGTGCGCGCGAAAAAATACTTGTAATAGACCGACCCATAGGGATCGACGCCGATGACCCGGACGTCGGGATTCTGCTCTTTGAGATAGCGCGCGGCGCCCGAGATCGTCCCTCCGGTTCCGGCCCCGGCGATGTAGTGGGTGATCCGCCCCTCGGTCTGCGCCCAGAGTTCGGGGCCGGTCGTCCGGTAATGGGCCTCCGCGTTGGCCGGGTTGTCGTACTGGTTGATGTAGAACGAGTTGGGGATCTCCTCGGCCAGGCGGCGCGCGACCGAATAGTACGACTTCGGATCCTCGGGGGCGACGTTCGTCGGGCAGACCATCACCTCGGCCCCGAGCGCCCGCAGCACGTCGATCTTCTCCTGGCTTTGCTTGTCGGTCGTGGTGAAGATGCAGCGATAGCCTCGGGCGATAGCCACCAGTGCCAGCCCGGCCCCCGTGTTGCCGCTCGTGCCTTCGATGATCGTGCCGCCGGGCCTGAGCACGCCGCGCCGCTCGGCATCGTCCACCATACTGACGCCGATGCGGTCTTTGACGGAACCGCCGGGATTGAAAAACTCAAGCTTCGCAAGCACCGTGCACGGCAGGTCGGCGGCGAGGCGGTTGATGCGGACCAGGGGCGTGTTGCCGATGGTCTCCAGAACATTCTCCTTCCACATCGTTACACAAACAAGTTTGCGATACGCTATTTTCGGGCTACGGTAAGGACTTGGGCCGCGTGTTCCCCTTAACACGCACCCCCGGAGCACCCCCCTTCTCAGGGAACGCCTGAAGATACCTTTTGGTCGGTAATCATAGCGAAAAACTTTGGTTGGCGCACGTATCGACCGATATTATACGGTATTCGCCCGAGGCAGGCCGTCCGCAGAGGCCCGTGTTTGCTATGAAAGCCCGGCTCGTACGGCGTGCCACGCGACGATGCCTGCGCCTGGAAAGTCGCCGCCCCGGCGCTGCGACTGATCATGTAGAGTGACGATATGTCTGAGTCTTTTGCACCATTCGAGCCCGAACTGCTGCTGGCGACGTGCTCACCGGAGGGCACGTTAATCGCATCGAATGAGGCATGGCAGGCGCTTTTCGGCGTATGCCTCGATCCCTGGGAATACCTGACCTCGGAGGATCGATCCCTGGCCCGTCAATGTGTCACGGACGCCGCCTCCGGACAGTTGGTCACCAACCAGATTTTTCCCGTGCCCACCTCCGAGCGCGACGAGCCGCGCCCGGTCCTCCTCCATTTCCTCCCGGTCCATCATTACGCCGACGACGGCAGCACCGTCATCCAGGCCGTCACCATCTCGGGCGAAGTGCTTGCCGAACCGGCCAGCTGGACCGTCAGCCAGACCCAGCGGCATCGCCTCGAAACGCTGGGCCGTATGACGATGGGCATCGCCCACGACTTCAACAACCTGCTGAGCGGTATCCTGGGCTATACCGAGTTGCTCAAGACGTTTGCCGCCAACGGTACCGGCGACGAGACGTATACGGAACACTTGAAAACCATCGAGAAGGCCGCGCTCGACGGCGCGGCGCTCGTACGCAAGATTCAGCAATACATTCGCCAGGAAAAACAGACGCTCTTTGAGCCGCTCGACCTGCCGAGCCTGCTTCAGGACTGTATCCTGTTCACCCGGCCCTACTGGTACAACGAACCCCGCCGCCAGGGCATCAGCATCCAGTTGAACCTGGACCTGAACGAGGTGCCGGCGGTGATGGGGTCTGCGTCCGACCTGCGCGAAGTGTTCGTAAACCTCATCTTGAACGCGGTGCAAGCGATGCCCGAAGGCGGCCGCCTCACCCTGAGCACGGAGCACCGGGAAGGTGTGGCGGTATACGTCCGCGTCAGCGATACCGGCCTGGGTATGAGCGAAGCCGTACGCCAGCGCATCTTCGAACCCCTGTTTACGACCAAAGGCGAGTTCGGCACCGGCATGGGCCTGGCCGTAAGCTACGGCATCGTGCAGGAGCACGAAGGTACCATCAGCGTCACGTCAAAGCTGGGTGAAGGCACCATCTTTACGACCGCGTTCCCGCCCGCCGGTGAAACCCAACCGGCTCCGGTCGAAGAACCCATCACCCTGCCGACGGCCTCCGCCCGCATCCTCCTGGTCGACGACGAAGACATGGTGCGCTCGGTACTGACGAAACTGCTCACCCTGCGCGGGCACGCCGTTACCGCCGTCGCCTCGGGTCCGGCCGCCCTGGAAATAACCGATACGCTGCCCTTCGACGTCGTCATCGTAGACCAGGCCATGCCCGAGATGAACGGGCGTGAACTCGCCCATATCCTCCGCCAACGCTTTCCCGATCTGCCCATCATCCTGCTCACCGGAGACACGGAGATCGGAGAACCGGGGGCGGATATAGACCTCATCCTGAGCAAACCTTTCCAGATCAATGAAGTAGAGGCCACCATACAGAAGTTGATCGGACGTAAGACGTGAGCCGTCACGGAAGCGCGCCACAATGACAGGTTCTGTGCTTTGGCCTGGTTTTTGACCCACCCCCAACTAGCCGGAGCGCTCCGCCGCCCTCCCTGCGAACCGCGTGGCACCACGCCATCCTCTGACTTTTTTGTATACCCGCGCATGTATAAAAACACGCCTTTTTTGACGATAGACGAAACCCCCGAACAGAGTATTCCGCTACCGACGGCTGCCGAGGAGCAAGCCATGAGCACCGCACGCATCCCGGAGACGCTGCCGATCCTGACGTTGCGTAATACGGTCCTGTTTCCGGGTGTTGTCCTCCCCATCACCGTCGGGCGCGATGCGTCGCTTCGGCTCGTCAAAGACGCGTTCGGGGACGACAAGCTCATCGGCGTAGTCGCCCAGCGCAGCAGCGAGATTGAAGATCCCACCCCGGCCGACCTCTACGACGTCGGTACCATGGCGGTGATCCTCAAGCTGATTAAGATGCCCGACGGGTCGAAGTCCATCGTGATTCAGGGCAAACGTCGTTTTCACGTCGCCGAGTACGTGCAGACGGAGCCCTACTTTCGCGCCCGCGTCGAGGCGCTGACCGAGCAGGTGGCCGACGAGGACCAGATCAAGCTGCAGGCGCTCATCCGCTCCATCAAAGAGCTGGCGATACAGATCGTGGCGATGTCGCCGAACCTGCCCAGCGAAGCAGCCTACGCCATCGAAAACATCGACTCGCCCGCGTTTCTGATTCACTTCATCGCCTCGAACCTGCAGGTGGACGTCGAGGACAAGCAGGAACTCCTCGAAACGCTCTCGCTGGTCGAACGGGCCGGCCTCGTGCTGCAACACCTCAACCGTGAGATCCAGGTGCTGCAACTCTCCGAGGAGATCCGCTCGCGCGTCAAGAGCGACGTCGACCAGCAGCAGCGCGAGTACCTGCTGCGCCAGCAGATGAAGGCCATCCAGGAAGAACTCGGCGAGTCGGACGCGTCGGGCGAATTGGAACAACTCCACGAGCGGGTCGATGAGAAGAACCTGCCGAAGCCCGTGCACGACGCGGTGTTGAAGGAGATCAACAAGCTCTCCCGCATCAACCCGGCGGCGCCGGACTATGCCGTCACCCGCAACTATGTCGACTGGATCCTGGACCTGCCCTGGACCGAATATTCGGAAGACCACCTCGACATCAAGCACGCCGAGAAGATCCTCGAGGAAGACCACTACGGCCTCGAAAAAGTCAAGAAACGCATCCTGGAATACCTGGCCGTGCTGAAGCTCAAGGGGGACATGAAGGCCCCCATCCTGTGCTTCTACGGCCCGCCGGGCGTCGGCAAAACCAGCCTGGGCAAAAGCATCGCCCGCGCCCTGGGGCGCGAGTTTGTGCGCATGAGCCTCGGCGGCGTCCGCGATGAAGCCGAGATCCGAGGCCACCGCCGCACGTACGTCGGGGCCCTGCCGGGCCGCATCCTGCAAGGACTCAAAAAAGCCGGCACCGCCAACCCGGTCTTTATGCTCGACGAAGTCGACAAACTCGGCTCCGACTTCCGGGGCGATCCGTCGAGCGCCTTGCTCGAAGTGCTGGACCCCGAGCAGAACCACGCATTCAACGACCACTACCTGGAGCTCGACTACGACCTGTCGAAGGTCCTCTTCATCGCGACGGCCAACTACCTCGACATGATCCCGGCGCCGCTGCGCGACCGGATGGAACTTATCGAGATCACCGGCTACACGCAGGACGAAAAGCTCGCTATTGCCCGGCAGTACCTCGTACCCCGCCAGATCGAGCGCAACGGGCTCCGGCCGGAGCAGTTCTCGATCGCCGACGACGCGCTTGCGCTGATCATCGACGGCTATACCCGAGAGTCCGGCGTGCGCCAGCTCGAACGCACCATCGGCTCGGTGGCACGCGGCGTGGCGAAGAAGATCGCGGTCGATGAGGTCGAGACGGAGACCGTACAGGACAACGAGTTGGAGGAATACCTGGGGGGGCGCCGGTTCTTCAGCGACATCGCCGAACGCACCGAGGTGCCGGGCGTGGCCACGGGGTTGGCCTGGACGCCCGTCGGGGGAGACATCCTCTTCATCGAAGCCTCGGTCTCGCGGGGCTCGGGGCGCATGATCCTCACGGGCCAGCTCGGCGACGTGATGAAAGAGTCGGCCCAGGCCGCCCTCTCCTACGTCAAGTCGCGCGCCGACGACCTGGGCATCCCGCAAGATGCTTTCCGCTACTGGGACCTTCACGTGCACGTACCGGCCGGCGCCGTGCCCAAAGACGGCCCCTCTGCGGGCGTGGCGATGCTCACGGCGCTCGTCTCGATCTATACCCAGCGCTGCGTGAAGCACGACCTTGCCATGACGGGGGAGATCACCTTACGCGGCCTCGTGCTGCCGGTAGGCGGCATCAAGGAGAAAGTGCTGGCGGCCAAGCGCGCCGGCATCAAGCAGGTGTTGCTTCCGCACAAAAACGAAAAAGACGTCAAGGAGATCAACGCGGCGGCCGTCAAAGGGCTGAAGATCATCTACCTCAAACGCATGGAAGAAGCCATTGAGCTGGCGCTGGCGAAAAAGCCGACGGTCGACCCGGTGAAGCTGTTCACGATACCGGCGTCCGAGAAGCAGGCGCATGCGCCCAAATCCAACGGCATCGAGTCCGTGCCCAGCCCGGTGGTCAACTAGCCAAAAATCCATCGTTAGCCTGATAAAAAGGGGCTCCCTGCTATGTAGCAGAGAGCCCTTTTACACGAAGGCCCGCACATCAAGGGGTGTTGAAAGCGTCGGCCTTACCCCTGTTCGTTCACCTGGCTACGCCCTGATTCCTTCTCCCATTCCCCGATCACTTTCGCATCTTCAACCGTGCCGTCCCGCCCTTCTTTAAAAGCACGCTCGGCCTCCAGAACGAGGTCTACGGCCTTGTCCAACGTCTTGTCGATGAGGTGGGCGGTGGTACGCACAGTAGCCCCGACGACGAAGATGGCTTTGCCGAGCAGGTTCAGCCGGCCGAACTCGATGATTTGATGCTTCTCAGGGTCGGGCATGGCAAAGCACCATCACGAAGCGTCCGTATCGTCTTTCTTCGGGGTTGTTTTCGGGGATGGCGTCTTCCGCGTCGTCTTCCGTGTTTTCGGGGGGGTAGCCTTTGGGGCGCCGGTCGTAGACTTCTTGGTGCTTGCGGTGGACTTCTTAGGACCCTTCTCGGGCGCCTGAGCCTCCTCCGCCTCGGCTGCTGCGGGTGACGGTCCTTCGAACATCGCCTCAAACCCGCTCATGATGATACGCGTGGCTTCGTCGATACCTTGCACAAAAGTGTTCAACGCCTCCTTGACGAGAAATACCGCCTTATCCTCAATGGTGAGCTCGTCGAACGCATCATGGACGCGTTTGTAATACTCTCGACGGGGATCCTCATGATCTGTCATAGCGTCTCCTGCTGAATCTGCGCCCATACAGGCGCGGTCGATGATGATACTCTGTTGACAGGGCGTAGCGTATATAGACGAGTTCCCGACAGGCCAAGTTTCACCCCACCCCCGGGCGATGTCCACGGACCCTTTCTCTGCCTCTTCGCCGGCCGCCGCCGTGCGCCTCGACGGCGTCGTGATCCGCTCGACGGGTAGCTGGTACGATGTGCAAGTACGCGACCGGGTCGTTCCTTCGAAGATGCGAGGCCGGTTCCGGCTGGAAGAGCAGGAGGTGACCAACCCCGTCGCCGTGGGCGACCGGGTGACGATCCGCCTCAACCCCGACGAAACCGGCCTGATCACCACCATTCACGACCGAAAAAACAAGCTGAGCCGCCGGGCCGCCGGCCGCCGCATCGGCCTTGAGCAAATCCTCGTCGCCAACGTCGACATGGTATGGATCATCCAGGCCGCCCGCCTGCCGCGTCCCAATCCCGGCTTTATTGACCGTGTCCTCGTCACCGCCGAGGCCCACGACATCGAGGCAGGGCTCATCTTCAACAAAAAAGACCTGGTCCGTAAAAAGGACCGGGCCTATCTCGACTTCCTGCAACACCTCTACGGCGACCTCGGCTACCCCGTGCTGGCTACCAGCGCACGCACCGGCGAAGGCGTCGACCTGTTGCGCGAAGCCCTCAAGGATCGAACAAGCGTCGTGACGGGCCCGTCGGGTGTGGGCAAATCGACGCTGCTGAACGCGACCGAGCCGGGCCTGGACTTGCGTACGGGCGCCGTAAGCGCGAAGACCCGCAAAGGGCGCCATACCACGGCGCACGCCGCGCTCTTTCCGCTCTCAGACGGCGGCTTCGTCGTCGACACGCCGGGCATCCGCGAGTTCGGCGTGTTGGATCTGGAACCCTGGGAGCTCTCGCACCACTTCCGCGATTTCCGGCCCTACCTGGAACACTGCCGATTCCCGACCTGCACGCACGACCACGAGCCGGGATGTGCCGTCAAAGAAGCGGTCCTGGATGACGCCCTCACCGAAGCGCGCTACTACAGCTACCTCAACATCCTCCACTCGATCCGCATGGGCGAGAAAGATGTTGGGCGCTAGGGAAGACCGGCCCGGCGAACACCCAACGCCCCAGAAACGGGTTTGCCTCGGCGGGCGTCCGCGTTATCTTGTCTGTTTTTATTTGCTTCCTGCCCGTCCTTGCCCGTACCACGCCATGACTGTTTACCTCAACGGCGACTTCGTTCCCAAGGAAGAAGCACGCCTGTCTCCGGACGACCGGGGATTTCTCTTTGCCGACGGCGTTTACGAGGTGATCCGCATCTACGACGGCACCCTCTTCGCCCTGCGACCGCACCTGGATCGGCTGGCCCGGAGCCTCCGCGAACTCCGCATCAACGGCATCGATGTGCAAAAGCTCGGAGACGTAGCCCGGCGGCTGGTGCAGGACAATCACCTCGAACAGGGCGATGCCATTGTCTATTTTCAGGTCACACGGGGCGCAGCGCCCCGCCGGCATGCCTTCCCGGAAGCGGGAACACCCCCCACAATCTATGCCACGGCCTATCCCATCACGCCGCCGACCGTGCACTGGGAACAGGGCGCCAAAGTTATCCTCATGCCCGACATCCGCTGGACCCGCTGCGACATCAAGTCGATCGCCCTCACACCCAACGTCCTCGCCAACCAACGCGCCAAAGAAAACGGGGCGGTCGAGGCGGTCTTCGTTCGGGACGGCGCCGTAACCGAAGGGTCGCATGCGAACTTCGGCGCGGTCTTCAACGGGCGCCTCGTCACGTACCCTAAGAGCCCGTACATCCTGCCCGGCATCACCCGCGATATGGTCCTGGGACTGTGCCGGGAGCGCGGCATCCCCGTCGAAGAGTTTCCCGTCTTCGAAAAAGACCTGAAGCACGCCGACGAACTGATGCTGCTCGGCACGACGACCGAAGTGATGCCCGTGGTGCAGGTAGACCATTGGACCGTGGGCGACGGGACGCCGGGGCCTGTCACCCGCACCTTGCAGTACGCCTTCCACGCCGTAACCCGTAAGCCCCCCTCGGCCCATTCCGCCGAAGGCATGTAGCGAGCCCCGCCCTACCCTGCGCCACTGCGGGGCGATGTCAATTCAAACCATCCGTCGCCGAAGAAGGGGCGACAGGTTGACCAGGACGACGTACGGGATCGTACCGCACAACGCGGCGATGTGCTCGACGGAGTTGGGGTCTTCGCTATGTGCGCTGACGACGGTCACGGGATCTCCCTTCTTCACGCCGTGAACCGCTTCGGCATCGACCGTCGTGATATTCATGCTCACCCTTCCGATGATAGGACAGACCACGTTGTTGATCTGAAAAAACCCTTTGTTGGAGAGGCGACGATCGACGCAGGAATTGTAGCCCGTCGGGATGATGGCGAGCGTGAGGTCTCGCTCGGCCTCATACGTAACGTTGTACCCTACCTTGTCGCCTTGCCGGATCCGTTTGACCGCGGCCACCCGGGACCGCACCTCCAGCGCCGGCTTTAGATCGAGGGTCAGGTGCCGACTCGGGTTGATGCCGTAGAGCCCGATGCCGACCCGCATCACGTTGGCCTCGATGCGCCCGGCGAAGGCGCTGCCGGCGGTGTTTGCCAGATGCAGGTATTTCAGGCCGGGAAACATCTCTCTGGCGGCCGCGACGGCTTGGTTCCAACGGGCTATTTGTTGCTCCGTGAAGGCAGCATCCGGGCCGTCGGCGTCGGCGAGGTGAGAACACAGCCCTTCGAGCACAAGGTTCTTGTTGCGACGCACCGCCTCGAAAGCGGCTTCCTGCTCGGCCAGGAGGAGTCCCTGCCGGTGCATCCCCGTATCAAGCTTCAGATGGAAGCGCCGGGAGACGGTCAACGTCTCCGACAGTTCGCGCAGTTGCTCAAGGTCGAGCAGGGTGAACGCCACCCCTTTGAGGGTGCAGGCGACGATGTTCTCTGTGGCCGTATACCCGATGACCAAGATCCCCGTGCGGATGCCCTCATTGCGCAGGATGAGCGCCTCGTAGTACCCGTCGACGACAAGAAAGGGTGTCTCCGGGCGGTCGAAAACGCGGGCGACTTCGACGAGGCCGTGCCCGTACGCATTGCTCTTGAGCACAGGCGCAACGCGGCAGGCTGGATGGATCTGCTGGTACTGACGGAGGTTGTGCAACAACGAGGCGCGATGCACAACCACCTCAACGAGCCGTGTATATCCGTACCGGGCCTCTCGCCACCTCCGAAAGACAGGACGCACGAGCTTCGTGAGAACGCGGTCGAGTAGCATCGGTGTCTTTGTCCATAGCGCATGGGAACGGGGTGTTTTCTTTCACCATTTCCCACGCGCTATCAGCCGTCAGGACGACTTCTTACGCTTCGTCCGCCGCCCTTTCGTCTTTTTGGTCGCCCGTTCTTCGAGAAGCAGCAGGGCCTCCTCCATCGTAACCGTCTCGGGAGCCTGCTCTTTCTTCAGGGTCGCGTTGACCCGCTTGTGCTTGACGTAGGGACCATACCGCCCCGCCCATACTTCGATGGGTTCGCCGCTCTCCGGATGCTGACCGATGGTGCGCAACGGCTTCGACTTGACGTCTTTTTCGGCAAGCACGGCAAGGGCCCGTTTCAGGCCTATGGTGAAGACGTCGTCGGTGTCTTTGAGCGAGGCGAACGTCTTGCCGTGCTGCGCATACGGGCCATACCGGCCGATGCTGACCAGGATGGGCGCCTCGCTCTCGGGATGCGTACCCAGGGTGCGCGGCAGGCTGAGCAGATCGATCGCCATCGACAGGGTCACCTCGCCCGGCGCAATCCCGGTCGGCAGCGACATACGGCGCGGCTTACCCTGCTGCTCGTCGTCGCCGAGCTGCACGTAGGAGCCGTAGGGGCCTTTCCGCAGCAAGATGGGCTGGTCGGCCTCGGGGTGGATGCCGAGCACCCGGTCCGGGGCGTTTCCGGCGCGCAGCAGGTCCAGCAGTTGTTCTCGGGTCACATCGGCCGGCGCCAGGTCGTCGGGCAGTGACGCCCGGCACGGCTCCCCGTCCAGTTCTCCCTCGACGTAGGGACCGTATTTCCCGACGCGGATGACGGCGTCCCCCCAGGGCTCGAACGAGAGGGTCGAGACTTCACGGGCATCGACGGCGTCAAGCGCGTGCTCGACGCGCTGTTCCAGCCCCTTGTCTCCTTTGTAAAAACTACGCAGGAACGAGAGGGCCTCCCGTTCACCCGTGGCGATGTCGTCGAGCACTTGCTCCATGCCGGCCGTGAACCCGGCATCGACGAGTTGCTCGAACTGGCGTTCCAGCAAGGCGTTGGTGGCAAACGCCGTAAAGGTCGGCACAAGCACCTTGCCCTGCCGATGCACATAGCCCCGGTGCTGAATCGTGTCGATGATGGAGGCGTAGGTGCTGGGCCGCCCGATGCCGTCTTTCTCCAGCGTCTTGATGAGCACGGCCTCGGTGTAACGCGCCGGCGGCTTCGTCTCGTGCCCCAACGGCTCGACTTTTTTGCATGCGGGTGTGTCGCCTTCCTGAAGGTGCGGCAGCGGCTGGTCGCGGTCTTCGAGGGCGATCTCGGGGTCGTCGCTGCCTTCTACATAGGCTCGGAAGAATCCGGCAAACTCAATCGTACGGCCGCTGGCCCGGAACGTAGCGACCTCCTCGCCGGTGCCCGCGTCGATCCACGCCGTGACCAGGCGCAACCGGGCATCGGCCATTTGGGTAGCGACGGTACGTTTCCAGATGAGGTCGTAGAGCCGCGCTTCGAGCCCGGTGAGGCCGTGTTCGTCGGCGGTCTTCATCTCTTTCCCGGCCGGGCGGATGGCCTCATGGGCTTCCTGGGCGTTGCGCACCTTGCTCTGGAACTGGCGCGGAGAAGGGCTCAGATAATCAGGCCCGTACCGTTCCCGGACGGCCCGGCGGCTGGCTTCGATCGCTTCTTGCGACAGCTGGGTCGAGTCCGTGCGCATGTAGGTGATGTAGCCCTGTTCGTAGAGGCGCTGGGCGGTCCGCATCGTCCGTTGCGCCGTCAGCCCGAGCTTGCGGCTGGCTTCTTGCTGCAACGTAGACGTGATGAACGGAGGATACGGAGAGCGCGTTGCCTGCCGAACGTCGACCTTGGTCACACGCCAGGGCGCCTTGAGCAAGCGCGCCGCCAGGCTGCGCGCCTCCTCTTCGCCTAACACGAGCAGGTCCTTGCCCTCGACGAGCCCCTGCTTGAGCTTGCCGGTCTGGTCGTCGAAGTCGCGGCCGGTCGCCAGACGCAGGCCCCGGTAGTGCGTCATCGTCGCTTCGAAGTCCTGGCCCTGCTGCCGCAGATACGCCTTGAGATCCCAGTAGGAGGCCGGGACGAAGAGGATGCGTTCCTGCTCGCGGAGTACGAGCAGGCGAACGGCCACGCTCTGCACCCGTCCCGCCGAGAGCTTCGGCGCGATCTTCTTCCACAACAACGGCGAGAGGGTGTAGCCGACGAGGCGGTCGAGTACGCGCCGGGCCTCCTGGGCATCGACGAGATGTTGGTCGATGCTCCGCGTCGTGTTGAGCGCAGCCAGGATGGCCTCTTGCGTGATCTCGTGAAAGACCATGCGACGTACCGGCACCTTCGGATTCAACACTTGCAGCAGGTGCCACCCGATCGACTCGCCCTCGCGGTCCTCGTCTGTGGCGATGTATAACTCGTCGGCCTCGCGGAGGGCATCCTGAAGCTGGCGCACCACCTTCCGCTTGTCGGCAGGAATGATGTAGAGCGGTTCGAACCCGTTGTCCGCCTGGACGCCGAGCCGCGCCCAGGGTTGGTCTTTGTACTTCGCCGGGATTTCGGAGGCCGAGGCGGGCAAATCCCGTACGTGCCCCATACTCGCTTCGACGCGATACGCACCTTTCGGCAAATACTTCCGGATCGTACGCGCCTTGGTGGGCGACTCTACGACGACCAATCGCTTCATAGGGAACTACGTGTTTGAGTGTCCGAATACAGGAGGGTTCGCGTGTAGCATGTGTTTGATTGTGCAGAGAAGCCATACCCTGGAAAAAAATGTAACACCCAAACACTTCAACACGAATCTATTCCGGCCCTGTCTCACGCAGGATTGGCTTCAACGTTCCGATGCGAGCGTATCGAGCCCGGCTCCGCACGCCTTTTTTTTCCGAGACGTTTCAGCTTTTGCGATACCCGGCAAGTCAGAAGCGCTTCCAATGTCTTCACGGGTTATACACATTTTTGTTCGTATTTTATTGCGTTTTTGCACCATACATCGCCCGGCCTTATCGCGGCCGACGCGCGCCTGGATTCATCCTGTTTACCGTGTCGTAACAAGACCATGACCCGCCCATCTATGCAATACGTATATCGCTTTGGCAACAGCGCTACCGAGGGAAAAAAAGAGATGAAAGCCCTGCTTGGCGGCAAGGGGGCGAACCTCGCCGAGATGAGTTCGATCGGGCTGCCCGTACCGCCCGGGTTCACCATCACGACGGAAACGTGCCGGTATTACAACGAGCACAACAACCAGTGGCCCGCCGGCCTTGAGGATCAGGTGCATGGCGGGATACGCCACATCGAAGAAGCGCTCGGGATGCACCTCGGCGACCCTGCCAACCCCCTGCTCGTCTCCGTCCGCAGCGGCGCCGCTCTCTCGATGCCCGGCATGATGGACACCGTGCTCAACCTCGGGCTCAACGACGACGTCGTAGACGGCCTGGCTCAGAAGACCGGCAACGAACGCTTTGCCTACGACGCCTACCGGCGTTTTATCGACATGTTCGGTAACGTCGTCATGGGCGTCCACCACGATCACTTCGAGGAAGCCCTCGAAGCGATGAAAAAAGAGAACGGCGTCGAAAACGACCTTGACCTCACCGCCGACGACCTCAAGCACCTCGTCGTTCAGTACAAAGCCATCTACCGGCAACATACGCAGTACATGTTCCCGTCGGAGCCCCACGAACAGCTTCGCTTTGCGATCAACGCTGTCTTCGACTCCTGGAACAGCGCCCGCGCCAACAAATACCGGCAGATCAACAAGATCACCGGGCTGCTCGGCACCGCGGTCAACGTGCAGGCGATGGTCTACGGCAACATGGGTACGACGAGCGGTACGGGCGTCTGCTTCACCCGCAACCCGTCCACCGGCGAAGCCAAACTCTACGGTGAATTTCTCATCAATGCCCAGGGCGAGGACGTCGTCGCCGGCATCCGGACCCCGGAGCCCATCGCCCAGATGGCGGATGAGTTTCCCCAGCCCTACCGCGAACTCGTAGAAGTGACCAACCGCCTGGAGAAGCACTACCAGAACATGCAGGACATCGAGTTTACCGTGCAGGAAGGTAAGCTCTTCATCTTGCAGACCCGCAACGGCAAGCGGACCGGCAAAGCCGCCGTCAAGATTGCCACCGACATGGTGATGGAGGGGCTCACCGACAAGCGCACGGCCGTCCGCGACCTCGTCGAGCCGGGCCACCTGGACCAGCTCCTGCACCCCGGCTTCAAAGACCAGGACGCGTATAAGGACAAGGTACTCGCCATCGGCCTGCCGGCCTCGCCGGGCGCCGCCGTCGGGCAGGTCGTCTTTACGGCGGAGGAGGCCGAGGCCTGGAAAAAAGATGGCAAGCAGGTCGTCCTCGTCCGCATCGAGACCAGCCCGGAAGACGTCGGGGGTATGGACGCTGCCGAAGGCATCCTGACCTCACGAGGTGGGATGACCAGCCATGCCGCCGTGGTGGCACGCGGCTGGGGCAAACCCTGCGTGGCCGGCTGCGGCGACATCGTCATCAGCTACGGCACCCGGTCGTTCTCAAACGGGCAGGTGACCGTGCGCCAGGGAGACTGGCTCTCGATCAACGGTTCGACCGGGGAAATCATCCTCGGCAAGCAGGACCTGATCGACCCCGAACTGGGCGACGATTTTGCCACATTCATGGAATGGTCCGATGCGTACCGGACGATCCGCGTCCGGACCAATGCGGACACGCCCGAAGATGCCGAGAAGGCCATCGCTTTCGGCGCCGAAGGCATCGGGCTGTGCCGGACGGAACACATGTTCTTCGAAGGCGAACGCATCCAGGCTGTGCGCGAAATGATCCTGGCCGGTTCGGAAAAAGACCGGAAGGCAGCCCTGGCGAAGCTGCTCCCCTACCAGAAAGATGACTTCCGGGGCATCTTCCGGGCGATGGCCGGCAAGCCGGTCACGATCCGCCTGCTCGACCCGCCCCTCCACGAGTTCCTGCCGCACGACCGCGAGGGCAAGCAGGAGATGGCTGATCGGATGCATGTTTCGATCGACACGATCAATGCCAAGCTGGCCGAGTTGGACGAGTTCAACCCGATGCTCGGGCATCGCGGCTGCCGGCTCGGGGTCACCTACCCGGAGATCACGGCGATGCAGGCGCGGGCCATCCTCGAAGCGGCCGTCGAACTCAAGACCGAAGGCGTAGCGGTGTTACCCGAAATCATGGTGCCTCTGATCGGCACGCTGGAAGAGTTCGTCAACCAGAAAAAGGTCATTCAAGCGGTTGCGAAGACCGTCTTCGCCGAGAAAGGCGCGGAGGTGGACTTTCTGATCGGCACGATGATCGAGATTCCCAGGGCCGCCCTCATCGCCGACGACATCGCCCGCGAAGCCGAATTCTTTTCCTTCGGCACGAATGACCTGACGCAGATGACCTTCGGCTACAGCCGCGACGATGCCGGCAAGTTCCTCCCGTATTACGTCGAAAACAAGATCCTGGAGCAAGATCCCTTCCAGGTCCTAGACCGGCGCGGCGTCGGCCAGCTCGTCCGGATCGGCACTGAACGCGGCCGTGCCACGCAGCCCGACCTGAAAGTCGGCATCTGCGGCGAACACGGCGGTGAGCCGTCGTCCGTGGCGTTTTGCTACGAGATAGGCATGGACTACGTCTCGTGCTCGCCCTTTCGCGTCCCCATCGCCCGGCTGGCAGCGGCTCAGGCGTACCTGCGATCCGTCAAAGCCCAGGAACCCATCGCCGTAGAGGCATAACATCAGGCGCTCCAGCCAGCTTGTCCGTATTTTGGATTTTCGATTTTGGACGGCCCCTCGCACAAAGCCAATCCGAAATCCCAAACCCACCATCCAAAATCGAAATGAGCTGGATCCTCGGTTTTACCGGTCCGAGCCTCTCCCCGTCCTTGCGGGAGAGGCTCGCGGCATTACACGGCGATCCCTTGCATCGTGTGGAAGGGCCAAGGCATTACCTCGCCACGGGCGGCCTGCCGGAAACCTCTCGTGCCGGTCTCCTTCCGGACACACCGACCGGTACCTGGGCCGTCGTCGGCCTGGGCATCCAGCGCCACGACGACCATTGCACCTTCCTGAACGCCGAGGCCTGGCGTGCCCGGCTGGCGCTTCCGACGCCGGACTTCAGCGACCTCGACGGCCACTTCGCCGTGCTCCGCTGGCATGGAGGCCGCCTGGAAGGTTTTACGGACAGCCTGGGCGGGCGGACGTTATACCTGACCACGTTGCCCGAAGGCACCGCCCTTTCTACCCGACTCGACTGGCTGGCGGCGTTACGAGGCGGTATATCCATCGACTTCGAAGCCTTCGGCACACACTGGCTCACGTTCAACCAGCTCTCGACGGCAAGCCTGGCGCACGACGTCCAGCGGCTGGGGCCTGGAGGGTACGTCTGCTGCACCGGGCAGCGCTCCGACCTTTCCGAGCGCCCCTGGATGCCCGAGATCGCCGAGACGGACCACGACGGCCATGCCTTCGCCCAGACGCTCTCCGCCCTGGTCCGCCCCCGGATGGACGAGGGGCGCGCGCTCACACTGGGCCTTTCCGGCGGCCTCGACTCGCGCCTGCTCCTGGCCCTGCGGCTACGTGACCGGCCGGTGCAGACGCACATCTTCGGCCCGCCCGACCATCCCGACGTACAGGTGGCCCGGCGCATCGCCGCCCATGAAAACCTGCCCCAATACCACCTCTACGCCCCGGTCCCGAACGCCGACACGTGCCTTGCCCTGCTCCGGGCGCAGGTGGCACAGACCCAGGCCGTCTCCGCAGCGTCGTCGGTGCTGGGGCTGCGCTACTACCCCGACCTGCACAAGCAAGGTCTCGCCCTGATCGACGGCGGCCTGGGCGAGGCGGCCCGGCGACAGTTCATGAACCGCCTCCTGCGCCGGGGACGGGGCGCCCTCCGCACCGGAGACCCGGCGGCGATCCTCCCCTACCTCCGCGTCCCACGCGCCGACGTCTTCGACGCCGAGACCGTCGCGACGATGGAAAACGGCGCCCGGCAACAACTCGCCCTGTTGTGGCAGCGCCTTCCGGCCCCCGCTACCCTCGGCGCGGAAAACTTTGTAGACGTCCTCGGGGTGCAAACGCGACTGCCGAACTTTTTCGGTTTTGAGCAAAACCGGCTCGACGGCGTCATCCAGAACTACATGCCGTTCGCCCAACCGTCCGTGTTGAAGGCTGTTTTCCGGATCCCGCTGTCGCTGCGGCGTAACGGCCGGCTGTTTCGCCGCCTGATCCGGAGGCAACGAGCCTCGCTGGCCCGGTATCCGCTCGTCAAGGGAAGCCTTCCCTATCCGTTCTTTTTCCCGACGCTGCCGGCGTATGGGTGGACCACGTTCAAGGCACACGTAGGTCAACGCTACACGAATCCCACCCGTGTCGATTTCCTCGAAACCCTCAAGCCCTTTGCCCTCGATACCGTCCACAGCGAGCCCGTACGCACATATCTCGCCTACGACCACACCCGGCTTGTGCGCCTCGTCGAAAGCTATTACAACGGGCAGCCGGCGCTGGCAGCCCCGGTAGACTGGTGGCTGGCCTTCGAGATGTGGCGCCGCGTGTTGTCGGGTACCGACCGGTTGTAGGGGCGAGATTTAGCCTGTCGGCACCACGACACGGATAATCGAGGTCCGTATATTGCCCCGTCGTTCTCCATCCCTCTCGCCGGAACCAGGAACCTCGCATGGACTTCGTCAACGGCCTGCTACGCGGCCTGCTCGGCCTCGTCGTCATCCTCGGGATCGCGTTTCTCTTTTCGAACAACCGTCGCACGGTCAACTGGCGTACCGTCGGCGCCGGCTTGCTGCTCCAGATCATACTGGCGGTCCTCATCCTGAAAGGCTCAGCGATGGGCGCATTCTTCGCCCCGCTGGGCTGGCCGAAGCTGTTCTTCTCCTGGGTCAGTTCGTTCTTCGTCCTCGTCCTGGATTTCACCACGGCCGGCGCCCGCTTCATCTTTGGCGACCTCGCGCTTAGCCCGGGCGTCGACGGCAGCTTGGGTAATTTCTTCGCTTTTCAGGTGTTGCCGACGATCATCTTCTTCGGCTCCCTCATGGCTATCCTCTACCACCTGGGCGTCATGCAGCGGGTTGTACACGGGATGGCCTGGCTGGTGACGCGTTTCCTGGGCACCAGCGGCGCCGAGTCGCTCTCCGTGACGGCCAACATCTTCGTGGGACAGACCGAGGCTCCGCTGGTCATCCGTCCTTTCCTGGAACGCATGACCCACTCGGAGTTGATGGCCGTGATGACGGGTGGGATGGCCACGATCGCCGGGGGCGTCATGGTGGCTTACATCCAGTTCCTCGGCAATGCCTTTGCCCAGGCCCAGGGCCTCGCCCTGGACGCCGCCCGTCTCCAGTTTGCCGAACACCTCCTCGGCGCGAGCCTGATGGCAGCGCCCGCCGCCCTGGTGCTGGCCAAAATCATAATCCCCGAGATCGGCCAGCCCGAGACCGGGGGCACCGTAAAAATCGCTATCGAAAAAGACTCGAAGAACGTGATCGACGCAGCGGCCAGCGGCGCGGCCGACGGACTCAAACTGGCCTTGAACGTAGGCGCCATGCTGATCGCCTTTCTGGCATTGATCGCCATGATCAATGCCATCCTGGGCTGGGGTTCCGGCCTCTTCGGCGCCGACCTGACGTTGCAGCAACTCCTCGGCTGGGCGCTGGCTCCCCTTGCCTGGCTCATCGGCGTGCCTGCCGCCGACATCACCGTGTTCGGCTCGCTGATCGGGCTCAAGGTCGTTGCCAATGAATTCGTGGCGTACGAGCAGCTCGCCGGCGCCATCGGGGCCGGCGGGCTCTCGCCCAAAACGATCATCATGGCGACCTTTGCCCTGTGCGGGTTTGCCAACTTCTCCTCCATCGCCATCCAGATCGGCGGCATCGGGCCGCTGGCACCCTCCCGAAAATCAGAGCTGGCCCAGCTGGGTATACGCGCCGTGCTGGCCGGCACGCTGGCCAATATGATGACGGCAACCATTGCCGGGGTACTGGTAGGATCGTAACAAAGGGCGTCAAACCTCCGCTACGACGATGCGTACAAACCGTACCCTCCCGGGAAGCGGGGATCCTATCCCTATGCCGATGACACCGCTTGCCCTCGGTGGCGTGGCCTTCGTTCGAGCGCGCTGTCTTTTTCGTGAGTGCCTTCATCATTGATGTTTCTTGGGGTGTATATAAAATCAAAGCCTACATGTTGAACCCACCGGCACACGAGGGAGCCCCTTCGACCCCGGATGATTCGTTTAGGCGCTGGAGCGAGCGACTGCAATCCTCTGACCAGCGTGCGTTTTCGGAATTATTCCAGGCGATGCACGTGGTGCTCCTGCGCTATGCCTGGCGCTTTACGGGTGAGCAAGAGGCGGCACGAGATATCGTGCAGGACGCTTTTTTGAAGTTGTGGCAGATCCGCCAGGATGTTGATCCGAAGCGGTCGCTCAAGGCGCTCTTGTACACGATGGTCCGCAACCTCGCGCTCAACCATAAACGGGCTGCACAGCATACCAACGGCGCTTTTCCGGAACAAGATTTGTATGATGACGCTCCGTCGGCGGATCAACAAGTCGAGGCGGCCTTGCTGAACAGACAGTTGCGCCAGTTTATCGAGCAGATGCCGGAACGACGCCGTGAAGCCTTCATGCTGAGCCGTTTTGAAGGACTCAGCCATGATGAAATCGCACAGGTGATGAACCTGACACCACGCACGGTCAACACACACATTGTGCTGGCCCTGAAAGATTTGAGAACCCGCCTGGGTGCGCTTGAACCCGACCGTCCATGAAAAGCGCAAACCATCATACCAGCCCTGCGCATCACCGACGCCTCCCTCCGGAGGTGCTGATCGCCTTGGCTCAGGAAAACGATTCCGAACGAGACCGGCTTGCTGAGACCTGGGATCTGGCAAGCCATTACCTCGGCGAGGAGCCGGACGACGCTACGTTTCGCAAGCTCGGTACCGAGATCTGGCAGCAGTTGGAACAGCGGATCCAGGAAGAAGAACCGGCCCTCCGCCCCGCCTCACCGCTTCGCCTCGTCAAAACCCCGTTACGCCTCGTGGCGCATCCCGCCATGCGCCGGGTTGCTGTGGCAGCCTGCATCACCCTCCTCGTCACCGTCGGCCTCTTCTATACCCAGCGACCGATCACCGTCACAGCTTCGTACGGCGAACAGATTGCCCACGTCCTGCCCGACGGCTCACAGCTGACGCTCAACAGCGGCACCCGCATTCGGTATGATCGCGACTTCGGCGACGGGGTACGCCAGGTCGGCCTCATCGAA
>Ga0302046_10001530_pt1 | contig 21686 bp, 14 predicted proteins | sample RVTome_11_FD_200261 | JGI IMG/M metagenome (GOLD analysis project Ga0302046, IMG submission 200261) | Soil microbial communities from uranium-contaminated site in the Upper Colorado River Basin, Wyoming, United States - RVT147D111 (version 2) ...
GCTCGCGGGCCCGCGCCCTCTACGAACGGGAGCTCGAGATCCTCGGCAGGGTCGCTCGCGCCGCCATCCACAGCCCGGTCGAGCGGGAGCACCTCGCCGCGGCCCTCCCCGGCAAGCCGATCTGCGTGCTGCCGCTCCCGGTGCGGCCGGGCGCGGCCGGCGGTCCCGACTTCGGCGAACGGCAGGGGCTCCTGTTCGTGGGCAGCACCCACCCGCCGAATGTCGACGCGGTCCAGCATTACGCCGGACGGCTCGCTCCGTTGATCGCGCGGCGCCTGCCCGGGGTCGCCCTGACCGTGGTCGGCGAGGCCTCGAGGGCGTTCACCGAACTGGGCGGGGAGCCGCTCAACGGCCGGATCCGCCTCGCCGGCTTCGTGCCCGCGATCGAGGAGTACTACCGCTCGAGCCGGGTCTTCGTCGCGCCGCTGCGCTACGGAGCCGGCGTCAAGGGCAAGATCCTCGAGGCGATGAGCCACGGCCTGCCGGTGGTGACGACCTCGATCGGCGCCGAGGGCATCCCGATCGTCCCCGGGGTCGACGCCCTGGTCGCCGACGACGAAGAGGGCTTCGCGGACGCGGTGGCGCGACTCTACGGCTGCCGCGAGACCTGGGCAGCCGTGCGCGCCCGTGGCCGCGCGCTGATCGACGAGCACTATTCCGACCGCGCCTTCGAGACCGCGCTCAAGGAGCTGATCGAAGGCTAGTCTCGGGCCGCAGACCAGCGCGCCCCAGGGGCGCGGCTTCGGCGCCGAACTACGGGCACCCCTCAGAGGTCACGGCGACCGCGGTGTGGGCGACCGTGCGGCCGTTCTCCGTCGGCGCCACGACGAAGAACTCCATGCCGTCGCGCACCCACCGGCCGGTCGGGGCGTACCCCCGCGGTTCGATCTGGGCCATCAAATCGCCATCGGGCGCGCCGACCCGGATCTCGTACTCGAAGGGCGGGACGGGCAGGTTGAAGTGCAGGATCGTCTGCCCGAGCGCCAGGCCGTCGCACACCTGGATCGGGTTGGGCTCGGCCCAGAACTTCGCGCCGTCCGGCGGCGGGGGCGGCGCCCCGGTGCCGCCGTCGGCCAGGTAGCCGAGGGCGCGGAGGCGCTCGATCGTCGCGGCGTCGAGATCGATCTCGGCCGGCACGTCGTCGATCGCGGCGACCAGCGCCCGGCAGGGCTCCTCCCCCAGGGCCGCCGCGGCGGCGTCCACCAGCTCGTGATAGACGCGCCGTTTCCGCTCCACACGGTCGGTGGTCTCCCCAGGATCGGCGGCGAGGTCGTAGAGCGCGCCGGTGCCCCGGCGGCAGTCGAGGATCACCTTGTCGCCGCCGCGCGAGACCGCGACGTAGTGGTCCGTACGGTGGGTCATCGCCTGGGCCAGCCGCAGCCGGCCGGCCTCCGGCGGCGCCAGCAGCGAGACGCCGTCGACATCGCCGAGCGGCTCGAGGCCGGCGATCTCGGCGAGCGTCGGCAGGAGGTCGACGTGGGAAACGGGGTGCCGGCTCCGGAGGCCGCGCGCGCCGCCCGGATGGGCGACGATCAGCGGCACCGACAGGATCTCGTCGAAGACCGTGGCGTGCTGGAAGCCGCCGTGGTCCATCAGCTCCTCGCCGTGGTCCGAGGTGACCACGACCAGCGTGTCGGCCCGCCGCCCGGCGGCCTCGAGCACCGAGAGCAGCCGGCCGAAGAGGCTGTCGGCGTACCACACCTCACCGTCGTAGAGGTCCTCGACCCGGGCCAGCTCGGCCGCCGACTCGACCGCGATGTCACGGCCGGTGGTCTGGCCGAGGCGTCCGGTCGATGGCGTGCGGTAGAGGTGCCGGGCCTCGGGACGGTAGTCGTAGGGCGAGTGCGGGGAGAGGAAGTGCACCCAGCCCAGAAACGGCGGCTGGGCCTCCTCGCGCAGCCATCGCACCACCCGCACCAGGACCTCCTCGTCCTTGGCGATGCGCTCTTCCTCGCTCTCCCCCTCGTCGCCGACCAGGATCTCGTAGCGCCCGAAGCCCTGATCGAAACCCCGCGCCGCCACGAGCTGCACGTTGTTGGAGAAAAACGCCGTGTCGTAGCCGCCGGCTCCGAAAACGCTCGCCAGGTTGGGCACCGGCGCCAGCCGCCAGCCGCGGAACACCCGCGACGGCCAGCGGCCGGTGAACGCCGCGGCGAAGGACGTCGGGGTTGCCTGCGCCGCGGCCCAGGCGCGCTCGAAGACGACCGCGTCGCCCGCGAAGATGTCGAGGTTCGGAGAGACCGGCCGCGGATAGCCGTAGACACCGAGGCGGTCGGCCCGGAGAGCATCGAAGCTGACGATCAGGACGTTGACGCCCGGTAACGGAGGCAGGGCGTCGCGAAGCCCCGGTTCGGCTCCGCGATCGCCGGGCGCGCAGCCGCCGATCATCGCCAGGGCGAGGCCGGCGAGGAGCTGCGCTCCGCGGAGCCGCGGCTCCGCGGGAGGCGACGGGTTCACCCTCCCTTCCACGGTCCCCGCATCCTACCGCGACTCCGCCGGGAGCGAGGCTCGGAAGAATCGCTCCGCGAACCGACGCCCGGCGGTCGCGGGCGAGGTCCCGACCTCGATCTGCTAGTCTTGCGCACGGTGACCAGCCACTTGCACCCTCGGCCCGCCAAGACCGGCTCGGTCGCCACCTGCCGGCCCCGGGTCGAGCCTCCCAGGCGTCCCGGGTGCCGCCGGCCGGCGACGGCGGCACGCTCGCTCACCGCTCCACGACACGCTCCCGGTCCCGAGATCACCCGTGCACCGTGCTCGCCGCGGCTCCGGATCCGCAAGCGACTTCGGCCCACGTGTACACCGCGGCGAGGCCGGGCCGCGCAGCGCGGGTGATCGGCAAGGGCGATCGCGTCGTCGCCGAAGCCGGGGGGGCGGTGCGTCTGCGTGAGGTCGGCACGGCCGACGCCGCGGCTCTCTACCGGTGGCGGATGGAGCCTTCGGCGCGCGCGATGTTTCGCGACGCCGGCGTGGTGCCGTTCGCCAGGCATCGAGCCCTGGTCGCCGACTACCTCCGTCCCGAATGCACCGATCAGTGGTTCGTCGTCGAGGCCGAGGGCTGCCCGGTTGGCGCGATCGCCCTCTACCGCTTCTCGGCCGATGGCACGGAGGCCGAATGGGGGCGGTTCGTGATCGCCCTCGAACATCGCGGCCGGGGTTGGGGCCGGCGGGCGCTGTCCCTGTTGCTCGAGTACGCGCGCACCCTGGGCGTGCGCCGACTGCGGTGCCGGGTAGCCGCCGACAACCCCCCCGCCGACGCGCTCTATCGCAGCCTGGGCTTCGCCGACGACGGGGTCGAGAGGATCGGGGAGCGCCGCTTCCGGCGCCTGATCGCGAGCCTGTAGCAGCTCGCCGGACCGGCGGATGGAACCGATCCACCTCTTCGTTCCGAGCTTCCGGGTCGAGGAGTGCCTGGCCGAGGTGCGCGAGTGTCTCGAGAGGGGGTGGACCGGGCTCGGGTTCAAGACGGTCGTCTTCGAGCAGGCCTGGCGTGAATACAGCGGACTGCCGCACGGCCACTTCCTGACGTCGGCCACCGCCGGGCTACACCTCGCGTTCCGGCTCCTCGGCGAGGCCCGCGGCTGGAGTCCCGGGGACGAGGTGATCACCACACCGCTGACGTTCGTCTCGACCAACCACGCCATCCTCTACGAGCGGCTGCAACCCCGCTTCGCCGACGTCGACGAGCACCTCTGCCTCGACCCGCTCGAGGTCGAGGCCTGCATCGGGCCGCGCACGCGCGCGGTCTGCTTCGTCGGCCTGGGGGGCAACCCGGGCCGCTACGGCGAGGTGCGCGACCTTTGCCGGGAGCGCGGTCTCGCCCTGGTGCTCGACGCCGCGCATATGGCGGGCACCCGGCAGGACGGCCGCCACGCCGGCTGGGACGCCGACGTGGCCGTCTTCTCCTTCCACGCGGTCAAGAACCTGCCGACGGCGGATGCCGGGATGATCTGCTTCGCCGATCCAGCGCTCGACGCCGAGGTGCGCAAGTGGACCTGGCTGGGGATCGACAAGGACACGTACGCGCGCACCGTCGGCGGCGGCACCTACAAGTGGCACTACGATGTCGAGCACGTGGGCTTCAAGTACCACGGCAACTCGATCATGGCGGCGCTCGCCCTGGTCGGCCTCAGATACCTCGAAGCCGACAACGGAGAGCGCCGCCGCCTCGCGACGTGGTACGACGACGAGCTCGCCGACGCCCCCGGCGTCGACCGGCCGCCGATACCGGCCGGCACCACGCCCTCGCGGCACCTCTATCAGATCCTCGTCGACCGCCGCGACGAGGTCATGGCGGCGATGAACCGGCAGGCGGTCTTCCCCGGCGTGCACTACCGCGACAACACCCTCTACCCGATGTACGCAGAGTCCGCGGGCTCCTGCCCTCACGCCCGGCGGGCGAGCGAACGCCTGATCTCGCTTCCCCTTCACCTGCGCATGGGCCGCCAGGAGGTCCGGCGGGTCGCGGCGGTCCTGCGCAATGCGCTGGCCGCCGCGGGTCCGCGGCCCTGAGGCCGGCGGCCGCGAGCCGACGGCGGCCGGCTCAGCGAGCGGGAATCCCGGCAGCATGGACACCCGGCGGCCCGCCGCACCGGTGTACGACATAGGCGCAGCTCCCGGCACCCAGGGCGGTCGTCTCGACCTCCAAGGCCATGCCCGGCAGGGCGGCGGCGATCTGAGGCATCAGCGCGGAGGAGGAGTAGCACCGGTGGAGGAACTCGGCATCACCGACCCGCTCGCAGCCATCGGTGGCCACCTCGTCCTCCCCGGCCCGCCAGGCCGTGAAGACGAACCCGCGCCGGCCCACGCGCCCTAGCTCGCGGAGCATCCGCCCGATCTCCGGCAGGTGGCCGACGACCTCGAAGGCCAGGGTATAGTCGACCGCATCGTCCGCCAGGGCAAGCGCACGGCCGTCGGCGAGGACGAAGCGTCCGGCCGGCCATCGCCGCCGGGCGATGGCGAGCATCCGCACGGAGAGATCGACGCCCGTATACGCGCGCTCCCCGAGCAGACGAGGCACCAGTTGCCGGTAGATCCGCCCGGTGCCGCAGCCCACCTCCAGCACCTGGAGCCGCCGCGATGTCAGGTAGCGCGCGCAGAGTTCACCGAGCGCGGTCACATGGGCGGCCTCCAGGCGGCTCTCCCGCCAGTATGCGTCGATCCGCTCGGCTACCCCGTCGACGTCCCACGGCGACCGCTCGCTGCTCAGCACGGCGCCGATGCTAGCAGCCGCCGGCCGAGGCGCTGAACCCGAACCGTGCTCCTCGCCCGCGACTTCCTCGCCGATCAGACGGTTCTGCGCCGGCCCGGCGCTCCGGCCGCGCCGGCGGTGTCTGTGATCTTGCCGACCTTCCAGCGTTGCGCCGGCGGGCTGCTCCGGCGCGCCCTGGACAGCGTGCTGACGCAGACGTTCGCGGACCTCGAGCTGATCGTGGTCGACGACGGCTCGGTGGACGGAACGCGCGAGCTCCTCGGTCGGATGCAACGCGAGGACCCGCGAATCGTCCTCGTCCGCCACGAGTTGAACTGCGGGCTGCCGGCCTTGCGCGTGAACGAGGGGATCGAGCTCGCGCGCGGGCGCTGGATCGCATTCCAGTTCGACGACGACGAGTGGCTCCGCGGCGCCCTCGCGGCACTGGTCGAGGCCGCCGCCGGCGCGGAAGAGCCGAGCCTGGTGTTCGGCCGAGCGGACTGGATCGCCGACTCGTGGCGCACGGAGCTGCCCCGCCAGCCGGTTAGCTTCTGCAGCCTCACCAGCCACAACGACATCGCCAACAACTCGGTGCTGGTGCCGCGACCACTCCTCGAACGGCGGGGTCTCTACGACCCGCACGTGGCCATGCGCCGTCTCTGCGACTGGGACCTCTGGCTGCGGCTGCTCGCCCATGCTCCCCCGGTCGCGGTCGACCGGCTCGTGTCGCGGGTGCCGTTCGTTAGCGACCCGACGGCGATCGGGGTGACGGCGCCGGTGGACCTGCCGGTCGTGCGCTACCTGATGTCGATCCGCCGCGACGAGGTCCTGAGCCTCGGCCGCTGGCGCGACTACCCGGTCGACGCGGTCCGGGTCGCCGGGGTCGACCTCCCGGACAGGTTCGCGGAGCGCCTCGTGCGGGAGCAGCTCGGCCCCTATCGCGCCCGCTTCGACCACCTCACGGCGACCTCCCTCCCCCGCCGTCGCCGGGCGAAGCCACCCAGGATCCTGGTGTGCACCGGCGATGAGTACGACCCCGTCCAGGACCTCCGCGTCGGCGACTACGATGCACCCGAGGGCCCCGGAGCCGGATACAGGAAGGTCTTTCACCACCTCTGGGAGCTGGACCGCGCGGAGCGCGCGCGGGTCGCCGCCGACCTCCTCCTCGCGATCCGGACCTCGAGCCCGACCGCGACCGGGATCCTCGCGGAGATGGCCGGCGAGGACACTCCGACCGCCTACTACCTCGACGAGGAGCTGATCGGGGTCCTCGACCGAGGTCCGGGATTCACCCGCCGCGCCGAGGACGATCCGGTTCGCATGGAAACCGGGCGTCAGCTCGCCCTGGTCGATGCCGTATGGATGACCGGCCAGGCGGTCGCCGAGCTGGTTCGGCCACTCAACCCGCGCCTCGTCCCGCACCGCCACGCCGTGCCGGAGCACTGGCTGCCCGCCGCCCTGACGCCGCGCGGGTCCGGCGGCCGGTTGAGGATCGGCTGCATCGCCACCGCCGACCGGTATCGAGGGTTCGGGCCCTTGTGGGGCGCCGTCCAGGAGCTTGCCGGCCGCTGGCGCGAGCGCCTGGAGTTTGAGTTCTGGGGCCTCGAGGAGGACGGGCCGCCGTGCGGCCCGGTCACCCGACGGCCGCTTCCCGAGAGCCTACCGCTGCTGATCGAGCGCCTGCGCCGGCGCCGCTGGGACCTGCTCCTCGCGCCGCTCGGCGATCGAACGCCGGTGGATCCCGCCGAGGCGCCGGTCGAGTACACGCTGGCGGCGGTGGCCGGGTCGCTCGCGATCTTCTCCGACCTCGCGCCGAGCTCCGCTCCGCGCCCCGGCGTCACCTGTCTCGAGGCCGTCGACACAGCGGCCGGCTGGGAGGCCGCCGTTGAAGAGGCGCTGCTGATGCCGGTCGACCGCTTCGACGCCATCCGGCGAGCGATGGTCGAGCAGGTGCGGCGGGAGGTCACGCCGGAAGCCCGAATCCACCTTCACGAGGCGGCCTGCCGCGCCACCGCGCTGCACGCGGCGACGCGGTGCCAACGGGTCGACGGCCGGGCGCGAATCCTCTACGTCCTGGCGGGTGGGCCGACGCCGAGCCGCCACCAAGCCCTGCTCGACGCCGGCGAGCAGGTGCGCCGATACGGTTTCGCGCCCCATGCCCTGTGCGCAGCCACCGCGACCGAACTCCAGGGCCACCTCGCCGAGCGCGGCATCCCGTGGACCGCGGTCGCCGGCGAGCTGCTCGACCCCACCTCGCCGGACGCCGGCGGGGCAACTCTGCGCTCCGCGCTCGCCGCGTCCCGGCCGGCGTGTGCTCACGCCTCGATCTCCATTCCGGCGCTCTCCGCGGCCTGCTCGGCGCTACGGATCCCGCTGATCGTCGCGCCGGCCGATCGATGGGTCTGCCGCGGGCCGCAGTCCGGACGAACGGCGGCCGAGGTGCTTGCGCTCTACGCGGACCGCCTCCGGGAGGCCGACCGCGAAGGGGGCCGGGCGTCTGCGTCCCGGCTCGACGATTGAGCTCGGCTAGAGCACGCGGACCGAAGTCACGATCGCGCACAGGCGGCGCTGGTCGTGGCCTCCCTGCGCGGCCGGGATGAACTCGTGATCGCATTCGAAGTCCAACCGTACCGTCGAAGCGGCGCCCGGAGGCAGGTCGCCCTCGAGCGTGAAGAAGCCCGAGCTCTCGATGATCGTGCGCCAGGGCTCGCCGGCGTTGGCGCGGCCGGTGATCGTCAGGGCCTCGCCCCCGTGCCATTGGAGGTCGACCCACCCATCGAGCCGCCAGGCGGTCTCGCCATCGTTCCTCCCCAGCAGCACGCTGCCCACTCCCGCCATCCAGCGCCGACCTTGCTGCGCCGGGTAGAAGCCGCGCACCAGCTGCCACTCAGCGTGGTCGGACCGGCTGAAGTCGACGATCGCCTCGGCAACGGTACCCACCGGCGTGGCGGCACCCCCGGCTCCCAGGTAGCCCAGGGCGCGGAGATTCTCGATCACGTCCGGGTCGAGCCCGCCGAGCTCGACGCGGAGGGCGGGCGCGGCCTCGGCGAGGAGCTCGCGGTGGATGCCGTCCAAGGCCTTTTCGAGGCGCGCCGCCTCCGATGGCCTCCGCCGGACGAGGTTGATCCTCTCGCCTGGGTCGCGGTCCAGATCGTAGAGTTCCAGGCTCTCGATGCCGCGAGGACGCGTCCGGTCGCGGATCAGTTTCAGGTCGCCGTGCCGCACCGCTTCGAAGCTGAGGCCGTCGATCTCCATCTCGGAGTAGACGTACTCGGCCCGCCGGGACTGCGAGGCGCCGGCCGCCAGCGGCCTCAGATCGGTGCCCTGAAACTCCTTCGGCTGGGGTATGCCGAAGGCGGCCGTGATCGTGGGCGCGACGTCGAGGAGACTCACCGGCTGGTCGACCCTCGGCGCGAGGCCACCGAAGGAGGACGGGAAGTCGAGGAGCAGCGGCACATGGATCATCTCCTGGTAGAGACTCCGTCCGTGAGCGCGAGCGCCGCGATCCCAGAGCTCCTCTCCATGGTCGGAGGTGATCGCCAGCAGGACGCCGTCCCTCAACCCTCGTTCCTCCAGCCCGCGGAGCAGCTCGCCGATCCAGAAGTCGCAGTACCCCACCTCTCCCGCGTAGAGGTGCTTGATGCGGCCGTAGTCGGCTTCGGTCAGCTCCGCGGACGGAGTCCGGTCGAGCATGGTGAGGCTCGAGCGCGAGCCGTCGAAGCGTCCCGGCGGCTCCGGCGTGGGCAGGAGACCCGGATGCGCCAGGTACGGATCGTGGGGGTCGACGTAATGCAGCAGGAGAAAGAAAGGCCTGCCGGCGGAACGCTCGTCGATGAAGCGCAGGGCTTTGCGTGTGACGCCCTCGGCGGTGTAGATCATGAAGCCGTCTGGATAGCCGCCGTAGAGGTCCGGGGTCTCCATCCGGTCGAAGCCCTGAGCGAACCCGAACCGAGGTCCGGAGTTGCCGTTGGTGTAGATCCAAAGGGTCTCGAACCCGCCGCGGGAGCGGAGGATCTCGGGAAGGGTGATGGTCGCGGGGGCGATCGCATCGAAGCGTCCGAGCACTCCGATCGAGGACGGGTGGCGCGAGGTCATCAGCGACGCCATCGTCGAGCGGGTCCAGGAAGACGGCGCGACGGCGTTCTCGAAGACCACGCCCCGCGCCGCTACGGCGTCGAGGTTCGGGGTCAAGCCGAGCGGCGAGCCGTGGGCGCCCACGTGGTCGGCGCGCAGAGCGTCGATCAGGATCAGCACCACACCGGCCGGTTCGGCCGAGGCCGGCGACGCCCGCCGGCCCTCCCCGGCACATCCGACCGAGAGCATCGTTCCGGCCAGCAGCCAGACGCGCCACGAGGGCCGGACCGAGCGCCGATCAGCTTCCCGGGTTCGGCTCGCGAGCTCAAGCCCCCCCCGGACTCCTGGCACGGCGGCTCGCGCGGCGTCCCCTTCCACGGTCCCTCCATCCTAGCGCCACCCCGCCCTGGGCTCCAGCGCCCGGACGCCGTGCTATCGTCACGACTTCAACGGCCCCCTCCGAAGGTCCACCCCCGGCACGATGCCAGACAAGGCTCGCATCCTGATCCTGGTCGTGGCGTACGAGGCGGAGGCGACCCTCGCCGAGGTGCTCGACCGCATCCCGGACGACGTCCTGGGCCACGACACCGAGGTCCTGGTGATCGACGACTCGTCACGGGACGAGACCTTCGCCGCCGGCCTGCGCTGGTCGCAAGGCAACCGCCATCGCGTCCGCGTGCTCTACAACCGCGAGAACCAGGGCTACGGAGGCAACCAGAAGCTCGGCTACCAGTACGCCGTCCGCCACGGCTTCGACTTCGTGGTGCTCCTCCACGGTGACGGGCAGTACGCTCCCGAAGCGATCCCGGGGCTGCTCGCACCGCTGGTCGACGGCTCGGCCGACGCGGTGCTCGGCTCGCGCATCCTGACGCCGGGCGCCGCCCGCCGGGGCGGCATGCCGCTCTACAAGTTTGTCGGCAACCGGATCCTGACCACCGTCCAGAACCTGCTCCTCCGCTCGTCGCTCTCGGAGTTCCACTCCGGCTTCCGGGCCTACCGCCTCGGCGCGCTGGAGCGGATTCCCTTCCCGTACAACACCAACGACTTCCATTTCGACACCGAGATCATCATCCAGCTCATGCGCGCCGGCTACCGAATCCGGGAGGTCCCGATCCCCACCTACTACGGCGACGAGATCTGCCGGGTCGACGGCATCCGCTACGCCAAGGACGTCGTCCTCACCACCCTCGCCAGCCGGCTGCAGAGGCTCGATGTCCTCTATGACCGCAAGTTCGACGTCGCGGGCACGACCAACGCGCACTACGACCTCAAGCTCGGCTACACCTCCTCGCACACCATGGCGCTCGACGCGGTTCCCGCCGGAGCGCGCGTGCTCGACGTCGGGTGCGGTCCCGGGTTCTTCGCCGAGCAGCTCGTCGCCAAGGGCTGCCGGGTCACCGGCGTCGACCAATTCCCTCCGGCCGATCCGACGGCGTTCGAAGAGTTCCTGCTGTGGGACGACACCGAGCCGTTCCCCGACCTCGACCTCAGCCTCTACGACGTCGTCCTGCTGCTCGACGTGATCGAGCACCTGCGCGAACCCGAGGAGCTGCTCGATCGTCTGCGCCGGATCGCGCGCGATGCGCGGCGGCGACCGACCTTCGTCGTGACCTCCGGCAACGTCGCGTTCCTGGTGGTTCGGCTGCAGGCGACGCTCGGCAACTTCAACTACGGCAAGCGCGGGATCCTCGACCTCACTCACACCCGGCTCTACACCTTCACCTCGCTGCGCAACCTGTTCGAGCAGTGCGGCTACCGCCTGTCGAGGTCGGCCGGGATTCCCGCGCCCTTCCCGAAAGCGATCGGCCACGGCATTCTCTCCCGCGCGCTGCTGTCGGTGAACGAGAGCCTGATCCGGCTCTGGAAAAGCCTCTTCGCGTACCAGATCTTCCTCGTCGCGACCCCGACTCCGTCTCTGGAGGCGCTGCTCGACGACTCCATCGAAACCAGCCGCGTCCGCACCGCGGAGCTGGTCGCGCAGACCGGCCGCTGAAGAGCGACCCGTTGCAGCCGGGAGTGAAGGCGCAGTGACGCAGACGCCCGCCTCGTCTGCCGCCGGTCGGTGGGGACGCCCGTTCCTGCTGCTCGCCGTCGCCCTGAGCGCCGTTCCGCTGATCGTCCTCGCCCGCCCGGAGCTCATCGGCTACGACGGGTTCTGGCACGTCTTCGTCGCCCGCCAGGACGATTGGGGAAGCCTCTGGGACGAGATCCACCGCAGCGCTCATCCGCCGCTCTTCTACCTCTGCCTCAAGGCCGCGGTCGCGATCTTCGGCACCGCTGTCTGGGTCTACCGGCTGGTGCCGATCCTCGCCACCCTAGGCTCGATCTGGCTGGTCGGCCGGATCGTCGAGCGCACCGCCCGGCATCCCTGGCTGCCGCCGGCCGCGGCGTTCGTCTTCGGCGCGTCGCTGACCACCGTCTCGATCGCCCTCGACGTGCGTGCCTATGCCCTCGCCACCTTTTTCATGCTGTGGGCGTGCCTGACGTTGCTCGATCTCGTCGAGCAGGGGTTCGCCGCGCCCCGCCATCGGGCCCGGGCGGTGTTCGCGCTCACCGCCAGCCTGGCCCTGCTCACCCACTACGCGACGGCCTTCTTCCTGCTCGCCGGCCTCGCCGCGGCGGCGATCCCCGCGCTCGTCGACCGGGGCTACCGCCACCGCCTGGTCATCGAGTGGCGCCGGCGCTGGCCGGCCGACCTCCTGACGTTCGGCCTCCCGCTGGCGGTCCTGGCGATCGAGTACGCCGCGCACATCGCCTCGTGGTCGAAGCGACGTTTCAACCATCTGCCCGCGTTCCTGTTCGATCCAGCGCGCGAGGCGGCTCCGCGGTTCCTGTGGCGTAACACCAGGGCGCTCTTCGAGCTGTTCGTGCCGCCGTTCGACCACCGGCCGTTCGCCTCGACGCTGATCGTGACCGGGCCGAGCCTGACGGCGGCGGTGGTCGCGATCCTGGTGGTCGGGTCGCTGGCGGCGATCATCTGGCTGGGGTTGCGCCCCGTGCGCCGGGGCGCCGGCCCGCCGATCGCCCGCCGGGTCCCGCCGATCGTGCTCGCCGGCATGACCGCCCTGGTCGTCGCCGCGGCGCTGCTCGGGCACTATCCGTACGGCGGGCCCCTCCGCCACCAGTTCTTCCTCTTCCCGTTCGCCGTGATCGTTCTGACCCTCGTCATCGACGAGGTGGCTGCGCGGAGCGGCCGCCGAATCGGGGGTCTGGTGGTCTGTCTCTTCGCGCTCGGCGCCGTCCTCAACACGGCGAACTGGATCACCCACTTCCGGATCACGCGCGGTTACCTGATGCAGGCCCAGGTCGATCGCTTCCGCGCCGCCTTCCCGGCACCACAGGCGATCTACCTCGACCAGTTCAACCTGATCCCCTTCTTCACGCACCATCACGACCGGCGTTGGCGGTTCCTGCGTTCGACGACCGCCGGCGATCCGGTCGACGTGTGGCGGGTCGGCGGCGAAGGCCCCGACGGGTTCTACGTCTGCCGTGACCGCGGGCAATGGCAGCTCGACCTGTCGCGCCCGGTCACCTACCGGCGCATGTTGCGTTGCCTCGAGGTCACGGGCAGCGACCGGGTCGCCGTGTACCGGCCCCAGCAGAAGGGCACGACCGCCGCCTGGCCGGCCGCCCGAACCGCCGAGGTGGTCGCCGACGCGGCGGAACGCGCCGGACTCGTCGTGCACGAGGCGGTGGTCGCCGGGGAGGACGTCTACGCGTCGTTCTCGCGACGGTAGACGCCGCGAGCGATGGCGCCGTGGACCACCCGCACGCCACCCACCCACCCCGCCGCCGGGTGCATCTTCACCTGCTCGCCGCTGGTCGCGTTCGCCCCGGCCGAACGGATCGGCTATGACGCCTTCTGGCATGTCTGCTGGTCGAGGAGGTGTCGCCGCCGACCGAGGTCACAGACCGGCAGCTGCTCGACATCCCGACCCCGGACCTCGATCTATACGCCCGGCGCGCCCGGGCGGTGGGCGGCCTGCCGCCGGTGGTCACGCGGATCGCCGGCCGTGCCCTCGACGGCCCGCTCCTCGACGGCGGCTCGATCGACGATCTGGGCGCGATGGAGCGCCTCCCGGTGACCGTGCTCGAGGCCTCGCCCGCGGCGCTCGCGCTGCGCCTGGAGGCCCCTTCCGCCGGCTGGCTGGTCGTCACCGACCGGTATTCGCCCGGGTGGCGGGCGACGGTCGACGGCAGGCCGGCACCGATCCACAAGGCGGCGTTCCTCTTCCGCGCCGTCGCGGTCGGGCCGGGGACCCACGAGGTGCGCTTCGAGTTCCGGCCGGTGGCATATCGTAGTCTGGTCGCCGCGAGCTGGTCGTTGCTCCTCGCCTCGTGCTTCGCCTGCACGCTCGGCCGCCGGCGGCGAGGAGGCACCGCGAAAACGTGAACCGACCGATCGAACTCAACGACTTCGGACGGCAGTGGGCCGACGTCGGAGCCGCCGCCCTCGATGCCGTGCGGATCGTCGGCGAGAGCGGCTGGTACATCCTCGGCAGCGAGGTCGCGGCCTTCGAGCGGGCGCTCGCGGACGCCCTCGGCGCGGAGCACGCGGTCGGTTGCGCCAGCGGCCTCGACGCGATCGAGATCGCGCTGCGCGCGACCGGGGCGCGGCCGGGCGACCGCGTCCTGACCACGCCGCTCAGCGCGTTTGCGACCACCCTGGCGATCCTCCGCACCGGGTGCGTTCCCGTGTTCGCCGACGTCGACGCGGCCGGCCTCCTCGACCTCGACCGCTGCGAGGAGGTCCTCGCGGACGGCGGGATCCGCTTCCTCCTCCCGGTCCACCTCTACGGGCACGTCCTCGACCTCGACCGCCTCGCCGATCTCCGGGCGCACCACGGCATCGTGGTCGTGGAGGACCTCGCCCAGGCGATCGGCGCGTCGTGGCGGGGCCGTGCCGCGGGGACGGTCGGCGACGCCGCGGCGATCAGCCTCTACCCGACCAAGAACCTCGGCGGGATGGGGGACGGCGGTGTCGTGGTCACCGGCGACGAGGCGATCCAGAACCGGTCGCGCGCGCTCCGCGACTACGGCCAGACCGCGAAGTACGTCCACGACCACCGTGGGCTCAACAGCCGTCTTGACGAAATGCAGGCGGCGATTCTCCGCCGCGTCTCGCTCCCCCGCCTCGAGGGCTGGACCGCGCGGCGGCGCGAGATCGCCTGCACCTACCTGCGGGGGATCGTCAACCCCTGCGTCCGGCCCGTTGCGGCGCCCGCCGGCTCTGCGTCGGTGTGGCACCTGTTCCCGGTGCTGGTCGACGACCGGGAGGCCTTCCGGCGCCACCTCGAGGCCGGGGGCGTTCACAGCGGAGTCCACTATCCGCGGCTGATCACCGAGCAAAGGGCGCTGACCGACGGCACGGACTTCGAGGTCGCCGGCGACCTCCACAACGCGGCGGCCTTCGCGGCCTCGGAGGTCTCGCTGCCGATCCACCCCTACCTGACGAGCGACGAGGTGGAGCGGATCATCGAGCGGGTCGAGGGGTGGTCGCCGCCATGAGGTCGATCGTGATCCCGGTCTACCGGAACGCGGCCAACGTCGAGGCGCTGGTCGACACGCTGGTCGCCCTCGACCGCGACTTCGGCGGCGGGACCGAGGCGGTCTTCGTCGTCGACGGCAGCCCCGACGACTCCTACCTTCGGCTCCGCAGCCTCCTGCCGGCGAGCGGGCTCGAGGCCCAGCTCCTCCTTCTGTCGCGAAACTTCGGCTCGTTCTCGGCGATCCGCGCCGGGCTCGCCGCGGCCCGCGGCGATTCGTTCGCGGTGATGGCCGCCGACCAGCAGGAACCTCCGGAGCTGATCGAGAGCTTCTTCGAAGTCCTCGGCTCCGGCGAGTACGACGTGGTGGTCGGCCGGCGACGGGGCCGGGGAGACCCGCTGCCCGGCCGGCTGCTGTCCTCCGCCTTCTGGGCCCTCTACCGGCGCTTCGTCCAGCCCGAGGTACCCCTGGGCGGGGTCGACGTGTTCGCGCTGAACCGCCGGGCGCGGGACCAGATCGTCGAACTGCGCGAGCACAACAGCTCGATCGTCGGGCTGCTCTTCTGGATCGGTTTCCGGCGCGCGGAGATCCCCTACCAGCGCCGGGCTCGGACCGCCGGAAAGTCCGCCTGGACGCTGAAGAAGAGAACCGCATACCTGATGGACAGCGTGTTCAGCTTCTCCGACCTCCCGATCAAGGTGCTGTTCAGGATCGGCGTCCTCGGCCTGCTGTTCAGCCTGGGTTTCGGAGCCCTGGTGCTGGGCGCGCGGCTCTTCGGCCTGATCGGGGTCCCAGGCTACGCCGCGACGGTCCTGCTGGTCACCTTCTTCGGAGCCCTCAACTGCTTCGGTCTGGGGATCATCGGCGGTTACATCTGGAGGACGTTCGAGAACACCAAGGGGCGGCCGAACTACATCGTCGCGAGCCACGTCACCTTCGGCCGGGACGAGGAGGGGGACGGTCACGGACATGGCTGATTACTTCGTCCACCCGCAGGCGATCGTGGAAACCAGCAGGATCGGGCGAGGCTCGCGGATCTGGGCGTTCGCGCACATCCTCCCGAACGCCGTCGTCGGCGAGGAGTGCAACGTCTGCGACCACACCTTCATCGAGAACGACGTCGTGATCGGCGATCGAGTCACGATCAAGTGTGGCGTCCAGATCTGGGACGGCGTTCACATCGAGGACGACGTCTTCATCGGGCCCAACGCGACGTTCACCAACGATCCCCTGCCCCGGAGCAAGCACCACCTGGATCAGTACCCGAAGACCTGGGTCCGCCACGGCGCGTCGATCGGTGCCAATGCAACGATCCTCGCGGGCGTCACGATCGGCCGGCAGGCGATGGTCGGCGCCGGCGCCGTGGTGACGCGCTCAGTTCCGCCGCACGCTGTCGTGGTCGGAAATCCGGCGCGGATCATCCGCTACATGGACTCGGAAACGCCGGCGGCCGAGCCGGCTGCAGTCGCCGGCACGGGTCCCTCGGAGATCCGGGTCGACGGCGTGCGCGTCCACCGGGCGCCGGTGATCCGGGACATGCGCGGCGACCTCTCGGCGCGCGAGGTCGGCGACGGCCTGCCGTTCGCCCCCCGGCGCTACTTCGCGATCTTCGACGTCCCGAGCAAGGAGGTCCGCGGCGAGCACGCCCACCGCGAGCTCGAACAGCTCCTGATCTGCCTGAGGGGCTCGATGGCGCTGGTCGCCGACGACGGCACCCACCGGCAGGAGATCCCCCTCGACTCGCCGGAGATTGCCGTCTACGTCCCCCCGATGGTCTGGTGCGTCCAGTACAAGTACAGCGCCGATGCGCTGCTGCTCGTCCTGGCGTCGGACGTCTATTCCCCGGAGGACTACATCCGCGACTACGACCAGTTTCTCGCCGAGCGCCCCGCGTACGAGCGCCGGAATCGAGGCGGCTGACCGTTGGTCCTCCCGCGCCTGGTCTGCGCGGCGCGCGTGCTATCGTCGGCAGCCGCAGTGACTTCCCCCGAGGCCGCCCGCCACCCCGCGCCAGCCCCGTCCCGCATCCTCGTCCTCGTGGTGGCCTACGAGGCGGAATCGACGCTCACCCAGGTGCTCGACCGCATCCCCGACGCGGTCTGGAACCACGGCGCCGAGGTGTTGCTGATCGACGACTCCTCGCGCGACGCGACGTTCGCGACCGGTCTCGAGTGGTCGCGCACCAGCCGCCAACCGATCCGGGTGCTCTACAACCGCAAGAACCAGGGCTACGGCGGCAACCAGAAGCTCGGCTACCACTACGCGATCCGCCACGGGTTCGACTTCGTGGTCCTGCTCCACGGCGACGGCCAGTACGCGCCCGAGGCGATCCCGGCGTTGCTCGCGCCGCTGCTCGACGGCTCGGCCGACGCCGTGCTCGGCTCGCGGATGATGGTGCCGGGAGCGGCGCGCGAGGGCGGCATGCCGCTCTACAAGTTCGTCGGCAACAAGATCCTCACCGGGGTCCAGAACCGGCTGCTCGGCGCGTCGCTGTCGGAGTTCCACTCCGGCTTCCGCGCCTACCGCGTCTCCGCGCTCGACGCGATTCCCTTTCGATACAACACCGACGACTTCCATTTCGACACCGAGATCATCATCCAGCTCATGCTCGCCGGCCAGCGCATCCGCGAGGTGCCGATCCCGACCTACTACGGTGACGAGATCTGTCGGGTCGACGGCATCCGCTACGCCAAGGACGTGGTCCTCACCACCTGCGTCAGCCGGCTCCAGCGGCTCAACCTCCTCTACGACCGCAGGTTCGACGTCGCGCCTCCCGACGGCACCAACGCCTACTACGACCTCAAGCTCGGCTACCCCTCCTCGCACACGCTGGCGCTCGACGCCGTCCCCGCCGGCGCCCGGGTGCTCGACGTCGGCTGCGGGCCGGGGCTGTTCGCCGCGCAGCTCGCCGCCAGGGGCTGCAAGGTGACCGGCGTCGATCAGTTCCCGCCCGCCGACCCTGCCCCGTTCGAGGAGTTCGTGCTCTGGCGGGAGGGCGAGCCGTTTCCCGATCTCGACCTGCGGCGCTACGACGTCGTCCTGCTGCTCGACGTCGTCGAGCACCTGCGCCGTCCCGAGGCGCTGCTCGACCACCTGCGCCGCGCCGCGCGCGACCCGCGGCGGCGGCCGGCCTTCGTCGTCACCTCGGGCAACGTCGCCTTCGCGTTGGTGCGCCTGCAGGCGCTGCTCGGCAACTTCAACTACGGCAAACGCGGCATCCTCGACCTCACCCACACCCGCCTCTACACCTTCGCCTCGCTGCGCAAGCTGTTCGAGCAGTGCGGCTACCGCACCGAGCGGGTGGCGGGGATCCCGGCGCCGTTCCCCAAGGCGCTCGGCCCGGGCCGGCTGTCCCGGGCGCTGCTGGGGCTCAACCGGCTCCTGATCCGGCTTTCCCGGGGGCTGTTCGCCTACCAGATCTTCCTCGTCGCCACGCCGGCGCCCTCGCTCGAGGCTCTGCTCGACGACACCATCGAGGCCAGCCGGGAGCTGGCCCGAGAGCTGACCGTCCAGGGCCGCTGACGGCACCGTGACGCAACCGGCGGCCGAAACCGCGCCGAGTCGCTCGGCACACCTGATCCTCGGCCTCGCCGTCGCGCTCAGCGCCGTGCCGCTGATCCTGCTCGGCCGCACCGAGGGGCTCGGCTACGACGCCTTGTGGCACGTCTTCATCGCCCGCCAGGACGACCCGCGGATCCTCTGGGACGAGGTCCAGTGGACCGCCCACCCGCCGCTCTTCTTCCTCTGCGTCAAGGCCGCCGTCGCGCTCTTCGGCACCGGGCCGCTCGCCTACCGGCTGATCCCGATCGCCGGCACCATCGCCTCGACCTGGCTGGTCGGCCGCATCGTCCACAAGGCCACCGGCCGCCGGTGGCTGCCGGCGGCGGCGGCGCTGGCGTTCGGCGCGTCCTTGACGGTGGTGACGATCGGTCTCGACGTCCGCTCCTACTCGCTCGCCACCGCGCTGATGCTCGCCGCGTTCCTGGCGTTGCTCGACCTCGCCGAGCGAGGTCTCGCCGGGCCGACCCGCGCCCGTGTGGTCTTCGCGCTCGCCGCCAGCCTCGGGCTGCTCACCCACTACGGGACCGCGCTGTTCCTGCTGAGCTGCTTCGCCGCGCTCCTCGCCCTGGCCGCGATCGACGGGGAGTTCCGCCGCCGGCTCGCCACGGCGGGGCGGCGGCGGTGGCGGGCGAACCTGCTGACCTTCGGGACGCCGCCGGCGGTGCTGGCCGGCATCTACGCCGTTCACATCACGGTGTGGTCGAAACGGTCGATGCCTCACCTGCCCCCGTTCCTGTTCGAACCCGGACGCGAGGGCGCCCTCGCTTTCGTCTGGCGCAACACCCGGGCGCTCTTCGAGCTGTTCCTGCCGCCGCTGAGCTACGGCTCCCCGGCCTCGACGCGGACCGTCGCCGGGCCCGGGCTGAGCGGGCCGGCGGCCGCGGTCCTGGCGGTCGCCCTGCTGGCGGCGGTCGGCTGGCTGGCCCTCCGCCGCCGCCGGGACGGCGGCGGGGAGATCGCCCGCCGCGTGCCGCCGCTCCTGCTCGCGATCCTGACCGCGCTGATCGTCGCGCTGGCGCTCCTCCGCCGTTATCCCTACGGCGGGATGCTCCGCCACCAGTACTTCCTCTTCCCGCTCGCGGTGATCGTCCTGGCGCTGCTGATCGACGCGGTCGCCCGGCGGTCCAGGCGCCGGATCGGAGGGCTCGCCGTCGCCCTGCTCGCCCTCGCCGGCCTCCTCAACGCGGCGAACTGGCTGAGCCACCTGCAACCGACGCGGTTCCGTCCGCACCCGCACCAGGTCCGCCGCCTCCACCGCTGGTTCCCGGCGCCGGAGGCGGTCTTCGTCGACCAGTTCAGCCTGATCCTGCTGTTCATGCACTATCACGAGCGGCCGTGGACGTTCGTCCGCCGAGTCCGCGGGCACGGCCCGATCGAGGTGTGGCGGGTCGGCGCCGGCGACCCGCCGGGCCCCGACGGCGCCGGCGGCACGGGCGGCTTCTACGTCTGCCGCGACCAGGGGCAGTGGCTGCTCGACCTGAGCTGGCCGGTGACCTACCAGCGGATGTCGCGCTGCCTCGACGCGACCCGCGCCGAGCGGCTGGCCGTCTTCCGGCCCCAGCAGTGGGAGACCACCGCGTCCTGGCCGGTCGCGCGGACCCGCGAGCTGTGCGTGGAGCCGGCGCGCGCCGCCGGGCTGGTGCCGGAGAAGGTGGTGCTGCACGAGCAGGACGTCTACGCCACCTTCACCCGGGACTAGCCGCCGGGCCGGAGACGCACCACCGTGCCGGGACACCACCCCTCCGAGCCTCGGGTCGATCGCTCCGGCGGCCCCGGTTGGCCGCCGGAGCCGCGGCGCGGCCGGCTCCTGCACCGGCTGTCGCTGGCCGCCGCGGTCGCGGCGAGCGCGCTGCCGATGCTCGCCCTCAGCCCGTTCGAACGCCTCGGCTACGACGCCTACTGGCACGTCTTCATCGGCGGCCAGGAGCAGTGGCGCGTCCTCTGGGAAGAGGTCCACCGCAACGCCCACCCGCCGCTCTTCTACCTCGCGCTGAAGGCCGCGATCGAGGCGTTCGGCGCGAGCCCGATCGTCTACCGCCTGGTACCGATGCTCGCCACCGTCGGCTCGGCCTGGCTGGTCGGCCGGATCGTCGAGAGGATCACGCGGCGCCCCTGGTTGCCCGCGGTCGCCGCGTTCGCCTTCGGCGCCTCGCTGAGCGCGGTCACGATCGGGCTCGACGTCCGCTCGTACTCGCTGGCCGCGATGTTCATGCTCGCGGCCTGCCTGGCCTTCCTCGGTCTCGCCGACCACGGCTTCGCCGCGCCCGATCACCCCGCGCGGGCGACCTTCGCCGTCGCCGCCGCCCTCGCGCTCTCGACCCACTACGTCGCGGCGCTCTTCCTGCTCGGCTGCCTGGTGGCCGCTCTGGCCCCGGCCGCCGTCGATCGGCAGTACCGGCAACGCCTGTTCGCCGCGGGGCGGCGGAGGTGGGCGGCCAACCTCGCGACCTTCGCGCCGCCGTTCGCGGTGCTCGCGGCCGAGTACCTGGTTCACATCGGCTCGTGGGGACGGCTCCACCACGTGCCGGCGTTCCTGTTCGACGCCGGGCGCGAAGGGCCGCTCGCCTTCGTGTGGCGCAACACCCGGGCGCTGTTCGACCTCTTCGCGCCCGCGCTCGACCACCGGCCCTACGCGTCGACGCTGGTCTTCCCGGGTCAGCGGCTGAGCGGTGCGGCGGTCGCGGTGCTCGCCGGCGCGGCGCTGGCGGCGGTGCTCTGGCTCGGGCTGCGTCCCGCCGGCCGCGAACGCGCCGCTTCGCCCGCCCGCCGGGTGCCTCCGCTGCTGCTCCTGGCGATGACCGGCCTGCTGATCGCGCTGGCGCTGCTCGGCAAGTACCCCTACGGCGGCTACCTGAGGCATCAGTTCGTGCTCTTCCCGTTCGCGGTGATCGTCACCGCCCTGGTCGCCGACGAGGGCGCACTCGTAGCCGCACGCCGCTTCGGCCGCTCCCTCGGCGCGCTCGCCGTCGGCCTCTTCGCCCTCGCCGTCGGACTCAACACGGCTAGCTGGATCGCCCAGTTCCAGGTCGTCCGCACCCCCATGATGCAGGAGCAGGTCGACCGGTTCCGCGAGGTCTTCCCCGCCGCCGAGGTGATCTACGTCGATCAGTTCAACCTCGTCAACCTGTTCATGCATCATGACGAGCTGCGGTGGCGGTTCGTGCGCCGGATCCCCGGCGGCGCGCCGGTCGACCTCTGGCGGGTCGGCGGCGACGGCACCGGCGGGGTCTCGGTCGGGTTCGACCTCTGCCGCGACCAGGCGCAGTGGCAGCTCGACCTCTCGCAACGGCCGACCTACCGGCGGATCCGGCGCTGCCTCGACGCCACCGGAGCCGAGCGGGTGACGGTCTTCCGGCCCCAGCAGCGGGGCAAGCCG
>Ga0302046_10001531_pt1 | contig 21673 bp, 14 predicted proteins | sample RVTome_11_FD_200261 | JGI IMG/M metagenome (GOLD analysis project Ga0302046, IMG submission 200261) | Soil microbial communities from uranium-contaminated site in the Upper Colorado River Basin, Wyoming, United States - RVT147D111 (version 2) ...
GGGGCTGAAGAAATGGAGGCCCACCACCCGCGGGGCCCGTCCCGTGGCGGCGGCGATCTCGTCGATGTCGAGCGTGGAGGTGTTGGTGGCCAGGACGCAGCCGGGCGCCATCAGCGCGTCGAGCGCGCGAGCCACCTCCTTCTTGAGAGCCATGTTCTCGAACACGGCCTCGACGACCAGGTCCATGTCGCCGAACCCCTCGTAGCCGAGCTGCGGCAGGATGCGGTCGAGCCGCTCCCGCACGGCGGCCGGCGTGAGCCGTCCCCGCTGGACCGAGCTGTCGTAGTTGCGGCGGACGCGGGCCAGGCCTCCCTCGAGCGCGTCCGCGTTGGCGTCGGTGATCCTGACGTCGATGCCCGCGTTCGCGCAGGCCATGGCGATGCCGCCACCCATCGTGCCGGCGCCCACGATGCCGACCCGCGACACGCGCGCCGCCTGCGTGCGCGCGTCCACGCCCGGTACCTTCGCGGCCGCCCGCTCGGCGAAGAAGACGTGGATGAGGGCCCTGGCCTGCTCCGAGCGCGCCAGCCCGAAGAAGATCTCCCGTTCGCGGGCACACCCTTCGGCGAACGGGAGCGTCGCGGCGGCCTCGAGGGCGTCGAGGACGGCCACCGGCGCCTCCATCCGGCGGCGGACCTTCGCAGCCAGCGCGCGCCCGGCGGCCACCATCCCGGCGACGTCGGCGGCGGGCGGCAGCCGATCCGTGCGTTCCCGCGTCCTGGGATGCGGCGTTGCGCGTGCGGCCATCTCGCGCGCGAAGGCGACGGCCGCGGCGGCGAGATCGCCCTCGACGACCCGGTCGATCAGTCCGGAGTCGAGTGCGTCGGCGGCCGTGATCGGCCGTCCGGTCACGCACATGTCGATGGCCTTCTCGAGCCCCACCAGGCGCGGCAGTCGCTGGGTGCCCTCGGCGCCCGGGATGATGCCCAGGTTCACCTCCGGTTGGCCGAACCGGGCCTCGGCGACGGCCACGCGGTAGTGGCCCGCCATGGCCAGCTCGAGGCCGCCGCCAAGCGCCGTGCCGTGCATGGCCATCACCACCGGCTTGGGCGCGTCCTCGACGGCCTGCAGCAGGTCATGGATGTCGGGCGCGCCCTCCGCGGAGCCCCAGGCGAGCAGCTCCAGGCCCTTGATGTCGGCGCCGGCCACGAACGTGCGCCCTTCGCCGATGACCACGATGGCCCGCGCGCGGCCGTCGCGGACGGCCGAGTCGAGGGCCGCGGCCAGGCCGTCGATGACGTCCTGACTCAGCGCGTTGACGGGTGGATTGTCGATGCGGATCAGCGCGACCCCGTCGGCGGTGCTGATCGTCACGGCGTTGGGCATGGCTGGTGAACGATTCTAGCAGCCCGCGGCGGAAGTCCCGCGAAGCACCGGGCCGGGGCGAGGCGCTCGCAGGGCCAGGCGCGACCGAGCGGCCCTTGCGAGGCCGGCGGCGATTACGTAGCCTTCTGGCATGAGGACCGTTCGATCCCCGCGTGTTCGGCGGGCCCTGGTGCCCGTCCTCGCGATGGCGTGCGGGTTGCTGCTGCTCGCGCAGCGGCGCGATGCGTTCGTGGCGTCGCGCGATCACCCCGCCATCGACTACACGGCCGGGCCGGTGTCGGACGCGGCCACCGAGCTCAACGCACGACTGGAGCGCGGCGAGGTGTCGCTCGCCTTCGAGCAGACGAGCGGGTACCTCCGGTCCCTGCTGCGCGCGCTCGACGTGCCGGTGGAGTCCCAGGCCCTGGTCTTCTCCCAGACGAGCTTCCAGGGGCCGCTCATCAGCACGCACAACCCCCGTGCCGTGTACTTCGCCGATACCGTGGCGGTGGGCTACGTGCGCGGCGGACGCATCCTGGAGGTGGCCGCGCAGGATCCGCGGCAGGGCGTGGTGTTCTACGACCTCGAACAGGAGCCCGGAGACGCGCCGCGATTGACGCGCAACGATTCGTGTCTCGCCTGCCACCTCTCGTGGGAGACGCTCGGCACGCCGGGGCTGACCGTGCAGAGCGTGCATCCTCTCCCCGACGAGCTTTCCTACGTCAACGGCTACACGACCGTTCAGGGCAGCCCGCTCGAGCAGCGATGGGGCGGCTGGTGGGTGACCGGCGATCACGGCGGCGCCAGACACATGGGCAACATTGCGGTGATGCCGGCCGACACGGCGCCAGCGCTTCCCGGTGAGCCGACCGACATCCTGACCTCCCTCGAGGGGCTCTTCGATCTGACCGGGTACCTCACGCCCTACAGCGACGTCGTGGCCCAGCTCGTCCTGGCGCACCAGACGCACATGGTCAACCTGATGACGCGCGCCGGCTGGGAGGCGCGCGTGGCCGGGGCCTCGCCGGGCTCGGACGCGTCGGCGCGCGTCACCGAGGCCGCGCGCGATCTGGTCGACTACTTGCTGTTCGTGGACGAGGCGCCACTGGCCGGCCCGGTCCGCGGCACGTCGGGCTTCGCGGAGTCGTTCCCGGCGCGCGGGCCGCGTGACGGGCAGGGACGCTCGCTCCGCGACCTGGATCTGACGCGCCGCCTCTTCCGGTACCCCTGCAGCTACATGATCTACACGCCCGCCTTCGACGCGTTGCCGGAGATGGCCAGGCAGGCCGTCTACGAGCGGATGTGGGCCGTGCTGTCCGGCGAGGAGGACGGGGCGCGCTACGCCCGGCTCTCGCTCGAAGACCGTCGCGCCGTCGTGGAGATCCTGCGCGCCACCAAGCCCGATCTGCCGGACTACTTCCAGCCCCTCCGGCCCGGAGCCTGAAGCCCTCAGCCGCGGTCCGGCCCCTCAGTTGATCTCGCTGATCGTGACGTCGAGGGCGCGGGCCTGCCGGGCGGCGTGCTGCCACTGCACCAGGATGGGGCTCTGGTAGAGCCCCTCGACGATCCGCGGCGTGCCGTCCTCGCCCTCGGCGACCAGGAGGCTGATCGATCGTCGCATCCGGAAGAAGCGCGCGGCGGGCACGGCCAGGGAGCGCGCCACCACCTTCTCGACGATCGAGCCGCGCAGGCCGAGCCGGTCGAGCCCCGTGTTGAGGACGCGGACCAGATCGTACTTGGCGTAGCCGAGCGTCTTGGCCGGGACGGCGCGCGGGTTGGCGAGGGCGTGGCGGGACTTCTCGGCGACGAATCGCAGCGGGTTCCGCAGGACCTCCGCCAGGTCGTACTGCATGAGCAGCGTCTCGTACTCGTTGACGGTGAGCGCCGAGTGCCGCTCGGTGGGATGGAGCGAGACGGAGAGCCGGCCCTTGGCCATGCCCGTGTCGGCGACGAACCGTGAGAGCTGCTCGTAGATGCCGAGGCGGGGATCCTTCAGGCTGATCGAGTCGATCGGGTGCGCCGAGACGGGGACCTCGATCCGGGTCGTGCGGACGACGCGCTCGCGGTTGTAGCCGATCATCCGGGCCCGGCGCCGGCGCGGGCGCCCCTCATTGATGCCGTCGAGATCGACGAAGCACACCATCGCGTCGTTCCGGTTGGGGTACGTGACGCAGGTCTGCAGGCCGCCGGCCATGTAGGCGAGGTGCGAGTCGGCGTTCCGCGGTTCCACGGCGCGCTGCACCGCGTCGAGGTCGTCCCGTCGCTCCAGCCGGTCGTGCTCGTAGCCCGCCCCCTCCGGAAAGAGCGTCCGGAGCGCCTCGACGTAGGTGGACACCGTCTGCGGGCTCACCCGGGCGGCCACGCTGCGGTCGAGAAAGCCGGCCGTCGTGTGGAACGACCAGTACAGGCAGTGGGGAAAGGCGGAGACGGCTTCGTGCTCGGCCGTGAAGCGGGACCGGAGATCGACAACCTCGAAGCGTGCCCGCGGGGCAAGCTCGAGCGTGAGATCGAGTGGCTTCTCCGCCATCAAATCAGCAACGACCGACTCGAGCGGGGGGGCTCGACGACCTGGTAAAGGGTAGCACATCCGGCCGCTCGATCTGGCCGCCGTGCCGGTCGGCCGGAGTACGATTGCAGGCGAGATGCCGGAGGAAAGGCGCGAGTCGCGCAGGCGCTGGCGAGTCGTGCGCATCGTCGGGCTCGCAGCGGGCGCCCTCCTCGTCCTGATCCTGGCGGGGTTGCTGGCGCTCCATGCCCCTCCCGTGCGGGCGTATGCCCTCCGGTACGCCTCCAGTCGTGCGCTCGAGCAGGGCATCGTCCTCGAGGCGGAGCGGCTCGAATACAACCTCGTCGCCCTCCGGGCTGCCCTGATCGGCGTTCGCGTCTCGGCCGTTGGCGCCACAGCGCCGTTTTTCGAGGCGGACGATGTCGACGTCGAGCTTCCCGGCCGCATGCTGCGCGGCGAGCTGGCCATCGACGACGTGACGATCACGGGCGGCCGGGTGCGCGTCGTGCGCGGCGCCGACGGGCAGACCAACCTGCCGACGACTCCCGAGTCCGACGACGCGGCGGAACCGGCGCCGCTGCCGGTGGCGCGCGTGTTCGCTCCGGGTCTGACGCTGGAGCTCCGCGACCGAGCGAACGACCTCGTCGTGGACGCTCCCGCGCTCACGCTGGATCTGTCGAGTGCCGGACGGGTGCAGCTCGACATGCCGGCGCGCGTGGCGCGTGGCGACACCGGCACCACCGTGACAGGCCTGGCGGGCGAGCTGGCCTTCGACGGACGCGACCTGCGGCTCGACGGCCTCGCGCTCGCGACCGACGAGGGCCGGCTCGAGGTCGATGGCCTCGTGGCCTTGCTCCGTTCCGAGCCGTCGATCGACGTCCGTCTGGCCGGCGAGGTCGACGTGGCGCGTGTCGCGCGCTGGGGGACCAGCGCGGGGGAGCTGCCGATGGGAACGATGGCGTTCACGGGTGACGTGCGTGGTCGGCTCGCGTCGCCCGCGGTCGATATTCGTCTGACGTCGGATCGCCTGGCCTGGAACGGGATCGCGGCGGCGCCCCTGGAGGCGCGTGCGCGCGTGGACGCCGATCGACTGGATCTGTCCGATCTCCAGGTCGGCTTCGCCGAAGGCCGCGTCACCGGCCGTGGGGGGCTCGCCTTCGCGACCCGTGGGGCCGGCGTCGATCTCACGTGGCGCGACGTTTCGGTGTCCGCCGTCGTCGCGCTGGTCTCGGAGGTCACGCCGCGACCGTCCGGGCTGACGGCCGGCGAGCTCCGGGCCGCGGGCACGCTCGGCGACGCCGCGAGCTGGGTGGCGGAGACACGCGTGTCGATCGCGGGTGGACGGGACACGGCGACCTCGATCTCGCTGCCCGGCGAGACCTCGCTCGCGCTCGACGACGGCGCCTGGCGGCTCGACGGGCGTCACCGCGTGGGCGGCGTTGGCCCGCTCACGGCGGCGCTTCGTGGCCGGCTCAACGCGGAGGACCCCGCGTCCTCGCCGGTTGAAGGCGCCGTGCGTCTGCCGGGCGCCGACGTGGCCGCGCTGCTGCGCCGGGCGGAGATCGCCGGCATGCCGTCGGCGCGGGAGGGCCTGGTGGAGGGGACGATCGACGTCGATCTACGGATCGGCGGTGTGCTCGGTCAGCCGACGGTCGCCTTCGAGGCGGGCAGCGAGGCCCTGGCGGTGGAGGGACAGCCGTTCGTCAACGTCCACGTCCGGGGCGCCGCCTCGACGCGGACCGTCGAGGTGGAGGAGTTCTCCGCAGAGCAGCGCACCCGGGACGGCGCATCGCCCGCTGGCACGCTGCGTGGCACCGGGCGCTACGACGTGGACGGTGAGGAGTACGAGGCGCGAGCCGAGGTGAGCGGATGGCGCCTCGAGTCCATCGAGCCGGTGCCGGCGACCGCCACCGTGCGAGGCACGATCGAGGCGGAGAAGACGGTCAGTGTGACCCACGCCGTGGCCAGGCTGGTGGCCGAGCGCACGACGTGGGAGGGGCGCAGCCTCGGTGACGTCTCGGCGTTCGCGGAGACGCACGACGGCCGGGAGGTGGGGGTCACTCTGCATGCTGATGACTTTTCCGCCGACGCGGACGTCACGGTGACGCTCGAGGATCCCTTTCCGGTGCTGGTGCAGGCGACGGCCGGACCGATCGACGTGGCAGCGATCCGGCGGTTCGTGGCCTTCGATCCGGCGGTTCGTGGCGCCGTCGGCGTGCGGGCGACGGCCGAGGGCGACCTGAGGACCTGGCGCGAGGGGCAGGCCATCCTCGACGTGGAGCTCCTGAGTCTCTTGCGGGATCAGGTGTCGGTCCAACTGGGGATGCCGGCCCGCCTGCGCTACGAGAACGAACGTGTCGGCATCGAGGGCACCCTCGAGGCACGCATCGACAGCGTGCCCGCCGGGACGGGCACGCTCGTGCGTGCCAGTGGCGCACTTCCGATCGACGCCGCCGTGGAGCCGCGCGACGATGACGGTCTGCGCGTGTCCCTGGGCGGCGATGTGCGCGACCTGCTCCGGACGGTGTCGCTGGCCGGGATCGAGGGCGTGCCGGCCGTGGAGGGCGAGGGGCCCGTGGCCGCGGAAGTCCAGGTCGCCGGCTCGATTGCCGGCCCGCAGGTGACGGCAAGTCTCGACCTGGGCCCGGCGTCGGTGCAGCTCACGCCGGAGCTTCCTCCGGTGACCGACCTCCGTGCTCGGGCGCGCATCGAGGACGACGTGATCCGGCTGCAGGATCTGGAGGCGGCCTACGAGGGCGCGCGCATCCTGGCCGGCGGCAGCGCGCCGCTGGCGCTGGCCACCGGATCCGACCCCGGCGCGGACACAGGCACGGCGCGTCTGCAGGGGCGCATCTTCGACGTCACGCCGGCGATGCTGGCCCCCTTCGTCGAGCCCGAGGCGCTCGAGCAGGTCGAGGGCTCCGTGGACGTCACCCTCGACTTCACGGCCACGTCGCGGGAGCTGGCCGGCGTCAGCGGCGACCTGATCCTGGAGCGGTTCTCGCTGGCCGTGGCCGACCTGCCCGTGCGGCAGACGGTGCCCACCCGTATCGTGGTCGAGGACGGCGTGGCGCGCGTGGCCGCGTGGGACTGGCAGGGCGAAGGCGCCTCCCTGTCGGTGAGCGGGCAAGTGGGCCTGGTCGATCGCGTGGCGGCGATCGAGACGGACGGGAGCCTCGATCTGGGGCTGCTGACGCCGTTCGTGCGCGCAGCCGGCATCACGCCGGCCGGACGCCTCGAGCCCCGGCTGTCCATGGCCGGCTCGCTCGACGAGCCGTCGATCACGGGCAACGTCCAGCTCGTCGACGGCGCGTTCCGGCTGGCCGACCCGGCCGTCATCGTCGACGACCTCGAGGCCGCCGCCGAGTTCGCCGGCGGGGAGGCGAGCCTGACGACCCTGCGCGGCACGATCAACGGCGGGTCGCTGGCCGGCTCCGGCAGGCTGCAGTACGCGCCGGACACCCGGGGAATGTTCACCTTCGACGTGGCCGGCATGGCGCTCAACGCCCCGGAGGGGCTGCGAAGCGAGATCGACGCCGCGCTCGGGCTGTCCCTCGCGCCGCAGCCCGGTGGGGGGGCGCTCGGCGGCGAGCTGAGCGGCACCGTGACGGTGACCCGGAGCTCGTATCGCGAGCCGCTGGCGCTCATCACCGGTCTGCTCGGCAACCTGCGGTCGGCGGCGGGCGGCGAGGCCGCGGCCGACTCCGACCCGGCGGCGCTCGACCGGCTGGCCCTCGACGTACGGGTGGTCACCGACGACGACCTCGTGATCCGCAACAACGTGGCCCGGGCCGAGGTGGGCGCGGATCTTCGCGTGATCGGGACGGCCGCGAGCCCGTCGCTCTCGGGCCGGGCCGAGCTGCGCGAGGGAGGCCAGCTCTTCCTCGGACGCAACATCTATACGGTCGACACCGGCACGATCGACTTCGCGAACCCTGTCGCGATCGAGCCGGACCTCGACATCGTGGCCAGCACGCGCGCCGGCGGGGAGGAGATCGAGGTCGCCATCTCCGGCACGCCCGACACGTTGACGCGGAGCCTCAGCTCGCCGTCGGCCCCGGAGCTCGGCGAAGCCGATCTCACGGCCCTGCTGCTGACCGGACGGAGGATGGACGAGCTGGGCAGCGCCCAGGCGGCCGAGGTGAGCGCCCAGGTGCTCGGCAACCTGTCGGGCGACGTGCTCGGTGTGGCCGGCCGTGCGGTGGGGCTCGACACGCTCCGGGTGGGAGGCGTGGACGCGTCGACGACGCTCCGGCGCGACCCGGCCGATCTGGCCGGCGAGGTCGACCCCACCACGCGCCTCACTTTCGGCAAGACGCTCGGCTCGGACATCGACGTCACCTGGTCGCAGAGCCTGCGGAACGCCGACGCCAAGACCTGGATCGTCGACTACGCGCCGCTGCGACAGATCGACCTGCGCCTCATCTCGGACGACGAGGACCTGCGGACCTACGCGTTCCGCCACGACCTGACGTTCGGCGGGCCCCCGCGCGGGCGGTCCGTCGAGGCGGCGCCCGCCCGGGCGCGGGCGCGGGTGTCGGCCGTGCGGCTGACCGGGAGTCCCGGGTTCTCCGACGCCGAGCTGCGCCGCCAGGTGCGCCTCGAGGCGGGCGACCGATTCGACTTCATCGACTGGCAGGAGGATCGGGACCGGCTCGCCCGCTTCTACCGGGAGCGCGGGCGACTCGCCGCGCGCATCGGCGCCGATCGCGTGGAGACGGATGCCGGCGTCGAGCTGGTCTACGAGCTGGACGCCGGTCCTGAGACCAGTGTCCGAATCCGCGGCGCGGCGCTCGGGGGCGAGGTCGTCGCCGCGATCGAGGATGCCTGGGCGGAGTCGATCTTCGACGGCTTCCTGATCGACGAGACGCAGCAGATCGTGCGGAACGCGCTGGCCCGCGACGGCTACCTCCGGCCCGCCATCGAGGTGGAGATGACGGACGGCGGCGGCGCGCGGACGCTCGACGTCGCCGTCGAGCCGGGCGTGCGCACCCGGCGGACCGACGTCCGTGTCGAGGGCGTGGACGAGCCCCTGCGCTCGGATGTGGCCGATGCGGCGCGCCCGCTGGTGGACGACGCCCGCGGCGTCATGGCGCCCGCGGAGGCCGCGGGCGGCATCGCCGGGTTCCTGCACATGCGGGGATACGCCAGCGCCACGGTCACGCTCGGCGCGCCGGAGTTCGAGGCGGAGACGGTCACGCTGCCGGTCATCGTGAGCCCCGGAATCTCTTTCGTCGTGGGCACGATCACATTCGAGGGCGTGACGGGCCTCGAGGTCGACGCGCTGCGGGAGGACGTCGGCCTGATGACGGGCGAGACGCACGATCCGGCGACCGTCGAGTCGACCCGGACGGCCGTCCAGGGACGCTACCGCCGCGAGGGCTTCACGACGGCCGTGGTGACCGTCCGGCAGCAGCCGCGGCCGGAAGAGGAGGCCATCGACGTCGTGTTCGAGGTGTCGGAGGGCCCGCGACAGACCGTCGGCGAGATCGCCATCAGCGGCCGGCGATCGATCGACGAGGACGTCGTGCTGCGCACGATGGACCTCGAGGTCGGCGAGCCGCTGCGCGCGGCCGACTGGCTCGAGGCGCGCCAGCGGTTGTTCGAGTCGGGCCTGTTCCGGCGCGCCGACATCTCGCTCGAGCCGCTGGCCGACGAGGCCACTGACGCGACGGCGCCAACAGGCGTGCGCGTGCTGCTCGAGGAATGGCCCGCCTTGCGCCTGCGTTACGGCTTCCAGGTGGCCGAGCGGTATCCGGAAGAGGACGTGAACGGCCGCGATCTCGTGCCGGGCATCGCCGCCGACATCACGCGGCGCACGCTGTTCGGCCGGGCGATTACGCTGGGCGGTGCGGCGCAGTACGAGCGCCGCGAGCGGCTGGGACGGGTGTTCCTCATTACGCCGACGTTCTTCGGCCTTTCGCTGCAGTCCTCGCTCGTGGCCGAGGCGCAGCGTGAGGAACCCGAGGGGTTGACGCTCGTGACCGACACACTGGGCCTGTCCTGGGAGCAGCGCGTCCGCCGCGGGCCGCTCGCGCTGTCCTACGGGCTGCGGTTCGAGCGCAACCACACCTTCGACACAGGGCCTCCCGATCCCTTCCTGGGGCCGTTCGACGTCCGGACGCGCATCGGCAGCGTCACGGCCAGCGGCGCCTGGGACACGCGCGACGACGCGTCGGCGACCACCAGGGGCACGCTCGTGTCGTCGGCAGTCGAGTACGGCGCGTCGGCGCTCGGGTCGGACTTCCTCTTCGTGTATTCACTGACGCAGGCCTATCACTTCCGGACGTGGCGCAACGTCGTGCTGGCCTCCGCCGGTCGGTTCGGCGTGGTGCAGGGGCTCAGCGGCCAGGTGGTCGAGCCCTCGCGGCTGTTCTTCGCGGGTGGCTCGCGGACCGTACGCAGTGTGGCCGAGAACGGCCTGGGGGCGCTCGACTTCTTCGGAACTCCGACCGGCGGTCGGGCGCTGCTGGTGCTCAACCAGGAGGCGCGTGTGCCGCTGTTCGGCTGGCTCAGCGGCGTGGCCTTCATCGACGCCGGCAACGTCTTCGACACACCCGGCGAGGTCAGCCTCGGCGACCTGACCGGTGCCTGGGGTGGCGGCCTGCGAGTCTCCACGCCCCTTGGCATCGTGCTGCGTGGCGACTACGGCCGGACCCTCTGGGGACAGCCCGAAGGGGCGAGCCGATGGATCTTCGGCATCGGCCACACCTTCTAGCCCACGCCTTCCCGCCCGGCCGGTGAGACTACCGCCGGATCGTCCGCATGATCGACTGCACCTCGGGCCGCTCGGGCGCCTCGGGCGCCAGCTTCAGGAACTGGTCGAAGTGGACCGACATCTGGTCGGGCCGGCCGGCGCGGTAGTACGAGAGCCCGGCGTAGTAGTGCGTGTAGGCGTGGCCCGGGCGCCGCATGGCTGCCGCCTCGAAGGCGGCCGCAGCCTCGGGCCACCGCTGCGCCCTGGCCAGACTGAGCCCGAGCTGGTAGTGGGCCGGGCCGAACATGGGCGCGCGCGCGATGGCCTCCCGCGCCGAGGCGATCGCCGGCTCGATCTGATTCTGGACGAGTTGACGCCCGGACAGGCCGATGAAGTGCCAGGGGTCGTCCGTCGGACGCGCCTCGAGCCGCTGGTAGGTCTGGATGGCCTGGGCCTGGGCGGCCTGAGACGTCGCGGACAGCTTCAACTGGCTCTGGGCGGCCATGTAGACGACCGCTGGCTGGATGTCGGGCGCCGCCGCGGCCGCGATCACCTCCTGATGGCGACCGGCCTCGAACAGACGCTCCACGGCCTGGCGCTGCTCGACGAGCGCCGGATCTTCAGGGGGGGGAGCGGGCGGCGGCTCCTGCGCGAGGAGCATCGCCGGAAGCAGCGCCGCTGCGAGCGAACCGAGCGTTCTGGTCATGGTCACCTCGCGAAATCCTGCTCTCGATTGTACGGTACGATGGTGCCGCGCGCGTGACGGCCATGCGCGCGAGCTGCCAAGGAGGCGGTCGCATGCGGGGAAACGCGGAGGTCATCGCTCAGCTCAACCTGGCGCTCCGGGAGGAGCTCACGGCCATCAACCAGTACTTCCTGCACGCGGAGATGTGCGAGAGCTGGGGCTACACCGTCCTCGGCGCCTTCATCAAGAAGCAGTCGATCGACGAGATGAAGCATGCCGAGCAGATCATCGAGCGCATCCTGTTCCTCGACGCGACGCCGACGATGACCCCCATGGAGCTGAACGTCGGGCAGAACGTGAGGGAACAGCTCGAGGCCGATCTGGAGCTCGAGACCAACGCCGTGGCCATGTACAACAACGCCGTGCGCGTCGCCAGAGATGCCGGCGACGATCAGTCGCGCGAGCTCTTCTCGCTCCTGCTCAAGGACGAGGAGCTGCACGTGGACTGGCTCGAGGCCCAGCTCCACCAGATCAAGGAAATGGGCTACGAGCGGTACCTCTCGAACCAGACGGCGGGACCGGCCGCCTGACGGCGGGCGGGGTCAGTCCCCGGGCGCGGCGTCCTTCTTCCGATGGGCGGCGTTGCGGAAGGCGAGGCTGCGGGCCGGCAGCTTCCAGGTGCCGCGCAGCGCGTCGGCCAGCGCCGGGTCGTCGGCCGCCAGCGCGTCGGCCAGCGCCAGCAGCTTCTGCTCGATGCGCTGGACGCGGGCCTCGTAGCGCGCGAGGTCCTGCTTCTGCTGCAGGTCGCGCCGCAGCAGGCCGACCTTCTCGACGAGCGCCAGCAGGGCCGCGGAGGCCTCTTCGTTCACGGGCAGCGTCCTCTCACATGCGAAAGACGCCGTAGCGCGGCGGCGGGATCGGGGCGTTGAGCGAGGCGCCGATCGCCAGCGCGAGCGTCTCGCGCGTGACCGCCGGATCGAGAATCCCGTCGTCCCAGAGCCGGGCCGTCGAGTAGTAGGGCGAGCCCTCGTGCTCGTACTTGTCCAGAATGGGCTGTCGGATGGCCTGTTCCTCCTCTGGTGCGAGCGCGCGCCCCTCCCGCGCGGCCTGGTCCCGCTTGATGGTGGCGAGCACGCCGGCGGCCTGCTCGCCGCCCATGACGGAGATGCGCGCGTTCGGCCAGCTCCACAGGAAGCGCGGGTCGTAGGCCCGCCCGCACATGCCGTAGTTGCCGGCGCCGTACGAGCCGCCGATCACGACGGTGAACATCGGCACGACGGAGTTGGCCACCGCGTGCACGAGCTTGGCCCCATCCTTGGCGATCCCGGCCCGCTCGTAGTCGCGTCCCACCATGAACCCGGTGATGTTCTGCAGGAAGAGCAGCGGGATCCCGCGCATGTTGCACAGCTCGATGAAGTGCGTGCCCTTGAGCGCCGATTCCGAGAACAGCACGCCGTTGTTGGCGAGGATACCCACGAGGACGCCGTCGATCCGGGCGAAGCCGGTGACGAGGGTGGGGGCGTACAGCCGCTTGAACTCGTCGAGCCGGGAGCCGTCCACCAGGCGCGCGATCACTTCCCGGACGTCGTATTGCCGTCGGACGTCGGCGTTGACGACCCCGTAGAGCTCGGCCGGGTCGTACTTCGGCAGCTCGGGAGTCGTCACGTCGCCCGCGCGGGCTCCGGGGCGGCCGAGGGTCTCGACGATCGTCCGCGCCAGGCGCAAGGCGTGCTCGTCGTCGTCGGCCATGTAGTCGGCCACGCCCGAGTGCCGCGCGTGCACCTCGGCGCCGCCCAGCTCCTCGGCCGTCACCTCCTCGCCGGTGGCCGCTTTCACGAGCGGTGGCCCGGCCAGGAAGATCGTCCCGGTACCCTTGACGATGATCGTCTCGTCCGACATCGCCGGCACGTAGGCGCCGCCGGCCGTGCAGGAGCCCATGACGACGGCGACCTGCGGCACGCCGAGGGCCGACATGCGCGCCTGGTTGTAGAAGATGCGCCCGAAGTGCTCGCGGTCGGGGAAGACCTCTGCCTGCAGCGGGAGGAACGCGCCGCCCGAATCCACCAGGTACACGCAGGGGAGCCGGTTCTCCAGGGCGATCTGCTGCGCCCGCACGTGCTTCTTGACGGTCATCGGGTAGTAGGCACCACCCTTCACCGTGGCGTCGTTGGCCACGACGAGGATGTCTCGTGCGTGTACGCGTCCGATGCCCGTCACCAGTCCCGCGCCAGGCGCCTGGCCGTCGTACATGTCCCACGCGGCCAGCGGCGAGAGCTCGAGCAGGGGCGAGCCCGGATCGAGCAGACGCGCGATCCGCTCGCGCGCCGGGAGCTTGCCCTGCGCGCCATGGCGTTCCTGGGCCTGGGGACCGCCTCCCCGCCGGGCCTGGATCAGTCGTTGCTTGAGTTGCTCGGCGAGCGCCCCCATCCGGGCGGCGTTCTGGCGAAACGTCTCGCTGTCCGGGCGGACTCGTGTGTCGATCAGGTCCATACGCAGGCCCCGAGATTATAGGTGCTCGTGCGCAGATGACCGTCCGGACGGGGTTGGAGTGTAAATAGTGCACCATGTCGTGTTCGGCGCGTCGTCTGGCCCCTCGCGTATCGAAAACAGACAGTGTGGTAGCCTGCGGACGCGTAGCAAGTGACGGCTGCTGCCCGGTCGTCTCCCTGTCTTCGCCCACGCCGCATCCTCACCGTCCACGCCGGAGCGGATGCTCAGTGGCGCGAGGGGCTCAGGACGTCGGATCGCTATGAGTTGCGTAGTGTCTGCTCGGCTGCGGCTGGCGAGGACGTCTTCCGGCAGTGGCGGCCCGATGCCGTCCTCACCGAGATCGCGCTCCCCGATCTCGATGGCATCGAGCTGTTGCGGCGGCTCAAGAGGCTCGATGCGGAGTCGGAGGTGATTGTCCTCGGCGAACCGGGGACGATGACCCGCGCCGTGGAGGCCGGGCGGGCCGGCGCCTTCTTCGTTCTCGAGCACCCGGTGGCGCAGCAGGACCTGATCGCGCTCGTCGAGCAGGCCATCGGCCGCAGTGACGAGCGCGCCGAACGTCGGCATCTGCGGGAGCGCGTCCGCGAGCAGTTCAGCTTTGCCAGCGTGATCGGCCGGAGCACGGCGATGACGCAGCTCTTCGACATGGTGCGAACGGTCGCTGGCAGCGACGCGAACATCCTGATCCAGGGCGAGAACGGCACGGGCAAGGAGCTCATCGCCAACGCCATTCACTTCAACTCCAAGCGCGCGCGCGGCCCGTTCATCAAGATCAACTGTGCCTCGATTCCCAGGGACCTGATCGAGAGCGAGCTGTTCGGCTACAAGAAGGGCGCCTTCACCGGCGCGACCAGGGACCGGGTCGGGCTGGTGGAGATGGCCGAGGGCGGCTCGCTGCTGCTGGACGAGATCGGCGACATGCCGGGGTACCTGCAGACGAAGCTGCTGCGCGTGCTGCAGGAGCGTCAGTACCGGCCCGTGGGCGGCGACCGGGCCGTGCGCGTGGACTTCCGGCTGATCTGCGCGACCAACGCCGACGTGGAGCGGGCCGTGCGGGACGGACGGCTGCGGGAGGACCTGTACTTCCGCATCAACACGATCGCGCTGCGCGTGCCGCCCCTGCGCGAGCGCTCCGAGGACATCCCGCTCCTCTGCAACCACTTCCTGGCCAGCTTCAATCGGCGCTACGGCACCACCGTCCGGTCGATCTCGCCGGCCGTCTACCACCTGCTCATCCGGAACCGCTGGGCAGGCAACGTGCGCGAGCTGGAGAACACGATCGAGCGCGCCGTGCTGGTGCGCAAGAGCGGCGAGATCGTGCCGGCCGATCTGCCCGATTCGGTCCGCGAGACTCCCGCCGCCACGCAGGAGTTCGCGATTCCGCCGCACCGGACGCTGGCCGAGATCGAGCGCATGGCCATCGTGCAGACTCTCCGGCGGACGAACTGGAACAAGCAGGAGGCGGCGCAGATCCTGGGGCTGTATCGCCCCACCCTCTACAGCAAGATGAGGAAGCATCTGATCGTCGACCAGCGCGCGCCGCGGCGGGTGGCCGTACGGCGCTGAGGGCGCGACGCGTCCTTGCGCGCCTCGGGCGCCGCACGGCGTTCGAGCTGCGACTCTCTGGACTGGCCGCCTGGCGCGGGCTGCGCAGCCTGCTCGACGGACACGACTTCACGCACGCGGCGTCGATCGCCTACTACGCCCTGCTCTCCCTCTTTCCGTTCCTGCTGCTCGTGATTTCCGTGCTGGGCGCGGTGGCCGCCGACGCCGCCGATCGCCAGCGCCTCCTGGACTTCGTCGTCGAGTACTTCCCCACGACGACGCTGCTGGACTTCCTCGCCGCGCAGCTCGACGCCTCGACGGAGGCGTTCGCGCAGGTGACCGTATTGGGGGTGCTGGCGCTGGTCTGGACGTCGCTGGGGGTCTTCGGGGCCGTGACCACGGCGGTCAACGAGGCCTGGGGCGTGGAGAAGCAGCGCAGCTTCCTGAAGCACCGCCTCGTCGCGTTCGTCATGCTGGCGGCCGCGTGCGGCGTGGTGCTGGCGGCCGTACTCTTCCTCGGCTTTCTGCGGGTGGCCGAGGGCTCGTGGTTCGGCCGCCTGGTAGCCGAGTACGCCTGGCTGGCGGTCCTGCAGGCGTTCGTCTTCCGGTACGTGGCGACGCTGCTGCTGATCTTCGGCGTGGGCCTGGTGCTCTACTTCGTGCCCAACGCGAAGACGCGGTTCCGGGACGTCTGGGTCGGTGCCGTGCTGACCGGGCTGCTGTGGCGGGCCGCCATGTCCGGGTTCGCGTGGTACGTGCGCAACAGCTCCAGGCTGAGCGACATTCACGGCTCGATTACCGCCGTCGTCGTCTTCCTGCTGTGGATCTACGTCTCGGCGGTGATCCTGATCTACGGCGTGGAATTCACGGCGGCCTACGCCCGCCTGCGGGCGCATCGCGCCGACGACGCCCCGGCCGCGCCGCCAAGAACGTAGCGGGGCGAATTTGTAATGGGGTCGGGCGTCGTGACACGACGCCCGACCCCATTACAAATTTCGCCAGACCCCGCTACGATGGCGGCAGTGCCCAATCGTCTCGCAGCCGAACACAGCCCCTACCTCCTGCAGCACAAGGACAACCCGGTCGACTGGTATCCGTGGGGAGAGGAGGCATTCGCCCGCGCGCGGGCGGAGGAGAAGCCGATCTTCCTGTCCATCGGGTACTCGACGTGTCACTGGTGCCACGTCATGGCGCACGAGAGCTTCGAGAGCCCGGACATCGCGGCGCAGCTCGCGCGCGACTTCGTGAGCATCAAGGTGGACCGCGAGGAACGGCCGGACATCGACCGCGTGTACATGACCTTCGTGCAGGCCACGACGGGGCAGGGCGGCTGGCCCATGAGCGTGTGGCTCACGCCCGGGCTCGAGCCCTTCTACGGCGGCACGTACTTCCCGCCCTCTGGACGGTGGGGACGTCCCGGCTTCGCCGACGTCCTGCGCGAGATCGCGCGGGCCTGGCGCGAGGAGCGGCCCAAGGTGGAGCAGTCCGCCGGGGCGATCCTCGAACGGCTGCGGGCGGTCGGCCAGCAGGGCGGGGCGGACGCGGTGCCGGGGACCGACGTGCTCGAGCGCGCCGTGGCGGATTTCGGCGCGGCCTTCGACGCCGACCGCGGCGGGTTCGGCGCGGCGCCGAAGTTTCCCCGGCCGAGCGAACTGCTGTTCCTGCTGCGCGAGCACGCGCGTACGGGCCAGGCGGCGCCCCGCGACATGGCGCTTGCCACCCTGCGGGCCATGAGCCTGGGCGGGATGCGGGACCACGTGGGCGGCGGGTTCCATCGCTATGCGGTGGACGCCGACTGGCGGGTGCCGCACTTCGAGAAGATGCTCTACGACCAGGCCCAGCTCGTGCTGGCCTTGCTCGAGGCCGCGCAGGTGTCCGGCGACCCGTTCTTCGCGGACGTGGCACGGGACACCCTGGACTACGTCCGCCGGGACCTGGCCGATCCGGACGGCGGCTTCTACTCGGCCGAGGACGCCGACAGCCTGCCGCCCGGCGTGGCCGGCGATGCGGGCGCCAGGAAGCTCGAGGGCGCCTTCTACGTCTGGCAGGACGACGAGATCGGCGAGGCGCTCGGCGAGGATGCCGACGTGTTCCGCGCCAGGTTCGGCGTGCGGCCCGACGGCAACGCGCCGGCGGATCCGCAGGGGGAGTTCGCGCATCAGAACCTGCTGTACACGGCGCGATCGATCGGCGAGGTCGCCGCAGGGACGGGGCGGTCGCCGCAGGAGGTGGACGCGGCGCTCGCCCGGGCCCGCACGACGCTGCTGGCCCGGCGCGGGCACCGGCCCCGGCCGCACCTGGACGACAAGGTTCTGACGGCCTGGAACGGCCTGGCGATCGCGGCCTTCGCCCGCGCCGCGCGGACGCTCGGGCGCGAGGACTACCTGCGCGACGCACGGCGGGCGGCGGCCTTCGTGCGGTCCGGCCTGTGGGCCCCGACGGCCTCCCGGCTGTCGCGCCGGTATCGCCGTGGCGACGCGGGCGTCGACGCGTACGCCGAGGACTTCGCGTTCCTCATCTTCGGGCTGATCGAGCTGTTCCAGGCCGATGGCGACCCGGGATGGCTGACGTGGGCGCTCGAGCTGCAGCGTGTGCTCGACGAGCGGTTCCGCGACGAGGCGCACGGCGGGTGGTTCAGCACGACGGGTCGCGACGGGTCCGTCCTGCTGCGTCTCAAGGAGGATTACGACGGTGCCGAGCCTGCGGCCGGGTCGGTCGCCGTACACAACCTGCTGGCGCTCATGCACCTGGTCGAGGAGCCGCCGGCCGGAGCGTGGTCCGCGCAGATCGAGCGCACGCTCGCCGCTGTCGCCGCTCGCGCAGGTCGAGCGGCGCCGATGATGCTGGCGGCACTCTCGACGTATCATGCGGGGATGACACAGATCGTCGTGGTCGGCGAGCCCCGGGCAGCCGACACGGCCGCACTGCACGGCGTCGTGCGTGGTCGCTATGCGCCCGCGGCGCTCGTCGTGCCGGTCGCCCCCGCGACACGCGAACATCTGGCGGCGGCGCTGCCCTGGACGCGCGGGATGGGCCTGCAGCAGGGACGGGCGGCCGCGTATCTGTGCCGCGACTTCGCGTGCGAGCGGCCTACCACGGATCCCGACGAGCTGAAGGCATGGATATCTCGATAGACATCTGGCTCCGTGGCGACAACCACGCGACCACGCAGGTCATCGAGCCGGTCGCTCGCGAGCCGCAGGCCTGGACCGACCACGACGTCACGGCCGTCCTGGTCGAGATGCTGCGCGCGCTCGAGCGGGCCCGACACCCGGACGTGGATCGGGACCGTCCTGTGGCGCTGCGCGGGTTCAGCTGGATCGTGAATCCGTACGAGGGCGGGGGTGTCGTGCTGGCCCTGGAGCTGTCGCTCGGAGCCGTGGTGGCCGGCCCCTTCGACATCGCCGAGCGCGACTTGAGTGTGATGGTCGAGCGCGTGGTGGCCGCGGCCCGTCGAGAGGCGCCGGCGGCCGGTTTGCCGACCGTGCACTGACGGGTGAAACGGTGGCGCGCACGCGCGACCGCGTGTCGGAGCGGGCCGCTGTCGGGGGTGGATCTCGTCGGGGAACGCGGAGAACCGGTCGGCGGGGCGAAACCGCCGACCGGATCCGCGACGGAACGGGTCGAGCGCGTGCCCCTCGACCGGCTCGGGTCATCCCGAGCCGGTCGAGGGGAGGTATGAGGGTGCCGCCCAGGAGAAAGGCGACTGCGCTCGACCGCCCCCGATCAGCATATCCCAGGCAGGGGCCCGCAAGAACGCCTAAAAGTCATTTATGTACAATGCTTTAGGAGAACCACAGCCGTGGCGGACGACCGTCTGGCCCCCCGTGGGACGCTGAGCGGCGTGGCTCCGGGTGCAACCCGGAGCCCGGGTCTGGACCGCGTCTTCGAGATGTCGGCGTCCGCCGTGCGTTATGGTCGTGGCGTGACCGGCGAAGTGGGCGCCGAGCTCGCCGATCGCGGCCTGCGTCGCGTGATGGTGGTGACCGATCCGGTGGTGGCGACGTTGCCACCGGTGGCGACGGTGCTCGAATCGCTCGAGGCGGAGGGCGTGCGTCACGTGCTCTTCGACCGCGCGCGCGTGGAACCGACCGACGCCTCCTTTCGAGAGGCGATCGCCGTGGCCGCCGAGTCGGAGGTCGACGCGTTCGTGGCCGTGGGCGGCGGCTCGGTCATCGACACCGCGAAGGCGGCCAACCTCTATTCGACGCACCCGCCGGCCGACTTCCTGGACTACGTGAATCCGCCGATCGGACGCGGGATCCCCGTGCCCGGACCGCTGCGGCCCCTCTACGCGATTCCGACGACCGCCGGCACCGGGAGCGAGACGACCGGCGTGGCGATTTTCGATCTCGAGGCCCGGCACCTGAAGACCGGCATCTCGAGCCGGTACCTCAAGCCCACGCTGGGCCTGCTGGACCCGGAGCACACGCGGACGCTGCCGCCGGCGGTGGCCGCCTCGGCCGGTCTCGACGTCCTGTGTCATGCCGTCGAGTCGTTCACGGCCCTGCCGTTCACCGCGCGCCCGAAGCCGGTGCGCCCGTCGGCGCGGCCGCCGTATCAGGGCGCCAACCCGATCAGCGACCTCTGGGCGCTCGAGGCCATGCGCCTGGTATCCACGTTTCTCGTGCGGGCGGTGGAGGATCCCGGCGACGACGAGGCCCGTGGGGCCCTCGTGCTTGCCGCCTCGCTCGCTGGCATCGGCTTCGGCAACGCCGGCGTCCACCTGCCGCACGCGATGTCCTATCCGGTGGCCGGCGGCGTGCGCGACTACCGCGTGGCCGGCTATCCTCCCGACCGCGCGCTCGTGCCGCACGGCTTCTCGGTCGTCGTGAGCGCGCCGGCCGTGTTCGCAACGACGGCGGCGGCCAGCCCGCAGCGACACCTGCAGGCGGCCGACGCGCTCGGCGCCGACATCTCGCGCCGCGCGCCCGCCGATGCCGGCCGCGTCCTGGCCGAGCGTCTCGCCTGGTTCATGGAGCGGCTCGGGGCCCCCAACGGCCTGGCCGGTGTCGGCTACGGGACAACCGACGTGCCGGCGCTCGTCGAAGGTGCCCTGGCCCAGCAGCGGCTGACCGTGCTGTCGCCCGTACCGGTCGACGCGGACCTGCTGGCAGGACTTTTCGAGCGGTCGCTTCGCGTCTGGTGAAGGACGTCGAGGACGGGCGCTGCTCCTGACCTCAGGGCGAGGCCAGGAGCAGTGTGAGGACGATCAGCACGGCCACGACGATGGCGACGACCACGGCCGTCAGGTTGCCCGCCGCCCGGGCGGGAATCGACCGCACCGCGAGCTCCGGATCGTCCCCGCGCTCGAGGGCCTCGACCCAGACCTTCGCCTCCATCAGGCCCAGGCCCCGGCGCTGACGCACCAGCTTGATCGCCTCGATCTTCCCGCCGGCGGCCAGTTGCATCCGCGCCTCGTTCTCGAGCCCCGCATCGCGAACGGTCGCGCCCGGTGTCGCAGCATCTGTGAGGACGCTTCCGCAGTAGCGACACTTGACGGCGGCGCTCTGGATGCTCTCGGCGCAGTAGGGACAGGTCTTCATGCTGCCCCATTCTAGGGGAAGGGACGGTTGCGGCCTCAGGCGGCCGGTGTCGTGTCCTGCCATGCCTCGTCTCTGGCCAGCAGGCCGGCGATGGTCTCGCGCAGTGTCTGGGGGCGAAGCGGCTTCGACCGCACGGCGTCTGCGCCCAGGTGCCGGGCCATCGGCAGGAACCGGCCGTTGAATGCGCCAGAGAGTGCGATGTCGTCGACCATGAGAACCGTTGCGCCAGTCTGGGAATCCATATCGCGAGGTGCCGTCGACGTGGACGGCGGGACCTTCCCTCCATCCGGGATATCGACGTTCCGGCACGTCGCCTCGATAGGGGAATTCCTGAACGCTCCCGGGGGGCGATTCGACCTGCGACGAGACACCCGGGATGTCGGCCCATGCCCCCGTCCGGTGGTGGCCGCGACGCGGGTACCGGAAGCACCGTGCCCGGCGGAAGGCACGTCGACGCCCGAAGATGTGATCCGAGCTGCACGTCAGTGCTTGTGAACATCAGGAGATGGACCAGCTGATCTCGATCGGCGTCGCCTGTTGGTAGACTTGCTCGCCTGATCGCAGCGCCGGGGTGGCGAAACTGGCAGACGCACGGGACTTAAAATCCCGGGGCCCGCAAGGGCCGTGCAGGTTCGAGCCCTGCCCCCGGCACCAATTCACGAACGAATCCGACGCGAAGAATGGATGTCGGGCTTCGTCAGGCCCTGCTGGCCGCGTGACTCTGACCGTTCTTCAACCCAGCAGTGTGCGACCAGTGGGAGCGGTTCGCGGAGGGGAAGGGGCGTGCTTCCGCCTCCGCTATCGAGCCCCGGAACCTGCCCTCGGCGTTCTCGAGCACGATGCCGTCCCGGAGCTGTGGCAGATCACTGGAGACGATCGGAGGCCAGACCAGGGGCCTG
>Ga0302046_10001533_pt1 | contig 21627 bp, 14 predicted proteins | sample RVTome_11_FD_200261 | JGI IMG/M metagenome (GOLD analysis project Ga0302046, IMG submission 200261) | Soil microbial communities from uranium-contaminated site in the Upper Colorado River Basin, Wyoming, United States - RVT147D111 (version 2) ...
GGTCATAAAAGCCGCCGGGAACCGTGAAAGAAAACACCTCCCTTATATGCAAAAAGACGCGCCAGGATGTCACAAATCTATGGAGTATCTATCGTATTCCATAAAAAAACACCGTCTACGGCAGCAGCGGTGCCGGCCTGTAGACGGTGTATAAATAAGCCTGTGGTTGAAACCGGGGGAGGCTAGGCAACCTCCCCTTCAAAGAAGCCGACGAGACTCTGGATAAATTCGGAGTCCGCGTTGAGACGATAGTAGATCGTCTGGGCATCCCGCCGTGCCCGGACGAGGCCGCAGCTGCGAAGCTTTTTAAGCTGTTGCGAGATCGCCGGCGTCGTCAACTCAAGGATGAGCGCCAGGTCGTTGACCCGCACCTCGCCACGACGCCACAGCAGGTACAGGATGCGCACGCGCGTGTCATTCCCCGCAGCTTTCATGAGCGCCATCAGGGTATCGAGCCAGCCCTGATCTTCGAGCTCTGTGCGGAGCGCCTCCATCTGACCGTCTTGCATGGGCATACCGCCTTCGCGCTGCGGGATGATGCGCATTTTGACATCGTCCGATTCGAGGGCCTGGAGATAATTACGTCTCCGCTTGTTTCGCTCGGGGGTAGCAGGAAACTTATACATAACACATCACCTATGGATGAAAAAACAAGGAATGGAATTACTATTTAGTAAACGGTAAAATTCGAAAAAGTGGGAATCGGTTTAACCGGATCGTCACATTTGAGGGTTGAGGCAGGGGTTGTGTAGCGAGCGAGCCTGGAGGTTACACGCGGCCTCGCTTCATGCTGACGTGCACCTCCTGGGCGCGGCGGACGATGGACAGGCCAAAGCCGAAGGTGAGCATGATGATGCCGATCCACACCAGGCTGATGATGGGTTTCTCGTAGGCCTGTACCAGGATCCAATCCTGCGGGGCCGCCGCCGCACCCTCGACGACAAGGTTGATCTCTCCGGTGTTTACGTTCATGCCGGTAAACAGGATCGACAGGTCCCAGTCGTCGATGCGGGCCGGGACCGGGTTGACGCTACGGTCCTGCCGGATGATGTAGAGCGGCCGGAGCTCACGCCGCTCGTCCGTCGCCAGGTTGGTCACCTGCAACACGGCCGCCACGGCGATCTCGCTGCGGTTCGCCTCGGTAGAATCCAGTTGCGCGTGCAGGTCGAGGTTGGTGTCGAACGTGACGAAGCGGATCGCGAAGTCCTGGTTGCCCAGGACCGTCGAGTCGCCCCGGGCCAGGGTGAGCTGGCTGCCGTCGGTTTGCCCCTGGTCGAACATGATGCTGGGAGAGACGGCCACGAAGAGGTCTTTTTCTACGTAGAGCTTCAGGTCGGGATGCTGAATCCACTGGCCGTTGTTGCTCTCATAGGCGACCGGCTTCATCGTGAAGGTCTGGCCCTGGGGGTCGGTAAAGTTGACCACGTATTCGGTGTGGCCGCGCTCGCCCGGCTCTTGCCCCATGTACGCCACCGTGTAGCCCTCGACGACCTTGGGCTTGCCGCGTTCGAGGATGAAGTTCTCGCGCCCGCCGCTCGCCGTAGCGTCGGACAGCGGGTTGCTGAAGCCGGACGAGGCGATGATGCCGAGGATCATGATGGCGAGGCCGACGTGGGAGAGGGCGCCGCCGGCCAGCTTCGGGTTGCCGCGCCCCACGCGCCAGAGCACCAGCCCGTTGCCGTACAGCGCGAAGAAGGCGACGAACAGCAGCAACAACAGGAGCATGCCCGGCCCGTAGACGCTCCAGAGCCCGCTCATCAAGCCGGCGGCCTGCGCGACCGAGGCGGTCGCTCCCTCCGGGTTGATGGTGCCTTCCACGAAAGGCGTGAAGAAGAGGATGACCAGCGTGCTGACAACCGACAGGGCGATCGGCCCGAGCAGCACCCGGTTGACGTTCTCCACACTCATCTTATTCCACCAGAACAACTGCCCCAGGCCCGCCAGAAAGACGAAGCCGACGGCCAGGGGTAACGTCCACTGGTTGTAAAAGTCGATCGGGACGGCAGCGGGGTTGTCGCGAAAGATCCGCCCGAAGATAGGAGAGCTGGTGCCCAGGATCACGACGGCGGCGATGCCGCAGAGCAGCACCGCGCCCGAGGAAATCATGAATTCGCGCGAGAGGTAGTACGGCTCCTTCGCAGGTTTCGGAAGCTCCCGGTATCGATAGGCAAACAGGCCGAAGCCGACCGTGCCGACCGCCAGGATCCACAGCAGAAGCTGGTTGTAGAGGCCCAGGTCTACAAACGAATGCACGGAGACGTCTCCCAGAATGCCGCTACGCGTCAGGAAGGTGGAGTAGATGACGAGCATGTAGGCGAGCACGCTCAAAAACAGCGCGGCCTTGTGCCCGATGCCGCTCTTGCGTTGGATGAGCATCATGTGGATAGCGGCGATGCCGATGAGCCAGGGCACGAACGACGAGTTTTCGACGGGATCCCAGGCCCAGTAGCCGCCGAACGACAGGGTCTCATACGCCCAGTAGCCGCCCATCGAGATGCCGACGCCCAGGGCCAACGTCGAGGCCAGCGTCCACGGCAACGCCGGGCGAACCCACTCGGTGTACCGTTTTTTCCACAGGGCTGCTACCGCAAAGGCAAACGGTACGATCATCGTCGCGAAGCCGACGAAGAGCATGGGGGGATGGATCACCATCCAGTAGTTCTGCAGCAGGTCGTTGAGTCCGGTCCCGTCCGCCGGGACGAAGTTGGGGTCGGCCTGGAAGACCGGCGCTTCCGGAAAGCGTTCGGCAAGCGTCAAAAACGGGGACACCCCGATCTCCAGCGGCCCGAGCTGCAGGCCGACGATCATCGACAGCAAAAAGACCTGGCAGAAGGCGACGACGGCCATCACGGGCGCCTCGTACGAACGCGCCACCCACTTGATCAAGGTGACGCCGACGAGGCCGTTGAGGAGGATCCAGAGGAGAAAGGATCCTTCCTGCCCTTCCCAGGACGCGGAGAAAAGGTAGTACAGCGGAAGGTCACGCGAGGAATGCTCATAGACGTAGGCGTACTGGAACTGGTGCGTAGCGATCAGAAAGACCAGCAGGCCCCAGGCCGCGAGGAGGTTGCCGAGCATGACCCACCAACCCAGGCGGCCGATGCGCTTCCAGTCAATCGGGTCGCCGGGATATTGCGCGGCGCGGAAAAAGGCGAAGCCGGCCAGCCCGGTCGCCACAAACGCGACAAGAATCAGCAGTTGCCCTACGATGCCTGCCATAGTTCGCTAGCCGGTTACTGAGAAGAGGTCCAGGATGGGAAAGACATTCAAGCAACCTGGGAGGAAGGGGTTCCGGCAAGGGGTGGGGTATAACACACCCCCGTATCGATTCATCGGATTTTAGCCGGAAAGGATACCCTGCCTCAGCCGGTCTAGCAGCCGGTCGTGGAGGCCGCCGAAGCCGCCGTTGCTCATGATGAGGACGACGTCGCCGGGTTGCACCTGGGCCAGCAGGGAACCGAGGAGCGCGCTGGCATCGGGATGTACGGAGGTCGGTACACCGCGCCGGGTGATGGTTGCTGCGACGACGTCAGGATTCATAAACTGTGCACCGATGTCGTAGAGCCGATCACCCGGCTTCGGCGCGCAGAGCAAGGCGAGGTCGGCCCGGTCGAACGCTTCGGCGTAACGCGTCTCGAAGACGCTGCGGCGGCTGGAGTTGGAGTACGGTTCGAAGACGGCCACCAGCCGGCGTCCGGGCCAGCGCTCGCGCACGGCATGGATCGTCTCGCGCACCGCCGTCGGATGATGGGCGAAGTCATCGACGATGAGCACGCCGCCGGCCTCGCCGCGCACTTCCTGACGGCGCTTCATGCCCTGGAAGGTGCCGAAGCCCTGCACCAGTTGTTCGGGCGTGAGCCCTTCTTCCAGGGCGAGGGCGCAGACGGCGAGGGCATTGAGCAGGTTGTGCCGCCCGCTCATCTTGAGCAAGAGGGTGCCTTGCTCCTCGCCGTTGGTTACCAGCGTGAATCGTTGGCCGTCCTCCACAGGCCGGACGTCGCGCGCCGTGACGTCGGCCCCGTCGTGCAGGCCGAAGCCGAGGAAGCGGGCGTCGGTGTCGTCGGCAAGGGCGCGTACCTCGGGATCGTCACTGCACAGCACCAGAAGGCCGTCGGCAGGGATGAGACCGACGAAGGCCCGGAAGGCATCTCGATAGTCGTGCCAGTCGTCGTAGATATCGACGTGGTCGAACTCCATCGAGGTGACAATAGCGCTCGTGGGCCGGTAGTGCATGAATTTGGGACCCTTATCGAAATAAGCGCTGTCGTACTCGTCACCTTCGACGACGAAGTGCGGGCCGGTGCCCACGTCGAAGTTCGCATGGCTGCCGGTCATCACACCGCCGACGAGAAAGCCGGGATCCAGGTCCGCTTCGCGGAGGACGTGGACGAGCATGCCGGTGGTCGTCGTCTTGCCGTGCGTCCCGGCCACGACGAGGGAGCGGCGATCCCGGATGAAGAAATGCGCCAGGGCTTCGGGAAACGACTGCTGTACCAGGCGTTGCTCACGGGCATACGCCGCTTCGACGTGCGGCGGGATGCACGCATTACCGACGACGACGAGGCTGGGCGCCGGGTCGAGGTGGGCTGCATCGAAGCCTTCGAGCACAGGGATGCCCATCTCGGCCAGGCGGGTGCTCATCGGCGGATAGGCGGCAGCGTCGGAACCGCGCACCCGGTAGCCGGCTTGCTGAAACAACCCGGCCAGCGACCCCATGCCCGTCCCGCAGATGCCGATCAGGTACACGTCTTCGATGGCCTCCGGCGCAGGCACGGGCGGCCGTTCGAAGGTGCGCAGATGCGCGTCGGGGAAGTCGGTGATTTTTTTCAAGAGAGGGTATAGGTTCTCGTTCCAATTCAGGGTGCGAATATTATTGAAATTGATTACATCGATATTTCCTGGAAATAGACATCCTTCACCGGCTCCGGGAGTTGATGAGAGAGGTTGCTGACTTAGGCAAAGTATTCGTTAGCGATTTTGACGGCTTCTTTTACGTCAATCATGGCTTGGCGCCTCATGCGAAGGAAAACCCGTAGACTCCGAAAAATACGAAGCCTACGGGTTGTGGTTTGTTTCCTCCTCGAAGAAAACCGCTAAGCCTACGACGCTGCCTCCGACGGTTTGCTCAACGCGGCGTCGGTCCCCGCGCCGTTGCCGGCGTGGTAGTCGCTCGTTTCGGGAAGGGGATAGGCCGTACCGGTCGGTTTGGCGATGAAGCCGTCGCCGTCGGCGACCGGTGGTTGTGTCATGGCCTGGTTCCCGGCAAAGGCAGCCCCGAGGCGGAGCGACAGAGAGTCGAAGATCGAGTACATCACCGGCACGATGACCAGCGTCAGGAACGTGGCAAACGTCAGGCCGCTGATGATGGCCGTGCCCATCGGTCCCCAGAACTGCGTGTTCTGCGAGCCGATCTGGAAGTTGGGCGACCAGTCGGTCAGCAAGCCTACGAAGTCGACGTTGATGCCGAAGGTGAGCGGGACGAGGCCGATGACCGTCGTCAACGCGGTAAGCACCACGGGGCGCAAGCGGGTAGCGCCGCCCTCGACGATCGCATCCTGTTTGGTAAAGCCGCGTTCGCGGAGCTGCATGATGTAGTCCACCAGCACGATCGCGTTGTTGACGACGATGCCGGCCAGGCTGATCACCCCGATGAAGGTCATCAGGCCGAAAGGCGTACGCGTGAGGATCAATCCCAGCAACACCCCGATCAAGCTCAGCCCGACGGCGACCATGATGATGAACGGTGCGCTGACGCTGTTAAACTGCGCGATCATGATCATGAAGATCAGTGTCACGCCGATCAGGAGGGCCGTCGTCAGGAAGCCGAATGCCTCGGCTTGGTCCTCGCTCTGGCCGGTGTATTCGAGCCGATAGCCGGGCGGCAGGGTCTCCTCATAGTCGGCCAGGTAGGTCTGCACTTCGGCCAGGATAGCGTTGGCGTTGTAGCCCGGGGCGGCGTCTCCGGAGATGGTGGCGACGCGTTTGAGGTCGAGCCGCGTAATCGAGCCCAGGCCGCTGCTCACTTCGAAGTCGGCCACAGCGGTGATCGGGATCTGTATGCCTTCGTTCTCGATAGTCAGGTTTTTGATGCTTTCGAGGCTCTGGCGTTGCGCTTCGGCCAGGCGCACGGTGATGTCGTATTCGTCTTCGCCCGTGCGGTATTTGCTCGCCTCGAACCCGTTGATGGCGGAACGCACCGTGTTGGCGATCTGGCGCGTGTTCAGGCCGAAGCGGGCGGCCCGCTCCCGGTCGATCTGTACGCGCAGTTCGGGGCGGCCGGTGTTGAGGTTGTCGGCGATGTCGACGAGGCCGGGAATCGTGCCCGTACTGGAGGCTTCGCGGAGCTTTTGTTTGACATCTTTGGTGATCCGGGTAATCTGGTCGAAATCCTCGCCGGAGATTTCAATGTTCACCGGGGCCCCTGTCGGCGGGCCGGGGTTGTCCTTGGTGAATTCGATCTCGACGCCGGGGATGCCCTGGAGCTGTTCGCGCAGCCGGATCATCGTGTTGCCGCTCGGCTCCGGGCGATCGTCGTAATCCACGATGTTCAGCGTCACGTTCGACCGTTCCGGGCTGGCTGCACCACCGCCGAAGAGCGCATCGCCACCGATGCCGACGTTGACGAGGAGGTTCTTGACGTTGGCTTCGTCGGAGGCGTTTTCATCGAGCAGGCCGTTGATGCGGCTCTGGGCCTCGGCGGCGATCCGGTTGCTCTCTTCGATGTTCGTACCGAGCGGCGCTTCCAGGTTGATCGTAATCAACGTCGGGTCGGTGTCGGGGAAGAATTCAACACCGGTAGGCGCTACGGCAAACAGGCCGAGGATGGCGAAGAGGCCGCCCAGGGTGCCCGTCATCAGGCGGGCCCGGTTGTCGGTCAGGAAGAGGCGCTCCCGCCGGTTGATGAGCAGGCCGATCCCGCCGATGACGATGATGATGATCGGCAGGAGCATCAACTCGACGATGGTAGAAAGCGCCACCTCTGTCGGGCTCAGGTACATGATCCCCAGGATCGTCAGCATCACGCCGCCGAAGACCAGTCCGGCTTTCACGCTGCCTTTACCCCCCAGGTAGATGCTTTCCAGGGTGTGAAGGACGATGCCGAGCAACCCGGCCAGGACCAGTAAGCCGCCGGGCGCCATCAAAAACTGGCTGGCTGTTTCACCGGCCAGGCCCGCTACGATGCCGCCCAGGATCAGGAGGATCACGCCGAGGGTAAAGCTGCCCAGGGCGAACGTGTTGCGAAACATGCTGTCCTTGATGCGCACCAGCAGGAAGGCCACGGCGGCCCCGATGAGAAGGAGACCTCCCATCAGGACGCCCTGCCCCAGCGGTTCGCTGGCGTAGGGGGGCGCTTCGGGGTTCATTACCATGCCGAACAGCATGAAGCCCATGAAGCCCACGATGCCGCTGATGATCCAGGGGCTCTTGCGTTCGAAAAGCGGTGACCGCTCTGCGTAGGCGCGCTCCAACATCCAGCGCAGAAAAGCCCGGTATCGGTCAAGCAGCCTGGGCAGGCTCTGCTGGATGAAGCGTTGGCCTATAGGATTCAGGACGTACGTGTGCAGGGAGTACAATGCCGGTATGGCTACGACCAGCACGACCAGCATCTTCCAGTTGGCGAAGCCGAGCACGAGGCCGGCCAGCAGGATCGCCGCCGCCGAGAGCCGCTTGACGCTCTTCGACTTCGGGGCGGATTCTTCGCTTTCCAGCTTGACGAAGATGCCGGTGACGACCGGGTTGATGATGATGGCGACAAAAAGCGAACTGGTTAGCGTGACGATCAGCGTCAGCGGCAGGTAGCTCATAAACTCGCCCGTGATGCCCGGCCAGAACAGCATCGGCGCGAAGACGGCTACCGTCGTCGCTGTCGAGGCCACTACGGCGCTGCCGACCTCGGCGGTGCCCAGGCGGGCCGCTTCGAAGCGCGAATGCCCCTGTTCTCGAAAACGGTATATGTTTTCTACGATCACGATCGCGTTGTCCACCAGCATCCCGAGCGCGATGATGAGCGAGAACAGGATGACGAAGTTGAGCGTCTGGCCCATCATCTGGAAGAGGATGAACGAGATGAACATCGACAGGGGGATGGCGATTCCGACGAGGAAGGCGTTACGGACGCCCAGGAAGAACAGCAGCACGGCCACCACGAAGATCAGGCCGCTGATGATGTTGTTCTCCAGGTCCTTTACCATCGCCTCGACCATCTCGCTCTGGTCGCCGGTGATGACGGTCTGCGTACCGTTGGGCATGGGGAAGGCGTCGAGCGTAGCGCGTACCGCCGCCGCCGTCTCCAGAATGTTCGCACCCGCCCGCTTTTTCACGTTGAGCGTGATCACCGGATGGGTCTCGGTCTCTTCAGCCGGCAGGCGCATCAACTGGTCGTCCTCTTCGAGCTTCAACACCCGCAGGCGCGCATAGCTGGTGCGCTGTTTGTAGCCGAAGACGACGTCCGCCACGTCGCGCACGTAGATGGGCTGTCCCTTCGGACTCTTGACGACCAGGTTGGCCAGTTCTTGCTCCGGCCGTTCGATCTCGCCGTCGATGCGGATGAGGTAGTTGAGCCGATCAACATCCACCGAGCCGCCGGGAATGTTGGCGTTCTCTTGCTGGATGGTCTCGATGAGATCGTTGAAGGTGAGGTTGTAGCCTTGCAGGGCGCTCAGGTCGACGTTGACCTGCACTTCCCGTTCCAGACCACCGACCACGGGCACTTCCAGGATACTCGGGATCGCCTCGATCTCTTCCGCCAGGTCTTCCGCCAGGTCTTTCAGCCGGGCCAGCGAGTAAGGCGCTGCCAGGTTGATGTTCATGATGGGGAATTCCTGCAAATCGATCTCGTTAACCAGCGGCTCCTCGACGTCACCGGGCAGCTCGGCCTTTGCGACGTCCACCTTGTCCCGCACCTTCTGAAACGCCTCATCCATGGAGACGTCGGGGTTGAACTCAACGATGATGCTTGAGACGCCTTCGACGGATGTCGAGCGGATCTCTTTGATGCCGTTGATGCCCTGGATCTCCTGTTCGATGGGCTTGGTCAACAGCGACTCGATGTCGTCCGGGCTGGCACCGGGGTAGACCGTCGTGACGATGATGTTCGGGATCTCGATGGAAGGGAACGATTCCTTCGGGATGGTCATGTAGCTCACCAAGCCCCCGAGGGTCAGGACGGCCGTCAGCACCATGATGCTGGTGCGGTATTTTATGGCTACATTCGTTATCTGCATGGTTTTCTCTCAGATGGTAATGAGGCGCGGCGTCCTCGTACTTCGGAGCTAATTCGCGGACGTCGTCATCGCGGTAACGGGATTGCCTTTGACCGGCACGCCCTGGTCGTCGAGCCGCGTGTATTGCTCAATGATGTTGAGATTGTCGCCCTCGACGACGCCAGACTGCCCGAGGACGATGATCTCATCGTTGGCTTGCAGACCCTCCTCGACGAGCGCACGCCCGGCGTAGGAGGAACCCAGCGTGACGGCCCGGCGGTGGGCCGTAGCGGTATCGCCTTCTCGGGTCACCACGTAGACGCCGATGCCGTTTTCGTCGCGCAGGACCGCAGACTGGGGCACGACGATGACGCCTTCTTCCATCTGACGGGTGACGTAGACCTGGGCGATCATCTCCGGCTTGAGCAGGCCGTCGGGGTTGTCGATCTGAATTTCAATGGGGAAGGTGCGGTGTTCGGGGTCGATTGCGCTGCCGGCAAACCTGACGCGGCCTTCCTGGGGCGATCCCCGATAGGCCTGAAAGCCCAGCCGGACCGGGGTGCCCACTTCGATGTCGCCCGCGTAGCGTTCCGGTACACCCACGGTCACCTTCATCTGCCGCGTATCGACGAGGCGGATCACCGGTGTGCCGGGCGAGAGCTGTTCCCCCTCCTCGGCAAAATGGGCTTCGACGGTGCCGTTGAAAGGAGCCCGCAGGATGGTGTTTTCCAGCTGTTCCTGGGCCTGGGCCTGCAAGGCGTGGGCCTGGCGAAGCGCGGCCCGGGCGCGGTTGCGCTGGGTCTGTGCCGTCTGGAACTCCAGGGCGCTGATGATGGAATCCTGATGCAGCCGCTCCTGGCGCATGTAGTTGTATTCGTCCCATTCGAGCTGGGCCTGGGCGTTCTCTACCTGTGCCTCCGCCTGCTGAAGGGCGGCATTGACGATGCCCTGGTCGAGCCGGGCGATGACCGCGCTACGCGCCACGCGCTGGCCCAGCGGAGCCCGGTATTCGAGGGTGCCGGCCGACTGCGCCGAGAGGGTAGCGTCGTTGGGCGACGCTACGGCTCCCGTGATCTGGATGACGTCTTCAAACGAGGTTGGCTCAAGTACAAGCGTCTCTACGCGCACGCTGCGCCGGGCAGCCTCTGTGCCGTTCCCGGCCGCCGCGGATTCGTCTTCCCCCTCGGCGGCACAGCCGGCTGTTATCAGCGCCAGCAGCAAGAGTGAGAAAAAGCCGAAATCTATCAATCGTTGGGTGGTCATGGTCTTGCGGGTTGGGAGTCGGGGTGGATGAAGGCCGGATAGGGCTCGGGGGCCGTAGGCAGATGATGGGTGATGCGTTTCACCGGCGGGTTCATTTACTCGTTAAGTTGAGGTCGGATTGCTGGTTAAGCGGTACGCCTATGGCCGTCTCAAAAGCACTACGGGCCACGTGGTAGTCGTAAGCTGCCTGAAGGTAGTTGAGCCGGCTCTGGTCGAGCTGTTCCGAAGCGTTCCGTTCTTCCAACTGCGTAGCCACGCCTTCACTGAGCCGGATGCTGGCATATTCGTAGTTCAGTTCGGCCCGGGCTACGTTTTGCTCCTGGCTGACGATGCGTTGCCGGGCCGTCTCCAGGTTGCGCAGCGCCGTTTCTACTTCCAGCTGTACCGCCTGCTGCAACTGCGTCAACTCCAACTCCGCCCGCTCGATGGCGATCTGGCGTTGCTGGACGCGGGCCGCCGTCCGAAAGCCGTTGAAGAGGTTCCACGTCAGCCGAAAGCCTACGTTGATGGACGGTTGCCAGTAAGAGGAGCTGAAGAAGTTGTTCTGCTGCTTCGAGAAAGAAAACGGATCGTTTGGGTCGGAGACCGTGAATGTACGATTGTTCGGCACGCTGCCCGTATAGTTGAAGTTGGCGAAGGCGGACAACCTCGGCAGGTAATCGGCGCTGGAAATCCGCTTGTCGATCTTGCGAAGGTCGATGCCCAACGCGGCCTGTTCGAGGTCCGGACGGCGTTCCTGCGCCGTCGCAAAGGCGTCCTGCACCGAAATCGTGCGGTAGACGTTGAGGTCGGTCGCATCGAGCGCCCCCCGCAACTGCACCGGTTGAGAGACCGGAATGCCGAGGGTAAACTTGAGGTTGTCGAGGGCGGAAGCGGTCTGGTTCTGTACCTGAACGAGTTGCGACTCCAGGTTGGCCAACTCGACGTCGGCGCTGAGCCGCTGGTACTTGGGCACGACGCCCTGGGCCACACGGCGCGCCACCTCGTTACGCGTCTTTTGCGTCCGTGCGACGCTCTGCCCGACCACCCGTGCCTGTTGTTCGGCCAGCAGGGTCTGGTAGAAAGCCTGACGCACCTGATCGATGAGCACCTGCTCCTGCCGGTCGACGCCGAGTTTGTTGACCGCTCTGAGCCGTTCGGCCCCGGCGATGGCGGCAAAGGCGCTGCTGCTGAAAAGCGTCTGGGTGATGCTGATGCCGTTCTGAAACTGGTTTTCGACCGCAAACGGGTTGTCGGAGCCGCCCTGTACGATGCCCGCTTCCTCCAGGCCGGCGGACTGCCGCTCCAGAAACTCCTGGAAGGCAATCGGCACCGTCACCGGGTCGTCGTCGGTCCGGGCGCGTTCGTTGAAGGACAACCAGTCGATAAAGCCGAACCCGGAGAAGAGGTTGCCGGCCTGGCTACCCGCAAAGGGGTTGGCCGTCTTGAGGTTGCGCGTATAGCTGGAACTGGCGTCGATCTGCGGCATCACCTCGCCCCAGGCTTCGCGGATCTGAGCCTGGGCGTTTTCTATATCAAGGCGGTTGTTGCGGATCGTGTAATTGCTGACGAGGGCGATCTGGATGGCTTCGTCGAGGGTGAGCGTGATGGGTTCGGCGTCCGGTGCGAGGGCGGCGTTCTGAAGCTGCGCGGCGGCGGGGCCGGGCAAAACCGCCACGCTCCCGAACAGTCCCATCAACAGGATCAGGGTGCGTTGCATGGTGCGTGAGTTGGGGTGCACGGATCTATTCATCGTTATGCCTCTTGTGAGGTCTCAAGCGTATTGGTAGCAAGGTACGGCTCGGACTGTGCCAACAGTCCGTCACACAACATGGTCGTCAAAAAGGCCGCCGCCGCTTCGAAAGAGCCGGGCACGGGATCCCCGTGGGTATGCTCCCGGCAATCATCGCCCGCGTGGAGGCACATGTGCATCTGGATGCCTTTGAGGTTGCCCAGGATCATGTGGGCTACCGAGTGAGGCGGCAGTGGGCGCAGTACGCCCGCCTGCATGGCGCTTTCCAGAGGCGGGATGAGGACGTTGACGACGCGTTCGCCCTGCCGGTGGAAGTAGGCGGCCTTGTCCCGGTCGTCGCTGAAGGTCATCCGATACGCCTCTTTCACGACGATCATGAAGAGTTCCTGGCGCTCGACGAAAAAGTCGATCCAGGAGGTGACCAGCTTGTGGAAAGCGTCGCGGAACGGCTTCGTAGCCATTGTCTGCGGCGAGAACGCATCCTGTATAAGCTGGCAAAGGTCGTCGTAGATCTCGTCGCAGATGGCGAACAGGATGTCTTCCTTGCCACCTGCGAAATAGTTGTACAGCGTGCCTTTTCCATACTCCGCGCGCTGGGCAATTTCGTCGAGCGTGGCGTGTATGTATCCTTTCTCCGCAAAGACGGTCCGGGCGGCTTCCATGATTTCGCGTCGGCGCATCAGGCGCTCGCGCTCGCGACGCGTCATCGTGCCGGCCTCGGTCGGGATACCGGGCATACGTTCGTACAGGATTGGGTGGGGAAAGAGAGAAAAGTGACTGACCGGTCAGGATGTGACCCGTACGTCATCAATTGTCGAAGGGTTCACTTCGAGTATGAAGATGCTGTCAATAGGAGGTTATAAAATGGTTACGCGATGTGCCTTCGCTCCGCTACCCGGCAGCACGGCAGTTCCTTCTCAGGCGTACTCGTCCAGTTGATGAGCATGGAGGTATTCGACGACGTTTTTCACCTGCTGGGTGCTGTCGCGGTGGCAGACGAGCACGGCGTCGTCCGTGTCGACGACGACGGTGTCGTGGATGCCGACAAGCACGATGAGGCGGTCGCCGGCGCGGACGAGGCACCGGCTTGCATCGTGCATGATGACCTGGTTGCGCAGGGCGTTGCCGTGCGCGTCTTTCTCGCTGAGGTCGTAGACGGCGCGCCAGTCGCCGACGTCGCTCCATCCGAAGGAGCCGGGGACGAGGTACACCTGGCGTGCGCGTTCCATCACCCCGTAGTCGATCGAGATGCGGGGGCTTTTTTGATAGGCTTCTTGAACCGCCTCGTCGCTGAAGTCGTGCTGCTCGTACAGGGGGGCGAAGGCCTCGTAGGCGTCCGGCAAGTGTTTCTGCATCTGGGCGAGGATGCTGTCGGCGCGCCAGATAAACATGCCGCTGTTCCAGAGAAAGTCTCCCGAATCCAGAAAACGCTCTGCCGTAGCGATATTCGGCTTTTCGGCAAAGGTGCGGACCGGATAGGTGCGGAGCACCTCATCATCGAGGTCGCCGCTGTGGTTGATCTGCACGTACCCGTAGCCGGTGGCTGGGTGCGTCGGGGTGATGCCGATAGTGACGAGGGCGCCCGGCTCCTCCGCTTTTTCGAGGGCCACGCGCAGCACGGCGTGAAACTGCGCGACGTTGCGGATCAGGTGGTCGGCAGGCAGGACGATCATCGTCGCATCGGGATCCTGCTCCAGCAGCCGGGCGGCGGCAAAAGCGATAGCCGGGGCCGTATTGCGGGCGATAGGCTCGGCGAAGATATTGTCCGGCGGGAGCGCCGGCAGTTGCTCCCGCGTTTGCGTGACGTAGCGTTCGTGGGTGACGACGTAGCAGCGTTCGGCGGGCACCAGCCCTTGCATACGGGCCAGGGTATTTTGCAGGAGCGTCGCTTCGCCGAGGACGTTGAGGAATTGCTTGGGGCGGGCTTTGCGGCTCTCCGGCCAGAAACGGCTGCCGATCCCACCCGCCATGATGACGGTATAAACCATATCGGTTGGTCGTAGCTACAAAGTGCAACGTTCGAGATCCCCGGTTCAAGGTTCGTTGGGCGATCTACCCGGAACGTTGACGGGAGCCCGAAGATCTTCCCGGGGCAGCGTAAGGTACTTGTTACGGGTCAATAAAACAGAAGCCAGGCACGGATTCACAGATTATGAGCCGAGGAGAGTTACGCGTCCCTGGGTGCCGGGCGCCACGCCGCACACGGTCCTTCTGAATTATTTATTGATATAAAGGGACCTGCGCAAAAACCATCAGGCTGATCCGCCTCTACGGCTCGACTTAGCCGGATTTGACAATCGTATGGGTGCGTATGTCGTGACCCACCTGGAGCCTGAGCGTATACACCCCAGCCGGGAGCAGGGCAGCGCGCCACGGGACGGAATGTTGTCCAGGGGGAAGGGGCCGGTCAAGGAGCACAGCCGTGCGCCGGCCAAGCGCATCATACACCTCTAGTTTGACCACCGTCAGCATTCCGGAGGGAACAGAAAAACGGATCGTAGTCTCCTGCTTGAACGGGTTAGGATAGACGGCCTCAAAATCATGATGCACCGCTACGCCTAAAACCGCAGCGCAAGAACTGACATCTACACCGCTACCGAGCGTTTGCCATGCACTCCCGGTCCACCGGGCAATACCGTTAACAGGCATGCCGCTTGCGTTTTCAATAGTTCCAACCACATAGACGCCCTCGCTTTCAGCGACCTCAATAGACCATACGTTATCTAAGATTGCATCGACGCAGCCTGCGCCCTCGAAACCGCCTCCCAATTCTCGCCATGCCGTGCCATCCCAGACGGCAATCCCCTTAGCCTCCACACCATCGATTTCCGTAAAATCTCCACCGACGTAAACCAGCCCGAGCGCATCAACCCCAAGAGCGAACACCGCCGGTTCTGCCCCTGGCGTTCCTCTATTATCGAAGCTACTCGCCAGAGCCTCCCAGGCTGTCCCGTTCCATCGTGCTATCCTCTCGGTCGGTACGGCTCCCGACGCCGTGAACACGCCGCCCGCGTAGATTTCACCGGCAGGACCGATAGCCAGCGCATAGACGACGTCATCAAAGCCATTGCCGAGTGCTTTCCATTCACTGCCTGTCCACTGAGCAATGTTATTAGCTGGCACGGTACCTGCCGTGGTAAAACTCCCGCCTGCGAACACGTTACCCGTATTGTCGATGGCGATAGCGTGGACCGCGCCGTTAAGGCCGTTTTCGGCGCCGAAAAGGTCGCTCCAGGCGCCACGGGCTTGCGCCTGGCTATGCTGCCAAACTCCAAGAATAGATAAGGCCAGCAGCGACGAGACGAAGGCTGAGGCGTGCTTCTCGGATGGTTCGCCGAATTCTGGAGGAAATCGCTGCATCTTTCGTATGTGCCTAAATAAGAAGGGCATCAACTCCAGCTCAAAAAACTGAGACAAATCTACTGCGTGCACCGGCTATAGCGGTGCTCGTTTAGATTGCAGCGGTCGGGCAGAGAGGAGCAAAGTCATGTTTACGGTCTTTAACCCTCGTGTAGGCACCAAAGGTATCGTTTCATCTTTTAGAACACCAGACGTTGCCCTATGGGATCCTGCTCATCCTGGCGGGAGGGCAGGTCGGGCATGCCGGCGTCGGGCTCGCAGCAGGCTTGCTCAGCCTCACCGGCCATCAGCAGCAGGGGATGCTTATTTTTGGAGGCGGACGCGTGTTGAACATCGTGCTTTCGGGGAAAAGTGGGCATCGATGCATCCGTCGTCTACGCGCTCCGGCGGCAGCGGCCAGCCTGAGGAGGCAGGAGCGCGCATTTTCTGGGAGAGCCAGGATTGTATAAGGAGATAGACAGGCAGTCATGATTCTAGGAGCAGGGGTGACAGGGTTGGCGGCCGGTCTGGCTTCGGGGCGACCGGTTTATGAGGCAGCCCCGGTGCCGGGGGGCATCTGCTCGTCGTACTACGTCCGTCCCGGAAGTAATGAACGGTTGGCGCAGGCCCCTGCCGACGGCGAGGCGTACCGGTTTGAGGTGGGCGGCGGGCACTGGATCTTCGGCGGCGATCCGGCGGTGCTCCGGCTTATTCGTCGCTTCACCCCCGTGAAAGCGTACGCGCGTAGGTCGGCCGTGTATTTTCGCGACGGAGCCTCCTATGTACCCTATCCGTTGCAGTATCACCTGGCCTACCTGGGCGAGACGGCAGCGGCGCAGGCCCTCCGCGAAATGGAGGCCGCCTCCGAGCCGGCCTCCGAAACCCTGGCGGCGTGGCTCGAAGCCCGCTTCGGCCCAACGCTGACGCGGCGCTTCTTCGGGCCGTTCCATGAACGCTACACCGCCGGCCTCTGGACGAGCGTAGCACCCCAGGACCCCTACAAGTCGCCGGTCGATCCCGTGCTGGCGCGGCAGGGTGCCCGGGGCAAGGCGGCGACGACCGGCTACAACGCCCGGTTCGTGTATCCCGAGGAGGGGCTCGATGCGCTGGCCCGGCAGTTCGCTCGCCGCTGCACCGTGCACTACGGCCGGCGCGCCGTTCGCATCGATCCGGGGCAAAAAACGGTCTACTTTGCCGACGGACACGAAGCGGGCTACGACGTGCTCCTCTCGACGCTGCCGCTTACAGCGATGATGACGATGACGGGTCTGGCGGTGGAAGAGCCGCCCGCTCCCCATACGTCGGTGCTGGTGCTCAACATCGGAGCCGTCCGAGGCGCTGCCTGCCCGGATCACCACTGGCTCTACGTACCGGACGCTGAGGCCGGCTACTTCCGCATAGGCTGTTACAGCAACGTTGACCCGTCCTTCCTACCGGCGTCGGCGCGGGGGGCACGAGACCGGGTCAGTTTTTACGTCGAGCGTGCGTATCCCGGCGGAGAACGTCCGGCTCCGGAGATCATGGCCGTGTACATAGACGCCGTCGCGGCAGCGTTGCAGGCTGCGGGTTGGGTGGACGCGGTCGACGTGGTGGACCCTACCTGGATCGATGTGGCGTATACCTGGATGCAGCCGGGTTCGTCGTGGCGCCGGCAGGCCCTCGAACGGCTCGACGCTCACGACATCGTCATGGTCGGACGCTACGGGCGCTGGGTCTTTCAGGGCATCGCCGACTCGATCCGCGACGGGCTGATGGTGGGGGCGGCTTTGCGGGAGGTTTTGTAGGTGTTTGGGTGACAGTACGCGACCTTTACGACCGGTGTTGTTTTTTGTCGTCTACTGCGCACCCGAACACGGTACCGCTGGCTGCACGTTTTTGGTAACCTGCTATGTCTCCTGACGCGGTTACTTTACCGCTTCCTGTCTCGACGTTGCCGGCGCAGCCGTTGGTGTCCGTCCTCATTGCCAGTTACAACTACGGGAAATATCTCGGCCGTGCGCTCGACAGCCTGCTGGCCCATTCGTATCCGCACTTTGAAGGCATCGTATGTGACGACGGAGGGATGGCTCGCCGAGCGGGTGCAAGCATGCGGGGGCCGATGGGGTGCTCCATGACGCCCTGTACGGCGCGGCGCGCAAAGTCCTCGGGCTCGTCGCCTACGCCGTCGCTATCATGTTGCCGGTTGGTCTGCGGACGTCCTGGCTCAATGGTATGCTGGGCGCGCGCGGGCTCCGGCGGGTGCTCCATCGTGTTTTCAAAGCGGCATAGCGTCTGAAAAAAGATTTGCCTGGCCGATGTTATGCAGGGGCACGCGCCTCGACCCCCTCGTGTACCGCGGCGCGGCGCCATTCGCCGGTCACGGCGGCCAGCAGCAAGCCCGGCTCCAGCGCCAGCGTGATCAGAAAATGCGAAGCGATACACGGGGCCAGGCTCCGGCCGCCGACGGCGTAGACGACGCCCAGCGCGCCGCCGAGGAGGCCGGTAATCACGGAAGCCCGCACGGCCGCGCCGACGTTTCTTTTGATGAGGCCGAAGAGCGCGTGCGCCAGCCCGAACGTCACAGCCGACAGCAGCACCTGTAGCCCCACGCCGCCACCCCGTTGCATGACGGCATCCATCACCGTGCGCCGGAAGAGCGCCTCTTCCACCGTCGCGGCAGCGATGGCCGCGGCCAGGGCGAGCAGTTTCAGCCAGCGCATCTGCCGCCAGGTCCTCGCCACCGGAGGCACGTTGCCTACCGCAAAGCCGATGTACGCAGCCGCGACGACCAGGGCGAGCCCCCAGGCCAGGAGCGTCCCGGGCGGGCCGGAAAGAAAACCCAGGTCGCGGAGAAAGCCGGCATCGTGGCCCAGCAGCTTGCGGGCGGTCGGGATCGCCATCGGGAAGGCAAGCACCCCGAGCAGGAGGGCGACGAGTCGCTCTGGCGACATGGGACGGTCGGCACTGGTTTTCGGCATCGGTCGCAGGTCAATGGATCATCCACCGCAAAGGCTCTTTTTATCATCGCGAGAAATCGCGCGATAATACCGGGTTATGTGTGTAGGTCATCACGAACGTGCCTGCCCTGCCATACGCGACGGCTTCGAAATTGGTTGGGAGTCTCCTCTTGCGATACCTTGAAGTTCCATGTATCTTGTACCTTGAACTTCAAGGTATATCCCATCCTGCATCGTCTCGAAGACGAGGGGCTCATCGCCTCGACGTGGCGGGTCGCTCCCGAGACTGGCCGGCGCCGCAAATACTACCGGCTGACACCCAAAGGCGAACGTGCGCTGGAAACGGAGCGGCAGCAGTGGCTCTGCGTCGACGCTGTGCTGGCGAAGCTCTGGAACCTCGAAGCAAGAATCGCCCTGGGGTAGCTGCCATGTTCGACCTGGAAAAAGCCATCACGGCGTGGCGGCGGCGCCTGCGCTACAGCCGTGTCTTCCTCGACGACGACCTCGACGAGTTGGAAGCCCACCTCCGCGACCACGTTGACCGGCTCGCGGCGGAGGGGCTCTCCCTCGAAGACGCCTTTCACGCCGCCGAGCGCCGCCTGGGTACACGCCCTGTGCTGGAGGCCGCCTACCGAAACGTACGCTGGGGCCGCAGGAAACGGCGCCGGCAACTCGGCCACACCTTAACCACGGAAGCCGCTATGCTGAAGAATTATCTGACGATTGCGCTCCGAAATCTGCGCCGGCACACCGGCTACGCCTTCATCAACATCACGGGCCTCGCCGTCGGGCTGGCGGCCTGCCTCGTGATTGGGCTGTTCATTCAACACAAGTTCAGCTTCGACCGGCACTTCGACCAGGCAGACCGGATCTTCCGGCTGGTTCATGCCGACACGGCCCAAAGCCAGCTGTTTGGCGCCTTGCCGGGCGGCTTCGCTCCGGCGTTAAAGGAGATGTTTCCCGAGATCGAAGAGACGGCGCTGGTGCTGAGTCCGCGAGAAGCAGTCCTGCGCGTCGATAACCGGCCGGTGCGGGTCGAGCAGGTAGTCGAAGCCAGCCCTACGTTCTTTGAGGTGTTCTCTTTCCCATTTGTGCAGGGCAACCCGGCTACGGCGCTGGAAGGCCCGAATCAAATCGTTCTGACGCGCTCCCTGGCGCAGCGGCTCTTTGGACGGGAAGAGGTGGTCGACCGCTCGCTTACGTATGAGGGCGATACCTATCTCGTTACCGCCCTCATCGAAGACGTACCGGCCAACACGCACTTCCAGTTCGACGCCGCGATTTCGTTCTCGGAGCGAAGCCGGCGCAATTGGCTCGGCAGCGAGATCAACTGGCGCTCGTTCCACCCGTCGCTCTACACGTATCTCCGATTAACCGACCAGGCCGATCCCGAAGCGCTCCAGGCTTCGCTGCGTACCTGGCTGGCTGCCACGCAGCCCGAGGAGGCCATGCTGCTACGCAACGCGGTGTTGACCCTGGAGCCGCTTCCGCGCATTCACCTGCATTCTTCGGTTGCCTGGGATATTGCCCCGCAAAGCGACATGCGTTACCTGTACCTGTTCGGGGCCATCGGGCTGTTGATTTTGCTGATCGCGTGCATCAATTACATGAACCTGTCCACAGCGCGGTCGGTGCGGCGGGCCCGTGAAGTCGGCTTGCGCAAGGTCGTGGGCGCCGGGCGCGGGCAACTGATCCGACAATTCCTGGGTGAATCGATACTCTTGAGCCTGGGGGCACTGCTGCTGGCACTCGGCATCACGGCCCTCGCCCTGCCGTGGATGAGCCGGCTGAGCGGCTCTGTGCTCAATCTCACCCTGAACGGTACTGCGTTGCTGGCTTTGCTCGGCATCGTCGTGTTGGTGGGGGTGGCAGCGGGCAGCTATCCGGCCTTCCTGCTCTCCGCGTTTCGACCGACGCAGGTGTTGACGGGCCGCAGCCCGATGCTGCGCGCCGGCGGAGCTACCCTGCGCAAGGTGCTGGTAGTTTTCCAGTTCACGGTTTCCCTGGTGCTGATCATCGCCACGCTGGTCGTCAAAACCCAGATGGACTACGTACACACCAAGCGGCTCGGCTTCGATACGGAGCAGGTCGTCGTGCTGAACGACACCCGTAGCGTTGATGCCCGGCGCGAGGCTTTTCGCGCCGAATTGCTTGCCAGCCCGCGTGTCGCCGCGGTATCCCTCTACCCACCCCCCGACGCATTCACCACAGCACGCCGTCAATTCGCGCACCCCATCACCGGCGATGCGGTTGCCATAAATGAGGCAGCCGTAGACTATGACTATGCGGAAACGCTTGGCTTTCAACTTGTCGCGGGGCGCTTCTTTTCCCCTGCGTTTGCCGATTCCTCCGCCGCCGTGGTCCTCAACGAGACGGCCGCTCGCCTCCTCGACCTCGGCGACGAACCCGTAGGGAAGACGTTTCCTTACGGCCGGGGCACCGTAACGGTCATCGGCGTCGTGGAAGATTTTCATACTACCTCACTTCATGAGCCGATTGAGCCGTTCATGATGAAGCTGGCTGCGGCACCCCCCTACAATACCCTGGTGCGTCTGCAACCCGGCGCTACCGACGAGGCGCTGGCACACCTGAAACAGGTGTATGGACGATTCATCCCGGATCGCCCGTTCGACTTCATGTTCCTTGATGCACGGCTCACTGCCTTATACAAATCCGAGCAGCGGGTCGGCCGGATCTTTGGTCTGTTTGCGGCGCTGGCAATCCTCATCGCGGCATTGGGCCTGTTTGGCCTGGCCGCCTTCACGGCCGAGCAGCGCACCAGGGAAATCGGCATTCGCAAGGTGCTGGGTGCCTCGGTATCGAGCATCGTCGTGTTGCTGTCAAAGGAACTCGTCGCGCTCGTGCTTGCCGCATTGCTTGTCGCCGCGCCGGTAGCCTACTTCGCCATGCGTGAGTGGCTGGCTAACTTCGCCTATCACGTCGAACTGTCCTGGGTGCTGTTCGCCGTCGCCGGGCTGGCGGCTGTAGGCGTGGCGTTCTTCTCGGTGAGCTACCAGTCGGTGCAAGCCGCGCTGAGCAATCCAGTGCAGGCGCTTCGGCACGAATAGGTTGGCTGATCAAGGATTCATTCGAGATGATCGACGGCGCGGCCGGCTTGAACCAGGCGTCGAGGAGCCAGAAGTCGGTGCCGTTG
>Ga0302046_10001534_pt1 | contig 21606 bp, 15 predicted proteins | sample RVTome_11_FD_200261 | JGI IMG/M metagenome (GOLD analysis project Ga0302046, IMG submission 200261) | Soil microbial communities from uranium-contaminated site in the Upper Colorado River Basin, Wyoming, United States - RVT147D111 (version 2) ...
TGTCGGGGACCCGCAGGAGGACCTGTCGTTCGACGACCGGGACAACGCGCCCTACAGCCTGCTCGCCTCGGTCATCGATCCCGCCTTCACCTGGGGCGGCGACAGGCGTCCCGGAACGCCCTGGCACGAGACGGTGATCTACGAGCTGCACGTGAAGGGCTTCACGTTCCGGCACCCGAAGCTCCCCGAGGCGATGCGCGGCACCTACGCGGGCCTGGGCTCGGAGGAGGCGATCCGGCACATCCAGCAGCTCGGCTTCACGGCGGTGGAGCTGATGCCGGTGCACCATCACGCCTTCGACCGCTTCCTCGTGCAGCGCGGGCTGAGCAACTACTGGGGGTACAACACGAGCGCCTTCTTCGCGCCGGATCTCCGCTACGCCATGAGCCGGACGCCGTCGGAGTCGGTGCGCGAGTTCAAGACGATGGTCCGGAACCTGCACTCGGCTGGCATCGAGGTGATCCTCGACGTGGTCTACAACCACACGTCGGAGGGCAACCACCTGGGACCGACCATTTCCCTGCGCGGCGTGGACAACGCCGCGTACTACCGCCTGGCACCGGACGACTTCCGCTTCTACCAGGACTTCACCGGCTGTGGTAACACGCTGAACATGCGGCATCCACGCGTCCTGCAGCTCATCATGGACAGCCTGCGGTACTGGATCCAGGAAATGCACGTGGACGGATTCCGCTTCGACCTCGCCAGCGCGCTCGCGCGCGAGCTGCACGCCGTGGACCGGCTGGGGGCCTTCTTCGACATCATCCACCAGGACCCGGTCATCTCCCAGGCCAAGCTCATCGCCGAGCCCTGGGATCTCGGCGAAGGGGGGTACCAGGTCGGCAACTTCCCGGTGGGGTGGGCCGAGTGGAACGGCAAGTACCGCGACTCCATCCGCCAGTTCTGGCGGGGCGATGGCGGGCAGATCTCGGAGCTGGCGACGCGGCTGGCCGGCAGCAGCGACCTCTACGACCACAGCGGCCGCCGCCCGCACGCCAGCGTCAACTTCGTAACCTGCCACGACGGGTTCACGCTGCACGACCTGGTGAGCTACAACGCCAAGCACAACGAGGCCAACCTCGAGGACAACCGGGACGGCGAGAACAACAACCACAGCTGGAACCACGGCGTCGAGGGCCCGACCACGGATCCGGCCATCGTGGCCCTCCGCGAGCGACAGAAGCGGAACTTCCTCGCCACGCTCTTTCTCTCCCAGGGCGTGCCCATGCTCTACGCGGGCGACGAGATGGGGCGCACCCAGCAGGGCAACAACAACGCGTACTGCCAGGACAACGCGATCAGCTGGATCGACTGGGATCTCGATCCGGCCCGGCAGGACCTGCTGCGGTTCACCCAGTACGTCGTGGGCATGTTCCGGGCGCAGCCGGTGCTCAAGCGGCGGGGGTTCTTCCAGGGGCGCAGCGTGCGCGGCGGGAACGTGAAGGACATCACCTGGTTCGCGCCGGACGGGCGGGAGATGTCGGGCGCGGGCTGGACCAACGTGGAAACCCGCAGCCTCGGGGTCCGGCTCGACGGCACGCAGATCGACGAGACCGACAGCAACGGCGACCCCATCGTGGGCGACACGCTGTTCCTGATGTTCAGCGCGCACGACACGCCGCTGGCCTTCGCGCTGCCCGCGCGCGCGCCGGCCGACCGCTGGGAGCGGCTGCTCGACACGGCAGACGCCCGCTGGGCCCGCCGCGATCTGGTGGAGGCGCCCTCCTACGAGCTCGCCCCGCGCGCCGTCGCCGTCTTCCGCCTCGTCACACCCACCGCCAACGGACGCCCGTCATGAGCGAGACAGCAGACAGCCCCGCGGATCCCGTCTGGTACAAGGACGCGATCATCTATCAGCTCCACGTCAAGTCCTTTGCCGACAGCAACGGCGACGGCGTGGGCGACTTCCGGGGACTGACCGGCCGGCTCGACTACCTGCGCGACCTCGGCGTCGACTGCCTCTGGCTGCTGCCGATGTACCCGTCGCCGTTCCGCGACGACGGGTACGACATCGCCGACTACTGCAGCATCCACCCGAGCTACGGCACGCTCGAGGACTTCCGGGAGTTCCTGGGCGAGGCCCACGCTCGCGGGCTCCGGGTGATCACCGAGCTCGTGCTCAACCACACCTCCGACCAGCACGCCTGGTTCCAGGAGGCGCGCAGCTCGCGCGACAACCCCCGGCGCGACTGGTACGTCTGGAGCGACACCGACGACCGCTACGCCGGCGTCCGCATCATCTTCCTCGACACCGAACGCTCCAACTGGGCGTGGGACCCCGAGTCGAAGCAGTACTACTGGCACCGGTTCTTCAGCCACCAGCCGGACCTCAACTTCGACAACCCGGCCGTGCGCGAGGAGATCTGGAAGGTCATGAAGTTCTGGCTGGACCTCGGCGTCGACGGGTTCCGGGTGGACGCCGTGCCCTACCTCATCGAGCGGGAGGGCACCTCCTGCGAGAACCTGCCCGAGACGCACGACGTGCTCAAGTTCCTGCGGGCCAGGCTCAACGAGCACTTCACCGGCAAGGTACTGCTCGCCGAGGCGAACCAGTGGCCCGAGGACGTGCGCCACTATTTCGGCGACGGCGACGAGTTCCACATGGCGTTCCACTTTCCGTTGATGCCGCGGATGTTCATGGCGGTGCGACTGGAGGACCGCAAGCCGCTCGTGGAGATCGTCGAGCGCACGCCCGGGATCCCCGAGACCTGCCAGTGGGGCATCTTCCTGCGCAATCACGACGAGCTCACGCTCGAGATGGTCACCAACCTCGAGCGGGACTTCATGTACGAGGAGTACGCCCGGGACCCGGTGGCCCGCATCAACCTGGGCATCCGCCGGCGCCTGGCCCCGCTGCTCGAGGCAGACCGGCGCCGGATCGAGCTGATGAACGGCCTGCTGATGACGCTGCCCGGCAGCCCGATCATCTACTACGGCGACGAGATCGGCATGGGCGACAACATCTACCTCGGCGACCGCAACGGCGTCCGCACGCCGATGCAGTGGAGCGGCGGCTGGAACGCGGGCTTCTCCACCGCGGACCCCGAGCGCCTCGCGCAGCCCCTCATCTCGAACGCGCTCTACGGCTACCAGGCCGTCAACGTGGAGTCACAGCGGCGCTCGGAGCATTCCCTGCTCAACTGGATGCGCCGCCTGATCAACATCCGCAAGTCGACACGGGTCTTCAGCCGCGGCGCGACCACGTTCCTGAAGCCGGCCAACCACCGCGTCCTGGCCTACCTCCGGACGCTCGGCGCCGAGCAGGTGCTCGTCGTCTGCAACCTGTCGAGCAGCGCACAGGCGGTCGAGCTCGACCTGCGCTTCCTGGCGGGGGCGATTCCAATCGAGATGTTCGGCAAGAGCCTGTTTCCACGGATCGGCGAGCTCCCGTATATGCTGACGCTTGGACCGTACCACTTCTACTGGTTCAAGCTTCGTCGGCTGTAAGGAAGAACCACGCCGCCGGGGCGCGGCGTGGGGAGGAGACCTTGGTTCAGGACAGTCTGCTCTCGGACGAGCTGCTGCAGCACCTGATGGCCGTCGGCCAGGTGGACGTCCTCGTGGGAGTCCCGACACTCAACAACGCCACCACGGTCGGCGGCGTCGTGCGTGCCGCACACCAGGCCTTCGGGCGCTACTTCCCGCGCGACCGGACGGTGCTCATCAACTCCGACGGTGGCTCCGAGGACGGCACACCGGCCGTGGTGCGCGACTGCGCGGTCGACGACCAGGACACCTTCACCGTCTCGCACACGCTGCGCACCGTGCACCGCATCACGACGCCGTACCACGGCGTCGCGGGCAAGGGCAACGCGCTGCGTCAGATCCTGGCGGCTGCCGACCTCACACAGGCGCGAGCCGTCGTGGTGCTCGACGCCGACGTGTCCAGCGTGACGCCGGAATGGGTGGCGGCCCTCATCCGCCCGCTGCGCGAGCAGCAGTTCGACTACGTCACGCCGATCTACCCGCGCCATCCGCTCGACGGCCCGCTCGTGACGCAGATGATCCGCCCCCTGATCGACGCCGTGTACGGCTGGCGCATCCGCGAGCCCCTGGCCGGAGAATTCGGGTGCTCGCAGCGCTTCGTGACACATTGCCTGGAGCAGGACGTCTGGCTCGGCCCGCTGGCCCGCTACGGCATCGACCTCTGGGTCACCGGCACGGCATTCGCCGGCGGCTTCCGGTGCTGCCAGACGCCACTGGGCCCGCGGCGCAGCGCCGGACACACGGGCCTCTCCTTCCAGGAGCTGTTCCAGCAGGTCGTCGGCGCGGCGTTCGAATGTCTCGAAGAGCACGCCGCGTTCTGGGTCCCACGGGCCGCGGCCGAGCCCCTGCCGATGGTCGGCGAGCTGCCCGCGGCGGGCGAGGACGCCCCGGCCGTCGACGCCGGGCGCCTGACCCAGGCCTTCTGCACAGACATCGAGCAGCTGCAGCCCGTGCTCCGATCGATCCTGTCGGCGGACACGTTGGACTCGCTCAACGCGCTCGCACACCAGGACTGCGAGCGGCTCCGCTACCCCGACGACCTGTGGGTCAGCACCGTCTACGAGTTCCTCGTCGCGCACCATCGAGGTGTCATGCGGCGGGATCACATCACACAGGCGCTCATCCCGCTGTACCTGGGGCGCACCGGGTCGTTCCTGACCCAGTGGGCCGACAGGAGTCCGGCGGAGGTGGACGCCGCCCTCGAATCGCTCGGCCTGCAGTTCGAGCGCTCCAAGCCCTGGCTCGTGGAGCGCTGGGGCGAAGGCCAGAGGTAAGTCATGGCTCAGATGATCGCCAACGCCGTCCGCGAGGCCGGCACGAACTTCGTCGAGTCTCTCGTGGCGTTCCTGCCGAACGCCATCACGACCCTGAGCATCATCGTGGTCGGATGGCTGATCGCCATGCTCCTGCGAGCCGTCGTCCGCTTCGCGCTCCGCTCGCTGCGCTTCAACGCACTCGCCGAGCGGCAGGGCCTGGCGGCCCTGCTCAAGGTGGCCGACCTGCCCGAGGCCGACGCGCTCCTCGCGACCATCGTGTTCTGGCTCGTGTGGCTCGGCTTCTTCTTCTCGGGCATCGACGTGCTGGGCTTCACCAGCCTCCAGGGCCTCGTGGCCGGCTTCGCCGCGTTCGTCCCCCGGCTGCTCGTGGCGCTGGTCATCCTGGTGGTCGGCTTCATCGCCGCCAACTTCGCCTGGCGGGCGACGCTGCTCGCCTCGGTGAACGCGCACATCCCCTCGCCCCGGCTGCTGAGCGGCGCCGTGCGCTGGCTGATCCTGATCCTGGCCGGTGCCATGGCGCTCGAGCAGATCGCCGTGGCGCGCACGATCGTTCTGACGGCGTTCGCGATCGCCTTCGGTGCCCTGATGCTCGGCATCGCGATCGCCTTCGGCATCGGGGGCGGCGGCATCGCGCGTCGGATCCTCGAGCACCAGTTCCCGGAGCGCGAGGGCTCCGGCGCCGACGAGATCTCTCACCTGTGAGCACGCCGATCGCGGAGGCCCTGCCGGACCTGCTCCCGACGTTCCTGCCGCAGCAGCGCTGGTTCGGCGACAAGGCCCGCCGGATTGCCCGCTGCGAGGTCGAGGACCTCGCCCCGCTGGCCGGGGCCGGCGACGCCATGGTCGTCGTCTCCGCCGTGGACTTCACCGTCGGAGCCCGCCAGCGCTACGGTCTCGTGGTGGCATCGCGGCCGGAGCCCGGGAGCCGTCCGGTGCTCGGTCGTCTGGGGTCCGGCGGCGACTGGCTCGTGGAAGCGACGACCGACCCCGATGTGGCCGAGGCGCTGCTGCGAGGCTTCGCCTCGGACGGCGAGATCCCCATGGCACGCGACGGCCGGCTCCAGTACGCGGATACGACCGCGGAGACCCGTCGTCGGCTCGCCACTGCCGTGCCGGAGGCACGAGCGCTCGGCGCCGAGCAGAGCAACACCTCCCTGCTCGTGGGTCGCCGTTTCGTCTTCAAGCTCTTTCGCCGGATCGACGTCGGAGAGAACCCCGAGGTGGAGGTGGGCCGGTTCCTGACGTCGCAAACGACGTTCCGCGCCATGCCGGCGCTCGAGGGCTCGCTCACCTACGTGTCGTCCGGCGGTGAGACGGCGACGGTCGGCGTGCTCCAGCAGTGGGTCGAGAGCGTGGGCGACGGCTGGCGCCACGCGCTCGCTGGCCTCGAGGCCGCCAGGGACGGCGGCGCGACACTGGCCGCCCTGACCGGGGACATCGGCCAGCTCGGGGCGATCACCGCCGACTTCCACGCGGCGCTGGCCTCGAGCCCCACCGCGTCGGCCTTCGCGCCAGAGCCGCTCACGCAGGACGACGCCGACGCATGGCTGGGCGACCTCCGTGCCAGGGCGGCCGACGCACCTGCCCTCCTGCAACGACGACAGGGCGACTGGCCCGAGCCGACCCGCCGGCTGGCCGGAGACGTGCGGACGCGCATCTCCGCGGCGTGGGACCGTCTCGCGGTGCCGGCGGCCACAGGACCCGGGGGGTTCGCGAAGATCCGGATCCACGGCGACTACCACCTCGGGCAGACCCTCAAGACGGCCACCGGTTTCGCCATCATCGACTTCGAGGGGGAGCCGGCCATCCCGATCGTCCGACGACGGCAGAAGCAGGCCGCGCTCAAGGACGTGGCCGGGATGCTGCGCTCGTTCGACTACGCCATCGAGACCGCCTGCGCGGAGCGGCCGGGTGCAGCCGACGACCTGCGCGCGGCGGCCGGCCTGCGGCAGGCGTTCCTGGAGCGGTACGTCGAGGCGGCCGCGGGGCATGGCGCCCGGTCGATACCCTCCGGCGCCGATGCGCGCGAGCGCTGGCTGGCCTTCTTCGAGCTGGGCAAGGCGCTGTACGAGCTGGAATACGAGATCAACAACCGTCCGGGCTGGGTCCACATCCCCCTGCGCGGCCTGCTGCGCACGCTCGACGGGCTGGACCGATGATCGCGCAGCCCCTGCGCGTCGTGGAGGAGCGTCATGAACGTCACTGAATGGATGGCCGCCCTCGGGCGATCGTTCGGCGAGGTCGCCGCGCGCGTCCAGCTGTATCTCCCGTCGGTGCTCGGCGCGCTCGGGCTGCTCGTCCTCGGCTGGCTCGTCGGGCGGCTCCTGCGGGCCTGGGCCGTGCGCCTGGTCGGACTGATCGAGCGTCGGCTCGAGCGGTACGCCGTGCGGATGACGCCGGCCAGGCTCGGCGTGGACAGGAGCGCCGGCGAGGTCGTCGGGGCCTTCGTCTTCTGGGCCGTCTTCGTGATCTTCGTGGGCGCGGCCACCGACGCGCTCGGCCTGCCGGTGCTGGCCACGTGGCTGAGCGGCCTGTCGCAGTTCCTGCCCCGGCTGCTGCTGGCCGCCCTCATCGTCCTGGCCGGCGTGCTCGCCGGAGCCCTCGCCCGCGACGCGCTGACCGCCACGACTCAGGCGAGCGGCGTGCTGTTCGGCCCCGCGATCGCGCGCGGCACCCAGATCGCCGTCGTGACGGCGGCCGCCATCACCGCCGTCGATCAGGTCGGCATCGACAGTCGCTTTCTGACCGGCGCGATCATGGTCTGCCTGGCCGCCTTCCTCGGGGGCAGCGCCCTGGCCTTCGGCCTCGGCGCGCGCACGGCCGCTAGCAACATCATCGCCGTGCACTACGTCCGGCAGACCTACCAGGTCGGCCATCGAGTGCGGCTGGGGTCCCAGGAGGGCACCATCCAGGCCATCACCTCCACCGCCGTCGTGCTCGAGACACCGCACGGCCGCGTCGTGGTCCCGGCCAAGGCCTTCGGCGAGCGCTCCTCAACGCTGCTCTCGACGGAGGGCTGAGATGACCACGTCGGTCACCCTGTCCGAGGCCTATCTCGAACGCCATCCGGACCACGCCGCGGCCCGCCTCGAAGCCTGCGACGCCGGCGAGGCGGCCGCTCTGCTCGCATCGGTTCCGGTGGATCACGCGGCCCGCGCCCTGGCGAGAATGGCGCCGGCCGCCGCGGCGGCCGTCGTGGGAATCCTCCCGGACGGGCAGGCGGCACCCATCATCGGCGAGCTGTCGGTCCACGCGGCCGGCACGCTGCTGCGCCGTCTGCCGCCGGCACGTCGCGACGCCCTGTTGCGCGCCATTCCGGAGACGGTGGCCCACGCGGTGACACAACTGCTCCGCTTCGGCGAGCGGACGGCCGGCGGGCTGGTCGATCCGTTCGCGGCCGCCCTGCCGGCGGATGTCTCGGCAGCCGACGCGCTCGCCTACGTGCGGGCCCACCCCGAGCAGGTGGCGCAGGATCTGCTGGTCATCGGTCGCGACCAGGTGCTGCGCGGCTCCGTTCCCCTGGCCACGCTCATCGCCGCCCCATCATCGGCCGCGCTCGGCGAGCTGACGAGCGCCGTGCCGGTTTCCTTCGCGGCGTCGACGGCCCTCGACACCCTCGCCGACAGCCCGGCCTGGACGGCCGCGCGCGCGGTGCCGGTCGTCGACGCCCAGGGCCGCCTGCTCGGCGCGTTGCGCGCCGAGGCGGTCGATGCGGTCACGGGCCGCCCGGCGGCCGGCGCCGCGACGCCGGGCACCCTGCTGCACCTCAACGAGCTCTTCTGGGGCGGGTCGGCCCGACTCTTCGGCGAGTTCGCCGACGCGCTGCTCGCCCGCGGCACGCAGGGAGGCGCCAGATGACCGTTGCTGCCGAACCGGCCGCCCGCGCCCTGGCGGCCGACTACCTCCACCGCTATCCCGACGAGGTCGCACGTCTGGCCGAGACGTGGCCGGCCCAGGAGGTTCTCGCCCTGTTCGCCGACGGGCCGGTCGACACGCTCGCCGTCCCGTTCGAGCGTCTGACCGCCGATGTCGCCGTCCAGCTCCTCGCACGGCTCGAGCCGGCGCGCGCCGCGACGCTGGCCGGGGCCATCGACCCCGGCCGCGCCGCCGTGCTGCTGGCCCGACTCGAGCCGGACAGCCGCGAAGCCTGCCTGCGTCACCTGCCGGCCGGACTCGCCGACGAGCTCCGCGAGCTGATGGCCTATCCGCCGGATTGCGCCGGCGCGCTGATGGACGTACACGTCGTCACCGTCCGGCCCGAGACCACGGCGCTCGAAGCGCTGGCCAGGCTGCGCGTGGACCCCCGCGCGGGCGGGGCGGAGGTGGCCGTCGTCGACGCGGACGCCCGTCTGGCCGGTCTCGTGCCCATCCAGGAGGTCGCGCTCGCCGCCCCCGAGCTCCCCATCCGGGCGCTCGTCAGGGGCACACCGGTACACGTGGAGGCGCTTGCCCCCCGGGAGGACGTCATCGAGCTGCTGTCGCACCTCGGGCGCGCCAGCCTCCCCGTGGTCGACGCCCAGGGGCGCGTGGTCGGCATCATCCGTCAGTCCGCGCTCGTCCGCGTGGCCGAGGAGGAAGCCAGCGCCGACATGCAGACGATGGTCGGCGCAAGCGCCGACGAGCGGGCGCTCTCACCGGTCGGCTTCGCCGTCCGCAAGCGTCTCCCCTGGCTGGAGATCAACCTGGTCACCGCCTTTCTGGCCGCCGCCGTCGTCGGGCTCTTCGAGGAGACCATCGCGGCCAACGTGGCCCTGGCCGTGCTGCTGCCGGTCGTCGCCGGCCAGTCGGGAAACACCGGCGCACAGGCACTGGCCGTGACGATGCGCGGCCTGGCGCTGCGCGAGGTCCGGCTGCGGCACTGGGCTCGCGTGCTGGCCAAGGAAGGTGCCGTGGCGCTGCTCAACGGGATCGGCGTGGCCGCGACGACCGCGGTGGCCGTCTACGTCTGGAGTGACTACTCGACCGGCCTGGCCACGGTCATCGGGACGTCGATGGTCATTTCCATGGTGTGCGCGGGCCTGGCCGGCGCGGCCGTCCCGATGGCGCTCGTGGCGGTACGCCAGGATCCGGCCCAGTCGTCATCGATTATCCTGACGACAATCACCGACGTGGTCGGGTTCTTCAGCTTCCTGGGCATCGCCAGTGTCTGGCTCGCGGCCACGCTCTGAGGCCGTCGTGTCGGCATCCACACAGGTGAGTCATCATGCAGATCTTCCTCTTCGGTGCACTGGCCATCTCGCTGCTCGCCGTCGTCTTCGCGCTCCAGAACATCGTGCCGGTGACGGTGACCTTCATGAACGTCCAGTTCGAGGGGTCGCTCGCGCTCGTCCTCTTCGTGGCGTTCGTGGCCGGCGCGCTCGTCAGCTTCCTGGCGTCGCTGCCAACGCTCGTCAAGGGCCGGTGGGCCGGGCACGACCTGCGCCGGCGGGTCACTGAGCTCGAAGCCGAGCTCGCACAGCAGCAGCAGCTCCGCACCGCCGAGGACCGGCTCCGCCAGGCGCTTCCCAAGTCGGCAGGTCCGGATCGCTCCACACCGCCGCACGAGGGCGGCCGCGCCGGCTCTCCGCTCGAGCCGAAGACGTGACCGTTCCCGCACTGTGGCAGCCGCGCCTCGGGGCCTGCCCGGGCCCCGCGGGCACGCGGTTTCGCGTGTGGGCACCGGCGAGCCGCCAGGTCGAGCTCGTCGTGGAGACCCCCGGCACCGGGCGGCACGCCCGGCCCCTGCCGACGGGTGCCGACGGCCTGTTCGAGGCCAGGTTCGTGGACCTGGGCCCCGGAGACCTGTACCGCTTTCGGATCGACGGACAGGGCCCGTTTCCCGATCCCGCATCGCGCTGCCAGCCCGAGGGCGTCCACGGTCCGTCGATGGTGGTCGACCCGACGGCTTTCGACTGGTCCGACCGTACCTGGACGGGCGTGCCGCTCGAGGATCTGGTCGTCTACGAGCTGCACGTGGGAACCTTCACTCCGGAAGGGACGTTTCAGGCGGCACAACGGCGGCTGCCGTACCTCCGGGACCTGGGCGTGACCGCCGTCGAGCTGATGCCGGTCGCCGACTTTCCCGGGTCGCGGAACTGGGGGTACGACGGGGCCGCGCTGTTCGCTCCCGCGCGATGCTACGGGCAGCCCGACGCGCTGCGACGCCTGGTGGACGAGGCACACCGGCTCGGACTCGCGGTGCTGCTGGATGTGGTCTACAACCACGTGGGTCCGGACGGTGCGTACCTGCATGCGTTCAGCCCGTTCTACTTCACCGACCGCCACGCCAGCCCGTGGGGGGCGGGTGTCAACCTCGATGGCGACGGGTCGACCCACGTGCGCGCGTTCTTCATCGAGAACGCGCTCCACTGGGTGCACGAGTATCACGTGGACGGCCTGCGTCTCGACGCCACGCACGCCATCGAGGACGATGGCCCCCGGCACTTCCTCGCCGAGCTCGCCGCGCGCGTGAAGGCGTCTGCTCCGGATCGGCAGGTGCTCGTCATCGCCGAGGACTCCCGCAATCTGGCAACGATCGTCACCCCGCCGGACGAGGGTGGGTGGGGGCTGGATGCGGTCTGGGCCGACGACCTGCACCACCAGATCCGGCGACGACTCGCCGGCGATGCCGACGGCTACTACCAGGACTACAGGGGCACGACGGCGGACATCGCGGCGACGATCGAGCGTGGCTGGTTCTTCACGGGTCAGCGCTCGGCGTTCCTCGACGCGCCCCGCGGGACCGATCCGTCGGGCATCCCGCCGCGACGGTGCGTGGTCTGCGTGCAGAACCACGACCAGATCGGGAACCGCGCCTTCGGCGAGCGTCTCCACCATCAGATCGACCTGGCGGCGTATCGCGCGGTGTCGGCGATGCTGCTCGTCGTACCGGAGACCCCGCTGCTGTTCATGGGCCAGGAATGGGCCGCCTCGGCCCCCTTCCTCTTCTTCACCGACCACCAGCCCGAGCTTGGCCGCCTGGTGACCGAGGGACGCCGGCGCGAGTTCGCCCGGTTCGCCGCCTTTGCCGACGCTGCCACGCGGGAGCGCATTCCGGATCCGCAGGCGGAGCCGACCTTCCTGGCGAGCCGGCTCGACTGGGAGGAGCCGGCGCGCGAGCCGCACGCGGGGACTCGTCGCCTGTACGCCGCGCTGCTCGCCCTCCGTCGCCGGGAGACGGCGCTCCGGGCCGATGCCGCCACCGAGGTCGTCGCGCTCGACGAGTCGACGCTGGCCGTGCGCCGGACCGGCGCGGCGGACACGCTGCTCGCCGTGGTCCGGCTCGCCGGTGGCGGGACGGTCGACCTCGGCTCCCTCACCGGCGCCGCGCCCTCGGCGCCCGCGTCACGGGGCGGCAGCGGGCACGGCTGGGCGGTCGTGCTGCACACCGAGGAAGACCGCTTCGCCGGCGACCCGGCACCTCCGACGCTCCGCCTCGACGACCCGCCGGCGGCGGACTTCGTGCGGCCGGGGACCATCCTGCTCACGACGCGGCCCGTCCCATGAGCACGGCACACCCCCCCGCCTTCCGCCCGTCGCCGGTCAGCACCTACCGGCTGCAGCTCCATGCGGGATTCTCCTTCGCCCGGGCACTCGAGGCGGTGCCGTACCTGTCCGATCTCGGCGTGACCGACTGCTACCTCTCGCCCGTGTTCACCGCCCGACCTGGCAGTGTGCACGGCTACGACGTGTGCAACCACAACGAGATCAACCCGGAGCTCGGCGGCGACGATGGCTTCGCCGACCTGGCCGCCGCGCTGCGCGCGCGCGACATGGGCGTGCTGCTGGACTTCGTGCCGAACCACATGGGCAACGACCCGCAGACCAACGGCTGGTGGCGCGACGTGCTGGAGAACGGACCGAGCTCACCCTTCGCCCGGTACTTCGACATCGACTGGGACCCCATCAAGCCGGAGCTGAAGAACCGGCTCCTGCTGCCCATCCTTGGCGAGCAGTACGGCGAGGCGCTCGAGAGCGGCAGGCTGCGTCTGGAGTTCGCCGGCGGTTCGCTCGCCATCGACTACGGGGGCTACCGTCTCCCGGTCAATCCGCGGCGCTCGCCGATGGTGTACGAGACCGGCCTCGAGGCGCTCGTCGCCGCGCTCGGCGACGGCGACCGGCAGCTTCGCGAGTTCCTGAGCATCCTGACGGCGTTGCGCAACCTGCCGCCGTACACCGAACGAGACCCGGCGCGGATCGCCGAGCGGCAGCGCGAGAAGGAGGTGGCCCGCGACCGGCTGGCCAGGCTGGTGGACGAGTCCGGGCCGATCCGGCGCCACGTGGAGGCGGCGGTGGCCGCGTTCAACGGCTCGCCTGGCGACCCGCGCAGCTTCGATCGCATCCACGAGCTGCTCGAGCAGCAGGCGTACCGACTGGCGTCCTGGCGCACGGCCTCCGACGAGATCAACTACCGCCGATTCTTCGACATCAACGATCTGGCGGGGCTCACCGTCGAGGATGCCGACGTCTTCGACGACATCCACCGCCTCGTGCTGCGCCTGGTGGCCGAGGGGACCGTCACCGGACTGCGCCTCGACCACGTCGACGGGCTCTCGGATCCGGCCGCCTACCTGGAGCGCCTGCGCGCGGCCACTCGCGCGGCGCGCGCCGGCGGCGACGACGCCGCCACCGCTGCGGAGTCCTTCTACGTCGTCGTCGAGAAGATTCTCTCGAGCGGCGAGACGCTCCCGGCGAGCTGGGCCACCGCCGGCACGACGGGCTACAACTTCCTCAACGAGGTCAACGGCATCTTCGTCAACGCCCGTCACGCCCGCTCGATCACACGGACCTACGCGCGGCTCACCGGACGGGCCGACCCGGTGTTCGAAGTCGAATACGACAGCAAGCGCCTGATCATCGGCACCGCCATGACGAGCGAGCTGCAGGTGCTGGCCGTCGCCATCAACCGGCTCTCCGAGGCGGATCGGCGGTCGCGGGACTTCACCTTCAGCCTGATCCGCCGCTCGCTGCGCGAGGTGATCGCCTGCTTCCCGGTCTACCGTACCTACGTCAGCGCCGCGGGCGTCGGCCCCACCGATCGCGCGATCGTGGATGCCGCCATCCTGATGGCGCGGCTGCATAATCCGGCCAGCGACCCGTCGATCTTCGACTTCCTTCGGAGCGTCCTGCTGCCCGAGCGCCCCGACGACGGCCAGGTCGAGGCCGTCCCCCACGATCGGCGGCTGCAGGTGGCCATGAAGATCCAGCAGTACACGGCCCCGGTCCAGGCCAAGGGCGTGGAGGACACGGCGTTCTATCGCCACGTCCCGCTGCTGTCGCTCAACGAGGTGGGGGGCAACCCCCGACAGTTCGGCCGACCCGTGCAGGCCTTCCACGCCGCCAACACGCGCCGCCGGACGCACTGGCCGCTCGAGATGAACACGACGGCCACGCACGACACCAAGCGCGGCGAGGACGGCCGCGCGCGGCTCAACGTCCTGTCGGAGCTGCCGGGCGACTGGCGGGACGCCGTCTCGAAGTGGATGCGAGTCAACAAGTCGCTGCGCCGGATGGTGGACAGCGAGCCGGCGCCCGATCGCGGCGACGAGTACCATTTCTACCAGGCGCTGTTGACCGCCTGGCCGGCCGAGGCCCACGACGCACCGGTGACGGACCACGCGCCACACGACCTCGTCGAGCGCCTGCGCGGCTACATGACCAAGGCCATCCGCGAGGGCAAGCTCCACACGAGCTGGATCAACCCCAACGAGGCCTACGAGACCGCCGTGGACGGCTTCGTGCAGGGGGCCCTGGCCGGCGACGGCGCCGCGAAGTTCCTGCCGCTGTTCGTCCCCTTCGCGCGGCGGCTCGCGCGCCTGGGCATGGTGAATTCGCTCGGCCAGCTCGTGCTCAAGCTGGCCGCACCCGGGGTGTCGGACGTGTACCAGGGCGGCGAGCTGTGGGACCTCAGCCTGTGCGATCCGGACAATCGACGGCCGGTGGACTACGCCCACCGCCGAACGCTGCTCTCGAGCCTCGAGCCGCTGCTGAAAGCAGCCGACGTCACTTCGCCGACGAGCCGGGACGAGTCGTCCGCCGTCGCGGCGCTCGTCGACGGGTGGCACGACGGCCGGATCAAGCTGTTCGTGACGGCGGCCGGCCTGCGGCTGCGGCGCGCCAGACCGGACGTGTTCCTTGGCGGGACCTATCAGCCGCTGGTCGCCGACGGCGTCGCCGCGGACCACATCGTGTCGTTCGCGCGGGAGCGCGACGGGGCCATCGCGCTGGCGGTCGTGCCGCGCCTGCTCGTGTCGGCTCCGTCGCACCTCACCGTGACCGGCCCCGAGGCCTGGCGGGACACCCGGCTTCGGCTGCCTGATGCCTGGCGGGGCCGTGTGTTCCGCTCCGTGCTGACCGGAGCGGTGGTCAAGCCGATCCGGACGGCGCAGGACGCCTGGCTGATGACCGCCCAGGCGCTGGCGTCCTGTCCCGTGGCCCTGCTCTGGAGCGAGACGGACTGGAGCGGCGCATGAGTCCCGCGATCTGGGTCCCCCTGGTCTTCCTCCTCTGCGCGCTCCTCATCCTGGCCTCGGGGGTCCGGCTGTCGCGCTACGGCGACATCATCGCGGAGAAGACAGGCCTCGGCGGCACGTGGACGGGACTCGTGCTGATGGCCACGGTCACCTCCCTGCCCGAGCTCATCACCGGGATCAGCTCCGTGACCGTCTTCGACGTCCCGGACATCGCGGCCGGCGACGCCATCGGCAGCTGCATGTTCAACCTCGTCATCCTGGCCTTCCTCGACTTCCGGCACCCGACGCCGCTCACCGCGCGCGTGCACCAGGGGCACGTCCTGTCGGCCGCCTTCGGCATCCTGCAGCTCGCCCTGGCGGCCATGGCGATCCTGCTGGGACCGCGGGCACCGATGCTGGGCTGGGTGGGCCTCCACAGCCTGCTCTTCCTGGCCATCTGGCTCTTCGCCGTCCGGACGATCTTCGTGTTCGAGCGGATCCGCATGGCCGACATCGCCGAGACGCTGACGGGGGACATCAAGTACGGCGAGGTCTCGCTCGGGCGCGCCGCCGGCCTCTACGCCCTCAACGCCGCGGTCCTCGTGGCGGCGGCGGCCTACCTCCCGGGCGCGGGCGAGCGCTTCGCCGAGCTGAGCGGCCTCGATCAGAGCTTCGTCGGGAGCCTCCTCGTGGCCGCCTCGACCTCCCTGCCAGAGGTCGTCGTCTCGGTGGCCGCCGCACGCCTGGGGGCCTTCGACATGGCGGTCGCCAACCTGTTCGGCAGCAACCTCTTCAACGTGGGGGTGGTGGGCATCGACGACCTGTTCTACACCGACGGCTCGATGCTGGCGCAGGTCTCCCCCGCGCACCTGGCCACGCTGGAAGTGGCCATCGCGATGACGGCGGTGGCAATCGTCGGCCTCACCTACCGGGCCCAGCGGAAGCGCTTCCGGCTGTCGTGGGACTCCATCGGCCTCCTCGCCCTGTACGCAGCCGGGCTCGTCATGCTGAAGTGGCTGGCCTGATCTGATCACGTCCGCAGCGTGGGGAAAGGCCGCGAGTACTGAGGTCGGCGCCCGAGAGTCATGCTTGTCGGGGAGGACGGAGTGCCGTCAGGGGCTGTCGGCGTGACGCTCCTGGGGGCGAGCGTGCTCGCGCCTGGCCCGCTCGAAGGCGTCTCCCGGGCCAGCCAGCACGAGGCGGTCCCCGGGAGAGAGCGGCCGTGACGGGTTCGGTGCCTCGAAGCGATCGACGGTGAGAATCGCCAGCGCGCTCATGCCGAAGCGCGCGGGCAGCCTTAGGTCAGCCAGCGTTCGACCCGCCCACGCCGGAGTCTCGGAGACGGACCACTCCTCGACCACGAGCTCCGGTTCCGACTCCCGTGGATCGCGCTGGTCGACGCGGGTCAGGTAGGCGACCGTTCGGTCGACCGCGGACGGCTCTCCCGACAGAATCAGGTGATCACCAGGAAAGAGCTGGAAGTCCGGCCCCGGATTGAAGAAGCTTCGCCCACCCCGACTGACGGCCAGGACGGTCACGCCGAACTCGTCCCGGAGGGGCACCTCCGCAATGCGCTGCCCCGCCCACGGTGAGGTCGACCCGAGGCGCATCTCGCGGAGGCCGGGGCTGGCAGCCGCCAGCGCCGCCAGCGGCCCCATACCCGCCGTGAGCGCATCGACGGCCTGCTCTGCTGCGTCGGCATAGGGCCTGAGCAGCAGGTCGGCGCCCTCCAGACGAAGCAGGTCGGCATCGTCCGCTGTCCGGCACGCCACTGCGATCCGTCCCTGGAACCCGCGGTCGCGCAGGTGCCGCAGCAGGATCAGGCCGGGCTCGACATCGGGCGTCGTGCTCACGACCCACTTGACGCCCTCCAGCGGAAGGTGATCGAACAGCTCCGGATCCCCGGCGTCGCCGTAGACGACTGGCATGCCCTCCGCCTGCCAGCGGGTCAGCGCCTGGGGGTCGAAGTCCACGCCGATGACGCGGCGGTTGCGCAGCAGCAGATGGCGCACGATCCCGCTGCCGTAGCGGCCCAGGCCGAAGACGACGACGTCGGCCCGGGGCGCCGGTCGGCCGTCCTCCGCCCGCTCCCGATAGGGCACTCCACGCTCGAAGACGCCGAGCCACGGTGAGAGCCGCTCATACAGCGGACCGGAGTAGAGGATCATGTACGTCGACAGACCGATCGTGACCAGTCCGACCGTGGTGATGAGCGCCATGGCCTCCGGGCCGATGTGGCCGACGCTCACGCCGAGCGCGCCGAGGATGAGCGAGAACTCGCTGATCTGCGCCACCGTCAGGCCGGCCAGGAAGCCGGTCCGCTTCCGGTATCCCATGACGCCCATGATCGCCATGACGATCAGCGGATTGCCGAGCAGCACGAAGGCCGACAGGACCAGGGCCGGCACGACCGTCGTGCCAAAGAGCGAGAGATCGAGCCGGGCGCCCAGATCGATGAAGAAGAACAGGAGCAGGAAGTCCCGCATGGCGACCAGCCGCGTGCCGATGGCCTCGCGGTACGGGGTCGACGCGAGCGATGCGCCCGCGACGAACGCGCCCACCTCCTTGCTCAGGCCGATCGCGTCGCCCGTGGCCGCGAGCGCCACGGCCCAGGAGATGCCCGTGAGGACGAGCAGCTCGGGAGAGCGGGCGATCCGATGGACGACGCGCGGCAGCGGTCCGGCCACGAGCGCCACGATCACACCGATGAACCCGAGCCCCTTTGCCAGCGTGACGACGGCGTGCCACCAGAGCTCCACGCCTGCGCCCCGGTCCCCTCCGAGCGCGGTGATCCCGATCATGGCCAGGATGACCGCCAGGTCCTGAACGATCAGGAAGCCCACGGCGATGCGCCCGTGCAGTGAGTCGATCTCCCGCTTGTCCGACAGCAGCTTCACGATGATGATCGTGCTCGAGAACGTCAGGGCGACGGCGATGTACACCGCCGTGAGCGGATCCAGACCGAGCGCCAGGGCGATCAGGAACCCGACGACCGACGTGAAGACGATCTGGCCGACGCCGGTAGCCAGCGCGACGGGCCCAATCGTTCGGATCGTGTGGACGTCGAGCTTCAGCCCGACGACGAACAGCAGGAGGGCGATGCCGATGCTCGCGAGCAGCTCGACCTGCTCGTGCCGCGTGACGAGCCCGACGCCCGCCGGACCGACGAGGATGCCGACGGCGATGAAGGAGACGATCAGCGGCTGTCGCAGCCAGAGACCAGCGGCGCCGACCAGGGCGGCGCTCAGAAGGATGGCGGCAATCTCGAGGAAGGCGCTGTCGAAGGACATGCGGCTGCGGCCTGCGCAAGCGTACTTCGGGCGCCGCGTCCGATGCCAGGCAGGGCCGGCGCGGAGTGGCTATACTGCGGGCGTGGACGCCACGTCCCGCGCGCCTGACCCATGAGCCGTCCCGTCGTCTGGCTGGTCGTGTGCGTGGCGTTGAGCGGCGGCTGCCGTACGGCGGTGGACCCCGCCGTGCTGGCCGACGCGCAGATCGCGGCGCGCGTCCGGACCGCGCTCGTCAATCATCCCGAGCTCGGACGGATGCCGATCGAGGTCCGCGTCCGCCAGGGGGTCGCTCGCCTCGCGGGCGCCGTCGAGACCGACGCCCAGGCGGCGGCAGCCGCCAGCCTCGTGCGGGCGGTGCAGGGCGTTCGCGATGTCGAGGTCGATCTGCAGATCGGCGGCGTGGCCGACGTCGAGCTGGTGTTGCCGCCGCCTGTCGCCCTGGCCGACATCGAGCAGTCTCCGGGCGATCGTCGGCTGCTGGCCGTGGGCGTCACGTTCGGACGCAGCCTCCCCCAGGACCCGTCGTTCGCCTCACGCGTGCGCGTGGGGCCGTTGTTCCGCCTCGGTTCCGGACGCGGCCTCGGGCCGGCCATCGGGTTCAGCTGGTTCGAGACCCCGCTCGCCGGGGCTCCTTCCGGCGGCGAGCTGTCCGGTCGACTGCACGTCAAGCCCATCATGGCCGGCCTTGCCTACACCTTCGGCTCGGGGCGCCTCTCGGTCTCCCCGTCCCTCGTGGGGGGCGTGGCCTTCAACAGCGCCTCGGTCGCGGGTTCGGGCGCTGTCGGGCGGGTGGCCGTCGACGTCGACAACAGCCTCGTGTGGCGACCCGGTGTCTCGATCTGGGTCGATCTCAACCGATGGGCAGCCGTGAACCTGTCGGCAGCGCAGGTGCGGACGGGCCTGGACGTCACCTTCGTCGACGACGGCCAGCTGGTGCGCGAGCGCGTGCCAGGCAACACGGTCATCGTGCAGGCCGGAGTGGCGTACAAGATATTCTGAGACGGGTGTGACGTCATACCTGCTGCACCTGCTGGAGGCGGTCGGCGCGGCCGCGTCCTTCGCCGCCCTGACACTGCGGGAGTCCGTGCGGCCCCCCTACGAGGCGCGCGAGACCCTGCGTCAGCTCTACGAGCTCGGCTGCCGGTCTGTGCCGCTCATCGCGGTGAGCGGGCTGGCCGTCGGCGTCGTGCTCTCGATGCACACGCGCGCCTCGCTCGCGCGGTTCGGGGCCGAGTCGCTGATTCCGGCCGGCCTGGCCATCGCCCTCGTGCGGGAGACCGGACCGCTCACCGCGGGCCTGCTGCTCTCGGGACGCATCGGCGCCGGCATCGGGGCCGAGCTCGGTGCCATGAAGGTCACTGAGCAGGTGGACGCGCTCGAGGCCGTTGCCGTGGACTCGTTCAAGTACCTCGTCGTCACCCGCGTGGTCGCCTGCGTCATCGCCGTGCCGCTGTTGACCACGGTCATGAACGTCACGGGGTTGCTCGGCGGCTTTGCCGCCGAGACAGTGGTGACCGGGATGCCGCTCTCGACCTACGTCCGCCAGGCGTTCGGGCCCATCCAGTTCTCCGACCTCATCCCGGCCACCATGAAGACGATGGTGTTCGGCTTCATCATCGCCACGACCTCGTCGTACCTCGGCCTGCACACCACGCACGGTACCGAGGGGGTCGGCCGGGCATCGACGCGCAGCGTGGTGATGTCGTCGATCCTGCTCATCGTGGCCAACGTGCTGCTCGTGCGGATCATCTTCTTCCTCTATCCCGCCTGAGCCCGATGGACCTGCCCGCGGTCGAACTGCGCCACGTGACCAAGTCGTTCGGCGGTCGCCGCGTGCTCGACAACGTGTCGCTCGCCGTGCCGGCCGGACTCAGCCTGTGCATCCTCGGACGCAGCGGCACCGGCAAGAGCGTCACGCTCCGGCACATCATCGGGCTGGTCACGCCCGATGACGGGCAGGTCCTCGTCGAAGGCGAGGATCTGTCGCCGCTGCCGCCGCGCGAGCTCTCGCGCGTCCGCCGGCGCATCGGCTTCCTCTTCCAGAACGCGGCCCTGTTCGACTCGATCAGCGTGGGAGAGAATGTGGCCTTCCCCCTGCGGCGTCACACGCGCCAAAGGGACGGGGACGTTCGGGCCAGGGCCCTCGACCTGCTCGCGCAGGTGGGCCTCGGCCACGAGTACGACACGATGCCGGCGGAGCTCTCTGGAGGCATGCGCAAGCGAGCGGGACTGGCGCGGGCCCTGGCGCTCGACCCGGCCATCCTGCTGGCCGACGAGCCCAGCGCCGGCCTGGATCCGGTCACGGCCGGCGAGATCGACGCGCTGCTGGTGGAGCTGAAGCGGCGCGCGCGCACGACGCTGATCGTCGTGACGCACAACATCCCGAGCGCCCGCGCCATCGCGGACGAGCTCGCGTTTCTGCACGAGGGCCGGGTCATCGAGCGGGGCACGGCCGCCGAGCTCGAGGGAAGCGGCACGGCCCTCGTCCGTGAGTTCATGCGCTCGGAGGGCTCGGGGTAGCGGGACCCGGGAGAGGATGCGATCATGACACGCATGCGTGGCGTCGTCGTCGGCGCCTTCGTGCTGGGCGGGCTGGTGCTGTTCGGCACGGGGCTCTTCCTCATCGGCGATCGTCGTCTGCTCTTCAGCGACCAGTTCGAGCTGAACGCCACCTTCGGCCGCGTCACCGGGCTCGAGGTGGGCACCCAGGTCCGCCTGGCCGGCCTCCCCGCCGGCGAAGTACTGGAGGTCCGCATCCCCGCCAGGCCGTCGGAGCCGTTCGTCGTCCGGATGCGGTTGCGGGAAGACCTGCGCCCGCTCATCACCGCCGACTCGGTGCCGGCCGTCCAGACCGACGGCATCGTCGGCAACGCGTTCATCCAGGTCGGCATCGGCAGCGACGAGGCGCCGGTCGTCTCGCCCGGCGACACGCTCACGGGACGGGATCCGGTCGAGTTCGCGGACCTGCTCCAGGAGGGGCAGGAGACCTTCCGCACCGTGGCCGCCGAGATCATCGACCTGCGAGGCGAGGTCTCCACGGCCATCGACAGCCTGACCGAGACGGCCGAGACGGCCACCGACGTCATCGGCGAGGTCGGCACGCACGTGGAGTCGATCGCCGAG
>Ga0302046_10001535_pt1 | contig 21604 bp, 28 predicted proteins | sample RVTome_11_FD_200261 | JGI IMG/M metagenome (GOLD analysis project Ga0302046, IMG submission 200261) | Soil microbial communities from uranium-contaminated site in the Upper Colorado River Basin, Wyoming, United States - RVT147D111 (version 2) ...
CTGCTGGCCGGCGTGGTCCTCGGCCTCGTGAACGCGCTGGTCCGCCCGGTGCTGGTCGTCCTCACGCTGCCGCTGACCGTGGTGACGCTCGGCCTGTTCCTGCTCGTCCTCAACGGCCTCTGCCTGGCGCTGACCGCCTGGCTGGTGCCCGGCTTCCACGTGGAAGGCCTGGGGACGGCCGTGCTGGGCGCGCTGGTGATCTCGGTGGTGAGCTGGGTGCTGACCGCGTTCGTCAGCGACCGGGGGCGGATCGAGCGCGTCGGCTAGCTTCGCCAGTTGGACGTCGGGACACCTCTGGCCGAGCCGGCACCGGAGCGGCCATCACGCCGATCGGAGCGGCGGCGAGGCCGGCGCTCATCGCGGCCAGCGCCCCCGTCGCCGCGACGTAGCACGCGACGCCCGTCCAGAACGCCGCGGCGATGCCCCAGTGGAGGGCGATCGCCACCGCGATGACCGAGGCGCACACCGAGGTCGCGCCGTTGATGCCCCACAGCCAGGGGGCCGCGCCGGTGTGCGACTGGCCGCCATCCGCATCCCGAGCGGGAAGGCGGCGCTACGCCGCCCGCCCGCCTTCTTCCGTCAGGGACGTGATGATGTACGTCCCGCTCTTGGCGTCGCGTTCGAGGGTGACGATCTTCTGCTTGGCCGCCTCCTCCAGGAGCTTGGAGAACGTCGAGTAGCCGTAATAGGTCTCGTTGAACGCCGGGTTCTTGCGGATCATCGTCTGCTTCACCATCGAGCCCCACAGCGTCTCCTTGTTCTCGCGCTCCAGGGCCTGGATGGCGTCGATGAGCTGGGCCATGGCCTCGGCCTTCTTCTCGGGCATCCCGCGCAGCAAGTGCGTCTTCTTGGTGTCGCGGATCAGGTCCTCGTAGAAGATGAACTCGTCGCAGTTGGCGACCAGCAGATCCGAGGACGACGACTTCACGCCGAGGCCGATGACGTACCGGTCGTTCTCCCGCAGCTTCGAGACGAGGGGCGAGAAGTCCGAGTCCCCCGACACCAGCGCGAAGGCGTCGATGTGGGATTTCCCGTAGGCGAGGTCGAGGGCGTCCACCACCATGCGGATGTCCGCCGAGTTCTTGCCGCTGTAGCGCGACTGGGGGACGTCGATCAGCTCGATCGCGTACTCGTGGAACGGGCGCTTGTACTCGGTGAACCGGTTCCAGTCGGCGTAGGCGCGGCGCACGATGATCTTGCCCTTCTCCAGCAGCCGCTCCAGGACCAGCTTCAGCTCGAACTGCTTGTACTGCGCTTCCTTGACCCCGCGGGCGATGTTCTCGAAGTCGATGAACATCGCCAGCTTGCGTTCGCCGTTCAAACTCTCTCCTCTCCGGTCGCGCACCCTCCCGTGGCGCGCGCGTCTCTATTATATGTCCGGGGCTCGCCGCCGCCCGGCAGGTTTATAGTGGGACGCGATGGCGAAGATCCTCTGGGAGCTGTGGAGGCAGCGACGCATGAAGAACCTCGACGCCGGCGTGGCGGCGCGGGTCCCGCCCGGCCAGACGCTGACGACGAAGTGGCCGGTGCTCACCTACGGGCGCACGCCGCGCTTCGACCCCACGCGCTGGACCTTCCGGTGCTTCGGCCTGGTGGACAACGAGGTCGCGTGGACGTGGGCGGAGTTCCAGCGGTTGCCGCGCGTGACCGTGACCTCCGACATCCACTGCGTCACCCGCTGGTCGAAGCTCGACAACGTGTGGGAGGGGGTGCCGGCCCGCTACGTCATCGAGCAGGCGCGGCCGCGGCCGGACGCGAAGTGGGTGATGCAGCACGCCGATCCGGACTACACGACCAACACCTCGCTCGACGATCTCCGCGACGACGACGTGCTGCTGGCGCTCAAGCACAACGGCCGCGACCTCGAGCCCGACCACGGCGGGCCGATGCGGCTCGTCCTGCCCCGGCTCTACTTCTGGAAATCGAGCAAGTGGCTGCGCGCCTTCGAGTTCCTCGACGTCAACCCGCCGGGCTTCTGGGAGCAGAACGGCTACCACATGCACGCCGACCCCTGGCCGGAAGAGCGCTATGCCGGCCAGGAGACGCGCGCCATGCAGCAGATGCGCGCCGAGGCCGCCCGCCACCTCCGCGACCGCTGAGCCCGATCCCGAGCGCGCCTGCGCGGGGCGTGGCGAGCGCCGGGGCTGAGGCCCGCTCGATGCCCCCCGTCATTGTCTAGCACCCGCCAGCACCGCCCCGGCGGCGGCCACGGCGGCGGCGGCGAGGAAGGTCGCCACGAAGCCCCACTGGGCCACCGCGAGCCCCGAGGCCGCGGCGCCGGCGACGATCCCCAGCTCGAACGCGGCGTGGTACGTGCCGATCGCGCGACCGCGCTCGCCCTCCGGCACGACATCGACGCTCCACGCGACGAGCGCCGGCTGCGCCACCCCGTAGGCGAGGCCGTAGACGGCGCCGGCCGTGACGATCCCCCCCACGCCCTCGCTGAAGGCGAGGACCACCAGCGCCACCGCCGCCAGGAGCAGGCCGGCCGCGGCCACCGGGGCCCGGCCGAAGCGGTCGGAGACGTGCCCGGCGGGTCCGCGCACGACGGTCGTCGTCAGCGCGAAGGCGAGGAAGAACAGGCCGGGGTTGACGCCCTGGGTGTCGGCGTGGAGTGGCAGGAAGGCGACCTGGGCGCCGTAGGTGACCAGCAGGCAGAACGCGAGCAGCCCGGGGAACAGCGCGGTCCGGCTCAGCGTGCCCGCGAACGTGAAGGGTACCGGGCGCGGGCGCGCCAGCGTCTCGCCGACGGCGGCGGTGAGCACGAGCGAGAGCGCCGCCATCGCGCCCGCCGTCCAGAACAGCGCCTCGAACCCCGCGCGCGCCACGACGGCGACGCCGGCCACGGGCCCGATGGCGAGGGCCACGCTTCCCGCCGCGCCGTACATGCCGAGGACCTCGCCGCGGCGGTGGGGCGGCGCGAGGTCGGCCACCATCGCGCCGGCGGCCGTGGGGTAGAGGCCCATCCCGCACCCGTGCAGGAGCCGGACGACGACGAGGCCAACGGCGCCGGCGGCCCAGCCGTAGGCAACGGAGGCCACGGCGAACACGAGCGTCCCGGCCAGCATGAACGGGCGCCGGCCGTAGCGATCGGCCCCCCAGCCGGCCAGCGGACGGAGCAGGAGCGAGGTGACGGCGAACGCCGCCATGATGGCGCCGACGGCGCCATCGGAGGCGCCCAGCCGCCGCGCGAAGATCGGCAGGGCCCCGAGCAGCAGCAGGAAGGAGAGGAAGAACGTGAAGGCGCCGAGCCAGAGGAGAGCGAGCTGGCGTCGCTTCACCTCCGGCCGGCGCGGGTCACGCGGCCTGGCGTCGCGTGGCGCGCACCACCCACCAGTGCACGACGAGCGCTCCCGCCAGCACGCCGAGCCCCAGCACGAGCCAGTGGATCTCGCCCCGCGGCTCGGTGTCGCGGTAGTGCAGCAGGCCGACGAGCACCAGCGCGCTGCCGACCACGGCGGCGATGCTGCGCGCCAGGCGCACGAAGCGCAGCCACACCGGGCGGCTCTCGCCGAGCATCATGCCGACCGCGAGCAGGACCATGGCGGCGATGACGAGGGAGGCGACCGCGAAGCCGAGGACCCACACCAGGGTCGCCTCGGCGGCGTCCTGCACGGGCCCGATGTAGAGCAGGTGCGCGACCACCCACACCGCGACGAGGACCAGCGCCACGCCGCCCACCGCGCGGATCATGGCATGAGGAATTCGCGCAGCAGGGCCTGAAAGGCGGCGGGCTGATCGCCGGGCACCGTGTGGCCGGCGCCCGGCACGACCACCAGCCGCGCGTGCGGCAACTCGTCCACCATCCGCTTCGCCGTCTCGGCGGACAGCACGTCGGATTCGGCGCCGCGGACGAGCAGGGTGGGGCACTGGATCGCCCGCCACTGCGGCCAGAGATCGGCGGGGACACGGTGCCGGCCCTGGCGGATCGCGTCCCGGAGCGCCCGGTCGTACTTCCAGGTGACGCCGCCGCCCGGAAGCGTCCGGACCCCATGCCGGGCGCGGTGGAGGAGCATGGCCTCGGTGTACCGGGGGTTGTTCGCTCGCAGGTGCGCGACGACCTCGTCGACGGTCGCGAAGCGCTCGGGCGCCGCCGCCATGAGCCTTCCCACGCGGGCGCGGCCGGCCGGCGCGATCTCGGGGCCGATGTCCACGACCACGAGGCGCTCGACGCGGCCCGGATTACGGCCGGCGTAGTCGATGGCCACCCGCCCGCCGAGCGACAGGGCGAGCACCGTGAACCGCCGGAGGTCGAGCGCGTCCACGAACGCCGCGAGGTCGCCGAGCAGGGCGTCGTCCGAGTAGTCGCCGTCGGGGGCGGGATCGGAGTCGCCGTGCCCGCGCTGGTCGAGGGCCAGCACGCGGAAGCGCTCGGCCAGCACGCCCGCCTCGTCGTCCCAGGTACGGGCGTGGCCGGTGATCCCGTGCAGCAGGACGGCCGGCGGCGACGTCGGCCGCCCCCACTCGGTGTAGTGAAAGTGCCGGTCGTGAAGGACGATCGTCCGGTCGTGCATGCGCGATTGTAACCCGTTCGGTCTTCTCGCCCGGCTGAGGGCGGACCCCGGAGCCTTCGGGGGAGTCGTGGGAGGTGTCAAGAACATCGACAATTGACGGCGCCGGGCGACCCGTCCTACCGTGCGCATGTGGCTGACCTGCCGTCGGGGCTCATCACCGACCTGAGGGCTGTCTGCGCCCGCCGTCCGTACGGTCAGCCGAGTCGTGATGTCCAGCGCCCCGGGTCCCGACGACCGATGAACCTGACTGCCGCCGACGCTGGGTCGGGCTCGCAGCCGGCCTTGTCCCCGCCCTGACCCCGGGCCGGGATCCGCCTCAGAGTCCTCATGGCGCCCGCCTCCGTTCTCCTGATCGAGGATGACGACGGAATTCGCACGTGCCTGGAGGCGGCGTTGCAGACGGCCGGTTTCGACGTTCACTCGATCTCGCTGGCGGCCAAGATCTTCGATGCGCTGCGCAGCGCCACGTACGACGTGATCGTGCTCGACCTCGGAATGCCGCAGGGCTCGCTCCAGGGGATGGAAGCGCTGACGCTGCTGCGCGGCATCGACGCGTGGCGGGCGGTTCCCGTGATCATCCTCTCGGCATTCGGCGACGTCGTGAATCGGGACGTCACACGCCGGCTCGGCGTGGGGCAGGTCTTGGGGAAGCCCCTGGAGGCCGAGGACCTGGTCCGGTCCATCCAGAAGGTGGTGGGCTCGGCGGCGGGTCGAGGAGGGCCTGCCGCCGCGAACGCCGAGATGGCCCGTGACGTGCCGGGAGCCTCGTAGGCGACGCTTCGGCACCGTCGACCGCCTCGGCCGGGCATCGCCATACCGCCGCCGTCCACGCGCTCCGCCATCGATCGAGGCGGCGCGGTTCCTGTTGTACGATCCCCCTGATGGCGACGCACGACGGGCACGCGCACGCCCGCGCGACCGCCGCCTCGCGCTCGCGCCCGGTCCTGGCGCTGACGCTGGGGCTGACGTGCACGTTTCTCGTCGTGGAGCTGGCCGCGGCCTTCTGGACCGGCAGCCTCGCCTTGCTCGCCGACGCGCTCCACATGCTGACCGACGCCGGCGCGCTGGGGCTCGCGCTGTTCGCGACGTGGATCGCCGCCCGCCCCCCGACGCCGGCCAAGACGTACGGGTACTACCGCGCCGAGATCCTGGCCGCGCTGGTGAACGCGCTCGTGCTGCTGGTGGTGGCCGGCGCCATCCTCACCGAGGCCTGGCAGCGCCTGTGGGAGCCCACGCCCGTCCTGGCCGGGCCGATGGCGGTGGTGGCCGCGCTCGGCCTCGGCGTGAATCTGGTCTGCGCCTGGCTCCTCCATCGCGGCGCCGCGGAGAGCCTCAACGTGCGGGCGGCCTACCTGGAGGTCCTGAGCGACGCGCTCAGCTCGCTGGCCGCGCTGGCGGCCGCCGGCGTGATCCTCGCCACCGGATGGACGGCGGCCGATGCCGTCGCCAGCACGGCGATCGCGTTCCTGATCGTGCCGCGCACGTGGTCGCTGCTCAAGCAGGCCGTGAACGTGCTCCTGGAGGGCACGCCGCCCCACCTGGCGCTCGACGAGATCGAGGCGGCCATGTGCGCGGTGCCCGGTGTCCGTCGCGTGCACGACCTGCACGTGTGGACGCTGACGTCCGGCCGCGAGGCGATGAGCGCCCACGTGGTGGTGGAGGACGTGCGCGAGAGCGAGCGCCTGCTGGAGGCGCTGCACGCCGTGCTGCACGCGCGCTTCGGCATCGACCATACCACCATGCAGCTGGAGACGGAGCCACCGGCGGTGGTGCGCATCAAGGGACCGGGACCGGGATAGGCGACCCCCTCACCGGACCACCCCCACGGCACGGCGGGGGTGCTGCCACGATATAGTGGGACCCGCCATCGAGATCCAGGAGGCCCAGGCATGGCGACCTATCCGCTGGCGACCAACTGCGGCGGCTCCGACGGCAACTCCGGCATCACCGCCAACCCCGCCCTCGGCTGGGCGGTGGACGAGCTGGTGCGGTACGGCGGCACCGGCGTGCTGGCCGAGACGCCGGAGATCTACGGCGCCGAGCAAGCCCGTCCCCTCGATCAAGCTGGCGACCAACTCGCTGATGTACCGGCACCTGGAAGAAGACATGGACGTCAACTGCGGCGTCATCGTCGAGGGTACGCCGCTGCACACCGTCGGCCGTCAGATCTTCGAGGAGATCGTCGCCGTCGCCTCGGGCAAGCGCACCAAGAGCGAGCTGTCCGGCGTCGGCGAGGAAGAGTTCGCGCCCTGGATCATCGGCCCGGTGATGTGAGGCCGGGCGGCGGGCTGGCGGGATGAGCAGCCGGGCGGTCGCCGCCGGCCTCGCGGGCGGGCTGCTGGGTGGGCTCGCCGGCGCCGCCGTGATGAGCGCGGCTCACGCGCGACTGACGCGAGCCGGCCTGCTCGATCCGCCGTCGCCGCGGGAACGCGAGGAGGACGCCACGGCCCGCGTGGCCGACACGCTGTCGCGGATCGTGCGCGGGCGGCCGCTCGCGCAGGACGGCAGGATGACGGCCGCTTCCGGCGTGCACTATGGCTTCGGCGGGGCCTTGGGGCTCGTGTACGGCACGATGGCCGCGGTGGCGCCGCGGGCCACGGCCGCCGGAGGCCTCGGTTTCGGCGCGGCCGTGTGGCTCGGCGCCCACGTGGTCGCCGTCCCGGCCCTGGGGCTGGCGCCCGCGCCGTGGCAGCGGCCGCCCCGGAACGAGGGGGCCGAGCTGGCCCTGCACCTGGCCTACGGCGCGACGGTCGCGCTGGTGCGGCGCGCGGTGGTCGCAATCGCCGGCCGGCGCTGACCGGACTCGAGCGTGTCGGCCGGCCGCCGCCCGCGGCGGTGACGTGTCACGACTGCACGACCGTCACCACCAGGCCGATCGAGGCCAGGATGTTGCCCACCCGCACGCACTCGGCCTCGGGGCCGACCTTCACCACGGCCTTGCCGGTGTTGTGGACCTGCCAGGCGATCTCCCAGCCCTCGGCCTCGCTGCACGCGATGGCCTTCTGGAGCTGCTTGACCACCTGCTCGAAGGTGTGACAGTCGCAGTTGTGCAGGATGGTCATCCAGGGCGGGGCGACCTCGGTCCCCGTCCCGGTGATCTCCTCGACGTCGGGCGTCGGCAGCGTCCGCTCGGTCATCTCCTGGATTCTACCGCCGCGTTCCAACCTCCTTCAGCCGCGCGCGGGCGCCGAGGGGCGTCACGGCCTCACTTCTTCAGGCCGGGCACCGGCGGGATGCGGGCGGGGATCTTCGCGACGGTGTGCCGCCGCACCCGGGCGGCCCACTGCGAGTCGACGGTCTGCGGCAGCCCGAACAGCCGCAGGTCGAGCGACAAGTTCGTCACGTAGATGAAGGAGCCGCTGCGGACCAGGCCGGCCGGAAACAGCAGGCCCCGCGGCGCGCCGCGCGGGTCGAGGCCGTTGAAGTCGCCGAGCTTGGCGATGACGCGGCCGGAGGGGTCGAGCACGACGATCTCGTCGGCCTGGTTGGCGGCGATCCAGAAGTTGTCGTCCTCGTCGATGATCAGGCCATCGCACCCGTTGACGCTGTTGACGAACACGCTGGGCGTGCCGGCGTCGCCGCTGGCGCCCACCGGGATCTGCACCACCGTGTCGTCGCCGGTGTTGCACACGAACAGCGTGCTGCCGGCGTTGTTGAAGACCAGCCCGTTGGCGCCGAAGGGCGGGACGCCGGTCGTCGCCAACAGCTCGTCGATCGCCCACGCCGTCGGATCGCCGCCGCCGGGGCCGGTCCGCCAGATCGTGCCCTGGAACGAGTCCGAGATGTAGACGTTGCCCGCGTGGTCGAACGTCAGCGCGTTGGGGCCGGCGGCGGCGCCGCCGGGGATGATCGCGAAGACGCTGGAGTCTCCCGTGCGCGGATCGACGGTCAGCACCTGCTTGTTGCCGAAGTCGATGACGAGCAAGACGCCGGTGACCGGGTGGAAGGCCAGGTCCAGGAGCAGGTTGCTGGAGCCGGCCACGCCCACCCGCTGGAGCAGGCGGCCGCTGCGATGGAAGACGAGCAGGTCGCCGGGCCCGCTCGTCCGGGTGACGTCGAACGTCGTCACGTAGACGTTGCCGTCGCGGTCGGCGGTGATGCCCTCGGGATTGTGGGTGCCGGCGGGCAGCGTCGCGAAGGTCGTGGCCGGCATCCGGATCCAGGCCTGGGAGACGGCCGGCACGGCCAGCAGGAGCAACGCGAGGAGCGGTAGGGTTCTCAGCAGGGTCATGGCGAGCCTCCCTGAGCGTCGGCGGTCGGTGAGCTGCCCAGCGCGCCCGATGCCCGCAGCGCGGCGATGCGGGCCGAATCATACTGCAACAGACGGCTCAGGATCTCGTCGGTGTGCTCGCCGAGGCGCGGGGCCGGCGCCGGCGACGTGACGACCCCCGCCGTCCGCACGGGCGAGGCGACCTCGCGCAGCTCGCCGAGCTCGGGATGCTCGACCGTGAGGATCATCCCGCGCGCGCGCACCTGCTCGTCCTCGAGCGCCTGCGCCAGCGTGTTGACGGGGGCGCACGGCACCCGCCCCCGCAGCCGCGCCAGCCAGCCGGCCGTCGTGCGCTCGGCGAAGCGCGCCTTGAGGATCGGGACGAGGGCGTCCTTGTGGGCGAGACGCCCAGCGAAGGTGGCGAAGCGCGGGTCGCGCGCGACCGCGGGCAGCTCGAGCGCGTCGATCAGCGCCTGCCAGAACTTCTCCTTGTTGCAGAAGACGACGATCCAGCCGTCGCGGGTGGGAAAGTTCTGGGCGGGCACCAGCGACTGGTGGCCGGAGTCGGCCACCCGGTCGGGCTGCCAGCCGCGGTTGAGGGTCCAGATCGCGAAGTACGACAGCATGCTCACCGCGGTGTCGAGCAGCGAGACGTCGATGTCGCGCCCTCGCCCGCTGCGCTGGGCGTCCCACAGCCCGGCCAGCAGGGCGGCGATCGAGGCGTAGCCGCCGGCGAAGTCCACGACCGACACGCCGCACTTGCCCGGGGGCCCGCCGGGCTCGCCGGTCACCGACATCCAGCCCGCGTAGCCCTGGATGAGGTAGTCGAACGCGGGCTCGGCCGCCCGCGGGCCGGTGGCGCCGAAGCCCGACAGCGAGCAGCACACGAGGGCCGGATTGACGTCCTTCAGCGCCTCGTAGGTGAGGCCGAGCGTGCCGGGCAGGTCGCCGCGGAGGTTGTTGTAGACGGCGTGCGACACCCGGGCGAGGTCGCGGAGCACGGCCCGCCCGCCGGGGTGCTTGAGGTCGAGCGTGATCGACTTCTTGCCGCGGTTGAACGACTGGAAGTAGAGCGAGTCGTCGCCGCCGGCGTAGGGGCCGACGTGGCGGGCGACGTCGCCACCGACCGCGAGGTCCTCGACCTTGATCACCTCGGCGCCGAGGTCGGCCAGCAGCTGGCTCCCGAACGGGCCGGCGCCGAACTGGGACACCGCCAGGATGCGCAGACCCCCGAGCATCGGGCGGGTCATGCGGGGTGGGCGCCCTCGCCGAGCGTGGCGTGGTTCTTCCTGGGAACGAGCGCCGTCCGGGTGAAGGTCATCACGCGCTCGCCGCGCTGGTTCGTCACGCGGGTCTCCACGGTGACGGTGCCGCGGTCCGCCTGCCTCGACTCCCGCGTGGCCAGCACGGTGGACTCCGAGTAGATCGTGTCGCCGATGAACGTCGGCGCCTCGTGCGTGATCTTCTCGATCTCGAGGTTGGCGATCGCCCTGCCCGAGACGTCGGCCACCGTCATGCCGATGCCGATGGAGAAGACCAGCGGGCCCGGCACGAGGCGCTGGCCGTGCTGGGTGTGGGTGGCCGCGTAGTGGGCGTCGCTGTGCACCGGGTGCTGGTTCATGGTCAGGAGCGCGAACCACGTGCAGTCCGCCTCGCCGATCGTCCGCCCCGGCCAGTGCTTGATGACCTCGCCGACCGCGAACTCTTCGAACCAGCGCCCGTAGGCCATCAGCGCGCCGCGAGCGCCCGGAGAAACGCCAGCGGCCCGGCGGCGCCCAGCGCCGTCCGCACCGCGTGCAGCCGTCCCCAGCGGCGCAGCAGCCGGATCGTCTCGTCGTCGTCCAGGCGGCCCGGGGCCAGCAGGCGCCGGGTGATCGGCCTGATGGCCAGCAGCGTGAGCGGGATCACCGAGCCGACCGCGAGGGCGCCGGTGAGCCAGGTCCAGCGCGAGGTGAGCGCGGCGGCGGCGCCGCTGTCGAGCCGGGCGGGGTGCTCGACCAGCGTGATGTAGAGCGCCCACGACGTGAACAGGGGCGCGCCGAGGACGGCCGCGGTGGTGAGCACACCGGTCATGCGGCGCCGGCGCGTCGCGAGGCCAGCTCCGACCGCAGCGTCTCGTCGTCGACGGGGACGACGAGCAGGCGGGCGGCGTCGCGATAGTAGCGCTCGACCGGGAACTCGCTCACGTAGCCGTAGCCGCCGTGGATCCGCATCGACTCCAGGGTGGCGTGGGCCGCCACCGCGCCGGCGTGCAGTCGCGCCATCGCGGCGGCGGCCGGCGCGGCATCGCCCTCGGCGGCGCGGTAGGTGAGCAGGCGGGCCGCCGTGATCCCGGTCGCCATGTCGGCGAGCTTGAGCTGGACGGCCTGGTGCTGGCAGAGCGGCTTGCCGAACGTCGAGCGCTGCTGCGAGTAGCGCAGGGCCGCCTCGAACGCGGCCTGGGCCAGGCCGACCGCGACCGCGGCGGCCGCCAGCGTCGCGAAGCCGCGCACGGCCGGCGCGGCGCCGGCCGCCAGCGCCACGGCCGGCGCGACGCCGTCCAGCGTGAGCGTGCAGGGGTCGAGGCCGCGGGCGCCGAGCGTCGCCTCCGGCTCGCCGGCGCGGAGCCCGGCCGCTCCGCGCTCGACGAGCGCGGCCAGGGGACGGCCGCCGGCGTCGGTCGCCGTCAGGAGTATCGCGTCGGCCCGGGAGGCGTTGTCCACCAGCGCCGTTCGCCCGCTCAGCTTCCACCCGCCGCCGTCACCGCGCGCCGTGACGGTGCCGCCGAGGACGGCGGCGCCGAGGCGCTCGGCGCGCACCAGCGTCGGCAGCCGGGCCTCCCGCTCGGCCGGCGTCGCGAAGTGGTCGAGCGCCCACGTGACCGTCAGGTGACCGGCGACGGCCAGCGCCGCGGTGGTCCAGCCCCGGGCCAGCTCCTCGACGATCATCGCGGTGGCCACGAGGTCGAGGCCCAGCCCGCCGTACCGCGGATCCACCACGGCGCCGAGCACGCCGAGGTCGGCCAGCTCGCGGACGATCGCCGCCGGGTAGCGGCCGGCCGCCTCGTGCTCGGCGGCCACCGGGATCAGCGACTTGTCCACGAACTGGCGCACGGCGAGCACGATCTGGCGCCGCTCCTCCGGCTCGCCCTCGCGCGAGGTGAGCGCGCCGAGCCGCTCGCCGTGGCGCTCCACGAGCTGGCGGGCGATGAGCGTGCGCTGGATCTCGTTGGTCCCCTCGCCGATGATCATGAGGGGCGTGTCGCGATAGTGGCGCTCGACGGTGTGCCGGGTCAGGAGGCCGGCCTCGCCGTGCACCCGGAGCGCGCCCACCGCCACCGCGTGGGCGGTCTCCGAGGCGAAGAGCTTGGCCATCCCGGCCTCGAGGTCGCAGCGCTCCCGCCGGTCCTTCATGCCGGCCGCCCAGTAGGTGATGAGCCGCGCGGCCTCCACCCCGGTGGCGAGGTCGGCCAGCGCCGCCGGCGCCGCGCCCGCGGCCCGCGCGTGGTCGAGCGCGTCCTCCAGCGCCGCCTGGGCCACGCCCACGCAGCGGGCGGCGATGTTGATGCGGCCGGCCTCGAGCCCGCTCATCACCTGGCCGAACCCGCGACCCTCGACACCGCCGATCAGGTTCGAGGCGGGAACCTCGCAGCCCTCGAACAGCAGCTCGACCGTATCGACGCCCTTGTAGCCGAGCTTGGCCAGTGACTTCACCACGCGGAACCCGGGATGGCCCTTCTCGACGACGAAGCACGACATCCCGCGGTGGCGCGGCTGGGCCCGCGGATCGGTCACCGCCAGCAGCGCGAAGGCCTGCCCCTCGCGGCCGTTGGTGACGAACATCTTGCTGCCGTCGAGCACGTAGCGGTCGCCGTCGCGGCGGGCGGTCGTGCGGATGGCCTGCACGTCGGAGCCGGCGTGAGGCTCGGTGAGGCAGAGACCGCCGCGCGTCCGGCCGGAGGCGAAGCGGGGCAGGAAGCGGCCGCGCTGCTCCTCGGTGCCGTGGTGCAACACGATCAGCGCCATCATGGTGTGGCTGTTGATCACGCCGGCCAGCGACATCCAGCCCCGGCACAGCTCCTCGATGACCCGCGCGTAGGTCGTCACGTCGAGGCCGAGCCCGCCGTGCTCGGCGGGCACGAGCGCGCCGAACAGGCCCAGCCCGCGCATGCGCGCGACGAGCGCGTGCGGGTAGGCGTCGGCGTGCTCGAGGGCGGCGGCGGCCGGCCGCACCTCGTCCTCGACGAACCGGCGAACCGCGGCCACGATCGGCGGGGTCATGGCGACGCCGATAGTACATGGCCCCCCACGGGTCACGCCAGGTCGCTCGCGCTCGTAACGCCGAGGCTCTTGCCTCCTGCCGGCGACCCGTGGGGAGCCCCTTCCATCTGCCCTGTATGGTCAACACGCGGACAGCGCGAGGGGGTTGCCGTGGGTGACCTCCTCGCCAGCCGCCGCCGCGACGTCGCCGCCCAGCGTGGCGCAGCCGGTCTTCCCGATGCCTTGATCACGCTCCAACGCGCGGCCGGAGCGGAGCACGCCGAGGCGGTCGACCGCGGCAACCGCTACATGAGCCGGCGGCCTCTGGATACCGCGGCCGAGCGCGGGGACGACTTGCTCGGGCTGCTCGCCCGCCTGGCGATGCCGCTCAACGCGCGGCGCATCGAGCGACACGAGCAGCGCGAGGGCTCGCGGACCTCGCCCGCCGCCGTTTCGACTCTGCTGCGCGGCCTGGCTGAGCCGATGTGGCCCGCCGGTGGCGCGCAGCTCTTGCCTCGCGTGGTGACCGACGCGGTGCCGCTCCTGGACCAGCTCGTCGAAGATCCTGACCTCTGGCCTTCGCGCCTGCCGATCCCCCGGCCGCTGGAGCGCTGGTCGCCCGGCGACCGAGCCCTGTGGGAGCAGCTCCTCGAGGAACTCAACCGTGGGCCCCAGCCCGTCGATCGCGGGCGCAGGGGGTGAAGGAGCCCCCATGACGATGACGATTCGGCGCGACCGCCCGATCACGAGACGTGCACTGCTCGTCACGCTGCTGTTGCTCCTGCTGGCGCTCGCCCCGCGCGCGGACGCCGCCATCACCTACAGCCTCGTCCAGCCCGGGACGGCCGACGCCGACCCCGCCCAGGTCACGCTGTCGGTCACGGCGGGCAATCTCCTGACCGCGTTCCAGCTCCAGCGGTCAGGCACGTCAGAGGCCGATTTCACCATCTCCGACACCGGCGGCCACACCTGGACCATCCGGGCGTCGCTGGATATCGAATTAGCCGACGCGACCTTTCGCCGCTCGTTCAAGGTTTGGAGCACCGTCGCCACGGTGACGGGATCGATCACGGTCACGGGGGACGACGGGACAGCCAACCCCAAGCGTCTTGTTGTCGGCGAGTGGGAAGCCGGCGCGGCGGTCACCTGGGCGTTCGAGGCGGCGGCCAGCAACGACAACGGGGCGACGAGTAACGCCGCCTCCATCGCCACCGGCACCACCGCGAGCGTCCCCGCAGGCGATCAACTCCTGATCGGCGCGTTCTTTCTCAAGCAGGGGACGGTCTCGACCAACATCGCGGTCACCTGGGCCACCGAAAACCTGTCGACCGTGATTACGGCGCAGCCAGGATTGAACGGCCGTGGTGTCGCCATCGGCTTCCTGCAAGACACGGCGGAGGAGACGAAGGCCAGTACGGCGACCTATAGCAACGACCCTCATCAACAATCCCGGTCTCGCCGCCGCCATGCTCGTCTTCAGCGCGACGGAGGGCGGGGGCGGTGCCGCGTGCTTGGTCAACTGCGGCCTGGTCGGCGGCGGCCTCGTCGGCGGGAAGCTGGCGCGGTGAACGCCGAGCGACCGCCGGATGATGCACCAACGTCGGATGCGGCAGTGACGGGCCGAGGGGCGCGCCGTCGGAAGAGCCGGCCGCTATGACCGGGGAACAGCGCCGAGCCTTCGAGCAGCTCCGGGCCCTGGCCGCGCCGCTCCGCTTGCGCGTGAAGGCCGATGTGGAGGGCTGGCCGATCATCGAGGGCCGGCTGGGACGGATCGAGTGGTTCTGCGATGGCGCGGACTGCCACTCCTGCCCGTTGCCGGCCGAGTTCGCCCTGGCCGCCTACACCGATCGGCGCCTGATGCGCGCGAAGCTGCTGGCGATCCCCGGCGTCCAGCCGCACCAGCGCGGCGACGACGAGTTGCGGGTGGTGTTCCGGCCGCCGCTGCTGGCCGAGGTCGCCCGGGTGATCCGGGCCCGGGTTCGGCGGCAGGCCAGCCCGGAGGGGCTGGAAGCCCTGGCGCGGTGGCGGGCTGGCCAGGACGCGGTCGGCGGCCGTGTCAGTGCGGTTTCCGGGGGCCAGAAGGCCGGTCAAGAGCCGTGACCCTACCCGTGACCTACCCGCCACCGAGAACGCCCGTTTCCGAAGCGTGCACGCTTTCCCTGCCGGGCCCTCAGCGGTGCCGGCGGCCGGCCTGCCGCCAGCCCTTCACCCCGGGCCGGCGTGGCAGCGCGCAGGAGTTCTGCTCCCCGGCCTGCCGGCGGGCGTTCCACGCCGAGGCCCGGACGCTCGGCCAGCGCCGGCTCGGAGCCCGGGCCACGAGAACCCGACGGACGCACTCTGACGCCTACTGGCAAACCGGCCGCGACGCCGCGACCGGCCGGCGCGTCGAGGTGAAGATTCGGCCGCCGTGGGCGATGATGGGCCCATGAGCGCCCGTCGACGCTCAGCCAGTGACTCGATGCCGATGTGGTTCGGCTGCCCGGGTTGCCCCGCGTGCAGGACGTCCAGTCCCGCTGATCGGGAGGAAATCGAACGCCGCCTCGGCATCTCGCGCCGCCGGCGCCTCACCGATGAGGAACGGGTCGCGTGGTTCGAGGCGGCGGACGCCATCCTCTTCACTAGAATGACCCGGTTCGTAGACGGGACGCCAGACGGCCGGTTCGTTCTCCACCGCAGAGGCGCGCCAGCGAGCAGGCATCCTACCGGCTGCCAGGCGCTCACTGTGCTTCGCATCACTGGCTACGTTGGCACGGTCACGATCCTCGACCGCGAGACCGGGGAGCGGTGGTGGTTGAGGCAGGAGGGATCCTCGGTCCCGCGCCGCGCCGGGCCCTCGACGAAACCTGATGGGCCAGCAGCGTCCTGACCGCCGCCGAGCGCGCCGCCCGAACCGCGCGCCGACCCCCTGGTCACTGCGCCAGGCGTGGGAGAACGCTGAGAAGACGAGGGTGCAGCTGGGGGGCGCGCCCCTTCCTCCGCTGGACGCCGGCGTGCGCCGCCTCCCGCGCTTCCGGGCAGACGAGATTCACCGACGGGGAAACCCGACGCTTGCGGAGGCAAGGTGCCGGGGGTAGGCTTCACCGATGGTGAATGGCGGCCCTTCCAGAGCAGCGAGCCAGGCGGCGGCCTTCCTGGCGCGCCGGCGTGCGAAGAAGTTGACGCCCGAGCGTCTCTCAGAGATCGGCAAGGAAGGCGGCGATGCCCGTGCTGAGGCGCTTACCAAGGCCGAGCGGAAGCGGATCGCAACGAAGGCGTCTCTGGCGGCGGCCAAGGCCCGCACGAAGCGAGCGGCGGAGCGGAAGCGGGCGAGCCGGCAACGCTGAACCGGGCTCGCGGGCGGGCATCGGCGCCCGGAGGATTACGCCAGCTCGGCACCCCACCCGCGGCGACGACGGGGAAGGGCGCTGGCGGCCCCCGGCGGCTCCGGGCGTGCGGGGGGCGGCGCCGGCGCCCGGAGTGCGGCGGTCAGATCCGCCTGGGGGGCCCCAAAGCGACGACCGAATCCGGGGGGCCGGTTCAAGCGGCTGACCCTCGGACGGCGTTTTTCTGAAATTTCAAAGTGGGGGGTGGGGGGTAGGTGCCCCCTCGACGGACAGGAGGCCACGATGGACGAGCACGTCTCCGGCAACGGCCTGACGGGCGTCCCCGAACTCGACGCCTACGATCACAAGCTCCAGGCACACCGTCGCGCGATGGCAGCGCGGCTGGACCCTCAAGACCCGACACCTGCCTCGCTGAGCATCATCGGCATGGTCGTTGGCTTCGTGGTCCTGCCGTTCCTGCTGGTGCGCGGCGATGGCGACCAGGCGGTGTGGATCACCTTTTACGGCCTGCTCGTCGCCTACGTCGTCCACCACCGGAGCGAACAGCGCGGATACCGAAAGGCGGTCGCGTGGTTCCTCGGGCCAGAGGTGCTCCGCGACCTCGATGGGTCGGCTGCGCGGGTGACCCGGCCTTCCCAGGGAAAGTCATGATCCGTCCAGGTGCCGCGATGTTGCTCGTTGCCTTTGCCGCTCCCATCAGCGCTGAGGCCGCCCCGTCCACCAATGTCCGCACGGCGTGCGAGAGCTCCTTTCAACACCCGACGGCCGTGCGCCAGTGCATCAGGTATGAGCGGGCCGCCAAGCAGCGTCTCGAACGCGCCCGCACGTCCGTCCGGGGACGGGCCCGGGCCGTCTACGACGCCTGCGGGCGACAGACGACGAGCTGGCATGAAATGGAAACGTGCGTCCAGCGAGGCGGCCCCTCGGGGCGGTTCCCCGGGGGCAGGGTTTGGGGTCCCGCTGCGCCGCCAGCACCGAGGCGAGCACTTGGCCGTCCAGCAGCGCCAAGCCAGCCGATCCCCGAGTCTGAGGCCGAGCGACACCTTCGCGGCGTCCTCGAGCGCGAAGGCGAAACCGACGCGACGTGCAGCAAGAAGCAATACGGCACCGGCTGGGCCACGGTCTGCGAGTAATGGCCACGCCGAAGCCGAAGCACTCGATCGAGTTGGAGCCCGGCAACTACATCGTCACAGTGCTGCACGACCGCTACCGCCTGTGGCGCATCGGGCACGACGGAACGATCACGGGCCACGGCTCCAAGCTGAAGCGCACGGCTGTCTGGTATGCGCTCAGCGCGCTGACGCTGGAGGCTGAGCACCGCGAAGGGATCGATCCAGCTCTTTTCGGCGGATGATGCGCCCAGCCCTGACCCTCCTCGCCGCCTTCCTTCTCGCCGGCTGTGTCACGCACGGCCGCGTCGGTGTCCTGCCGACGCCACCGATCCCGACCGGTCCGCCGAGATCATCGTGATTCGTGAGTGGCGCTTCGTGGGCGGGACCGGAAATCTCCTCGTGAGCCTCAACGACATCCCGCTGTATGGCGTCGGGACCGACGAGCATGTGGTCCTGCCCGTCCCACCAGGCGAGCACATCGTCGGCGTCACGTGGCGGGGGCTCGGTGGCAACGAGGCGACCGCCGCCGTGCGCGCCGAGCCGAAGGGGCGCTACTACTTTTACGTGGAGACCGGCCTCTTCGACCCTGGACCGTTCCTGCATCCGACGACGCCCGCGAACGGGCTCAGGCTCATGGAGAAGACGACGAGGATCGGGCCGTGACCCGCCCCACCGACCTCCTCCTCGGCCCTCCCCAGCGCCCTCGGGATGTACGCGCTGCTGGGGCTATGACCCCGCCCTTCCTCCTCCCCCACGTCCGCCTGGAGCTGCTCCTCCGCTCGATCCTCACGACGCGCTGGGACGCGGCGGCGTGGGCGATCATCCGGCAGGAGGTCCCCCAGCTCTTGGCGATGCGGCGGCAGGCGGCTCGGGACGGGTGGTGAGCGAGCACTGGGAGATCGAATCGGGAACCCGCACAGGAGAACATGATAGCCAGCTATCGTAAGAAGAACGACAGCGACACCTGGCACTTCTGCAGCAACTGCTCGAATTGGCCCACGCGGGACTACAAGACCCGACCGGACCGCCCGTCCGGCGAACTCTGTAACAGTGTCGGGCGAAGCGGAAGGACGGGAAGTGCAAGTAGCTGCGACGTGACGGGCCGGCGCGCCAACCAGCTCCGCGGCGCCCTGGGCTTCCTGCAGCTCCCGCCCACCCGAGCCAGAGCTGCAGCTCGGGCCGGGCTGGTGCGGCGTACCGATCAGTCACTATCCACCCGACGTCGTTTCACCCGGCCGGCGCTCGGCAGTGGACGACTCCGGCGGTTGCCGAAGTCCTTGTTTCCTAGAGCCTCGCTTCGGACAGAGACGTGTGGCGTCGTCTTTGCTTCGTGGGTCGTCTGTGGAGATCCCGGAGAGGAATACCGACGCCGACGGACGCCGCCGACTCGCCGATCTCATCGTTGACCGATCGGGGGAAAACAGCCTGTTCATCGTGAGACCGTGTCACCGGCGCGCCGCTGACTGGCTGATTTCGATGGTCGGTGACGTGCCTGTCGACGACCGCCGCCTCAAAGATGTCATCACCGCCGCGCTGACGGCGGGGTTCAATGTCGCGCTCGCGTTCCAGGCGCAGCCACGGGTGCTTGGCGGGCTTCCCGCCGCCACGGACGTTGACGTTAAGTAGGGTGCTTATGAAGACATCAACCGTGCCAGCGCTGCCCGCACACTCCTCCGGGCTCAGGCAGCCACTGCCGTCGCCTGACTTCCTCATCATCGAGGGCCCACCCGACGACAACACCTTTATCGTTGGCCCGTGCCACGGCGCTGCGGCCGTCTGGCTGCATGGATGGGCCGGGCCGTCGCCGCGACTGTGGGTCGGCGAAGGCGTGAGCCTGGAGCACCAGGATGTCTGTGAGCTCATCACGAGCGCGACGTGGGCTGGATTCAGCGTCCGACTTCACTTGCAGGTCGAACCGCGACACCGGCTTCTTGGCGCGTTCAGCGTCGCGGCCAGCGCTTAGGTAACGCCTACATGCCGTCGCTCGGTCGGGTGCTCGTGGTGGACGACGCGCCCGAGGTCGTCGACACCCTGCAGGACATTGTTCAGGCCCTCGGGTACGAGGCGACCGCCGCCCGCAGCGGTGAGATGGCGATCGCCGCCATGGCCACGAGGGAGGCGCACCTGGTGCTGCTCGACCTGCTGATGCCGGGGATGTCCGGCCTGGGCGCTCTCACGTATTTCCGGCAGCACCACCCGGCGGTACCGGTAATCATCCTCACGGCGGACGTGGAGCACGAGACGGCGCGGCTGGCCCGCGCGGCCGGGGCCTTCGCCGTCGTCACCAAGCCGTACAGCATCGACCCTCTGGGGAGCCTGCTTACCCGGGCGATGGCGCAGGCGCCGCGTGAGTGAACGCCGCCGCTTCCTCATCTCGCGCCAACCGAGAACCGGCCGCGGTCGACGCCTTCCGGCCCGACGTCCTGCTGCTCGACCTGGCGATGCCGGGGATCTCGGGCACCGAGGTCATGGATACGCTCCATCGTCGTGGTGTCCAGCTGCCGGTCGTTGTCATCTCGGGGCGGTTCGATGCTCAGGCGCCGGCGGGCGTGCAGGTGGTCGACAAGCCCTTCAGCCTCTCCAAGGTCAGCCGGGCCGTCGCCGCGGCGCTGGGGCGCGCCGGTGACGCCTGACGTCGGGCTCATGCCGCCAGCGCGGTAGAATCCCCGGAGGGTGGCCTCGATGCCGCTGGGCCGCGTGCTGGTAGTGGACGATGAGCCGCAGGTCGTCTCGATGCTCGAGGAGGTCCTCCTCAGCCTCGGCTACGAGACCGCGGGCGCGTTCGACGGTGCCACCGCGCTGCGGCTCGTGCCCGTCTACCAGCCCGACGTCGTCCTGCTCGACCTGGCGATGCCCGGCATGTCAGGCCTGGAGGTGTTCGACGGCCTGCACCGCAACCATCCCCAGATTCCCGTCGTCGTAGTCACGGCCAACCAGGATGCGGAGCTCGGGCGCCAGACGCTGGCGGAGGGAGCGTTCGACTACGTCATGAAGCCCTTCGACCTCGATGTGCTCGCCGGCATCCTCACCGCCGCGCTCGTCTATCGAGCGCGGTAAGGCCGGCCGGGTATGGCGAGGAAGCGCCCCGACGATCCGGTGACGTGCTGGCTCTGCGACCGGACCATTGCCCCCGATGCCCCGTCGCACTCCCTGCTCGGGCAAGGCGTCTTCATCGTCCACGTGCAGTGCTACGAGCGCGAGCTGCAGGGGCCGCCGCGAGCGCGACCGCCGAAGCGAGCCCGACGGGGCAGCCGTGGCAGCGGCTGAGCGCGTTCATGCACACGACGGCGTGACCCCGACGACCCCGCGCGGCCGCGTTCTGATCGTCGACGACGACCCCGGTGTGCTGGATGTCCTGTCGGAGATGGTGGAGACGCTGCACTACGTCCCGGCGCGGGTCGAGACGGCGGCCGCCGGCCTCGCCGCCATGGCCACGTTCAGGCCGGACGTCGTGCTCCTCGATCTCGCCATGTCGGGGCTGAGCGGCGTGGACGCGCTGCCGTCCTTCCGGCGCCAGCATCCCGGCGTCCCCGTGATCGTGGTCACGGCCGTCATTGATCCGGCGACGCTGCAACAGGTGCAGGACCGGGGGGCCTTCGACACCCTGAGCAAGCCCTTCCAGCTCCCGGCGCTCGAGCGCATGCTCGCCGAAGCCATGAGGCAGCGCGCCGGTGTGTGACTCAGCCTCCCGCGCGGCCGCCACGGCCGTCCTCGCCGCCCTGGTGCTCGCCTGGCTCGGCGTGGCGGTGGTGCCCGCCCACGGGCAGCGGCGCCTCGATGCCGCCGACATCCATGCGTGCGCACAGGCAGCGCAGCTGATCGACGACTTCCGACACCGCATGGTCCCGACAGCCGTGGCCCGGGAACGGCTAGCCCTCATCTACGATCTCGCCCGGACGTCGAGCACGCCCGCCCTCCGCAGGATTGCCGACGTGTACCGCGGCGAGGTCGCCTCCGCGAACGACACCCTGCTGCTGGTGATGGCCGAGCAGTTCCACGCGATGTGCCGATGACCAGCGCCACGGACCGCCGGGGCATGAACCTCCGCGCCGCCCTGGGCTTCCTCGAGCTTCCGCCCACCGAGCCTGAGCTGCAGCTGCTGCACCGGTGGCTCGACTCCTGGGCCGGCCTCGGCCTGGTCGTCGCCGGGATGCAGCGCCAGGGCTGGGATCTCCAGCTCACCGCCTACGGGGACGGCCACTGGCGG
>Ga0302046_10001536_pt1 | contig 21602 bp, 17 predicted proteins | sample RVTome_11_FD_200261 | JGI IMG/M metagenome (GOLD analysis project Ga0302046, IMG submission 200261) | Soil microbial communities from uranium-contaminated site in the Upper Colorado River Basin, Wyoming, United States - RVT147D111 (version 2) ...
CGACAGGCAGCTTCCCAGCGCAGCGGCCAGCAGGGCCGCCGGGTTGGGCCCGGTATCGTCGCCAAGCGGGGAAGTCTCGTCCACCACGAGCGTCGCCGCTCCCGGGATGTCGGGGAAGCTCACGCCGAAACGGAACTTCTCCGTCCGTTCGATGTGAGCGCGTGCGGTCCGGTCGTCTCCTGACATGGTCGCCTCCGATGGCGCCAGGTTCATCGTCCGTGCCAGCGCGGCACTGGCACCTTCCGCGAGCGCTTCGCGACACAGGTGCCGGCTCCGGGCCCGTGTTCGCGGACTATTCCGCGGCCGGCGGGGAGAATCCGCGGGGTTGCCCCGAGGATCCGGCGGATTCCACCGCATCGATGCCGATCCTTCACTCCCCGTGGATTGGTCCGCTCTGTGCAACGCCGGGAACCGGACTTTCGGGGGAGGATGCCATGCGTCATCGAATGTCGGTGGGAGCTGGGGTGGCAGTGATCTGGGCGATGTTCCTGGGGGCAGGGTGGTTCGCCGCGCCCGTGCAGGCCCAGCGCCAGCAGTCGCAGCAGCAGCAGCAGCAGCAACAGCAGGCCATGCAGCAGCAGATGGCTCAGATGCAGGAGATGATGCGCCGCATGGACGGGATCGCGATGCGCGCGCAGCGGATGGCGCAGGCCTTCGGCGAACAGGCCGAACGCGCGCAGGGCCAGCTCCGCCAGCAGCACCAGCTCTTCCAGCAGATGTGCGACTCGCTGGGTGTCTCGGCCCGCGAGACCCACCGCAACATGGAGCGGCTCCAGCAGATGCTGCACGATCCGGCGTTGACGGCGGATCGGGACATGGACCGAGACATGGAGCAGTTGCGCGAGCATGCCCGCACGATGGGCCGCGACATGGACGAGATGCTCGATACGATGGATCGCGTCCACGAGCGACTGCGCACGCGGGTCTCCCCGTAGGGGTGCGTGGTGACTCGCGGCTGCGTGTCGCGTGGGGTGGGCTACGGTCTGGGGCTGCTCGCCGCGGGGTATCTGGCGGCCGCACCGGCGAGCGCACAGTCGCTCACCTACACCGGATCGCTCCAGGGCTCGAGCGGCGACTACATCTTCACGGAGCGGACGACCGGCATCTACCTGGTCAACGGCGTGGAGCTCGCGGCAGGCCGCCTGACGGTATCGGCCTCGCTCCCCGTGATCGGCCAGAGCACGCCCTGGGTGTCGCAGGGGCCGGTTCTCGTGCCATCGGGTGGTCGCTACAGCGGCGAAGTCGTGCGTCAGGTCGACCAGATGCGCCGCGCAGGTCGCATGGGCCGGACGATGGTCGCGCTCCCTCCCGTTGAGCAGGGGGTCGGCTCGTCGTTCGGCGTTGGAGACCCGCTCGTACGGGCGGAGGTCGAGGTGGTGGCCGGGACCTCCTCGCGGCCTTCCGTGCGCGTGAGCGCGTCGGCCAAGGCGCCGCTTGCGGATCCAGACGACGGCTTCGGGACCGGTGCCTGGGACTACGGTGTGGGAGCCGCGGTCACCACGCGCGTCGGGCGCGGCACGGTGCTCGCCGACCTGGCCTACTGGCGGATGGGCGATCTGCCCGATCTGGAGCTTCGAGACGGCGCCGGGTACAGTCTCGGGTACGGCCACCTCCTCGGCTCGGGCCGCTGGTCGCTGCTGGGGTCTGTCTCGGGGTGGACGACCATCATCGACGGCGCGCAACCGCCGCTGCAGCTCGGCGTGGGCCTCGGCCGGTTGCTTGCCCGGGGTCGCAGCGTCTCGGTGAATCTGGGCGTGGGACTGACCGAGACGGCGCCGGACGTGTCGGTGGGCCTGGGCTGGCGCCTGGGTCCGAGGTCGGGATAGTGTCGGAGTCGGGGGGGGGTGATGAGACATCTGGGATGGCTGGGCCTGGTGGCGCTCGCGGTATTCGCGGGCGGCGGTGCCTCCGCCTCGGCGCAACAGAGCCGTTGCGCCGACTGCCACTTCGCCAACATGCAGGAGTCGTTCGCCCATCACGTCAACGAGTGGGACCTGACGGCGCACGGCCGCGCGCGGGTGGGCTGCGAGCGCTGTCATGGCGGCGATGCCTCGACGTTCGAGAGCTTCCTGGCGCATCGCGACATTCGCCGTCCCAACGACCTCCAGAGCCCGGTGAATCATCGCAACCTCCCCCGGACGTGCGGGAGCTGTCACGCCGGACCGTTCGTGGAGTTCCAGAAGAGTCGCCACTTCGCGCTTCTGGCGGAGGGACAGGACCAGGGGCCGGTGTGCACCACGTGCCACGGCGACGCGGGCTCGAACCTGCTGTCGCCGAAGGCGCTCGAGAATCGCTGCGCGAGCTGTCATGGCGCGGGCCGCGCCGTCGAGCGTCCGGCGTTTCCCGCCAACGGTCGACTTGCCCTCGAGGGCATCCGGGACGCGCGCGAGCGGTTGCGGGAGGCACGCCGGCTCATCGATCGCGTGAGGGACGCCGCGCGTCGTGCGCGCCTCGAGGAGGCCGCGCAGCAGGCGGAGGTGCCGATCGTGCAGGCCACGCAGGCGGGCCACGCCTTCGTCTACGACAACCTGCAGGAACGGCTCGACACCGCTCACGAGCGGCTCGACGTGCTCGCCGACGATCTGGCGAATCCCGGGCGATGATCTGTTGCTCGGCTCGGTGGCGCAGGCCGTGGCGCTGCACGCGCCCTGCTCCGCGGAGATCGTGCGGCCGGGTCGGTGAGGCGAATGCTCGCGGCGACACGAGCGCCAGCTTCCGTTTCTCCCCTGGCACCGCGGCCACTCGGCGGGCGCCGCCGCGCAGCAGCCGGTGACCTGTCTCATCCTGCTGGCCGACGGCCTGCACAGCACCGGCGGCCTGGCGATCGGCGCCTCCTTCGTCGTCAGCACCGAGGTCGGCATCGTCACCTGGATCGCGGCCGTCGCCCACGAGGTGCCACAGGAGCTCGGAGACTTCGGCATCGGAACAACCTGGGCCACTTCGCGGCATTCGCGTACGGAATCCTCGTGATTCTCGCGACGAGGACCGTTGCGGAGCTGTGACGCTGGCGATGAAGCTGACCGTGCTGGCCCTCGACTACGACGGCACCATCGCCACGGGCGAGGGCGTGGCCGACGAGGTTCGCGCCGCCCTGGGCGCCGTGCGCGCTTCCGGCATCACCGTGCTCCTCGTCACGGGGCGGATCCTCAGCGAGCTGCGCCGCGTCGCCGGCGACCTCTACTTCGTCGATGGTGTCGTCGCCGAGAACGGCGCCATCGTCCACTTCCCGTCGAGCGATCACACGTCGGTGCTGGCGCCGCCGGTGCCACCGGCCCTGCTCGACGAGCTCGGGCGGCGGGACATTCCCTTCCGGTCGGGACAGTGCCTGGTGGATACCGACGCCGACCACAGCCGCCAAGTGGTCGAGGCCATCCGCGCGCTCGAGCTGCCGCTCGTGCAGGCGTTCAACCGCGGGCGCGTGATGATCCTGCCGCAGGGTGTGAGCAAGGCCACGGGGCTGCAGGTCGCGCTCGACATCCTGCGACTGTCGGCCCGCAACACGCTGGCCATCGGTGACGCCGAGAACGACCACGAGCTGCTCCGGCTGGCGGAGGTGGGGGCGGCCGTCGAATGGGGCAGCCGGGCGCTCCAGGCGGCGGCCGACGTCGTCGTGCCGGGCGCGGGCCCCGGCGCCGTCGCGCCCTTCCTGGCGGAGGTGGCCCGCACGCGCGTCCTGCCGCAGACGCGGCGCGCCCGCCGCCGCCTGCACCTGGGCTACGGCGAGGACGGAAGCGACTTCTCGCTGGCCGTGCGGGGCCGCAACGTGCTCGTGGCCGGCGACGCCCGGTCGGGCAAGTCGTGGGTGGCCGGGCTGCTCTGCGAGCAGCTCATCCTGCACGGGTACTCCGTCTGCGTCCTGGATCCGGAGGGTGACTACCGGTCGCTCGAGGCGCTGCGCGGCGTCAGCGTGCTCGGTGGGGAGGACCGCCCTCCGCCGCCGCATCACGTGCTGCGGGAGCTGCGCTTTCCGGACCGGAGCCTCGTGGTGGACCTCTCGCAGCTCTCGCTCGAGGAGAAGGTGACCTACGTGCGAACCGTCCTGCCGGCGCTGAACGAGACGCGGCGGCGCACGGGCCTGCCGCATCGGATCCTGATCGACGAGGCCCACTACTTCCTCCACGATCCCGACGTGGCCGGCCTGCTCGACTTCGAGCACAACGGGTACACGGTGGTGACGTACCGCGCCTCGCGGCTGCCGCCCGAGGTCCTGGCCCATGCCGAGGTGATGATCGTCACGTGCGAGTCCACGCCGGGGGAGGTCGACGCCCTGGCGCGCGCCTGCGCGCACTGCTCGGAGATCGATCTCGCCACGTGGCGGGGACGGCTCGGACACCTGCCGCTCGGGGAGGCGGTGGCCCTGCCGGTGACCGAGGAGGCCGGCGGCCTGATCCGCCACTTCAACCTCGGCCGGCGCCTGACACCGCACGTCAGACATCGCGCCAAGTACATGGACGTGCCGGTGGCCGACCGGTTCGCCTTCGAGTTCGCCGCCACGAACCGCCGGCCGTCGCGGCGCGTGCGGACGATGCGCGCGTTCGTGGAGGAGCTCGAGCTGGCTGCGACGGTGGAGATGGAGCCCTACCTCCGGCGAGGCGACTTCTCGCGGTGGGTCGGGGAGGTCTTCGGTGATTACCCGCTGGCCCGGGATCTCCACAGGCTCGAGTCGCGCGTGGGCGGTCTGGCGGATGGGGAGATCGCAGAGGCCATGGCCGCAGCCGTCAGGGCTCGGTACGACCTCGTGCCCGACGAGCATGGGCGGGCGACCGGCTCCCGGGAGCCCTGAGCGCTCGTCACGGCGGCGCGGTGGACGATCTCCTACTGGGATGCGGCCATCGTCGAGGCCGCGCGAGAAGCCGGATGCGCGACGCTGCTGTCCGAGGACCTGCAAGAAGGGTTGGACTTCGCAGGCGTGCGCGTTGTCAACGCGTTTCGCTGACCGGCTCGCCAGACCTCGTCCTCGCGACCGGCGACGACTCGACGTCCGGCCAGGGGACCACGAGTCGCCGTGACGACCGTGTGCTGGTGTTCCCCGGCGCCGCCGTCGCTGTAGAGCACCACCCAGTCGCGCGTGTGGCCCGTGCGATGGGCTCGCGCCGTGTTGGAGAAGAGCGCGGTGTACCGGCGGGGGCCCCGGCGAGTGTGCAGCACCGGCAGCCACGCCTCACCGGAGGGATTGAACCGGCGCGGGGCGATCAGCCGGAGCTCGCCGCCGGCGGCCTTCGCGCGGTACTCGCGATCGACGTCGAGCAGCTCGGAGACGGGTGGAACGGTCTCCGGCGCCGCGGGCGTCCGGATCCGCCCGAGTCGGTGCGCGAGGGAATCCCTGATCCCCGCGAGTCGCTTCGCGCCGAACCCCTCCAGGGTTTCCAGCCGGCCGTCGTGCGCCGCGGCCTCGAGGTCGGCCAGCGTCTCCAGGCCGAGCTCGTCATGGAGCCGATGGGCCAGCGTGCGGCCGATCCCGGGTACGGATGCGAGCAGGGGCACGGGATCCACGTCGCCGCGGAGTCGGTCGAGCATCGGCAGCCGGCCGTGAACGAGCAGCTCGCGGATCGCCCTGGCGATGGTGTCGCCGACGCGGGGAAGCTCCCTCGGCCCTTCGAGGCCGCGTGTCCGCAGCACGTCGTCCACCGCTTCGGGCATCGAGCGGACGCTCGCGGCAGCCCTCAGATACGCCCGCACGCGGAACGGGTCCGCCCCTGGTCCCGCAGCAGCCTCGCCGTCTCCTCGAGACGCCCGGCCACCTCACGATTCACATGGCTGGTCATCGAGGACCCTCCGCGGATGCCAAATGCAAGGAACGCTCCGGCGAAACCGGTATCGGCGCTCCGTTCCGAACGCCCGGTCCTGCTCCGCCCCGGGGCTCCACGGCGGGATAGTGCGCGGCTGTCCGCGGAGATTCCCGCATCCGTATGGCTCATGGGGCCGGTTGCGTTGAGTTCCGGACGGGCATCGCGCTTGCACTGCGCGAGGGCATGAGCGCATGGCCATCATCGGAGCCCCAGCGCTTCGCCGACAGGCGCGAGGCGGGGATCGTGCTGGCAGGTCACCTCGAGCACCTGGCTGGCCGGGACGACGTGGTTGTCCTGGGCCTCCCGCGCGGCGGCATTCCGGTCGCACACGAGGTGGCCGTCGCGCTCGGGGCGCCCATGGACGTGTTCGTCGTCCGCAAGCTCGGCATGCCGCGCCAGCCCGAGCTCGCCATGGGTGCCATCGCCAGCGGAGGCGTGCGCGTCCTGAACGAGGACCTGCTCGCGTGGTACCGCGTGCCCCGGGAGACGCTCGAGGCCATCACGCGGGCCGAGCGCGCTGAGCTCGAGCGTCGCGAGCGTGCGTATCGCGGCGGGCGCGCCCCGGTGCCGCTCGAGCGACGCACGGCGATCCTCGTGGACGACGGCCTCGCGACCGGCTCGACCATGCGGGCCGCCGTGGAGGCGGTCAGACGCCTCCGGCCGGCGCGTGTCGTCGTGGCGGTTCCCGTGGGCGCGCGCGAGACCTGCCAGGCGTTGCGAGGCCTCGCCGACGAGGTCATATGTTCTGTCGAGCCGGAGGCGTTCAGGGCCGTCGGCCTCTGGTACGAGGACTTCGCCCAGACGACCGACGACGAGGTGCGCCGGCTGCTCGCGTTGCACGAGCCCGCGGCCACCGGCAGGCGGAGCGCCTGATGGAGGATCCCGGGATCGCGGAGCTCGTACGGCAGCATGCCGTGGCGACCGATCTGGACGGGGCCGCGCGTCACCTCCTGGAGCGGATTGATCCCGACGCCCGCGTCGTTCTCGTCGGCGAGGCCACGCACGGCACGAAGGAGTTCTACCGGATTCGCGCCGACCTTACGCGGGCCCTGATCAGGCACCGCGGGTTCGAGCTCGTGGCCGTCGAGGCCGACTGGCCGGACGCCTACCGCGCCAATCAGTGGGTGCGTCTGGTCGGGCCGGACGCGACGGCGGAGGCAGCGCTGGCCGAGTTTACGCGCTTCCCGCGCTGGATGTGGCGCAACGCCGAGGTGGTGCGCTTCCTGCGCTGGCTGCGTGCGGAGAACGCCGAGCGCCCTGCGGAAGGGCGTGCCGGCTTCTACGGTCTGGATCTGTACAGCCTGCACCGGTCCATGTCGCGCGTGATCGCGTATCTCGACAAGGTGGATCCCGCGGCGGCGGCGCGCGCACGCCACGGCTACGCCTGCTTCGACGCGTTCGGCGACGACGTCCAGCTCTACGGCTATGCCGCGAGCCTCGACCTCGACCGTTCATGCGAGGACGAGGTCGTCGAGCGGCTCGTCGAGCTCCGGCGGCGGGCGGCGGACTACGCGCGACGGGACGGGCGGATCGCGGCCGACGAGTACTTCGTGGCCGAACAGAACGCGCTCGTGGTGCGGGACGCGGAGACGTACTACCGCGCCATGGTCGGGGGTGGCGTCGAGTCGTGGAACGTCCGGGATCGCCACATGATGGCCACTCTCGGGGCGCTCCTCGAGCACGCCGGTCGTCCCGGACGCCCGGCCCGAGCCGTCGTCTGGGCGCACAACTCGCACCTCGGCGACGCGCGCGCCACGCACATGGGGGCGATCGGCGAGCTGAACCTGGGCCAGCTCGTGCGGGAGCGCCTCGGATCGCGCTGCTGCGCGATCGGCATGACGACGCACGACGGGGAGGTGACGGCGGCGCATCAATGGGACGAGCCCGCGGCGCTGCGGACGGTCCGCCCCTCACTCCCGGGCAGCTACGAGCGGCTCTTCCACGACGTCGGGCTGCCGTGCTTCGTCGTTCCGCTTGCCGTGCCCGACGTGGCCGCCGCGCTCGCCGGGCCCCGTCTCGAGCGGGCGATCGGCGTGCTCTATCGGCCCGAGACCGAACGTGCCAGCCACTACTTCGCCGCGCGCCTGCCGCGACAGTTCGATCTCGTCGTTCACGTCGATCGCACGCGTGCGCTCGAGCCGCTCGAGCTGTGGGGCCGGCACGAGGTCGACCTCCCGGAGACGTACCCGACGGGGGTGTGAGGACGAGATGAGCGCGATCGGTGTGGTTCATGCCGTAGAGGGGCACGTCAGTCGCGGTTTCGAGGCGGTCCGCGACGTCTTTACCGACAACTTCGCTCGACGCCACGAGCGAGGCGGTGCCTGCTGCGCCTACTACCGGGGCGAGAAGGTCGTCGACCTCTGGGGCGGGGTTCGCAACACCGTCACGGACGAGCCCTGGGAGCGAGACACGATGGTCGTCGTGCATTCGGCCACCAAGGGGCTCGCGGCGATGACCCTCGCACTCGCGCACTCGCGCGGCTGGCTGGACTACGAGGAGCGCGTGGTGGCGTACTGGCCGGAGTTCGCGCAGCAGGGCAAGGAGCGGATCACCGTCCGCCAGCTCCTCGCCCACCAGGCGGGGCTGTTCGCGTTCGACGAGCCAGTCGACCGGAGCGTCATCGCCGATCTGGACCGGCTCGCAGAGGTGATGGCGCGCCAGAGGCCCGCGTGGGAGCCCGGGACACGCCAGGCGTACCACGCGCTGACGCTCGGCTTCTACGAGGGCGAGCTGATGCGCCGAGTGGATCCCCGCCATCGCACGCTGGGGCGGTTCTTCCAGGACGAGATCGCCACGCCGCTCGGCGAGGACGTGTACATCGGCCTCCCCGGAGAGATTCCCGACTCCCGACTCGCGACGCTGGCCTCGCCAGGCCCGCTCGCCATGCTGCTGGGGTTCCCGCTTCGGCTCGGGGTGGAGACGATGAATCGCCGCTCGAACATCTACCGGGCACTGGCGGTGAATCCCGGCTCGTCGGTCTACCTCGACGAGCGGCGGGTGTACGCGCGCGATCTCGAGGTGCCGTCCGGGAACGCGGTGGGCACGGCGCGCGCCATCGCGCACGCCTACGGCGCCTTCACCGCCGCCGGCGGCGAGCTGGGTCTGCGGCAGGAGACGCTCGACCTGCTGGCCGCCCCGGCCATCCCGCCGGCTCGCGGGTTCCACGACGAGTGCCTGAAGAGCGAAGCGCAGTTCGCGCTGGGCTTCATGAAGCCCAGCGCGACCGTTCCCTTCGGCAGTGCCCGCGCCTTCGGCTCGCCGGGAGCGGGCGGCGCAATGGGGTTCGCCGATCCGGAGCTCGGCGTCGGGTACGGGTACGTGACGAGCCGGATGGGGACGTCGCTGAGCGGCGATCCGCGGGACGTGGCGCTCAGGGACGCCGTCTATGCCGCGGCCCGCGCGCGATGAGGGGGACATGATGCGTGCGACACGACGAGCCATCGAGACGGCGATCGCGGTCGGTCTGGCCGCGGCGCTCGCGGGCTGCGCGACGGGAATGACCGCCGGCGCCTACCGCGAGCGCGGCGTCGACTTCTCGAGGTACCGGACCTTCGCGTGGGAGCCCGCTGACGCGCTGCCGACAGGCGACCCGCGACTCGACGCGAACCCGTACTTCAACGATCGGTTCATGGGCGCGGTGGAGCGGGGGCTGGCGGCCCGAGGCTTCGCGCTCGTCGATGCCGGTTCGCCCGATCTCCGGATTCACTATCACGCGAGCGTCTCGCGCCGGCCCGACGGGAACCGCCTGGACGCCGAGTACGGCAACTGCGTGGGGGATGACTGCCCGACCGGGGTGGTCGAGTACGAGGCCGGCACGCTGGTGCTCGACATCATCGACGCCCGGAACGATCGGCTCGTCTGGCGCGGGTGGGCGCGGGACAGCATCGAGGACGTGCTGGGCGACCGGGATCGTCTGGAACGGATGATCGACGACGCCGTGGCCCGGATGCTGCAGCATCTGTCACGCGATCTGTAGCCTCCCGGAACGAGGGCATCATGCGCACACCACTGTTGCGGCTGGCACGGCACGCGGTCCTGGGACTGCTGCTGCTCACGCCGGGCGGCTGCGCCTCGACGTACGTCGGGTCCTACGTGGCGCGGGACCTGGATGTCGGGAGCTACCGGACCTTCGCCTGGGCCCCTCCCGACACGTTCTCCACCGGCGATCCGCGCCTCGACAACAACGAGCTCTTCGACCGTCACGTCCGGGAGCGGGTGGAGCGGGCCCTGACGTCGCGCGGCTTCCTGCGGGTGGAGCCGGCGTTGCGCCCGGACCTCCTGGTGCACTACCACGCCGGCGTGACGCAGGAGATCGATCTCCAGGAGCTCGGCTACCCCCGGGAGTACTGCGAGGAGGCCGACTGCCGCCCGTACGTGTACGACGCGGGCACTCTCGTCGTGGATGTCGTGGATCGAGGCGCGAACAGGCTCGTCTGGCGTGGCTGGGCCGAGGGGAGCGTGGAGGGTGTGCTCGAGGACCAGGACCGGCTCGAGGCCTACGTCGATCGGACGGTGCCACGCGTGTTCGAGCTGCTGCCGCGCGGGTCCTGAGGCTGCCCGCGACGATCGTGGCCCCGACGCGACACGTCGGGCTGGCTCATCCGGCGTCGTCCTTCGAGCCCTGCGCGGGTCGCGCCTCGCGGTTCTCGTTGCGGTCGCGCTCCTCGGGCCTGAGGAGCCGGAACGTGTAGGTGTCGCCGGGCGTCACCTGGCGGGCGCGTCCGCGGTACGCGATCGTGATCGGGGCGGCCGGCTGCGGCAGGCTGCTGATCCGAAGGGCGTCGTGATTGGCGTCGACGTCGAGGGTCTGGCGGCGGTACCGGAGTCGCGCGCGGACGCAGCCGAGATCGGCCGGCAGGGCCGGATCGAAGTGGAGCACGTTCGCCCGCATCTCGATGCCGAGATAGCAGCGCTGGACGAGGTCGATCGTGCCGGCCATCGCCCCCACGTGGATCCCCTCGGGGGTCGTGCCGCCCTGGATGTCGGCGATGTCGCTGTCGAGTGCGTCCTGGAAGAGGTGCCAGGAACGGGGCCGATCGGTCCTGGCGAGCACCCAGGAGTGGGCGACGCGGCTCAGCGTCGAGCCGTGCGACGTCCGCGCGAGGTAGTAGGCGACGTTCCGGGGAATCGTGTCCGCGTCGAACGGGTAGCCGAGCTGCTCGAACAGCAGCCGCAGCTCGTCGGCGGAGAACAGGTAGAAGAGCATGAGCACGTCGGCCTGCTTGGACAGCCTGTAGCGATTGGTCGAATCGCCCTCGGCCTCGAGGATGCGATCGAGGCGCTGGATGTCGCCGTACTTCGCCGCGTACGCCTCCCAGTCGAACTCGACGAGACGCTCGTATCCCTCGAACTGGCTGATGATGCCGTCGCCGTGGAACGGCACGCGGAGCCGCCGGCTCATCTCCTGCCACCGATCGATCTCCTCGAGCTGCAGGCCGATGCGTTCGCACAGCTCGCGGCAATGGACCTTCGGCAGGAGCTCGAGGACGTCGCATGCCCGACTGAGCGCCCAGGCCGCCATGACGTTCGTGTATGCGTTGTTGTCGATGCCCTGCGCCTGCTCCGGCTCGGTGCCCGGGTAGGCGGTGTGGTACTCGTCGGGCCCCATCACGCCGACGATCTCGTACCGCTCGATCGCCGCGTTGTAGGTGGCCAGACTGGCCCAGAACCGTGCGACCTCGAGGAGCATCTCGGCGCCGTACGTGTAGAGGAACTCGTGGTCGTCGGTCGACTGGTAGTACTGCCAGACGCTGTAGGCGATCGCGGCGTTGATGTGACGCTGCCGGAACGTCGTGTCGGGCACCCACCGGCCCGATCGCGGGTTGAGGTGGACGCGCTGGCTCTCCTCGCGGCCGTCGCTCCCGCTCTGCCAGGGAAACATCGCTCCCGCGTACCCGGCCTCGCGCGCGGCGCGCCTGGCCTCGGTCAGGCGGCGATGGCGGTAGCGGAGCAGCGCCCGGGTCAGCGTGGGCAGCCGCAGGTTCAGGAAGGGGAAGATGAAGAGCTCGTCCCAGAAGATGTGGCCGCGATACGCCTCGCCGTGCCAGCCTCGCGCCGGCACCCCGGCGTCGCGCTCGGCGGAATGGGGCGAGATGGTCTGGAGCAGATGGAACAGGTGGAGCCGGAGCTTGAGCTCGGTCGTCGCTCCCGTCCGATCCTCGAGCGCGATGTCGCAGGCGTCCCAGAGATGTGCCCATGCCTGCCGGTGCGCCCCGACGATCTCGTCGAAGCGACCCACGTAGGCGAGCGTGCGCTTGGCCTCGAGGCCCGGCTCCGAGCTGGCCCGGTCGAGCGAGGTGTGAAAGGCGGCGATCTTCTCCACGGCCATCGCCCCGCCGGCCTCCACGGCGGTGGTGATCTCCTGCGCCACCTCGTCCGGCTGCACCTCGACGTGCCGCTCGGCGTCCACTTCCGCGCCGTCGCGATAGAGCCGCGTGCGCGCGGCCTCGGCGACGTACACGAGCGACTGGCTGGTGCGGGCCCGGAGGAAGATCACGTCCTTGCCCAGGTGATGCCGTTCCACCGTCTCGAGATGCCGGCTGGCGAGATCCCGATACCGGGCCACGCCGCTGTTGGTGACCGACCCGTCGAGCGCGGAGCGGATCGTCAGGCGGCCGGACCAGTTCTCCGGCGTGAGCTCGACCGAGAGCGCGGCCACGTGGGAATCGGCCATGCTCACCAGGCGTCGCTCGCGCCAGCGGGTGACGTGCCCCTCGGCGTCGCGCACGCGGAGATCCCGCCCGAGGATGCCGGTTCGCAGGTCGAGCTCCTGCCGGTACGCGAGCACCTCCACGTCGTCGATCCGGAACCATGAGCCGTCGTCGATCCGGAAGGTCAGCGGCAGCCAGTTCGGCAGGTTGACGAGGTCCTCGTTCTCGACGTCACGCCCGGCGATCGAGGTGGTGAGCCGGTTGTACCCGCCGGCCAGGTACGTGCCGGGGTAGTGGGTGGCGTCGGCCTCGCAGTCCGGCCCGGCGCCCCTGGTGGCGAAGTATCCGTTGCCCAGCGTACAGAGCGCTTCGCGCAGGCCCTCCTGCCCGGGGTCGTAGCCGTCGTAGACGAAGTGCCAGTGATCCATCGACGGTGCTCCCTCCGGCCTCATGCGCGCGTCCGGTCAGGCCCGTCGCCGGCCGCCTCGGTCAGGAGCTGCAGGAATCGCCGCACCTCTCCGGGATCGGCCAGCGCGAAGTCGGCCGCCGTCGGCCGGTCCTCCTCACCGCGGACGACCAGGCAGATCCCCCTCCCGGCAAGCGCCTGAAACGCGTCCTCGTCGGTGATGTCGTCGCCCAGGTAGACCGGAACGACTCCCGGGCGATCCAGGTCCAGCCGTTCGAGCAGCCAGAGGACGGCCCGTCCCTTGTCCCACGCGATCGCGGGCTGCACCCGGAAGACCTTCTTGCCGTGTCCCTTCCACAGGTCCGGATGCGCGTCCACCACGCGCTCGACGGCCGACTCGATCCGCGCGACGTCGGCTCGAGACGCCTGCCGGTAGTGCACGGCGATGGAGAAGCGCTGGCGTTCGACGGCATGCCCCGCAACCCCGGCCAGCATCTGGCGCAGCCGGCGTTCCGCGTCGTCGAGCTGGGGAAGGATCTCGACGCCCTTCTGGAGGCTCTCGTTCCATCCCTCGGGGCCCTGGATGTCGAAGCCGTGGCTGCCCATGTAGTAGGCCGATTCGACGGCGACGAGCCGGCGTACGGCCTGGACGTCGCGTCCGCTCACGACGGCGACCGTACAGCGCGCGGCAAGCGCCCGGACGGCCGCCCGCATGCCGTCGGACAGGAACGCCCGGGTGAAATCTTCGACGATGGGTGTGAGCGTGCCGTCGTAGTCGAGGAAGACGGCCGGCACCTTCCCTGCGAGGCGCTCCCGCAGCTCGTCCCCCCGATCCACGGCGCGCGGCAGCGTGGACAGCCGCCTGACCACGAGCCCGTCGCTGGGCCGCCATGTCATCTCGGCGAGATCGTGGACCACCACGTGTGCGCCGGCCGCCCACAGCGCGTCGGCGGCGTTCCCGCGATCGATGCCGACCGCGAGCCCGAACCCGCCGCGGACGGCGGCCTCGATGCCGGCCGTGGCGTCCTCGACGACCGCGGCGCGCGCGGGCGGGACGCCGAGGCGCCGGGCGGCTTCCTCGAGTGTCGCCGGATCCGGCTTGCCCGGCAGGTCGAGTCGGGCCGCCTCGTCACCGGCGAAGACCTCGTCGAACAGGTCGGTCACGCCGGCGCTGCGCAGCACGGCGCCGGCATTGCGGCTGGCCGAGAACACCGCCGTCCTGACGCCGGCGCGGCGGAGCTCGCCAACCAGCCTCACCGACCCCGCGAACGCCTGCACGCGGTGGTGATCCAGCCAATCCAGGAAGTAGCGGTTCTTGCGCGTGGCCAGGCCGTGCACCGTTTCGGCGTCGGGGCCGTCACGTTCGCTCCCCGTGGGCAGCGTCACGCCACGCGACTCGAGGAAGCGCCGCACGCCGTCCTCGCGGGGCCTCCCGTCGACGAAGTGGCGGTAGTCCGACCCGGCGTCGAACGGGCGGAAGGGCTCTCCGGACCTCCGCGCCCGCCGCTCCAGGAGCTCGTCGAACGCGCGCTTCCACGCCACGGCATGGACGCGGGCCGTCTCCGTGATCACGCCGTCCACGTCGAAGAGCACTGCCTCGATCATCGCGTGACTGCAGGATTCTGTCCGTACGATACCGTGCTGGCGTCCCGATGCGCACCTGCCGGCGTCCACCCTCGTCGGGCGTCTGAAACTGTGATCTTGCCCGAGCGCGTCCTCGGCACGACCGGTCGGCGCCAGCTCGACGCCCGGCGCGGGCGCGACGTGCGAGGCCGGGCTCCGGCGGGGTGCGCGTGCGTCGGGCGGCATGGGGATCCTCTCAGACCCGGCCGGCCACCACGCGCCCGACCCGTGCGCGCGCCTGCTGGATAACCGGTTCGATCGCCTCGGGGCGTGCGATGGCCACGGTGGCGTGTCGGACGTGTCCGTAGCGGGGCTCCTCCAGCGGCACTCTGCGACCTCCAGGCGGTGGGAGACTGGGCTCTACTGTCGTACCGACCGTGACCGCAAGTCCAGATCTGCGGGGCCCGGAACCGGCTGCGGCACCGGGCCAGCACGTTCCGCACGAGGACGACGTCGGCATCGTCGGCGTCGGGCCGACGAAAGCCGAGAGACGAACGACCTCCCGTACGTCGCCAAGTCTCCTCCCGGCGGCCGTGCACGGACTTCGGGGTACCCCGATTGATCGTTGATCGCGACGACGACTCGGTGTAGATCCTAGGGGGGAGTGGAGCGGTTGCCCTCCCGAGCCGGTGCCCTGCAGACGAGGGGGATCACGTGGACAGGTCGAGCGCGCCTCCCTGGGTCGTGGTGCTCGCGGGTGGATCCGGCCGGCGACTGACGGGCGTCACCGGGGGCGTGCCCAAGCAGTTCTGGGCCCCCATGGGTGGACGCACACTGCTCGAGGCCACGCTGGAGCGTGTCGCACCGCTCGCCGCGCCGTCACAGCGGTCGCTCGTGATCGACGCGTCGCACACGACGTGGCTCCATGCCCTGAACGGCGAGCCGCGGGGGCTGCGTGTCCTGAGACAGCCGTGCGATCGGGGCACGGCGACCGGAGTGTTGCTCGGTCTCGTGCCGGCCCTCGAGTCGGGCAGGGACGGCGTGGTGGTGCTGACGCCCGCGGACCACGGCGTGATCGACACTGAGCGGTTCCGCTCCGACTTGCGGACGACGATGGACCGAGTTGCCGGGGGCTCGGAGCGCCTGATTCTCTTCGGGGCCGAGCCGGACGCGGCTGATGCCGACTATGGCTGGGTGGTGTGCGACAGCGTCCACACGGCGCCAGGCGTTCCCACGCGGGTCCGCGAGTTCGTCGAGAAGCCGCCGCCCGCCGCCGTCGCGCTGCTCCGGGCGACCGGCGCTGTCTGGAGCACGATGCTCGTCGTGGCGCGGGTGTCGTCCCTGCTGGCGCTGTATCGCCGACGACTGCCGGAGCTGACGGCCGTCTTCGAGCGGGTGCTCCGTCTGCCGCAGGCCGCACGCGGCAGCGCGCTGGTCGAGACGTACGGGCACCTGGCCGCGGCCGATTTCTCGCGCGATCTGCTGGCCCATGCCGATGGCCTGGCCGTGCACGTCTGGCCATCCTCGCTCGGCTGGACCGATCTTGGCACGCCGGAGCGCCTGGCGCGTTTCGTGGCCGGCCTCGAACGGGCGCGTCACGCGCGGCAACTGGGGGTCGATGTGGAGGCGTCCGGCCTGGGAGCGCAGTCGGCCTGAGACGAGGCTGCGGGACTCGAAGCGGGACCGGCGCCCTGATCGGGAGCGCCGATATGCCAGCCGGGCGCGAGCGGACTCCTTGCTCGACGCCGACGGCGGTGCCGGCTCAGTTGGCGAGGGCCAGCGCGCCGCGGTCGCGGGCGCTCCGGCACTCCTGAGGATCGACGAGCAGTCGCAGCGCGTAGCCGGCGGGCGTTCCCGTGGAGCTCTGGCGCGGGCCGAGGCGGTAGACGGCCGAGAGGACCTTGCCACCCTGGAGTGAGGAGGGAAGCGGCGCCGGGGAGGCGGACGGCTCGACCTGGAGCTGCACCAGGCGGTAGAGCGGGATCGAGGCCGGCACCTGGCATTCGACGAATGCGTCCACGTCGCTGACGTCGCGCATCATCACCGAAGCAAAGCGCAGCGTCCCTCGCGCATCGCGCCAGGTGAGCCGCGCCGGCACGCTCACTTTCTGCCGGCTGCCGATCCGCTGTTCCGTCGTCGAGGTCTGCTGCATCGCCATGGGCTCGGTCACGGTGTCCTCCGAACGTTGGTCCCTGGCGGTCTCTAGTATCAAGATGGGGACCCGGCGATGCCACACCGTGAGCAATCTGGGGTTGATACGTGCAAACTATTGAAATAGAAGCACTAATTGTGACGAAACTCGAGGTCTGATGCCGCCGCGATGGATACTTGATATCCAGGAAGGGTGTATACCTGGCTACTTGCTATCCGCGACGACGTCCTCGAGCCCGAGCCTGCGCAGCTTGAGGTAGAGGCCCCGGCGGGTCAGGCCGAGCACGCGGGCTGTCTCCGAGACGTTCCCGGCGGTGCGCGCGAGGGTGGCCGTGATGAGCTCCCGCTCGACCCCCTCGACCGCCGCCGCCAGGTTCCCCGGCGGCAGCGATCGCGCGATCGTCGCTCCACCGCCGGGGGCGGTCGCGGCTGGAGCGGTCAGGTCGGCCGAGAGATGCTCGGGCTCGATCACCCCCTCGGGCACGCTCATGGCCACGGCCCGCTGGATCTCGTTCTTGAGCTGGCGCACGTTGCCCGGCCACCAGTAGCGGGAGAAGAGGTCCAGCGTGGCCTGGCTCAGGTGCACGTCGGGCTTGCCCAGGCGCTCACAGGCCTCGCGAAGGAAGAACGTGCTCAGGTGGGGCACCTCCTCGCGGCGCTCCCGCAGGGGCGGCACCCGGATGTGAATCACGCTGAGCCGGTAGTACAGATCCTCGCGAAACGCTCCCTCCGACACGCGCTGCTCGAGGTCGGCGTTGGTGGCGGCGAGCACGCGCACGTCGACCGCCTGCGGGCGCGTTTCGCCGACCGGCATCACCTCGCCCTGCTCGAGAAAGCGCAGCAGCTTCGGCTGCACGTCGAGCGGCAGGTCGCCCACCTCGTCGAAGAAGAGCGTGCCGCCGGCGGCGGATCGAATGAGGCCCTGCTGATCGGAGACCGCGCCGGTGAAGCTGCCGCGCCGGTGGCCGAAGAGCTGGCTGTCGGCCAGCTCGCGCGAGGTCGTCGTGCAGTTGTACGGCAGGAACATCGCGTCGGCGCGCGGCGAGCCGCCGTGGATGGCCCGCGCCACCAGATCCTTGCCGGTGCCGCTCTCGCCGGTGATGAGGACGGTGAGGTTGTGCCCCTGCAGGCGCTGAATCTGCTCGACCAGCCGGTGCATCGCCGCACCGGCGCACACGAAGCCCGGCAGGAGCGGCTCGAGCGGGTGCTCGCTCACCTGTTCGACCGGCCGGTGCGGCCGATCCCGCGCGTCGCAGAGGTCGAAGCCCTGACGGGCGACCGCCGCGAACATGCGAAGGCGGGCGGCGCCGGCTTCCGACAGGGGTGCTCGCAACGCCAGGGCGCACCGGCGGGGCCCATCGAGATCCCGTCCGAGCGATTCGGCCACGCACGGTGCGCCGAGGTAGTCGGCACGATCGTCGGCGGCGGCCCGGGCCAGCGCCGCGGCCGCCTCGTGGTCGCAGCCGGCCGCGGCGAGCACACGGAGATCGTCGGCGCCTTGGCCGGAGAAGACGACGACGGCGCGGGCGTCGATGCTCTCGAGGAGAGCCGTGGCGGTCTCGCGGAGCAGGAGCTCGGGAAAGAGCGCCGCCTCGACGAGACGCCGGGCGATCGCCTCGTCGGCGTCGGCACCGGCGTGGCGCGGCGCCTCCTCCGGGAGTCGCTCGAGGTCGGTGCGAATGGCCTGGACCTGATCGAGATCGTGACGCGCGCCGAGCCGATCGAACGCGGCGCTGGCGCTGGCGAGGTGGCGCTCGGCCGCCTGTCGCGATCCGCTGCGGGTCTCGAGCCGCGCGAGCGCCAGCTGGCTCAGCGCCGACAGGTACCGTTCGCCGAACAGCTCCAGCACGGTGGCGCTCTGGGCCAGATCGTGCCGCGCGGCCTGGGACCGCCGCTCCCGGTCGCGCACGAGCCCGCGGATACGCAGGAACTCTCCCCAGTTGGCCGGCGCGGCGCGAGGGTCCAGCCGCGCCTCGCAGGCGTCGAGGCGGCGGCCGGCCTCCTGGTGGCGGTCGGCGGCAAGCAGCGCCTCGCAGGCGGCGAGCTCTGCCTGGATGGCGTCGGCCGGGGGGACGCCGGGCTCGCCGGCCAGCTCGTCGGCCAGGGCGACCGCCTCGTCGTACGCCTCGCGGCGGATGGCGAGCCGCACGCCGATGACGCGCAGCGACCACTCGTACCACCGCATGGTCTGCGTCCCGAGCGCCCCGTAGGCGTCGCGTGCCAGCCGCAGGTACTCCTCGGCCCGCTCGTAGGAGCCGCGCATCAGGTGGATCTGGGCGAGTGTGTCGAACACGGCGCCGGTCGTCTCCTGGAACTTCACCGGGCTCCGGACCTCGAGCGCGCGGTTGAGCACTTCCTCGGCGCGCACGAGGTCGCCGCGCTGCACCAGGATCTGTCCGAGGGTGGCGAGCGCGACCGCCTGCCCGTGCGCCGTGCCGAGCGAGGCGAACAATTCGACACTGCGCTCGGCGAAGGCCAGCGCCTGATCGTGCTGGTGCATGATCATCGCGACGTTGGCCTGGTTGTGCACGATGCCGGCGAGCACGTCGTCGGCCGGGATGGCCGTGGCCAGCCGTTCGCCCTGACGCAGCCCCGCGTTCGCCTCGGCGCAGCGCCCGGCCTGCGCCAGCAGGACGGCCGAGAGCGAGTGCACCAGCGCCAGATGACGCCGGTCGCCGGCGGCATGCAGGGCCGAGGCGGCTTCGGTGAGGTGATCGCGGACGATGCCGGTGTCGCCGACCTGCTTGTAGCAGAGCGCCAGCTCGTAGCGGGCGAGTCCGATGGCCCGGGAATCGTGCGCGAGCTCGGCGTGGCGCAGAGCGCGCGTGTGCAGCGCGATGGCCCTGGATTGCTCCCCGCGCGCAAAGGCGACCCGGCCGTGGAGGCGCCACAGGGCCGAGAGCGTCGAGTCCGACGCGGGCTCGCGCAGCGTGTCCGGCCGGCGTCCGAGTGCCGAGGAGGCCTGCGTCAGGTCGTCCTGGAGCAGCCAGGCCTCGGCCAGGGCGGCTCGTACGCCGAGCTCGTCGTCACGATTGAGCGAGCCGCCCCGGAGGGCGGGCTGCAGCAGCGAGGCGGCCTCGGACCCGTGTCCACGTTCGAGCGCCGTGTTGACACGTGTCCAGAGAGAATGGAGCGAGACGGTGGCCACGGCAGGAGTATACAAAGTATCCAGAGAGAACCCCGGCTATAATCCGTCCTCATGTCTCTTGCGGCCGCTGGCGCCACCAACCAAGGCCGCCGTTCCAGCAACGAAGACGCCTGGCTCGTCGATCTCGACCTCGGGCTCCTCGTGCTCGCCGACGGTATGGGCGGTCACAATGCTGGAGAGGTCGCCTCGGCGCTGGCGGTGCAGACCGTGCAGGCGTTCCTGCGCAAGGCGCAGACGGCGCCGAGTCAGGTGCGGCTCGGAGAGGCGCTGTCACTGGCCAACGCCCGGATCCTCGAGGAGGCGGCAACCCGCCCGGAGCAGGCCGGCATGGGCACGACGGTCGTGGCCGCGCTGATCTCCGGCTCGTCGGCGGTCTACACGAGCGTCGGTGACAGCCGCGTGTACCTGTGGCAGGAGGGGCGCCTCACGCAACTCACGCGGGACGACTCGTGGGTGACGGCGACGCTGGGCGAGCAGGAGGCGGCCGAGGCGCAGCGAAGCGGGAACCACCCGATGCGGCACGTGCTGACGAAGGTCGTGGGCCTGCGTCCCGAGCTCGAGATTTCCACCGCGGAGTGCAGCCTCGCGACCGGCGACGGCCTGCTGCTGTGCAGCGACGGCGTGCACGGCGCGGTCTCGGCGGCCGAGCTGGCGGACCTGCTCGCCGGTCGCCAGGCCGTCGGTGATCTGGCCGGGGCCATCGTGGGCCTGGCCATCGAGCGAGGCGCGTCCGACAACGCCACAGCGATCGTCGCGCGCCTGGAGTAGGCGCGTCACCGCGGGCCCCGCCTCAGGGCGCGGTCTGGAGCATCGCCTTGGGCTCGGAGACGACCTCTACCGCCTGGTGCCCAGGTCGCGCATCACCTGCCGCAGCAGCGCCGGGTCGCGCATGGGGAGCGTCAGCAGGAGGGCCCGCCGGTCCGTCCGTTCGAGTGACTGGAAGTCGCCGATGGCCTGCGCCGTTTCGAGGACGCCGAAGGTGAACGGCTCGTCGGGCACGTCCAGATCGCTGGTTGCCTCGGCGGTGACGATCACGAACACGCCGTTGTTGGCGCCTCCCTTGTGGAGCTGTCCGGTCGAGTGCAGGTAGCGCGGGCCGTAGCCGAGCGTCGTCGCGCAGCCCGTGCGCCCGGCCAGCTCGGCGCGCAGCGCCTCGAGCGGTCCATGCCACGTCTCGTCTTCGGGCGGGAGATATGCCAGCAGGGCCACGTAGTCGTGCGGGCGAACCACGTCGAGGAACGACGTGGCCGGCGAGCCGGTCAGTGCCGTCTTCGCCGGCTCGCTGAGCGACCAGCGCACGTCGTTGACCGTCGCGTCCGGCGCCGGCGCCGGTAGCATGCGCTGCCGGGCGTAGGTGTCGAGCAGCGCCCGCGTGGCGTCCTTGGCCTGCTGCACGTTCGGCTCGTCGAAGGGGTTGATCTCGAGGAGCCAGCCGGCCGCGGCGGTGGCGATCTCCCATCGCAGGAACTCGGCCCCGAGCGCGTGCGTATCGGGCATGGCGATGTCGGCCCGCGGCACGTCCGCCGCGGCCGCTGTACCGCCCTGCAGAGAGTCGCCGCCGAGCGAGACCGCGACCAGCACGACGTCGCTCCGGTCGACGCGATCGTGTGGAATGCCCACGACGGGCACGACGCCTTTGCCGTGCTTGCCGGTGCTCTCGGCCACGAGCTGCTCCACCCAGAGACCGAACGGCGCGAGCCTCGAGGGCAGCAGCAGCGTGAGCTTGTCGCGTCCGGTCTCCGCACCCGCTGCCATCAGCGCCCCGAGAGCGAGTGCCGGGTTGTCGGCCGCGTGCGGCGCCCGGCAGGCCGCGTCCATCGCGCGTGCGGAGGCCAGCAGCCCGTCGACGTCGAGACCCATGAGCGCGGCCGGCACCATGCCGAACAGCGACAGCG
>Ga0302046_10001538_pt1 | contig 21592 bp, 13 predicted proteins | sample RVTome_11_FD_200261 | JGI IMG/M metagenome (GOLD analysis project Ga0302046, IMG submission 200261) | Soil microbial communities from uranium-contaminated site in the Upper Colorado River Basin, Wyoming, United States - RVT147D111 (version 2) ...
CGGCACTCGTCGACGGTCGAACCACCTGCCGGCTGGTCGTGCAGGCCTACCTGAACCGTATCGGGACCTATGACAAGCCCGAGGGATTGAACGCCATTACGGTCATCAATCCGGACGCTCTCACCCGCGCTGACGAGATTGACCAGGCATTGGAACATGAAGGGGATTTGGGCCCCCTGTTCTGTGCCCCGATTCTGGTCAAGGACAACTATGACACTCACGATCTGCCGACAACCGGTGGTTCCATAGCCTTGCGGAACAGCCTGCCACCTGACGACGCGTTCATGGTCCGGAAACTCCGTGAGGCAGACGCAATCGTCCTCGCCAAAACAAACATGGCGGAGTGGGCATTCAGTCCCCGGCAGACCGTCAGTTCTTCGTTTGGCACCACGGCAAACGCCTATGCGCTCGACCGCGTGCCCGCCGGGTCGAGCGGTGGAACGGCATCGGGTGTCGCTGCCAACTTCGGCGTTGCAGGAATGGGGACCGATACGGGGAATTCCATCCGGGGGCCGGCGGCGCACCTCTCCCTCTTCGGGATCAGATCGACCATCGGCCTGACGAGCCGCGACGGGGTCATTCCACTTGCCTTCGACCGCGACATTGCAGGACCGCTGACCCGGACGGTCGAGGACGGAGTCCGACTCTTCAATGTCGTTGCAGGGTACGACCCTGCCGACCCATACACGGAGGACGGGAGGGACAACAAGGAAGACGACTATCTGGCGTTTCTGGACCCGACCGGTTTGCAAGGGGCCCGCATTGGTGTGTTACGGGCTTTGGTTGACACGGAGGACGCGGATACAAACGTGATTGCGGTGTTCGAAGCCGCGCTGGAGGATATGCGTCGCATGGGGGCCGAGGTCGTCGATCCGCTCGTCATCCCAACCCTGAATGATCATCTGAATGCCCGGAACAGTTGCCGACGCTTCCGATACGACATGCACGTCTACCTCGAATCGCTCGGCGATCGAGCCCCGCTTCGCGACGTAATGGAAGTGCTGGAAACGGGCCAGTACTCCCCCTACATCGAAAGCCGGCTCCAATCATGGGGGCGTGGACCCGCGGACGTGCCACCCGAGCAGCTCGATCCTTCCTGCGCACCCTATCTCGAGCATCCCGGGCGTCAGGCATACAAAAACGATGTTGTCGCAGCCATGGACGCGGCTGGGGTGCAAGCCATTGTCTATCCAACGTGGACCAATCCACCCGCCCACCTGGATCGGGCAGAAGAGGAATATCGAGGCGACAACAGCCAACTCGTCGCACCGGCCACCGGACTGCCTGCTGTCACCGTCCCGATGGGATACTCATACGGCCGGTTTCCAGCGGGCCTTCAGATCCTGGGGCGCCCGTATGACGAGGGCGTGCTGTTCCGACTCGCGTACGCGTACGAACAGGGCACGCATCACCGCCGACCACCCCCCGGGTTCCCCTGAACCTGAAGCACGAGGGAGCTCGTTCTCGCAGGGTGCTGAAGAAGGGCTCCCTTCGCGCGCCGCGGTTCGCGGCCCCCTACTACACCGCCCCATTATCCATAGGCCACGACCCAACGCGCGCCTCCGGGGGCCCTTCTCAGCACCCTGCTAGAATCTCGAAGACCGCAACCAGATATCCCGCCGATCCCAGCGACGTTCGTATTCGGAGCGCGCCCAGTCGGCGTCCTGGTCTTTCCCAAGGGAACGCAACGCCTGTTCGAGCCCAAAGAGGGCCCAACCCGTGTGCGCATTGTCCTCGAGCGCCTCGCGGTAGACGCGTTCTGCATCACTGAACTGACCGGCCTCGAGCAAAACGGCGCCTAACACATGGCGAACCGGATGGTGCCACGGCTCCGGCTCGTCGTATACCAAGCCGTCCTCGAGCAGTACCGTCCGTTCGAGAACGTCGATCGCCCTTTCGTAATCCCCGGCTGCCGCGAGGATCTCGCCTTCCAGAATCCCGGCGGGGATGCTGAGCAGGGTGTTTTGCCGGTGGAATCGAAACGTGAGGGAGTCGGGAAGGCGTTCGATGATGGAGTGCAGAAGCCACAAGTTCGTCCGCGCGGCGTCATCATCACCCGTTCGCAAGTGCGCCATTCCACGGGCATACCGCCACATCCCCTCCTGAAGGGCATCTTCGTATGTGCCCTGCAGTTGCAGGATCTCACTCCATCGTCCGAACGTGGCAAGGACGAGAGGATGGTAGAAAGCCCAACCAGGATTAACCACCGCCAGGTCCTTTGCCGCCTGAATCGCAACGGCACTTTGACCATCGAGGGTTGCGGCAAACAACAGCATGTGGAGGTTATGACTCGGATAGATCCCGGGAGGCCCTCCGTATTCTGCTTGCTGATCTACGTGCCACGCGTTCTGATTCGCGCGTACCGCGTCGGAATACCGGCCGATGTTCACATAGATGTGAGACGGCATATGCCTGATATGACTCGCTCCCGGAATCGCATCGCCTAGATGGTCGGCGCACTGTTCAGCCCGCCCGGGATCAGGGGAAGCTTCCACGAGGTGGATGTAAAGGTGGCAGGCCCCTGGGTGGTGAAGGTCTCGAACGAGCACGCCCTCGAGCACGGCCAGGATTCCCTGAACGAGGGGGTCCTCAAGATCGACACTCCCGCGGCGCGGGCGCAACAGCATGAGTGACTCAGCATACAGCGTCGCGGCATCCAGGTCTTCGGGAAACTCGTCAACCATGTCAGCCATGGCATTGGAATAGAGGGAATCGAGTTCCCGCCTCGTCTCCGCCGTCGGATTCTCCGCAAAGCGAACGCTCATGGCCCCGATGAGCCCGCGCTCCACGTCGGTGGCGTTAGGGGAAACGTTACCGGCCGCCAGGATTGCGCGGTAAGCTTCGCGCTCGGCCTGGAGTGACATCCTGCCGTTGAGGTATGGGCTGAGCGACCACGCCTCCCCGTAGTAACACATCGCGCAGCCGGGGTCATACCGCTGTGCCTCCCGGAAGGAACGCGTGGCCGCACCCGTCCCAAACGCATACATGAACTGCATACCCTGATTGAAGTATGCCTGCGCCGAGTCGGATACCGTGGACACAGTCCGGGTGTGAAGTCCCAGAGTGCCGTAGAGCGGGACCTGTCGGGCTCCGTCGTCGCCGGCCGTTTGGCCCGTAGCCTGGTGGGACAGCAGGACTGCCATCATGACCGGAACCGCAACGAAACCCCGACGCGTCAAAGAAATCGCCATTTGTCAACTCTGCGTAAGTGTTCTGACCAAAAAAACCGCACGTTGGGAGATCTGCCCGTGCAACGACCCAATTTGCGCGATGTTGCGCCGTTGACAAGCTCACTACCGGCACTCCACCTTCTCAGAGAACTCGCACAACCCGGATTGGCGCAAACGCGCCGCGGGCAACCCGCAACGGAGGCTCGGGCCATGGACCCCACAGATCCTTCCATCGAATCCGTTGAAGACATTCTGCGGGAAGCACAGACTCTTCTGGGAACGCAGTATCGTATCGCCAGGCGAATGCTCAGCCTCGGTCTCCTGTTCCGCGGCGTCGCCTACCTGATTGGTATGGCCCTCCTGCTCAGGCCATTGGGCCTTTCCACACCGGACTGGCTGGCCGCGGCGTTTGGACTCCTGCTTCTCATCGGGACGTTCGTTGATCAACAGGTCCGACCGGACGTCAAGTTCATCAACGCCAAGGGGCGCTTCCTGCATCTGACGCGTGTCGTGACCACAGGGAGAGAAGGTTTCAAGCAGCTCAAGTCTGAAGGTCCATATGTGCAAGATGCCGAGTTGGTGTACCGTCCGATCGCCACGGCGATAGACGAGGTCGAAAGGGCACATCATCTGGACTACGCAATCATCAGACGCCCACTGACCAGCGTCATGCCCGCGAGCGCGGCGCTGCCCACGGTGGAATAGCAGTAAACGGTGCCGAGGTTGTTCATGGATGTCGATCTCACATTCGTCGATGATGTACCAAAACGGTTCGATGCGATCCCGCCGAAAGTTCGACCGACTCTCTGGGCGGGAAGCACGAAACGATACTTAGGTGCAAGAAACGCCGGAGTGATCTCGTGGCCCGATTACACGTCGAGCTACGAGAACGAACTCGGCCTCGGCGAGCACTTCCAGGGCATTCAGCGGATAAGGCAACACGTCATCTTATCCGGCGGCGTAAAGACAGGCGTTCGCCGATCTCAGCTCATCGTGATCAGGATGGGCTCGCAAAACCCATCGGGACCGTGGGCCACGCCCAGGTATGGCTTTCACTTCAAAAGGCCATGCGGGGACGACCGCGTTATACGAGTCGTGGACATCGACGAAAAGAACTGGCACGCTGGCGGCATTCAAGCCGTCGGCTCCATCGTGGCAATTCCGGTGTACGGTTCGGCTCCGGGATCGGAAATCCGCTTCTTTGATTTTGAAAACCCCGAGGAACCCGTCGAGTTGGCTGACATTCGACTCATCAAGCCTGACATAGCCGCGAAGGCTGTCGCCATGACCCGGTTGCCGAACGATCATTTCATCGTGATGGTCTGGGACGACCGAGTCCTGGATTTCCATTACAGCCACACGACCGACATCCTTGCGGGTTTTCGCAAGCGCCCCGTGCGAGTGCACAACGAGACCGTCGAAGGGACCTTTCAACCCGGAGGGGGTGGACAGTCCGGCAGGGGCTCCTACCAATCTATCAACTTTGTCAGGGACACAACTGGAGCGATTTACTTCGTGGCGGGGCGCAACAAAGAAAAGGCGTCGCCCACGTTTCACGGCGACGACATCCTCGATCTGTACAAGGTATGGTGGCCCGATCAATTCGGTGAGGAAGTGAGGATCCAATTCGTAAAGCAGAAGAAGATGTACTGCTACAATCAGCAGGCAAATTTTGGAGCGGGAATCGGGATCTACGTCGACGACGAGCAGCACATGTTCTTGTACAGCTCCTCACACTGGCTCCACGGCGGCAACGCCCGTTACAACTTCAACGAGTACTCGTATCAAGAGAACTGTGGCGACGCGGGACCGTCGGCCGGTGAGAGTCACGCCGGCGGTTTGTAGTTGGAAACAGCCAACCCTTTTCAGCAGACGTACTCCGAAGAGTATGCGCAATACCGCCCCTCCTACCCTGAGTCGGTCTTTTTCCACCTCGCCACCCTCCTCGAGGAAAAATCGTTGGCCTGGGATTGTGGAACGGGCACCGGCCAGGCTGCAAGGCTGTTGGCGCCACATTTCCAACGTGTTGTGGCAACGGACGCCAGCATGTCACAATTGCACAATGCGACTGCCGGGCCGCGCATAGGTCTCGTCGCCTGCACTGCGGAAGAGGCCTGTCTCGCTCCACGCAGCGTGGACTGTGTGGTCTGCGCGCAGTCTGCCCACTGGTTTGACCTCGATCGGTTCTATGATGAGGTCAACCGGGTCGCCCGGTCCGGCGCGGTTATCTCCATTCTGGGATATGGTCGGGCTCTACTCGACGGACCGACCGGCGATCTGCTCGATGCGTTCTACAAACAGATGTTCTCTCGGTACTACACGGAACAGCGTAGGCTGGTCGAAGAGGCGTACACGACCCTCCCCTTTCCGTTCGAGGAAACCCCAGCCGTGCCGTTTACGATCGAGACGGAATGGCGACTGGAGGACCTGGCAGGGTACATCAGCAGCTGGTCCAGTCTCCAGCGATGGATTGCGGACCATGGGGATGATCCATCGACGGATTTGATTGACAGCATGCGCGCGCGTTGGAAACCGGAAACGTACCGGCGCGTTCGATTCCCCGGATTCATGAGGCTGGGGTATGTCAATCCGATCTGAGGTTTGAGTCCGCAGCCGGCAGCCAACAGCGGGCAGGAAGCGGCTGCAACATGGTATCGCGACAGGGCCTGTTCCGGTTGGGCTGTCCGGCCGGTTACCGCCTCAAATCTCAGATCTCATCGAGCGCCTGCGTCAGGACATCAATGTCCTCTTCCGTGTTGTAGAGCGCGGGCGATACCCGAATCCTGCCATTGCCGATCAGGGAGACCACTACGTTGGCCGAGTGCAGATGTGGCTCCAGACTCAAACGTTCACGTGCGACCAGTGTGACGATGGGCGAACGGTCAACCTCGGGCGTAATGCAGTCAAAGCGGTCCGGGTTCACACCGTTGATCAGGCGCCGGTTGAGCGCAACGGAATGGTCCAGAGCGGCCTGCACGCCGATCCGATTGATGAACCTGATACCCTCGTAAGCGGCACAGAATCCGAGATAACTCACGTGACCGGGTTCGTATCTGGTAGCGTTCTGGCGCGGCTGGTAACTGAAGTCACCCCCCTGGGGATCTCGTCTCGACACCCATGGCGGATAGTTGAACTGCACGTGTCCCGGGAACAAGGAATCCGGGAGCACACTGCCCTGCAATTCCTGTCGGACATAGAGGAATCCACTCCCATGCACTCCGTAGAGCCACTTGTAGGAATTGGCCGCTGCGAAGTCGATGCCGAGATCCCGGACGTTGAAGGGCAGGATGCCGGCAGCCTGGATCACATCCGCGTACACGTACGCGCCATGCGCGTGTGCCACCTCGGCCAGCTCACGCATCGGTTCAATCCGCCCGTTGATGTTCGACAGGAGCGTGACGGCCACGAGGCAGGTGTTGTCGTCGATGGCGGCGACCATATCCTCGAAGGAGATCCTCCAGTCTCGGTTCCTCACTATGCGAACATCCACGCCGGCATGCCGCAACCCAACGAGGTTGTGCAGTGAACCCGAGAAGTGAAAATCGTTGGTGACGATGTTGCGATTGGAACCCAGCGGGTCGAGCCCATCGATCACGATCTGTTCACCGGCCTTGGTGCCATGGACCAGCGCAATCTCGTCGGCGGTGGCACCGATCAGGTCGCCAAACATGCCACGCACGTTGGACAGCATCGTTTCAAAGTACTCGCCGCGTCCGTTGCCCGATCCCAGTTCCTGGAAGTCCATGTATCGCCGTATCCCCGACGCCGCAAACGAGCCGAGGGGTGTTCCCGCTGCGGCGCTGATAAACCGATCCTGCGTGAGCCGCGGAAACATGCTGCGGATATCCGACTGTTGTGCTCGCATCTGTATGCCCGCCAACTCGCTACCGGGTCCCAACGCGGCAGCTCCGGTCAATCCGGTGGCTACAAACTCTCGTCGATTCACGGCCGGGGACCGGCGGGAGCGTTCAAGGTCGGACCCGGACGGACCGGAGTGGACCCGCCAGGCACAGTCGGCGTAGGTGCTGTGCGTCTCCAGAGTCGGAACCCTGCGTGGCTACTCTTCATCGCCCATTCCTCCTTCAGCGCCATCTAAAGTGAAACACGAATTCATGAAAACCTGACGTCTCGCATCCTAGCACTTTCCGCCTCTGCCCGAGCTGCTACTCTGTTATGATCCTGACCATCTGGCGCAAACGGGTCACATCCCCTTCGATGAGCTGCGCAAGTCTTGCGATCGCGGCATTGAGTTCATCGGCAAGATCACGAAACCGCTCGCGCATCTGGTCGGTTGGTCGAGCATCGTACGCGACGCCTCGCTGGCTCTGCGCCGCTGTCGCCAGCCAGGCGAGGTGGCCGCGAATCTTCGGCTCGTTCGCCCAGGATCCAGGGACAACCTGAACCAATGTATTCTCGACAGCCGTCACTTCCGAGCGCACCCGCTCTATGATTGCCAGGAGATCTTCCGTCGTGCGATGACCCAGCTGTGTTTGCGTTGAGTCGATTTCCCGTCGCAGATCCGTCAAGGCGTCCCGGCTCCCATTGAGCGTGTCGAAGGCGGCGCGAACACCCATGAGGAAACCGAACTGCTCCTGCAGATCCGCGACCGAGATGTCGACGAGTCGGGGATCCTTGAGCACGTCTACCGTGCGCGTGGCGGACCAATCGCCGGCAACAACGCGCACCTGATACTTCCCGGGAACGGCTTTCGGTCCCTGCATCCCGCCCCCGGCCGGACCGGGATACCGCAAGTCCCAATTGAATCGGTGCATGCCCCGTTCGTTAGGCAGGTCATCACCGGCAAACCTGCGTATGAATCCGCCTCCCTGTTCGCGTATTTCAATCTCGACGGTATCGGCTTCAGTGGAAAGCCAATAATAGACGATCACTCCCTCCGGCGGGTTGTGCCCCTTCCAGCTTCGCGGCAGTGTACCTCCATAGATTCGATCCCGGCCCCAATGACCAACTCCCCCCTCCGCGTTGGTACGGTAACTGGCCCTGGGCTGGAAGAGGTACGACTCTGCCTGACTCACACCGCGTAGCTGATGAAGGGGCGTGATGTCGTCCAGAATCCAGAAGCCTCGACCCTGTGTTGCCACAATCAGGTCGTCCTGGTGGACAACCAGATCGGTGACGGGTGTGGCCGGCAGATTCTGTTGCAGCGGGTTCCACGTTTCACCGTCGTTGAACGACACGAACAATCCGAATTCGCTCCCCGCATACAGGAGACCCGGTTGCACATGGTCTTCCCGCACAACGCGGACTGGATGATCTCCGGGTATTCCGTTGGTACCATCCGCCAGTCGGGTCCATGTCTGACCGTGGTCCGTCGTCCGGTAGATATACGGGGCGAAATCATCCAGCCGGTACCGATACGCAGCGATGTACGCTGTCCCCGGTCGATGGCGCGATACGTCGATGCGATTCACCGTGCTGGGATCGGGGAGGTCATCCGGCGTGACGTCAGTCCACGAGGTGCCATTGTCACGGCTCAGGTGAATTCGCCCGTCATTTGAACCGGTCCACAGCTCACCCGGTTGTGTTGGTGATTCGGCGATGGCGAGCAGCGACGAATACGTCTCAACGCCCGTGACGTCGTGCGTGATCGGGCCGCCAGCCATCCCGAACCTGGATGTGTCCTTGGCCGTGAGATCGGGACTGATGACCTGCCAGGTCTGCCCCTCGTTGGTCGAACGATGAACGTATTGCGATCCGTGGTAGAGAACCGTTGGGTCGTGCGGCGATATCAGGATCGGCGCGTTCCATTGGATCCGATACCGTAATCCGGATTCAGGCATGCCGCCCTGGTTCTCGGGGTAGTCCCGTATCTGACGGAACTGGAGAGATTGATTGTCGAATCGCGCCAACTGACCGCCAAAGCAACCCGAATAGGCGACGTTCGGGTTGTCCGGACGAACGGCCACGGGCCCGGTTTCGCAGCCGCCGTGCGAGAGCCAGTGCTGAAAGCTAATGCCCTCCCCTGGCACCAGACTCGGAAGGGAAATAGTCGAATTGTCCTGCTGGGAACCGTACACACGGTATGGGAACTGACTGTCGACGGTGACGGAGTACATCTCCGCGGTCGATTGATTCAGCTGAATGGACCACATGTTGCCGCCATCAAACGACACCGTGGCCCCGCCATCATTGCCTTCCAGGATGATGGCCGGTTGCAGGGGGTTGATCCACATGTCGTGGTGATCGGCATGCGGCATCGCGATCGACTCGAATGTGGCACCGCCGTCACCGGATCGGTACAGCCCTGCGTTCCCAACCCAGACCGTATCCCTGTGTGTCGGGTGTGGCCAGACATAATAGAAGTACCAGGGACGGCCAAGGATGCCGCGGTGCGTACTGACCTTTTCCCAGGAGACGCCGGCATCATCGGAACGGTAGAGACCGATCTCATCCGGTTCGGCTTCAATGATGGCCCACACGCGTCGCGCATCCGCTGGCGAGACCGCCACGCCGATCTTCCCAATCAGTCCGGTCGGCAGACCATTCGTCAGCTTGCTCCAGGTATCCCCACCATCTGTCGTCTTGTACACTCCCCCCTCGAGGGCTCCACTGATCATGGACCACGGCTTACGCTCTCCCCGCCACATTGCCGCGTACAGCACGTCGGGGTCGGTCGCGTCCATCGAGAGATCGATTGCCCCAATGCTGTCGGACAGAAACAGGACCCGCTCCCAGGACGCGCCACCATCCCGCGAGCGAAACACGCCGCGTTGCTCGTTCCTCCCGAACGGGTGCCCGGTGGCGGCCACAAATACCACGTCCGGGTTGCCCGGATGGATCCTGACCTTGGCAATCTGTCCCACATCTTCGAGACCGAGGAACGACCACGTCCGGGCTCCATCGGTAGAGCGGTACATCCCCTTCCCGGTCGACACGTTTCCGCGTATCGCCGCCGATCCGGTGCCGACGTATATCACGTCCGGGTTGGAGTCGGCAACATCCACGGCCCCAATCGATCCGACGGACATCCAGCCGTCTGATACGTTATGCCACGTCTGGCCACCGGTTGTTGAACGCCAGACACCACCACCGGTTGTTCCCATATAGAACGTGAAGGGTTGTGAAACGATACCGGCCACTGCCGTCACCCTTCCGCCTCGATGTGGCCCGATGTTTCGGAACTGGAGGCCCTCGTACAACAATGGAGATACGTCCTGTGCAACCAACGGTGGTACCGATATCAAGGATAGGCAGATCAGAGTGGAAGCCGTGGCTGATTTCGATCGAGGCATGGGTCTCAGGGGCTGAAGGGAAGCCAAAACATGGCTCGGCGCACGATTGGGCGGTGATTCAAACTGAAAAGGCCAACGTAATTGTGGGGTCTGAACGTTGAACTTTCAAGCTCGAGGAGGCAACTTGGAGCCCAACGTTGAACCCTGGACGTTGAACGTTGAACCCTGGACGTTGAACGTTGAACCCTGGACGTTGAACGTTGAACCTTGGACGTTGAACGTTGGCACTTCCTTGGAGGGGGGCTTGCGCGTTCTCTTTTTGGCCTTTGCTATTGGCGCCGGTGGCTCAGCCTCAACCGAGATTGCAATTCCGCATTTCGAGTTCGACGCGACCATCGATGGAGTCTTGGACGAACCCGTTTGGGCCAATGCGGCTCTGCTCAACCGGTTCTCACAGTACTTACCGGTTGACGGGCGGCCGGCGGAAGATTCAACCATTGTGCGTGTCTGGTATTCACCGACCGCCATCCACTTCGGCATCACCGCGTTCGAGATCCACGGCTCCGTGCAGTCAACGCTCGCCGATCGAGACAAGATTCAGAGTGATGACCATATCCACATCCTGCTCGATACGTTCAACGATCAGCGACAAGCGTTTCTCTTCAGTGTGAATCCACTGGGTGTTCAGGCAGATGGCATCCTCCGCGACGCCGCGCGATCGGCCAGTTCGTTCGGTGGCGGTAACGGGCGTACGTACGCGATCGACCTGAGTCAGGACTACGTCTACGAATCGGCGGGTCGTCTGACTTCTCACGGCTACGTGGTCGAGATACGCATCCCCTTCAAGAGTCTCCGGTACCAGTCTGCCGCGACGCAGAATTGGGGAATCAACATCATTCGGCGAGTGCAACACTCCGGATACGAGAACACCTGGAGTCCCGTGTTCCAGGCGGATCCTTCGTTTCTCGCAAAGAGTGGTCAACTTGCTGGTCTCACGAACCTGCAGCGAGGCCTGGTTCTGGATCTGAACCCCGAGCTGACATCGAGTGTCCTCGGATCCCCCGCCACACCAGCGTGGAACTACGATACGCAGCGACCGGAGCTTGGAGGAAACGTTCGTTGGGGAATCACCAACAACCTCTTCCTCAATGGGACGGTAAACCCCGACTTCTCCCAGGTCGAGGCCGACGTCGCTCAGGTTCAATTTGACCCCCGGCGTTCCCTGTTTTTCCCCGAAAAACGTCCGTTTTTTCTCGATGGCCTCGAACAGTTTTCGACGCCGAATCGGCTGATCTACACGCGACGACTCGCCAACCCCGTGGGTGCCGTCAAGCTGAGCGGCAAGATATCCAATACGAACATCGCAGTGCTCAGCGGGTTTGATGACCGTGCCATCTCCGTGGACGAGTCACGCCCGATCTTCAACTGGGTGAGAATGCAACGCGACGTTCTCGGGCAATCAACGCTTGGGTTCGCGTATACCGACAAGGTCGACGGTAACGACTATAACCGCGTCGCTGCCGCGGATGCCCGTCTTGTCCTGGGACCGTACACGATGCAGTTCCAGGGGGGCGGCAGCTCTACGAGGACCTCGGACCAATCGGGGAGCGCACCCATCTGGATGGCGACGGTGAGCCGTGCCGGTCGACGCTTCGGCTTTACATCTTCGGTGACAGGCATTCACCCCGATTTCGAAGCGGGAAGTGGCTTCATCTCACGCGGCGGTATCGTCCATGCCAACATCCAACCACGTATCACGTTTTTCGGGGCACCTGGCGCTTCCCTCGAGAGCTGGACTGGAAGCGTTACACTCGATGGGACGTGGGACTACCACCGATTCTTCGCTGCCCGGACGCCTAACGACTCCAAGCTTCACGTGAACGGGATGTTCACGTTCCGAGGGGGATGGAGCATCGCGACATCGTTGTTGATAGAATCGTTTAAATATCCGGAAGCACTCTACGCCGACTACTTCATCGAAATGCAGACGCCGACGGGTCTGGATACCATTCCGTATACGGGCACCAACCGGCTCAACAACCTCGACCTGGTCCTCAACATCTCGACACCGCAATTCCCCACGTTCTCGGCCAACGCCTTTCTGGTCTACGGACGGGACGAAAACTTCTTCGAATGGGCCGGAGCGGACATCGTCATTGGAACCCTGACCGCCAACTGGATCCCCACGGAACAGTTGCGGGTCAACCTCCGTTACAATCATACCCAGTTTATCCGCCCTGGCGAACGAACCAACGTCGGCCTGCGGCGCATCCCGCGTCTCAAGATCGAGTACCAGCTCTCGCGCGCCATCTTCTTCAGGGTCGTCGGACAATACGACGCAAACTTCGTTGATGCCCTCAAAGACGCCTCGCGCACAGAGAATCCCATCCTCATCCACTCGCCCGGCACTGATTCGTTCTCGAGAGCCGTTGCAACCACGACGAACGACTTCCGGGTCGACTGGCTCTTCTCGTTCAGACCCAATCCGGGAACAGTTGTTTTCCTGGGATACGGGGCCAGCCTCTACGAACCCGAATCCTTCCGATTCAGGAGTCTGGAACGCGCCAACGACGCATTCTTTGCGAAACTGAGCTATCTGTGGCGCATGTGAACCACGACGTCCGGTACCACATCTTCATGAAATCACCGGAGGGACCGAGTTCAATGTCGGCGGAGTGTACCGGTCGTTGACCGACCGAATCGCCTGCAATACACGTGTCGGTGGCAGGAGGAACACGACGTCGGAGAGGCGGTGGTAACCGTGGGGTTCGTGGATCTTGGGGGGAGCAACCGAGGTCAGGCCGACCCACGACTCGTTCCCCAATGAAGAATCCAGAAACGGCCACTCGACGGATGGGACAGCTCGCTAAACCGGCTGGAGCGACTGTTCACCTTATCTGGGATTTGAGATTCGAGATTGGGGAGGTGAGATTCGAATCGGTCAGCCACAGCCGCCGGCCGGTGGAGGATCCGGGGCCCGTAAGAAACGGCCCTTGAGATCTCTGACCGCAGCAAGCTGGAGTGCGGCCGGCGCAAATCTCACCCCTTTGGATCAGGAATCCAGATCTCAAGTGCCAACCCACGCAACCAAGGAGCTTCCGATGCGCACCGCGCGAACCACGCACCTCCTATTGGCATCCATGTCGTTCGTCATACCTGCCGGTCCCCTGTTGGCCCAACACACCGAACATCGGGCCCAGGAGCAGACATACTATTCCACGGATATCGAAACCATGGAAGGGAAGTTCATCGAACTTGCTGAGGCGTTTCCTGCGGACAAGTACTCGTGGCGACCCATGGAGGGAACGCGGACGGTCAGCCAGGTATTCATGCTCATCGTGGCGGAGAACTACGCCATTCCCAGCATGTGGGGCGCCGGGCCGGCGGAAGGTGTCCCCGCGGGGAACGAGGTTTTCCAGACGATGCCCCAGGTAACGGATAAAGCAGAGGTTATGGATCACCTCAGGAAATCGTTCACGTACTACCGAAGCGCTGTCGACAACCTGGATGCCGAATCCCTGCACCGGACGGTTCAGTTCTTTGGCCAGGAGCGCACGGTGAACGAATCGATTTTCATCATCACTGGCGACATGCATGAGCATCTGGGTCAGGCTATTGCATATGCTCGGATGAACCAGATCGTACCGCCCTGGACGGCTAGACAGGCAAACTAGATTAGCATTTGATGCTTCGGCGCATCCTGAACGTCCAGGACGGCCTGGCGATCGTGGTGGGTGCCGTCATCGGCGTTGGCATTCTCCGAACGCCTGGCCTCATTGCCGGGTATCTCGGCAGTCCGGTTCCAATCCTGCTGACCTGGCTTCTGGGAGGCGTCGTCGCCCTTCTGGCGTCGCTGGTCTTCGCCGAGCTGGCAGCGATGTTCCCCGAAGCTGGTGGAAAGTTCTATTACGCAAATGAGGCCTTTGGTCCGACGGCTGGATTCGTTACGGGGTGGGCCGAGATCATCGTTACACGCGGATTCTCCGCGGCTTCAAAAGCAATCGTCATTGGAGAGTATCTGATCCTGCTGACCGGCTGGGGGCAGGTCAGGGCATGGGCGGCCGGAACGGTCGGTGTGTTCCTGATCATCAACCTCCTCGGCCTCCAGACCGGCCGATGGTTTCAGAACACGGTCACCCTGATCAAAGTTGGTCTGATCCTCCTCATCGTCGGTGCCGGGTTCTTTGGCAACGGGAGTGACACGGAGACGGCTCGAGCTGCCGTCGCCGGCGGCACCGGCTTGTTAGGTTTCGCACTGGCTTACCTGGCTGTATCCTTCACCTATTACGGCTGGGATGATTTTCTAAAACTCGCAGGGGAGGTCAAGGAGCCCGGACATACACTGCCCCGCGTGCTGATTCTGGGCGCCATTGCGGTGGCGGTATTGTACCTGCTCGTGAATCTCGCATTTCTCAGCGCGCTGTCGCCCGCCGAAGTTGCCGGCTCACCGCTCGTAGCGGCCGACGTGGCGGAATCGGCGTTTGGCGAGCCGGGGCGGCGACTCATCACGGTGGCGGCCCTGGTCATTCTGGTGAGCAGCCTCAACGTGCAGTTCATGGGCTTGCCCCGCGTGGTGTATGGACTGTCTCGCACCGGCCTGGCACCGATGAGCTTCAGCCGCCTCACGCCGGGCGGAACACCGATCGTCGGCCTGCTCGTCGTCACGGGCATCATTTTCGTCATGGCGATGACTCGATCGTTCGAACGCCTGATCCAATACCTCGCGTTCGTGGCCATCACCGTGGACACGATGGTCCTCCTGGCGGTCTTCCGTCTCCGACGAACTCACGGTCAAACCACGCGTCCTTTCGCGACACCTGGTTATCCATGGCTGCCTATCATTACTGTGAGCCTGTACGTCACGCTGTTCGGGATCATCGCCACCCAGCAGACCGAACTGGCAATAGGTGGAGCCTTCATGGTGATCCTGTTGGCGCTGATCGCGCATTTCTGGGGCAACTATTGGGCGGATCCCGAAGCGGTACCAGGTGAGGGCCCGGCTAATCACGAAACGCCGGAACGAGACCGTTGATGATCACATCCAGCGTCGCACGCTCAAACTGAGACGGTCCACCGTCACTTGTTATCCCCCTCCATTCGGTGGTTGCCACGATTACCAACGAAAGATCGGGCACCACGTAGATGAACTGCCCACCGAACCCCCACGCGTAGTACGCGGTCTCGAGATCGCCGGTAACCACCCACCACAAGTACCCATACGTGTAGTCCTGCAGGGCCCCATAGTCGGCCCGCCACGAGAACTTCGGCATCGTGACGTCGTCAGACCAGCCTTCGGGCAGGATTTGAGTCCCACCGGAACGACCACCTTGCAGAAAGAGTTGTCCGAAGCGAGCAAGGTCCCGTGGTCGCAAATCAATACCGGCACCGCCATTGACGTAACCGCGTGTCAACGCCTCCCATGCGCGTTCGCGTATGCCAATCGGGCCAAAGAGAACCTCATCGGCGAACTGCGGCAGGGGCATGCCAACCGCTTCCTCCACGACGACCCCAAGCAGATGAACTGCAGCGGAGTTGTACACAAACGTGGTCCCCGGCGTGTTCACCAGAGGCTTGCTCAACAGGTGGTCGAGGTGATCATCCGAAACAATCCACTCGAGGTAGGAACCCGTGCCTCCCGACTCATCCCACTCGAAACCGCCGGTCATTGTCAACAGGTCACGCACGGTGATCCTCTGCACGGCCGAGTCCAACACCGCGATACCTGGATGAAGATGGTGGCCGATTGGGTCATCGACGCCCGAGAGAAACCCCATGCCCACAGCAATCCCTGTCAGGGCCGAGACAACGCTCTTCGTGACGGATCGAACATCGTTGAGGCTATCGGCGCGATTCCCCCGGAAGCTCTCCTCGACAACCAGACGTCCATCCTTCACAGCCAGGAGACTGAGCAGGCGGGAATTACCTCGCGCCTCGTCGACGGCGTCGGAGATCTGCGTACCGTCGGCTCCAACGTCTTCCGGCGTGGCGGTGAACCATGGCTGTGATAGGTCGAGCTCCTCGCCCAACGGCGGCGCGGTGGCGTCGTCGCAGGCCGGAAAGACCAAAAGCAACGCCATCCAACAGGAAACCGAGAATCGATAACGACGTTTCAAGAGCAAATAACGGCAGTTTATGGGTCTTGTATGAAACGACTGAAATATGCAAAATCTCTCCGCCCCCAGGACAGCCGGTGGTATCCGGTTGCCATGGAACCATTTGTCGGGCGTCGGGTCTTTCAGAGACGAACCGTTCGGCGATGGCCCCATCCTTGATGACACATTTACAGACGAAAACCCGTCTTGCATAGTGGGCGCCGGCTTCCCGAGCCAAACCGGCCCTCGAGCCCGCCACGGCCGCGCCACCGGGAGGATTTCATGCGGCGGACATCATACCTGCCCGCAGGCAGCGTCATCGCCGTGGTCTTCGCAGTATCCCCAATCATCGTTGGGGGCTGTGCCGACGCGGTTTCACCCTCCTGGGACATTCTTCGGACCGATGCGTCGGGCCCCCTGGAAATTACCGCCAATCCTCTGACGGGGACGCCGAGCTTCATCAGGACTGATATTACCACAAGGAATGTGGGCATGCTCGGCCTTTCCGGGGGCAGTCTGGGCTACGCCCTGGCCAATCGATATGCAGACGTGTTCGGGTTGAAAGATGCCCGGTCCGTCCTGCAGCTCACGGAAGATGGAGTGGACGGGCTCGGGATGCGCCACCTCCGATTCAAGCAGACGCATCGGGGTATCCCTGTGTACGGTGCGGAAATCTCCTTTCACGTCGACTCACCGGGCCGCGCCGTGACAGCAGTGACCAGCAGCCTGATCCCGCACCTGAAACTCGGCAACACGCGGGCGCGAGTAAGTGCTCGAGCCGCGATGAGGGTGGCCCGGGAACGGTGGAACGCGGACGTCGATTCGATTGCACTGGTCATCTACCCCGGACGAGCCCGGGTCTCAGACTCACAGCTCGCCTGGCTGGTAGAGTTGCGGGATGATATGCAACCACTGCGGCGCACCGTGTTCATCAACGCACGGACCGGCCGTCTGATCGACTCCATCGACCAGATCTACTATGAACGCGATCGTCGCACGCATTCGGCCGAAAATGGGGCCGCGTTGCCGGGTAAGTTGCGCCGCGGAGAGCGGGACCGCAAAACCGGAGACGCCGATGTCGACAAGGCCCACCAGTTCATTGGAGAGACCTACGACTATTTCTTGGCCACCCACGGTCGGGACAGCTACGATGGCCGCGGGGCTGAACTCACATCAACGGTGCACTATCGAATCAATTTCCAGAATGCGTTCTGGAACGGCACGCAGATGGCGTATGGAGATGGATTTGCCGTCAAGGACGTTGCAGCGCACGAGTTGACGCATGCCGTAACCGAGCATTCAGCGAGGCTCGAGTACCGGTGGCAATCAGGCGCCTTGAATGAGAGCTTCTCCGACATTTTCGGCGCCATGGTGGATCGTGACGATTGGCTCATTGGTGAAGACCTGCCAAACGGGCCCATCCGCAACATGGAGGATCCCACCCAGTTCAATCACCCGGCCCACGCAAATGACTGGCGTGCCATGTGCGGGGACAACGAAGGTGTTCACATCAACAGTGGAATCCATAACAAGGCATTCGTCACCGTCGCCGAAGCCATCGGGAAGGAAACGGCCGAACGAATCTTCTACCGTTCGCTCACCGTTTACCTTGGATCGCAGGCGACGTTCGAGGACTCCCGTGCTGGCGCACTCCAATCGGCAACGGACCTGTTTGGCGAAGACAGTCCCGAGACTCGAGCCGTCGACCAGGGATTTACGAGTGTCGGGATCAACGGTTCGTTTGATCCCGGTCCCGGCGGTTGTGGCGGCGGATCGCCATCAGACCTCATGAACCTCCTTTGGATCGCCATGGCACTCGTGCTCGGCGTCATTGGAGCGGCCACGACGATCGGCGGGCACTGGAGAAGTCACGAATAGCGACATCTCCCTCCATTGTTGGAGTCGAGATTACCGCAGGCGTTGAACGTTTGCGACTTGAACCGTGGACCTGGTCATTCGTCTCTCAGCGTTTGCATCGGCGATACGTGCGTCGCCCGTCGAGCGGGGAGCCAGCACGCAAGCGCAGCGACGGCGGTAAGCACGAAAGCCGTTGCCCCGTACGTGGGGAGGTCCATAGTTCCGATGTCGAACACGAACTGTGTGAGGACCCGTGACAGGACCAGGGCACCTCCGAGACCGATCGCAACTCCCAGGGCTGCAAGCGTGATACCCTGTTTCAGGATTAATCGCTGCACCTCACGTCCAGCCGCACCGAGTGCCATTCGAATCCCAATTTCGTGTGTCCGACGGGCCACGGAGAACGAAACCGTGCCGTAAATGCCGACGGCTGCCAGTACCGTTGCCACGCCCGCAAACGTGGTCAACAGCCAGGTGTAGAACCGCGGTTCCGTGATGGTATTTCGCATCAGGTCGGTCAACGGACCGGACTCTTCCACGGCGAGGCCGGGGTCGATAGACCACACGGCTTCTCGAAGAGCGGAAGCTGTGCCTCCAATATCAACCGAGGTTCGCGCGATCAGGTTGCCGAAGGCAAACGGTCGTCGTTCGTGCGGTCGATACAACGCGGGACCGCTTTCATCTCCCAGACCGAACTGGTGGACCGTTTCCACGACACCAACGACGGTCATCCATGGACCGGGAGAATCGGCGTCGTCAAACTTGAACCGTCCACCAACGGCTTGACCGTCCCAGTAGAGGTCAGCCATCGCCTGGTTGACAATGACGACCTGTTCACCCTGCCCATCGCCGGGGACGAACATCCGACCCTGTCTCAGGGGAATCCGGAGGGTCTCAAAGAAACCGCCGGTGACCGCATGCATGTCCACACTGAGCGGATCAGTACCCCGCCGCGGTCTGCCGTCGACGGTAATGCTTGTTCCCGTGCTGTTGCGCGTCATTGGCAGATTGTTCGTCGCGCTTGCCACCTCGACACCGGGTACTGCGTTCGCCCGCCTGACGAGTTCATCGAAAAACGCCGCACGGTCTTCGCCCGTCTCGTATCCTTCCAGGAACAATGCAAGCCGTACGACGTTCCGCGGATCAAACCCTGGATCGGCGGTCGCGCGTCTGACAAAACTATTGAGCAGCAACCCCGCCCCAACCATCAAGACCAGCGCCACGGCTGTCTCGGACACAACCAGAGTACTCCGGATCAGACTGCGGTGACGCCCGGCGGTAGCGCTGGTGGTTCCTTCCTTGAGGGATTCAGCCACACCAAGGCGACCGTTACTGATGGCTGGGACCAGACCGAAAAACAGCCCGGTGGCGATTGACACGAGCACGGTAAACACGAGTACGCGGAGGTCGACCGCGACCTCCGCAACCCGTGGAATCCCTTCCGGCGCCCAGGCGCGAAATACGCGGACACCCATTACGGCGAAGCCCGCCCCCACCAATCCGCCAATCAACGCCGTGATGACGCCCTCGGTCAGTAGTTGGTGGATGATGCGTCCCCGATCCGCGCCAAGGGCCGTTCGCAGGGCCAGTTCGCGTTGGCGATCCGTCGACCGGACCAGAAGGAGGTTGGCGACGTTGGCGCACGCTATGAGGAGCAGGAAGCCAACCGCACCCAGAAAGACGAGCAGGTTGCCTCGCGCTTCGCCAACGGTCCGTGCGTGAAGCCACTCGATGCCGACGGATTGTCGATCACGGAATTCGGCGAGGCGTGCGTTGTCCGTTCCCACCTCACCATAGATGCTCCGCTGCAGCGTAGTCACCGCGGACCGCGCCTGTTCGATGCCCACGCCATCCTTGAGACGACCAATCACCTGCAGGAAACCATTGTCACGCTGCGTGAGGTCATCACTGACGAACGCCAGCGGGAACCACATTTCTACGTCCTCATGATAGATCGCCTCCGGGGCTGTGAACGACGCGGGCATGACGCCGACGATCTCATACTCATTGCCGCGCAATCGAAGCGTTCGCCCGACGATGCTCTGGTCTGCCCCAAACCGTCGCTGCCAGAAGCCGTGACTGAGCACGACCACGCGATTCCCCGCAGGATTGTCGTCCGCGGCCAGGATGTCCCGCCCTATAAACGGACTCCATCCCAACAGCTCGAAGTAGTCGTGAGAAACACCCGCCGCCCGGAACATCTCCGGTCCCGCGTCCCCGGCGAGAATCATCGATTGAATCCTCGAACCCACCAGGTAGTCGAACATGTTACTCCTGTCCCGCCAATCGAAGAAGTTCATGGGCGAGGACGACGAAACACGATCGCCACCCAGATAGATGGTACCGACCTGAACGAGGCGATCGGATTCCGAATACGGAAGCGGACGGAGCACAACGGTATCCACAACGCTGAAGATGGCTGTGCTGGCCCCGATGCCCACGGCAAGCGTGATGGCCGTCGCAAGCAGAAACGTGGGGTAGCGCCGAAATGTCCGAAGGGTGAATCGAACGTCCTGCCAGATCATCTCAAACATGTTCCCCCTCCGAGTTCGTTCACTCCGGGTTACGCCGATCCGCTGGCACACTCGACGATAGTACGCGAGCGAACCGAACCGGCGGTGCGCCTCACGCGCAGCGGTTTCTGGCACCATTCCCTCGGCGATCAGATGCCGGGTTGTCAGCTGGATGTGATGTTGGAACTCGTCGTCGAGATGACTCACGCCGAACCCGCCTCGAGAACCTTCCCCACTGTCGTGACGTACCGATTCCAGCGCTCCTCTTCGGCCTGCAGTTCTTCGAGCCCTCGGCCGGTCAGGCGATAGTATTTGGCGCGCCGATTGTTTTCCGTCGTCCGCCATTCAGCTTGGAGGAGCTGGCGTTTTTCGAGTCGATGCAGCGCAGGGTACAAGGCCCCTTCCTCCACCAGGAATGTCCCGTCGGTGACGGACCGGAGCCATTTCATGATGTCATGCCCGTGACGGGCATCCGCGGACACCGCTTTGAGGAGGAGCAGACCGAACGTGCCTTTGAGGAGATCGAGGTTTTCGTGCGACACGGGCCCTTCCCATAAGTATCGTAGGGAACGTAGTCACCCTGCCATAAGAATGCTAGGGGGGCCACCGAAAACCGACGGTAGTCAGCGGCCACCGGAGAGCATGCAGCGGGTAGCAAGCCGACGGTGACCCGAGGTTCCGCTGCGAGAAAATGGGCGCCCGCTCATACGGTGGGCGCGTGCGGGACCCTGGAATTCGGATCCGGGAAACCCGACCTGCGGCTGGATTAC
>Ga0302046_10001539_pt1 | contig 21589 bp, 13 predicted proteins | sample RVTome_11_FD_200261 | JGI IMG/M metagenome (GOLD analysis project Ga0302046, IMG submission 200261) | Soil microbial communities from uranium-contaminated site in the Upper Colorado River Basin, Wyoming, United States - RVT147D111 (version 2) ...
GACTATTCCTTGGCGCACCCGCCGGTGCGCCAAGGAATAGTCAAATAGTCAAGTCTGACCCCTCCAATAGCCTTCAGGCGAAGGTGGAACCGTTCCAGCCCCACAGGGCGCGCGGGACGTCAAAGAAGTTGATGAACACCCGTTCGCCCGGGATGTTGAGCCGCTCCTTGAGCAACTGGCAGATGGCGGCGCTCAGGGGCTTGGCCTGGTCCTCAGCCAGTCCCAGGGCGCGCAGCTCGACATAGGCGTTCGGCTGGTCGGTTCCCGCAAAATGCAGCGCCCGATTCGGATCGAGCAGGACCTGGACGTACTCGATCGGCTTGTTCAACTTCACAACCACCAGTTCGGTCAACGCGTGCAGGAGACGGTCCGCGTCGTCCGTGGACACCTCCACATTGGTTTGGATCTTCAGGAGTGGCATGGCGGGCGCATTCTGGGCCCGGCGGAGGGCGCGGTCCAGTCCCACTTGGGAGGGTGGAGCGCCAGGGGTGTGACCGTAAGGAGTAAGAGCATGAGTAAGAGCAAGTCATTCCCCAGGCGCTGCTGGGGAAAGAAGGCTGCGCAGCGGGTTGGATCACAAGGTCAAACATGGGCGAGGCGAGCACCCTGCATCGCACCCCATCAAAGGCCCCCTCACCCCAGCCCTCTCCCGCAGGGAGAGGGAGGCCCGGCCTCCGCGCGGAGAGAGGCTGCTCCCTGATCCCTTCACCCTGGGGTGGCATGCTGTTCCCTCTCCCTGCGGGAGAGGGTTAGGGTGAGGGGCCCGGTACAACGACAACATGTGGGTCGTTCTTTTCGGGTAAAGGGTAGGAGTAAGAGCAAGAACCTGCGCCGCAGCCGCCCGCGTTCATCTTCCAGCCCTTATTCCCAGTTCTCATCAAAGAATCCTGCGTCCACCACACCGCGCTGCAGCCGTTCCGGGCGCGGCACGTTCATGTCCACCACGGCCCAGTCGGGCAGCTTGGGGGTTTGCAGTGAATTGCTCTGGTCCCCAAACTCACCGAAGGTGAAGCCCGAGTTCAGGACGATGTAGTGGTCTTGGTTGAGCGGGGGAAAAGGCAGGTCGAGCGTGAGGGCAGTCACGTTGGCGGTGGTCACGCGCACGCCGTTACTGTCGCGGATTTCCGCTTCCACGGTGGCACGCTGCCAATGCTGCTCCATGCCGTCCACCTGCACCCAATGGGAGCGCGCGTAGGCCAGGGTGTAGGTGACAAACCGGATATGCTCCGGCCACGGGTTCTTGCCGGGGGCCACCAGCGCGTCGAACCGGCGGCTCAACTCGCGTTTGGTTTCCGGCTCGTAAGCGTGCGCAGTCTGGGGCCCGATCAGGTGAGTCAATTCGAGGCCCTCGGCGGCCATGGCTTTTTCCATGACCTGGGCGGCCTGGATCTGTTTGTCGAGTTCGCCGCTGTAGGCGATGAGCGGGCAGTTGAACAGATTGAGGGCATAGTCGGTGGCGTCGCAGAGATGCCAGAGCGTCTGCTGGTAGGCGGGCAGGTCGGGTTCCTTGCGGAGGATGCCGGAATAGGCGGCGGTTTCGGCGAAGCCGGCTCCCGGGGGGCGGCCTTTGGCTCAGTCCATCTCGCGTGTCACGACGTCGAGGATCTCCTTTTCCCTGGACTGAAGCAGGACGCCCAAGCGGGGGAGGACCAGGCCGTAGGCGAGGAGGCAGACGGCGAACACGAGGACCGAGCCGATGGGCGCCACCGGCACGCCCGGCCACCAATGTTTCCAGTCGCAGAGGATCTGCAGGATCACCGGCAGGGCCACGGGGATGAGCAGGATCGGGAACAGGAGGTGAATGACGAAGTTGGAGAGCATGCTTCGCGCGGGGGGCTTGCTGCGCTTCATGGAACCGGGCGAGACGCGGAATGGCGCGAGGATCGAGCCCAGGTTGCCGACCATGCAAAGGACGAGGTAGCCGGACATGAACTGGAGCGCGCCCGCCGTGACACCCGTCCAGTGCGTCTTGCCGAGGATCGCCAGCGCCGCCAGCCCGAGCGCGTTGAGCGAGAGGGCCAATGGCAGGAGGGCGGCGTTCTTGGCCATCAGGATATCCATCCTCCGCATCGGCAACAGGACGAGGGCGCGGAAGCCGTGCCGGTCGAATCCGAACTGGTTGGAGGTCAACTGGAGCAGGCCCATCAGAACGCTGTAAGCCAGCGCGCTCGGAAGCAGCGAGCCCGCCACGTTGGGGGAGCCCGCGGACCTGCGCAGGATCACCGAGCCGAAGATGACCAGGATGATGAGGGGCGTGAACAGGGCCATCTTCATCTCGGGCGCCCTCAGGATGGAACGGAGAAAGGCCAGCGTCATGGTGCCGACTTGGCGGGGCAGGAAAGGCACATCGGAATCAAGCCAGTTGGCGGGACGCCCCGCAACCTTCTGCGTCGCCCGGCTGACGCGCTGTCGTCCGGTGTAGAAGCGGAGCGTGGCGCGGTAGGCGATGCGGAACCCGAGCAGGCCGGCCATGAGAAAGATGACGAAGTAGGCAAGGACGGGTCCCACGGCGCCCTCTGCCAGGCTCATCGCGGCGTGGCCGACCCACAAGGGCGGGATCCAGGGAAGCACATCGAACACGACGGGAGGCAGATCCTTGCGGCCGGCGGCCGGGGCCTTGCCGTGGGCATCGGCCGGAGCAGGTGTCGAGGCGGGTGAGGGGACCGCTTGGGGTGTCTCCTTCCCGTTCGGGTCCGGCGCCGCGACCTGGTTGGTGACCGGGACAGGGGAATGCCCGGGACGCTTGGATTCTGGACGCAGGAAGTTGAGGTAAAGATTGGGGAGTTGACCCAGCAGGATGAGGGACATGGTGATGCCGACGGCGATGGCCCTGCGGCGGCGTTTGTTGGCCATGATCGAGGCGAGCCAGCCGCGCAGGTAATAGGTCCAGGAGGACACCGCAAAGAGAAAGGCCAGGATCATGGGGATCATGAGCAGCCAGGCGGGACCACGGGCAAACGTCAACCCGAGCGCCATGGTCAGCATGCCTGGCAGGAAGATCAGCACCACCGGCGACAGGTGCGACGCCAGGAAGTTGAACGTGAAGATCTGGCGGAGCGACACCGGCAGGTGCAGGAACCGTTCGACATTGAGGGATTCCTCGCGCTGCACCTCGATCATGAGGCCCATCAGCCAGAAGAAGAGGAAGACGATGATGATCACGGACCACAGGACCAGGTGCATGGAGGAAGGCGCGCCCTCCAGCGCCAGCATCCCGAGCAGGAACCCACCGCCCGCGCTGGCCAGGGCGGCCAGGCCGCCCAGGACGATCAGGAGGACGAAGATCGCCATGCCAAGGGGGCCGCTTCGCGCCAGTTGGTTGCGGGACAAACGCCAGCGCAGCCACAACACCGTTTGAAACTGGCGATGGTTCACGATTCCTCGAGCCAGGAGAGATGTTCGCTCGGCGCGGACTCGCGTCCCACCAGGTCGATGAACCGGTCCTCGAGCGAGCCGCCCTCCCGGAGCGTCTCCATCGATTCCTGGTGCACCAGCCGGCCCTTGGCGATGATGCCGACATGCGTGCAGAGCTTTTCCACGATGTCCAGGATGTGGGAGGTGAGGAAGATGGTGGCCCCGCGCTCCACGCAGCGCCGGAGCACCTGGCGCAGCACGCGCGAGGAAACGGCGTCCACCCCCTCGAACGGCTCGTCGAGGAAGAGCAGTTCCGGGTCCGGGAGCAGCGCCGCGGCCAGGGCCAGCTTCTTCTTCATGCCCTGGGAGAACTCCATGGTCAGCTTCCGGTCCGTGTCGGCCAGTTGCATCATGGCCAGCAGCTCCCCGCACCGGGAGCGGACCGTGTCCCGGGGAAGCAGGTACATGCGCCCGATGAAGGTGAGGAACTCGCGCGCGGTGAGGTTGTCGAAGAGGTGGAGGTTCTCGGGCACCACGCCGATCCGCCGCTTGATCTCCAGGCTCTGGCCGGGATGGGTCATGTCCAGGCCCAGAACCCGCAGCGTGCCCGCGGTGGGGGCGAGCAGGCCGGTCAGCATCTTGATGGTCGTGGATTTGCCCGCGCCGTTGGGGCCGAGGAACCCGTAAAAGCAGCCGGCCGGCACCTCCAGATCCACCCGGTCCACAGCGCAGAGATCGCTGAAGTGGCGGGTCAATGCCTTGGTTTCAATAGCCACGGTCATGAGGTTGCGGGGAGGGTTCACGGTCCGACTTCAAAATGCAAGAACCGGATGGGGGATTGCGCGGCGCGCCGTTTCCGGCTCAATTAGCGCCCATGAAGCGGTTTCAAAACTGGTTGTTGTGCGGCGCCCTTGTCCTTCCCGGCCTCTTGTCGGGCGCCGAGTCGCCCGCCTCGGGCACGGAGGAATCCACCTTTCTCTCCCGCACGCGGCAGCTCACCTTCGAAGGGCGGCGCAGCGGGGAAGGCTACTTCGCCCCGGACGGCCAGAGCCTGGTCTTTCAAAGCGAACGGGAGGAGGGCAATCCCTTCTACCAGATCTACCTGCTGGACCTGACCACCGGCGACAGTCATCGCGTGTCGCCCGGCATCGGGAAGACCACCTGCGCCTTCTTCCAGCCCGGCACCGACCAGTTGCTGTTCGCCTCGACCCATCTCGATCCCGAGGCGCGGGCCAAGCAGAAGGCGGAACTGGATTCCCGCGCCGCCGGCAAGACACGCCGCTACTCCTGGGACTACGACGAGACCATGGACATCTTCACGTCGCGCCGGGACGGATCCGGACGGGTCCGCCGGACCGATGCGCCGGGTTACGACGCCGAAGCCTCCTACTCCCCCGACGGCAGGCTCATCGTGTTCACCTCCCTCCGCGCCGCCTATCCCACCAACCACCTGTCCGGCGAACAACTCAAGCGCCTGAAAACCGACCCGGCCTGGTTCGGGGACATCTACCTCATGAACGCCGACGGCTCCGACGTGCGACGGTTGACCGACATCCCGGGTTATGACGGCGGCCCGTTCTTCTCCCCGGACGGCGGGCGCATCATCTGGCGGCGCTTCGCCGAGGATGGCGTGACGGCCGACATTTACACCATGAACCTGGACGGCGGCGACGTGCGGCGCCTGACCGACTTCGAGTCCATGGCCTGGGCTCCCTACTACCATCCCTCCGGGCGGTATGTGATTTTCACCGCCAACAAGTTGGGGTTCTCCAACTTTGAATTGTTCCTCGTGGATGCGGAGGGCCGTCGTGAGCCAGTGCGCGTGACCTTTACGGACGGCTTCGACGGGTTGCCGGTCTTTTCGCCGGACGGGAAGCAGCTATGCTGGACTTCCAATCGCACGCCCCAGGAGCAGTCGCAGTTGTTCCTGGCCCAATGGAACCATGACGCGGCCCTGGCGGCGCTGGGCGCCGCGCCGGAACGCGCCGCCCGAGTGGCGGCCGCCGCGCCCGCGCCCGCGTTTGGCAGTGACATCCAGGAATCGGACTTGCGCGCGATGGTGGGGCATCTCTCTTCCGAGTCGCTGGAGGGGCGCATGACGGGGTCCGAAGGGGGGCGCAAGGCCGGGGATTGGCTGGCCGCCCAGGCCAAGGCGGCGGGGCTGCAGCCCCTCCCCGGACAGGAAACGTTCTTCCAGGAGTTCTCCTTCCGCGCCGGCGTCGAGTTGGTGGAGGGGGGGAACGAGTTGAGCGTGATGCCCGCCGAGGGGAAGGCGTCGTCCTTCGTGGTGAACCGGGATTTCCGTCCGCTCTCGATCTCCGACAACGCCACCCTGGAAGGCGAGGTTGTGTATGCGGGGTATGGCTTGCACCTGCCGGGCGGGCCGGGGGAGGGCTACGACTCCTACGCGGGGTTGGATGTCTCCAACAAGGTGGTGCTGGTGCTGCGTTACGTGCCGGAAGGCGTGTCCACCGAGCGACGTCAGGCGCTCAACCGTTATGCGGGCATTCGATACAAGGCGATGCTGGCCCGAGAGCGCGGGGCCAAGGCGATCCTGGTCGCGACGGGTCCCAACTCGCCCAACGCCGGTGAACTGGTGCCGCCCAGCCATGACAGCAGCCTGGCCGGGTCGGGCATCGTCGCCATGACCGTGAGCAGCAACGTCGTCCAGGTGCTGCTCCAGGGCAGTGGCAAGACCCTGGGCGAGATGCAGGCCGCCATCGACAAGGAGAACCCGCACGCCGAAGGCGGGTTCCTGATGCCCAAGATTCGAGTGCGCCTGACGGCGGCCCTCAACCAGATCCGCAAGCAGGACCGCAACGTGCTCGCCGCGTTGCCCGGCGCCGATCCCGGTGCCGGCTGGGTCATGCTGGGCGCCCACTACGACCATCTCGGCTTCGGCGAGGCGGGTGCGATGGGGCGCAAGGGCGAGGAGCATGCCATTCATCCCGGCGCCGATGACAACGCCTCCGGCACGGCGCTAGTCCTGGAAGTGGCCGCCGCGCTCAAGGCGGAACAGGACCAGCACCCGGAACCGTTCCGGCGCGGATTGATCGTCGCCTGGTGGTCCGGCGAGGAGATCGGCCTGATCGGCTCGTCCCAGTTTGCCGGCGAACCGCCCTTGCCCCTGTCCAACATCGTCGCCTACCTCAACTTCGACATGGTCGGCCGCCTCCGTGACAACACCCTCACCCTGCAGGGAGTGGGTTCCTCTCCGGACTGGAAGAAGCTGATCGAGAAACGCAACGTCGCTGCCGGGTTCAACCTCGCGCTTCAGGAGGATCCCTACCTGCCGACCGACGTCACCGCCCTCTATCCCAAGGGGGTGCCGGTGCTGAACTTCTTCACCGGGAGCCATGACGACTATCATCGTCCCACCGACACGGCCGACACGCTCGACTACGACGGGTTGACGCGGATCAGCCGGCTGGCGCTGGGCATGACGCGCGACCTGGTGGGCGGATCGGAGCGTCCGGCCTACGTGAAGGTGGAGGAGAGCGGCGGCGGCGGATCGCGCGATGCGTTGCGCGTCTATCTCGGCACGATCCCGGACTACGCATCGGAAGTGAAGGGCGTAAAGCTGAGCGGTGTGCGCGCGGGCGGCCCGGCCGACAAGGGGGGGCTCAAGGGGGACGATGTGATCGTGGAGTTTGCCGGACAGAAGATCGCCAACATCTACGACTACACCTATGCGCTGGACGCGGTGAAGGTCGGCGAACCGATCAAGGTGGTCGTGACCCGCGACGGCAAGGAGGTGACCTTGATGGTGGTGCCCGAGGCGCGGAAATGAGGTGGCCCGCGAAGTGGATGGGTTGCGAACGTTTTAGGAACTCCCGCCAAGTCGCCAAGGTGGACGGGAACCAGAGCGGAGTCCAAGGGGTCACATCTTTAACCGCTTGGGTGCCCGAGCGGTTCCCACGCAGGCCCCATTGAATTCCAGATTCTCTGTTTCAGGCCTTGGGGAAACCATCTTTGCTAAAAGGTAAAGATGTGACCCTTAAGAACCCCATTGCCCCGCGAGAAGGAGGTGGCTACCGTCGGTCCATGTCGGATGTTTGGAGCAAACGAAAGCGCTCTGAAGTGATGGCCGCCATTCGCTCGAAGGGGAATAAGGACACAGAGCTAAAATTATTGGCCATCCTCCGGGCGCAGGGAATCAAAGGCTGGCGGCGGCATCAATCACTGCCCGGGAAGCCGGACTTTGCTTTCCGTCGTGAACGCCTCGCTGTTTTTGTGGATGGCTGTTTCTGGCACGGATGCCGGTGGCACTGCCGGATGCCGAAATCACGGCAAAGCTTCTGGACGCCAAAAATTGCCCGCAACAGAACTCGCGACCGCGAGGTTACCCGACTGCTTCGCAAGCGGGGCTGGCTGGTCTTAAGGGTATGGGAACACTCGCTTCGCGAGCCATTCCGAGTTGCCCGCAGGATTAAAGGCATGCTTGCATCCCAAGTGTCTCGCCGATAAGAATAACGCGCGAATGGACGCTATCGAACTCTTTGCAGGTGGCGGTGGTCTCGCGCTCGGTTTGCACGCTTCGGGTTTCGCACCGGTTGCTGTCGTTGAACGAGACGCGGATTCGTGCCTCACGCTGCGAGAGAACTGGCTGCGGGGAATGGGCGCGAATTTGCGCCTGTTTGACACAGACGTCCGCAACGTGGACTTCACGGAGTGGCAGGACCGGGTTGAGTTGGTGTCAGGCGGGCCACCGTGTCAGCCGTTTTCAATCGGGGGCAAACACCGGGGTTATCGCGACGAGCGCGACATGTTTCCGCAAGCCGTCCAGGTCGTCCGCGCCGTTCGCCCGCCCGCCTTCATCTTTGAGAACGTCCGAGGACTGCTTCGGAAGTCCTTTGCCAAGTACTTCGGCTACGTGCTGCTTCAACTCCAATACCCGGAAGTAATCCGCCGGAAGGATGAGGCGTGGGCGGAGCATCTTACACGACTCGAAAAACACCACACGAGCGGTGTGGAGCGGGGACTTCGGTATCGGGTCGTCTTCCAGAAAGTAAACGCGGCGGATTTCGGAGTTCCACAGCATCGCGAGCGCGTGGTTATCGTTGGATTTCGCTGGGACATTCAGGAAGCCTGGAGCTTTCCACGTCCGACCCACTCCGAAGACGCGCTGGAAGCGTCAAAGTGGTTGACTGGAATCTATTGGGACGAGCATCACATTTCAAAGTCGCAGCGGTCGGCGGCACCGGAGGGTATCGAACAAAAACTCAACCGGATGGAGACGCTTCCGTTTTCCGCCCGGTGGCAAACCGTCCGCGACGCGTTGGTTGGTTTGCCAGACCCGCGTTCACCTGAAGCTTCCCGAATTGCCAACCACAGATTTCAACCGGGGGCTCGGAAGTATCCGGGCCACACAGGTAGCGATTTGGACAGCCCCGGCAAAACGTTGAAAGCGGGCGACCACGGGGTGCCCGGCGGTGAGAATATGCTTGCGTATCCAGACGGCTCGGTCCGCTACTTCACAGTGCGCGAAAGCGCGCGGTTGCAGACCTTCCCCGATTGGTATGTTTTCCCCAGTTCATGGACCGAGAGCATGCGACAAATCGGAAACGCCGTGCCCGTGACGCTGGCCAAGGTCATTGGCGCGACTGTGGCCTATACGCTGTTGGAACGTAAACGCCGACGGGCAACGATTCAGTGATGGAGGACCCGACACCCTACAATCCGTTGGCGAAGAGGAATCTGGCGGGGAGCATCGTTTCCAAACTCCTCAATCAAGACCCTCAAGAACTGCCTCCACCGAGCTTTCCGGGTGCCGGTTTATACGTCCTCTACTACACCGGCTCTTTCGATGCTTACCGAAAGATCTCTCAACCGAATCAGAAGAGCCGATTCAGGCAACCCATCTACATTGGCAAAGCCATACCGAAGGGCGGTCGAAAAGGGCTGGAAGGCTTCGACGTGCCTCACGGTGAGGCGCTCTGCCGCCGCCTGAAGGAGCATTCGGATTCCATTAACGCCGCCCGCAACCTTGAACTCGCCGATTTTCGATGTCGCTGGCTCGTGGTGGACGAGGTTTTCATTCCTCTTGGCGAAAGCCTACTTATCAGCCATTTCAAATCCCTCTGGAACGCGGTGGTTGACGGTTTCGGAAATCACCCGCCCGGGAGCGGGCGCGAAAAGGGGAGGAAACCGATGTGGGATGTCCTTCATCCCGGCCGGGCATGGGCTGACAAGCTTCAAGCTGCTGTCACTGCTGACCAAGTTCTCAATTTGGCGCGCGACTACCTCGTCTCCTTCACGATTCCATCCGGCGAGATCACACCTTGATTTGCCGGGCGATTCATCGTAAGACGCAGATGAGAATGATCGGGGAATTGAGAGCCTCGAATCGGAAGTCGTTTCAAATTGCCAGACGCTCCAGCGAACGGGAGCCAGCCGTTCAGCGCAGGAGACAAATCGCACGTCAGGGGCGGCTGGCTCGCGTCGTTGACCTTTGCGTTCGCCTGTCCCGCAAATCCTAAACTCTCGACCACCTGATCATTATGATGCGTCAAGACTTCAAAACAAGGTTTGGAGGCTCCGCCCCGATCCTGCGCGTCGCCGATGTGATCCGAAGCGTGAAATGTTACGTCGAGATTCTTGGCTTTCGTAACGCGGATTGGGGTACCGACGACTTTACTTGCGTGAAGCGTGACGGCGCCGCCATCTACCTCTCCCGCGCTGCTCAGGGTTGTGCGGGAACTTGGGCCTGGATAGGGGTCGACGACGTCCAGGCCCTTTACGAGGAGTATACGATGACCGGCGCTACGGTCCGACATCCGCCGCGTAATTATCCTTGGGCCTTGGAAATCCATGTTGAGGATCCAGATGGCCACGTTCTCCGATTCGGTTCGGAGCCACACGCAGACGGACCATTCGACCAGTGGATTGATTGAAGTGAGAATGAACCACGGGACCAATCCGGCACCCGCTACCCCGGCTCCTTCCTGCGCCTGAGCTACGCCATCGGCGAGTCAAACTGGAAAAAGGCGGACATTTTTTCGCGCCCTCCCATGTCGGGAGCTCTGGCGTCCGACCGGCCTGGAGCCCGTTCCTTTCCTCCTTGAGTTTCCCGCCATTTCTGGGGCATAAGATCAGGCGCATGAGCGTTCACCCCGGCATCCTCCCACGATGGGCGTGGCTGCTTCTTCTGCCCGGCCTGGTGCGGGCCGAGCCGGTCTCGTTCCGGACGGATGTCATGCAATTGCTGGCCAAGGCGGGCTGCAATGCCGGGACCTGCCACGGCAACGCCCAAGGCAAGGGCGGATTCAAGCTTAGCCTGCGCGGACAGGATCCGGACCTGGATCACCAGGCGCTCACGCGCGACATGTATGGGCGCCGCGTCAGCCTGCTGGATCCAGACCAAAGCCTCATCCTGCTCAAGGCCACCACCCGGGTGTCGCACGAGGGCGGGCTGCGGTTTCCCATCGATTCGCGCGAACACCAGGTGTTGCGCCAGTGGATCACCGAGGGCGCGGCGGACGACGGCGATGCCGCGCCGCGCCTGGTTCGGTTGGAGGTGTCCCCGCGGCATCGCATCCTGACGGCGCCGGATTTCCGCCAGCCGCTCCAGGTCACCGCCGTCCTGTCCACCGGCGAACGGCGCGACGTGTCGCACTGGGCGGTGTATGAGGCTTCCAACACGCTGGTGGACATTGATCCCGACGGCGTCGTGGAAAGCGCCGGGCCCGGGGAGACGACGGTGATTGTCCGTTACCTGGGCGAGCAGGTGCCCGTGCGCCTGGCCTTCATCCCGGCCCGGCCGGACTTCGAATGGTCCGATCCCCCCGCCAACAATTTCGTGGACGAGCATGTCTTCGCCAAGCTGCGCACCCTGCGGATGAACCCTTCGGCCCTCTGCACGGACGCCGTCTTTGTGCGGCGCGCGCATCTGGACCTGACCGGCGAGTTGCCGACGGCGGCGGAGGCGCGGGCTTTTGTCACCTCCACGGAACCGGACAAGCGGGGGCGCCTGGTCGAGGCGTTGCTCGAGGATCCGGCCTTTGCGGATTACTGGGCAATCAAATGGTCGGACCTGCTGCGCAACGAGGAGAAGGCGCTGGACCGGAAAGGAGTGCAGGCCTTCCATCACTGGATCCGCCGGTCGCTGCTGGAGAACAAGCCGCTCGACCAGTTCGTGGAGGAGATCGTCGCCGCGCGCGGCAGCACCTATCAGGTGCCTCCCGCCAACTATTATCGCAGCCTGCGCACGCCGATCGATCGCGCCGAGGCCACCGCGCAGCTTTTCCTCGGCACACGCCTGCAGTGCGCCAAGTGTCACAACCACCCCTTCGACCGCTGGACCCAGGCCGACTACTACGACTGGGCCAACCTCTTCGCCCGCGTGAACTACAAGGTCCTCAGCAACGGGCGCCGCGACAAGTTCGACAAGCACGAGTTTGTCGGGGAACAGGTGGTCTGGATGGATCGCAAGGGGAGCGTGACCAATCCGCGCACCGGCCAGCCCGCCTCCTCGCGCTTCCTGGACATGAACGGCATGGCCGACGCGCCCTCGGCATCGGAAGGCTGGGCGGCGGCCGGTCCCGAGGCCGAGGACGATCCGCTAGTGGCCCTGGCGGAATGGCTCACCAGTCCCGACAATCCGGTCTTTGCCAAGTCCCAGGTCAACCGCGTCTGGTTCCACCTCATGGGGGGCGGCATCGTGGAGCCGATCGATGACTTTCGCCCGACCAACCCCGCCATCAATCCCGAGCTGCTCGAGGCGCTCACCCGCGACTTCATCGCCAGCGGATTCGACTTGCGGCATCTCATCCGGACCATCATGGGCTCGCGCACCTACCAGTTGAGCGCCGAACCCAACGACACCAACGCCGACGACGCCATCAACTTCTCCCACGCCCCCATCCGGCGGCTGACCGCGGAGCAGCTCCTCGACGCCATCGCCCAGGTGAGCGGCGTCCAGCCCGAGTTCAACGGGTATCCCGCCGGCATGACGGCGGCGCAGATCCCCGGCGTGCAGGCGATGCGCCCGCGGGACCGGCGACCGGCGGGGGGGGACCTGTTCCTGAAGCTGTTCGGCAAGCCGGAGCGGTTGTTGAGTTGCGAGTGCGAGCGCTCCGACGAGACGACGATGGGTCAGGCGTTTCAGCTCATCAGCGGGCCGACCATGAACGATCTGCTCACCATGCCGGACAACCGCCTGGGCCACTGGATCGAGGGTGGGGCGTCGGATCATCAGGTGGTGGAATCGCTTTACTGGACGGCGCTGAGCCGTCCGCCTGATGCCTGGGAAATGAAGGCCGCCACGGCGCTGCTCGCCAGTGCGCCCGATCGGCGCGCCGCGTTGGAGGACCTTGCCTGGGCCGTGTTGAACGCGAAGGAATTCGTCTTGCGCCAATGAAACGCCGATCCTCAGCCTGCCCCGGATTTCACGATGCGAGGTGGACGCGACGTCATGCGCTCCAGGTGGGCGGCCTGGGCCTGCTGGGCCTGAGCCTGCCGCGCGTCCTCCAGGCCGAGGCGTTGCAGGCGAGCAGTCGGCCCAGGACGCGGGCCAAGTCGGTCATCTTTCTCTTCCAGTTCGGCGGTCCCAGCCAGATCGACATGTTCGATCGCAAGCCCGAGGCGCCGGAGGATTACCGCAGCAAGATCGATCCGATCCCGTCGGTCCTGCCCGGGCTGCACCTCTGCCAGGGACTGGAGCGCACGGCCAGGATCATGGACAAGGTCACGCTGATCCGGTCCATGCATCATACGATGAACAACCACAACTCGGCGGCCTACTACGCCCTGACCGGACACGCGCCGCCGACCGACGACCAGCGCCTTCGCGATTCGCTGGAGTTGTATCCGGCCTACGGATCCATCGTGGACAAGCTCGCCCCCGTCCGCCCCGACCTGCCCACCTTCGTGGCCTACCCGCACGTCATCGCCGACGGCTCCGTCACGCCCGGCCAGCACGCCAGCTTCCTGGGTAAGCAGCATGACCCGCTGCTGGTGTTGCAGGATCCGAACCAGGACGATTTCCACCTGCCCGAGCTGAGCCTGCCCGCGGACCTCCCGGTGGAACGGCTGGAGCAACGGCGCGAGATGCAGAAGTTGATCGATCGGCAATCGCGTCTGCTCGACCATTCCGCCGCCGCGCGCGGGTTGGACGCCTATTACGAGCGCGCGCTGGCCATGTTGAATTCGCCCCGGCTGCGGCAGGCGTTTGATTTGTCCTCCGAGGCGGACATGGTCCGGGAAGCCTACGGGCGCACGACCTACGGGCAGGGATGCCTGCTGGCGCGGCGCCTGGTGGAGGCGGGCACCAAGGTGGTGACCGTTTACTTCTCGAGCAGCATCGGCGGCCAGAGCACGACGAACGGCGGCTGGGACACGCACGGGTTCAACGACACGCGGATGTACGAGATCATTCCGAAGTATCATCTGCCCATCACCGACCAGACCTTGCCCACGTTGCTGAACGACCTGGAGGAGCGCGGCCTGCTCGACTCCACGCTGGTTGTGTGGTTCGGGGAGTTCGGGCGCACGCCCAAGATCAACGGCAACATCAGCCGCGACCACTGGCCGCAGTGCTATACGGTGATGCTGGCGGGCGGCGGGGTGAAGAAGGGCTTCATCTACGGCGCCTCGGACCGGACGGCTTCCTACCCCGCCGAGAACCCCGTGACGCCCGACGACCTGGCCGCGACGATCTACCACCTGATGGGCATCGATCCCGGCACGCACGTGTATGGCGTGGGCGACCGCCCCCTGCCGATCGCCGCCGGCAAGCCCGTCCTGGACGTGATTGCCTAGTTTCCTGCTTCCCCTCCGCGGCCCCCTGCGCTTCTCCGCGTTCTCTGCGATTGAGAGGAAGGCATCAGAAAGGCGCCTCGCGCCAAGCTGCTGGAGTTGGGTGCAGATCTGGCGCCAGCTTTTTCAACGCTGAGGTCGCAGAGTATCGCAGAGGGCCGCAGAGGGTTGAGTGTTGAACGTTGAACGATTTCAATACGACTGGATCCGCCTCCTGACGTCGGCGGCTACATGCGGTTCATGTTTTTCATTACGACTGGATCCACCGCCTCACGGCGGTGGCTACGTGGCGCTCGGAACCGTTGAGAGCGTTCCCAACCCTTCCTCATTCTTCATCCTTCCTTCCTCCTCCTTCCTCCTTCTTCCTGTGATGCGGCATTTCTGGCGCTGCCATGGAGTAGTGGTCGGTGGGATGATCGCCTTCGTCGGGGATCTCATCCTCGGGATGCACCGCCATGTCCTCGGTGTATTCCCAGTCGATGGCCCGGCAGATGAGGCGTTTGACATCCTCGATCATGAGGTAGCCGGAGGGCACGAGCAGGAGGGTGATGAGGGTGGCGAACATGACGCCGAACCCGAGGGAGATGGCCATGGGGACGAGGAACTTGGCCTGGACACTGCGTTCCAGCAGCAGCGGAGTCAGGCCGGCGAAGGTGGTCAGGGAGGTGAGCAGGATGGGGCGGAACCGGGCGACGCCGGAGGTCTGCACGGCCTTCATGAGGCGATGGCCGCGCCGACGCGTGCGGTTGACGTAGTCCACCATGACCAGGCTGTCGTTCACCACCACGCCGGTCAGGGCCACGATGCCGAACATGGAGAGCACGGTCAGTTCCATGCCCATGATGACATGCCCCCAGACGGCGCCCACAATGCCGAAGGGAATGGCCGACATCACGACCAACGGCTGGAAGTAGGACCGAAACGGGACGGCCAGCAGGCCATAGATGATGACCATCGCGATGACAAACCCGAAGAGCAGGCTCCGGACAGTCTCCTGCTGCTCCCGCCGCGCCCCCTCGTAGGTGAAGCGGATGGCCGGATACTCCGCGATCAGCGGCAGCAGCGTGTTCTTCTGCAGGTCGGCAATGATCTTGTCCGGTTCCCCGAGGGAGGGATCGACCTCGGCGGTGACGGTGATGGCGCGGCGCCGGTCCACCCGCTCGATGGTGGCAAAGCCGCGTCCGGGCGTCGCCTCGGCCACAGTGGAGAAGGGGACCTCCTGCCCGTCGGCGGTCCGGATGCGCATCTGTTCCAGGTCAGCCAGGGAACGGCGCGCGGATTCGGGATAGCGGACCATGACCTTGACCTCGTCGCGGCCGCGCTGGATGCGCTGGGCTTCCTCGCCATAGAAGGCCTGGCGGACCTGGCGGGCCAGGTCGGAGAGCGTCAGCCCGAGCGCCTCGGCCTCGGGCTTGATGCGCAGCTTGATCTCCTCCTTGCCCTGGCGGAAGGAGTCGGCGATGTCATAGACTCCCGGGTAGGTGGCGAGGCGTTCCTTGACCTGGGCCACGCAGGCGCGGAGGTCGTCGAAGTCGGGTCCGGTGAACTGGACGTTGACGGCCTGGCCCGGGGAGAAGATGGAGGCGGTGAAAAGCGTTTCGATGGCGCCCCGGACGGGGCCGGATTCCTCGCGCCACAGGTTGGCGATCTCGGTGCTGGTCATCTTCCGCTCCTCCGAGGCCATCACCTCGATGTGGACCTCCCCGAGGTGTGATCCGCTGAAGACGGAGCCCATGTTGCCCGGGGCGCGGCTCTGGTCGGTGCGGAAGGGTTGCTGGCCGACCGAGGCGAGCGTGTGGGCGTAAAGGTTGGTCTGCTCGTATTTGTCCTCGAGCTGGGCGCGGACACGGTTGGCCGCATCGAGCAGTTGGCGCACTGCCCGTTCGGTGTCCTCCACGGGCGTGCCCAGCGGCATGGTCACCATGGCGGCCACGTTGTCCCCCTCGACGGGAGGGAAAAAGTAGAACCGGATCCATCCGCCCCGCACCAGGCCGAAGGTGAGAAACAGGATCAGGAACGCCGTGGCAAAGGTCAGGTAGCGCCATTCCATGGCGCGCCGCAGCAGGGGCTGATAGACGTCGCGGATCACCCAGTCGAGCAGGCGGACGAATTGGCGCTGGAAACGGTCCCACAGTGCGGCCAGTCCCCTCACGTGCTGGCCTTCCATGGAGGAGAATCCGCTCAGGTGCGAGGGCAGGATGAGGAGGGATTCCAGGAGGGAAAAGAGCAGGGTGGGAATGACGATCATCGGGATGACCCGCATGACCTTGCCCGTGTTGCCCTCGACGCTGAGGAGGGGATAGAAGGCCGCCACCGTGGTCAGCACCGCGAAGACCACGGGCACGGCCAGTTCCCGGGCGCCTTCGATGGCTCCCTGCAGGCCCGGTTTGCCGTGGTGCTGGTACTTGTGGATGTTTTCCCCGATCACGATCGCGTCGTCCACCACGATGCCGAGCACGACGATGAAGGCGAAGAGGGAGATGAGATTGATCGAGACATCCAGCGTGGGCATGAGCCAGATGGCGCCGAGGAAGGAGATCGGGATGCCGAGCGTCACCCAGAAGGCGAGGCGGAACCGCAGGAAGATGGCCAGCACCAGGAACACGAGGATCAGGCCATTGCGGGCGTTGCGGGCCAGGAGCCCGAGACGGCTGCGCAAGTAGGAGGAGTCGTCCTGCCAGGTCGTCAGCTCGATCCCCTCCGGCATCCGGCTCCGCGCCAGTTCCACGTAGCGGCGGACCTTTTCGGAAATGTCCAGCGCGCTCTGGTCGCCCACCCGGAAGACCTGGACCAGGACCGAGGGCTGGCCGTCGAAGCGGGAGGCTTGGTCCGTCTCGGCAAACCCGTCCACGACGGTGGCGACGTCGCCCAGCAGCAGGCGGGACCCATCCACGCGGCTGCTCAGGACCAGGTTTTCGAACTCCGCGCCCCGATATGCCTGGCCCTTGGAGCGAAGGAGAATTTCGCCGCCTTTCGTCTTGATGGAACCACCCGGCAGGTCCAGCGAGGAACGGCGCACCGCCCGGGCGATGTCGTCAAAGGTCAGCCCGTAACGCCGCATCGACTCTTCCGACACCTCGACCGAGACCTCGTAGGGCCGGGCGTTGGCCAGCTCGACCTGGGTGATGTCGGGCAGGGCGGAGATCTCGTCCCGGACCCGCTCCCCCAGGCGCTTGAGCGTGCGCTCGTCCGCCTCACCCGCCACCGCCACGTTGATGACCTGCTTGCGGATCAGCACCTCCTGGATGATCGGGCGCTCCGCCTCGTCCGGGAACGTGTCGATGGCGTCCACGTGCGTCTTGACGTCGTCCATCACCTCCCGGGCCACCGCATCGGGCAGGAGCTCCACGCGCACCGCCCCGACATTCTCCGAGGCTTGGGAGACGATCTTCTTGATGCCGTCCAGTCCCTGGATGGCCTCCTCGATGCGGACGCAGATGCCCTCCTCGACCTCCTCCGGCGCGGCGCCGGGGTATTCCACGGTCACGGTGATCATGTCGGAGGAGAACTCGGGAAAGACCTCCTCCTTGATGTGGAAGGTGGTGAGCGCGCCGGAGAAGACGATCAGGACCGCCAGGAGATTGGCGGCGACGTGGTTGCGGGCGAACCAGGCGATGACCTTGTTCATGGCCCGGCCTCCGTCGCGCCGTGGGGCGCCCGGGTGGATTCCTTCCCCTCGCCCTCCGCCGTCCGAACCCGCATGCCCTCGACATAGACATCGAGCGGCGAGGTGCAGATGACCTCGCCATCCTGCAGGCCCTGGCTGATGACCACGTCCTGCCGCTCCGCGCGCGCCACTTCCACCGTGCGCCGGTGCAGCCGCTGCTCGTTGTCCAGGACCAGAACCGTGTTGGCATCGCGGAGCGCGGTGCGCGGCAGGACAAAGACGTCCCGCACGGTGCTGCCGAGGATGTCCGCTTCGACGAAGAGGCCGGAAGCGAGCGGGGGACGGTTGGTGTGGGCGGTGCGGCCGTAGGGATCCTCGACCCGAGCCACGGCGAAGACCATGCGGGTGCGGACGTCGATCTCGCCTTCAACCCGGTCGATCACGCCCTCCCACTCGTGGACGCGGCCGCCGAGCGAGGCACGCAGGCGTACGGCGGGGTGATGTTCGGCGGGCGATTCGCCGCGGTAATCCAGCGGGAGCTGCACATAGGCCAGTTGATCGGCGGAAAGGGGCAGGCGCACCTCGGCGTAATCCACGGAGTAGAGGCGCGCCACGGGCGTGCCGCGGGTGACGAACTGGCCCATGTCCACGAGCTTGTCGCCCACCCGCCCCGCAAAGGGAGCGAGGATGGCGCAGCGTTCCAGGTCGCGTGTGGCCTGCGTGAGCCGAGCTTCCGCCGCGGCCAACGCGGCGCGGGCCTGGGCAAGCTGCGGCTTGCGCAGGAGCAGGTCGTTGGGCTGGCCCTGTCCGAGGCGTTCCCATTCCTTCCCGGCCACCTGGCCTTCGGCCTCCTCCAGCAGCAACCGGAGTCGGGCATCCTCCACCTGGGCCCTGGCCTGGACCTGGGCCAGTTCATAGTCGGTGGCCTCCACTTCGACCAGCTTGTCGCCGGCCTCGAAGAAGCCGCCCGACTCCAGCGAGGGCGAGACCCACGTGATGCGCCCCGCCACCTCCGCCGACAACTGGATTTCGGTGCGCGGCTCGACAGTGCCCTGGGTCTGCACGACGTACTGGTGATCGGTCCGGTGGGCGGTGACGATGCTGACGCGGATCGGCAGCGGATTGGGTTTCTCCGCCTTGACCGGCTTGGCGAACTTGATGAGCAGCAATGCCACGCCCACGCCGAGGGCCAGCACGACCAGGGGCAGCACCACCTTCAACCATTTCTTCATGAGCCCTCTCCTTCCGCGGCGGGCGGCGCGGCGGCCTGTTCGGCCGCATCCCGCCCATTGAATCCCCCGCCCAGGGCGAGGTGCAGGTCCACACGGTTTTCCAGGCGCTGGCGCCGGATCGCGACCTGTTGGGTCTCCGCCTCGAACAGGCGCCGCTGCGCCTCGAGCACGGTGATGATCGTGTCCAGCCCGGCGCCGTAGCGCAGCTCGGCCAGGTTGAGCGCCGCGCGGGATTGTTCCACCGCCTGGTTCAGGCTGTCTTCCCGCCGGGCCAGGAGCGATTCGGAGACGAGCGCGCTTTCCACCTCCGAAAAGGCAAGCAGCACCGTGCTGCGGTATTCGGCCAGGGCGGCCTTGGCGCGGGCGTTGGCCCGCCGCACGCCGGCCCGGAGCCGCCCGCCTTCAAACAAAGGCTGGGCCAGGTTGCCGGCCAGCGTCCAGACCTTGAAATCCGCGGACACCAGATCCGCGAGATCCTCGCTGGTCGTGCCCCCGCTGGCGGTCAGGCTCAGGCGGGGAAGGAGCGTCGCCTTGGACTCGGCCACCCGCCAATCCGCCGAGCGCAGGCGCTGCTCGGACGCACGCAGGTCCGGACGCCGCACCAGCATCTCCGAGGGCAGCCCCGCCGGCACCGGCCCGGGCATGGCGGGAAAGACCAGGTCCATCTGCAACTCCCCGGCAGGGTAGCGTCCGACGAGGATATCAAGCTGGCGCACGGCGCGTTCGTAGGCGACCTGGCGCAGGTCCAACGCGGCCTCGGCGCCGGCGACATTGGCCAGGGCCAGGCGAAGGTCCAGCGGCGGGCGGATGCCGCGCTCGTAGCGGTCGCGGATTTGTTCCGCGCTGCTCGTGAAGCTTTCCAGGGTGCGTTGGGCGACGTTGACCTGTTCGCGGGCCTCCACCACGGCGAGCCAGGTTTTGGCGGTTTGCCCGGCCAGCGAGAGTTGCGCGTCCTGAAGGTCGTCGCGGCTGGCCTCGACTTGCGCCTGGGCGGCGCGTTTGCCCGAACGGATGCGGCCCCACAGGTCGAGTTCCCAGCTCGTGTTCAGGCTCAGGCCATAGGTGGTGGAGTGTGTGGTGAGGGGATCATCGCCGCCGCCCGGAATCGGAAGCCCGATGTAATTGCGGCGGCTGCGTTCGGCGTTGGCGCCGACACCGACACTGGGAAAGAGGTCGGCCCCGGCGATGGCGGCTTCCGCCTGCGCGATCTCGACGCGGGCCGCGGCGGCCTGCAGGTCGTAGTTGTTGGTCAGGGACTCCGCGATGAAGCCGTTGAGATGCGCGTCGTTGAACTCGCGCCACCAGACATCCCGCACGTCACCCGGCACCGGTGTGCCGGCCTGCCATTGCCCTGGATGAGGCGTGTCGGTGCCCGGTTCGCGGTCGGGGACGTGGGCGCAGGAGACGACGAGGGTGAAGGCGAGGGCCGCGAGGAGGGATCGGGCGGTGGAGAAAGGGCGCAAGCCGCATCTGACGGAGAGCGTTGAAATGCGAAGCACGAAATCCGAAACTCGAGACAAGCTCGAAATCTGAGAATCAAGAAACCACTGTAGAGTGCGCCCTACACGGTTGGATGGCATGCCTTCCCTCCTTCTCTGGCCGCGCGGAATATGATGTGCGGATTCGGATTTGTTTCGGTATTCGAATTTCGGATTTCGAAGTTTCATGAAGTGGTTGCCCTTTGCGCCGCGCGCAGGCCGGCGGCGCCGTAGATGACGAGACTTTGGATGAGGGCCTCCGTGTCGCGCGGGTCGCACAGGCCGCCGGACATCGCCCGCAGGTGGGGGCCGTGGGTCATGGTGTGGATCATGGCGCCGGCGGTGAAGTGAAGGCGCCAGAAGAGCTCCGCCTGGGGGAGTCCCGGAAGGACCTTCTGGAATTCCGGAAAGAAGCGTTCCACCAGGGTCTTGAACTGGAGGATGAGCATCTCCTGGATCTTGGGATCGGGATCGCTCATGGCGCGGCCGATGAGGCGCATGAAGATGTCGCCGCCCCGCTGTGTGTCGCGGCTGAGGCGGAGCGGCGGGCTGATGACGGCTTCCAGGAGGCGGTCGAGCGGGGGAGGGTTGGGATGGCTTTGCTGGAGGGCCGCCTCGAGGAGGTCGATGCGTTCCTGGTTGAGCGGGCCGATGCGGCGGGAAAGGATGGCTTGGATGAGGGCTTCCTTGGATCCGAAATGGTAATGGATGGCGGCGAGATTGACCTTGGAGGCGCTGATGATCTGGCGGAGGGAGACGGCGGAGAAGCCGTGTTGGGCGAAGAGCCGTTCCCCGGTTTGAATCAGGATGGATTTGGTTTCGGCGGAACTCATCCGGCGGACGAACGAAACGGATGTTTGAATCAAACGTTTGATTTGTCAAGGGTGGGGTTGGCGGTAGGCGGTAGGCATCATTGTTGTTGTTTTGCTGGGGCCCCTCACCCTGGCCCTCTCCCGAGGGGAGAGGGAACAGCGAGCCGGGATGGGTGAGAGGGATGAGCGCAGGGGCCTTTCTCCGCGGAGTGGACGGGCCGCCCTCTCCCGCCGGGAGAGGGTAGGGGTGAGGGGCCCTTGATGGGGTCCGATGTAAAGTGCTCTCCTCGCCCCTGTTTCTCCTTGTGACGCAACCCGCTGCGCAGCCTTCTTTTCCCAGCAGCGTCTGGG